>Ga0207148_1173_pt1 | contig 9352 bp, 9 predicted proteins | sample Alteio_BWMinHeat_34_FD_153558 | JGI IMG/M metagenome (GOLD analysis project Ga0207148, IMG submission 153558) | Enriched cells from forest soil in Barre Woods Harvard Forest LTER site, Petersham, Massachusetts, United States -... | ecosystem: Environmental > Terrestrial > Soil > Temperate forest >... | reverse complement strand
GGTCATGTGGAACATGGTGTTGCTTGCGGGCATGATCGAACGTCGATGTCCACCAGTCAACATCGTGCCCCTGCGCGCAGAGCTGATTCGCGAGAATCCCGGTACGGAGCAGCCGCGGATGTCCCGCTTCGATCGGGAGAGGCTCTCCAACAGTGACAAGCCAAATACGCATGCGCTTCAGCTACAGTGATGATTAGTGCTTGGAACTAAGGGATCGCCGCCAGCGGTTGGGGCCGTCGGGAGAACGCTCCGCCAACTCCGGCAACGGATTCGTTTTCCCGTTTCGACAAGACTCCTGGAGGACGTGCTCCAGCTTCTGGACCTGGCCCTTGATGCTCAAATCATTCAGGACACGCTGTCGCCCCGCTTCCCCAAGCTTGCGGCGCAGCGTCGCGTCATCCAGGAGAGCGGTCAGCGCCCCGATGATTTGTGCTATATCTTGTGGCTCCACCAGGATGCCGGTTTCGCCGTCGATGACCGCCTCGCTCACGCCGCCACTATTGCCGCCGATGACCGGTTTGCCGTATAGGTTCGCTTCCTGGTATGCGATCCCGAAGCCTTCCACGTCGTCCCCCGCGATCCGCGAAGGCATCACGAAAATCTCGGTCCGCGCGTAGAGTTTTTCCAGGTCTTGTCTCTCGACAAAGCCGGTGAAGATGACGCGCTGGCTCAGTCCCAGGTTTGCCGCCAGCTCCTCAAGTGATGGCCGGATGGTTCCGGCCCCGCCGGCAATAACGTAAACCAGATCGGGATAACGGTCCTTGATAGCGTCCAGGGCTTTGATGACTTCGAGGTGACCTTTGCGCTCCACCAGATGGCCGACCGTCAGGAGCACGCGCTTGCCGCGTAGTCCAAAGCGCTCATCCAGGTCGCGGGTGTCAGGATGCAGATTGAATGCCTCGCTGTCCAAAGGTGGGTGAATAACCGTTGGGTTCAGGCCAGGGCCGACATGCTTCGTAACCAGATCAACCGTAAACCGGCTATTGGTAACAATCCATTGTGCGTCGTTGATCAGCTTCCGCACGATACGACCCAGCAGTGGGTGTGCGGAATGGTTCGTGAGCTCCGAGCCGTGGATCAAGAGCACGTAGGGAATGCGGAATAACTGATGGAGAAGCCAGCACATGACTCCCCCACGTGATAGTTTCGTGCAAAAGATCACGTCGGGCCGCTGCTTGACGGCCGCGAGGAACACAGCCAGCAGGAAAGGGGGTTCGCGCAGCAAGCGCCATTTATGCAGACGACTCGACCGAATGACCCCAATGCCATTTTCCAGATGCCTTCCCGGAGGACCAAATGCCGTCACCACGCGCAGCTGGTGTCCCGTTTGTTGCAGCCCTTTGACCAGGCCAAAAGAAAACGAAGAGATGCCACCCATGATTGGCGGATATTCATCGGATACGACAAGGATATTCACGCAGATACTTACTCCAACCGGGCTCTTGCCATGACATGAGCCCGACGCGCCAGCGAGGGAAAGTCTTAGCCTCGCTGGCGCGTCGGGCTCATGTCCGGGCTTCCCTTGCCATTGGCGTGCGGGACCGCTTTCATTCCCGGCAGTCGATGAAACATGGACTTGGCCAGGCTTAATGGGCCGCAGAAGCCCGCTGCCTTGGCACGGATGAAGAGGCCCACGTCGTACGGGTTTACGGGGATCCGCCGAAGGCGGTAGGCGTCCCGCCGCAGGTCCGCCAGGCGATTGCAACCCGCATCGGTGGCGACGGCGAAAACGATACCCTGCCGCTTTAGCTCCGTGGCCGCGGCGAGCGGTACGTCGCCCAGCATCGTGCTGCCATACGGGTAGGCAAAGGCGACCGGATCTTCACCAACCGCTTGTCGGACGATAGCGACACTCTGTCGGATGTCGTCCTCCATCTCCGCGCTGGACATGCTGCCCAGAGACCGGTGTGCGTGGCTGTGCGGCTGGACCTCGATCTTCAGGCTGCGCAAGCGCGGCAAGTCCTCGGCCCGGATAGGCGTATACCAATCCGGGTCTGCGCCTGACTGGGCTTTGCACCAAACGTCAAACGCTGAAAAGCTGAAAACTTCTTTACCAATGTGAGCGGTTGGCACAAAGAACGCCGCCGGCATACCTCTTGAAGCAAGTGCTCTCGCTGCCGACAAATTGTTCTGCCAGATGTCGTCAAAGGTGAGTAAAAGGTAGCTTCCGTGCGGGGGCACCTCGCCCTCTAGCCAGCGGGCAACCTGGCCGGCCGATACGATCGTGATCGCCTTCATGGCGGCGATCGTCTCGAGCTGTTTCAGAAAGACCTGGAGATCGACATTGTAGGGGTTGAACGGAACGCGGCGCGGCAGGCCCTGAGCGGTCCTGTGGTAACACAATATGGTCAGACCCTGGCGCGGCCGAAAGCCATGCAAAGCATACTGAATGACTGCCGCCACATCGTTCAAATAAAAGAGAGCACGTTTTACCCAAAGGCGGAAAACTCCAAGCAGCGCTTTGCCCCGCAATCTAGCCATCAGGAGTCACCGGCCACGCCAAGCTCGGTCAGGACGTCTTGGGTCCTGTCAAGCTGTGTGTACCTGGAAGAGAGGCAGCGCTTGTGGCCCTGGCCGGCGATGCGCGCTCTTTCCTCATCATGTTCGAGATAATGCTTCGCTTTCTTTACCAGCTCATCGGCTGAGCCGAAGAATTCCGCTTCTTCGCCTTCGCGAAAATAGGAAACCTGTTCTTCCGTCCGCTCGGCCAACATGAAGGCGCCGATGGCCGGAATCTCAAAAGTCCTGCTGGCACACTGGTTAAAGTTGGCCTTGGAGAGAAAGCAAAGGGCAATCTTGGAAGCTGCCAAAATCTTCACATATTCATTCCCCCACACGGCAGGGTTGCGGGCCGTAGCTGGAACACTGCGCCCCCGCCACCACTTCGGTCCCCAGACCCGGACATTCAACCCTGCTCTACAAAGTGCGGCTACCATCTTCTCTGTCCAGGGTTCCCAGTGGCCTACAAAGACGATGTCGGATCCATATTTTTTGATGTCTTCCTGGGTCAACTGGAGCGGATGATGGAGAGTGGGATCGTAGCCAAACCTCGTGTAGATGATCTTCTTCGCCCCTTTGGCCCTGAGCGTGGGCTCACACAGGGTATTCGTGATAACGTGCACGTCGTACAGATCGACTGCCTTGAACAAATGGCGATAGGTATACCTGCGGAAGCCGAAGTATTCAGACGTGTAATGAACAACCATGGCCCCCGTGGCAGAGAGCGCTCGGACTGTTTGGGGCCAAAGCAAATTGGCCTGATCGACATAGATCAGGTCGTGCTTCCTTTCCTGCGCGAGCCGGACGATTTCGCGATTATAGTTGGTGATCGCGGGCCCGATGAGAAGGTTGATCTGGATCTTGCGAAACAGGGCAGGCGACCCGCGCAGAAAAGCGAGCTGGTCAAGCCCGGTGACATCGTGTCCCATCTCCACAAGTGCTTTCCGTCTCGCCTCCGTAAGGCTTCCGGTACCGAAGGGCCCGCTATAGAGAATCTTCATCACCATGCCACGATTAATTCGCAAACGGTTCCGATTTGACTGCCAACCTTCATCGGAGAGACCGTGAACCTGCGCTGCCCGAACGGACTGAACCGGCAACAGCCGGCCGTGCCGTCGTTCGCATTTGCCCCGGGGAGTCGGACATGTGCGGGACCGAGGGCAAGCGGGCTTTCGAGCGCCAATAGACATATAGAAAAATACTAACATCAGCCAGAACGATGGAGTTATAAACAAACCAGCGCCCGCCGAGAAGCATTGTGTGAGGATAGAATATCGTCAGGATAGGAATGGCGAGCAATCCACCCTGGGCGATGGAACGATAGGCAGCGCCGCCAAGGAACCCCGCGACGAACCATGCTACGAAGGATCCCTTTAAGCCGAAGTCCACAATCGGAGGCATGAAGACAGAGTAAACGTTACTGTGAATGCCTTTCTCCACTTCGAAGCTGTCCCATTCCCAGTCCGATTTCTTGCTGATGCCCAGCAGCGTGCAGGGTCCATGGAAAATCACGATGCCCCACTTCGGTTCGGGCGGCTTTTTGAGAGCGGGCTCGAGAAAGAAACCGAAGGCATAGGGATAGGAGAAAGCTTCGGCGTGGAATGTCTTCTGAAGGGTGGCCTTGTCCACATCTCCAACCACGCCACGATACAACGCGAGGCGTTGCGAGATCGGGAGAGTGCCGGCTTCTGTCTTTCGGAATTCATAGATCAAGGCCCCGGCATAAGGCAATACGATGAAAAGAATGGTTGCCACGACCGCGGTCCGCTGGGTCAGGATGGGCACTCTGCCGCGACAAATGTAGATACGCACGGCCCAGAAACCGGCCGCCCACTGGTATATCGCCATAACCATGGGGGATCGGCCCATATAGATAACGGCGTAGAACAAGCCGGGGGTAAAGGCCAAAAACGAAGTGATACGGTCCGAGCGCTTGGAAGAGGAACCAAACAGCATGCCACCAAATACCGGGGCTGAGTAAACGAAAGAGAGGAGTATCTGAAAGTACATTGGCGGCGTATCTTTGTCAGCATTTGAAATCACTTGCCTGAAGAAGATGTAAACCATGCTGCCCGCTATGGCAAATACGGTAACCCTTTGGAGTCCTGGGAGCTCCAGTTTTCTTACCGAGAGGAGGTGCGCCTCCGAAGCCAGGCTTCGCGCATTCATGGCAAGAAGATTGCCCAGGTAAAAAACGAGCAGCGTGGCTGCCATCCACCAGAGGCAGGGCGCCCAAATGGGAAAGTCGGCAGGGATGGAAACCGTGATCACGCAGCCCCAAAACAGGGGGAAAAAAGCACCCGGTACGAGCCAGCTCCCCAGCGTGAGGCGGGCAATGCCGCTGAGCATGAAGATGGCTATTGTTGGGTACCAGAGTTCGAGACGGTCCATAAGCCTTAGGCCTATTGTGAGGTCAGTTCTCTATTTGACGATCACGCCTTGCGAGCGTAGTAGATCGAGCCGTTCACACCTGCAGTGCCCGGTCGCTCAAAGCGGTGAAATTCTTTCTCGACCGCTTCCTTGACGCCGCAGGGATTGCCATAGTCATGGAAGGCAACCATGCCTCCGCTCTTGACGAACGGAACCCAGTCCTGGATATCCCGGCCGCATCCTTCGAAAGTATGGTCGCCGTCAATCCATAAGAAGTCGATGGGCAACTGCCATTTTTTCACGACATCGAATGAAAAACCCTGGCAGAGGACAATGGTATCGGCATACCTGGACGTGTTCCTCTTGAAATCCTCCAGGGTTGAATTGCCTGGTATGCTGTAAGGCATGGTGGCGCCAGTGAACGGATCAACGGCATACAATCGGGGAGACCCGGGCAGCCGAGATAGTGCGGCCCCCATGAACGCCGCGGAACGCCCGCGGAACGAGCCGATTTCAACCACGACTCCTGCCGGACCGACCTTGCGAGCCTGATCAAACAAGAATAGCCCCTCGATCAGTCGTAGATGACCGGGCACTTGCAGACACGGTTCTCCCAAAGCTTTCAAGCGGATCCAGTGCCTTAACAGTCGGCTTTGTCTCACATAGCGAGGCAGATTCTTCGCTCTGAATGCGATAGTCATTGTGATTATCCCGTTCTTCCTTTCTCACACGGGCGCTTCTTGAACATTGCCAGGGACAGGACTTGGAACACAATTATCATGTGCATCCTTATCCAGGAATCCCCAGCCCACGAAAACGATGGCCGGATAGGCCGCTGCAACCCCAATCAGGCAGTATGCCGCCAGTAACCACCACCCCTGTAATGCCAGGCTCGCCAGGTAAACGCAGGTCGCTATCGGTACGAGGGCCAGCATTGCGAAAGCGAGCTGGGCGTAGAGGGTGCGAGCCGGTACTTCAAGGAAAGAAGCCGCCAGGGCAGGATACACTCTGAGACCACAGGCGCAATCGCCCACCAGGCACGCCGCCGCCACGCCGAGCGGACCATAAGCGGGCGCCAAGCAACTGGCCAGAGTGACGGTAAGGACGGCGTTGACGAGGGACCACAAAGCAACAGGCCGGTGCCGGTTGACTGCCAGAAGGCTCCATGTAGAAGTGCTCCAGCCGGCTGCCAAGACCCCCTGTATCAGCAAGACGGCGAGCAGGGCAGGTTGGAGGTCAAGCTGGCTCCTTGTCCACCAGGAGAAAATCAGTGGTACGAAGATCCAAAGAAATATCGCCCCGGCCCCGGTCAGAAAAGTTACCGCTCTGATGGCAAGGGCGGTAGTGCGGCGCAAATCGGCCAGCCGGCCCTGGGCCCAAAGGAAGCTCAACTCAGGCAGTATTGGCGCCTGGAGCAATACTCCTATGTAACCCGAAAAACTGGCAAGGCTGCGATGCGTGGCGTAGACAGCGACGAGCGTCGCAGAGCCAAACAGTGAGAGTACAATTACCACACCTTGCTGGATGACTCCCTGGGCAATGCCGATAAGCCAGAAATGCAGCGACCCTTCCAGATGTCGCCATCCGTCCAGGGCCGCTCTAAGAGAGACCCGCAACCCGCGGCAGCCTGGGATGAAGCGACTTGCATCCCATACGATAATCATCGTCAAAACAAATCCAATCCCGAAGAATCCTGCCGCGTAGACTACCGGACTGACGCGGAAATAAAGGAGTGCAATGGAGACCCCCATTCCCACGATACGTGTCCCATTAGCTACGAGAGACCCCCGTACGAAAAGCCCGGCGGATCGATAGGCAGAAGCATACACGCCAGCGGGTATGGCCAGAAGCAGCGTGAAGGCGGACAGAATGGCCAACACCCAGGCATCCGAAGTCGCAAGGAGGTATCCGGCGCCCGGCCAGGGCAACAGCACAAAGGCGAATAATACCACAATCACTAGGGCATAGGCGGCGATCCCCATGAAGAGGAATAGGGAAACGCCCTCGGAAAGCCTCTTACGGAAGGAATCAACTTCACCCTTGACATGGTGAACGGCCAGCAAGTTGGCGATGTAGTTCTGGCCGCCCAGCTCGAGGAAGGAGAGATAGGAGACAAGGGCGGTCAGGGTCAGCCAGCGGCCGTACCCTTCTGCTCCCCAACTCCGCATGAAGAACGGGACGAGGCCAACCGCATAGAACGCTTGAACCGCCTGCCCAAGGGCTGAGGCAGCGACCCCCCAGGAGAGACGCTTTCTAATCGCCATTCTCTAGAATCCATCCTGAAGGGTAAACGGGGTGACGACTTTTTTGGCAAGCCCCACCCTGGTCGGAACGTGAGCGAACTGGTGATCTTGCTTACCAGCCCCTAAACGCCCTTCGCATGAAGGTCTTGAATGCTCTCCCAACTAGCTCCACACGAGCAAAGCGGTGAGAGCGATTGTCGGCAGCCAGCTTGAGGATCGCTTCGATCCGGCCGGCTCGTTCGTACGTGGATGCATAGGTTGAAAGGACTTGACGCTTTCCCAACCGGCGGACGGGCGCACTGCTCCGAGGACCCGAGGCCACCGAGGCAAGAAGTTCGTTTACCCGTAGCGCCAGGTTGTGCCGGGCCACCACCTCTTCATGGCCGGCTGCCGCGATAATCTGCCTAGCCTTCTCATTTCGGAGATAGAAATCGACCTTCGCAAAGAGTTCTTCTTCCGTATCAAATGCTGCAAAGTGCACGTCTTCTTTAAAGAGTTTCTCCTGTCCGTTTGCCACACGTCTTGTCAGCAGCAGGGCCCCACAAGAAAGCGCTTCAAAGAAACGGAAATTGAGATCGTCTCCCAACGGGAGATTGAGAACGATCTTCGCCCGCGAATATACGTCGGAGATTTCCTTTTGAAGGTAGTAGCGCGCTTCGTTCACCCGATATTTTGTTCGGAGGAAATCGAGGATCCGTTTGCGCTCGCTGCCAGTTCCTGAGGTGGGAAGTTTGCCAATGAAAGCGATGTCCAGATCCCGCTCCAGGTGTAGGTCCTTAAAGAACTCGACGTCGCAGGAGCAAGGGAACCACTGGACTGCTCCCTGCTCGTGCTCGGTGAAATATTGGAGGTAGTTACACTGGTAGAGGAAAACGTGGTCGAACAACCTGGCAAGTTTCTGCCTCGACGGCAAGTCACGGTGCACGTCGCAAATTACGCAGGCTGTTGGAATCGCGGAGTTCTCCAGACCAAGCGGTATCAGGCCGAGTGGTTCAATGTAGAGATAGAGATCGGGTTTCCAGTCCTCCTCGAAAAAATCTTCGATCCTGGTCGCGGCTGGATAGCCAAGGACAAGGCGCCCCGGTGATCCCGTTCCGTGTGCACTGCTCGCCACGTTCAGTTCCCGTACGTCGTGTCCAAGCCGGCGGAGAACTCGGCAATAATGTACACCCTCTCCTTGGTCGAACTCACTGGCGTAGCTTAGTATGATTCTCACTTAGGAGATTCCATTGCCTTCTTCGACCGCCAGCTTTTGTGAGTGACTAATCGGCGGTGGGCTATTTCTGTTCAAACGCGACCAGGCCGGTACCGGACCAATGGCCGAATGACGTCAGATCCAGCTTGGGGTGCCGGATAAGTCGCCAGATCTTTAGCATGTTCCAAAGCCGGATATCGTCAAAGATAATGAATGGGGGCTTGTCAAACTGAACACCGGCGAAGTTTGTAAGAAAACGCTGCTCCTGAACGCCGTCCTTGGCCGCGTCGATGAAGATCAGATCCGCCCCCTTCAATAAACCAAGGTGACGTTCCATCACGGTTGGGTCGGACAAGTCATCCAGGCGCTGCTCGAGCCTGCCATCGGCGAAGTCTTCCTCAACTAGAGCGCGATTGGCCAACTTCCGCCAGTCGATTATGTCAAAAGTAACCAGCTTACCATCGGGGGGCAGACATTTCTTGAGTGCCAACGCGCTCAGCCCGGTAAACGTCCCGATCTCAATTATTAGCTTCGGTTGAAGAACCTTGACAAGACCCGCGAGTAACTTATAGTGTTCACCCGGCCAAACGTCGGGGTACTTGATGTCATTCTTGATGCGCTGACTTACTTCGGAAAGATCGATAACCATGGCTTGCTGTATCGCAGCCATGGCCAATTGGATCAGCTCCATCTTCGGCCGGCCGTCCTCATCGTCAGCGGAAAAGACCATGCTATATTCCGCGTGTCGGACCGACACTGGCTTCGGTAGCAGTTTACGGATAAGGCGGTTGCGAACTGCCCTAAGTATCATCGAGCTGTTCATCTAATAATTAATCCTTTCAGCTGCGAATACTGATTGGAGAGCCTCCATTTCACCAAAATACCGACAGCCGCGACCAGCAAAAGCACCTCGCCTGGTCGAATTCACTGGCGTTGCTTAGAAAGATTCTCGCTTCAGGACATCGAGCGGGCAGGTAATTGTTGAAGCGGCTTGCGCGTGAAGGGCCGGGACAGGCGCCGCAGCCACCGCAGAAACGAACGCGAC
>Ga0207148_1194_pt1 | contig 9365 bp, 5 predicted proteins | sample Alteio_BWMinHeat_34_FD_153558 | JGI IMG/M metagenome (GOLD analysis project Ga0207148, IMG submission 153558) | Enriched cells from forest soil in Barre Woods Harvard Forest LTER site, Petersham, Massachusetts, United States -... | ecosystem: Environmental > Terrestrial > Soil > Temperate forest >... | reverse complement strand
TTCTTGACCCGAGTACACTCTCGTTCAGAGTATGGGTCAGGTCCTCGGATCAAGAAAAGTCATTGTTTTGTGAAGAAAAAACAAGCCTTTTCTAGTCCGAGGATGATAAACAGTGGTACGTTGATAGCACACCTCTACCCCGACTTAGCTTCATCCTTCACATTCAAAATTTCCCGCAACAAGGATAAATCATTTCCCTCGCGGAGCATGTCAGAGACGAGCTGGGCGAGGTTGATCTCTCCCCACTCAACGGCTTTGCGGATGAGATAAGGCGTGGGGGTGTGGGGTTCAATGGTTTCCAGATACGTTGCGATGTCCTTGAGAGCCGTATAGGCTTGTTCGCGATTGGTGAAACCTTCATTTGAGAGGGGCTGTTCGGAAGCGGGCAGGGGGGCAGGTTCTTGTGCCGGTCTTTCTTGAAAGACTGTGTCTTCTTCCTCAGGCGTATTCTTCGTGAGCAGTTGAGCAAAAAATTGACGGGTGTGGCCTATTTTCTCCCGCAAGTGAAGAAAAGTGGGGGGAGCCTCTGGTCCTTTAGCGTGGAGGGTTTTCTCCAGGTCTTTCAGAAGATCGAGGGCCCGTCCGCAATTGATATCGATTTCTTGGTAATAGGCGGGAGGGGTTTGCGCGCATATCTTCGTGAGGGAAGTGAGGGTCGTTTCCTCAGCGCCAGGCTGATTTGCTTCTTGCCAGTCGAGGAGGGAAGGGGCAGGCCTTGTCTTATCAAGGGATTGACTGATCGGAATGAATAAAAGGGTTTCACTGATGCGTGTGTCGATCCATTCATAGAGCTTCAGCCGGACCTCTCCTTGAGGGTGGAGGCCTTCCCAATAGGTCTGTGTCAGCTTGAGGATGAGGTCAAGACCTTGGGTAAGCCCCCGGGTACCATCGAGATGAATGCGCGCCTCTAAAAGCCAGGCTGCGATTTGGAGGTCTTTCGAGGTGTGCCTGAGAGCGTTTTGGCAGAGGGCGTCCACGGCCTCCCAGTCGGCCTTTTTGTAGTCTGTTATCCAGACCCCTTGGGAGAGGACCGGATCATCTTCTCTGCGAGCTTCCCGAATGTCATCATAGATTTGGCTATACCGGAGGGGCTCTCCACACGGTGTTGTGCCAGAGAGGGGAACTAAAAGAGAGGGGAGGTCCAGGGAGAGGGTCATGTTTTTTTGTGCCCTGTGTGTTTCTTCACTTTTGAGCCTTTGCTTCTCAGAGGTTTCGTCGTTGATTTTTTATCTTTATGGGGTTTCTCTGGTTTTTCATCAATGTCATCGATTTCCTCCTCCTCGGCTGGGATGTTGAGGTTGACGTTGAGTGCTTTGTTTGCGTCCTTGCCTAAGGGAGGGGCGAGATGGGGGAAGAAAGGAAGGGCAAGGGGAGCTCCCATTTGGATCTTTTTCGGCGCCCCCTCTTTTTCATCCTTAGGCTTATCCTTGTCGTCTTCTTTCTTTGGTTTTTCCACTTTTGCAGGGGAAACGGCTACACTGATGAAGAGGGTTGCTTTGTTTGGTTTGCTGTTGCCGCCACCTGCAGCAGCACAAGGGGGTGTGCCACTCGTTGACGCATTTGAGAGAGGGACGTCAAAGTGGAGGGTGATGGGTTTTTCATCTTTCAAATCTTTGAAATCAGAAGGCCCGGCTTGGTGTTGACGTAAAAGCTTTAGGAGGGCCCATGTGCCGTCATAAGTATAGGTTGCGGCTTCACCTTGGACTGACAAGCTCCCCTTTCCGCCTGTGCCCATCGGTTGAAGGGCGCTATTGGAGGCCCAGATGAAACTGACCTTGAAAGGATCACCGGCTTGCCAATAGCCCTTGCGGTCAGGGGAGCGCATGGAGAAAGTGGTGTTCTTGGTTTCAACCTGCCACGTGAGGACTTCATTTGCGTAGACTTCTCTTTCTCTGTTGACCCTAAAGGTGACTTCAAAGGCAAAGGCGGGGTGAGGTACTGTTGCAGCGGGCGCAAGATAGTCTCCAAAGAAGGCGCGGATGGTATCCATTTGTTCAATGAACATAAGGGCATTTTTGCCTGCAGGGCCCAGATGTTCAGCTTGTTGGAGTGTTTCTTTTATGCCCTTTGCTTGGGAATCCATCATTTCAAAGAAAGTTCTGAGAGACTCGGGACTCGCGTCCGGAGAAACGGCATTCGGGTCTTTTACGAATGGAAATTTGTTTGCAAGATTGGCGTTAAAGAAGGAGGCGATTTGCATATATTGATCGACGGAGACGGTGCCTGAGAGGTCCGTACATTGTTTGCGGAGCTTTTCTTGAATTGTTGCGAGCGTCTCGGTAAAGAAATTGTACTCAATGGCGGGGAGCTCTTTTAATTGGGCGCACGTGGCAAGGGTCACCTCATTGAGGGGAGTGAGGATGAACGCTTCGAGTTCTTTGAGCCCATTTCCTGCGCCATTTTTCTCATAGCTGTTAAAGGCGTCAATAATTTCTTGCCACTTTGTGACGAGGGGGGCGTTTTCTGGCATCCCTTCTCTTGCAATATTTTCGAGCAAAGCGATAAGGGGGGCTGCAAATTCACGTGCAAGATAATGGATACGGTCGCGTTGGAGGTTGAGATAGTGCTGAAGCTCTGTTGGATTCGATACGTTGAAGGCTTCAAGGGCCGCCATTTTGTCGCCCTGCCACCAGCCGAAAGAGCCCATTTTTAACCCATAAGGATTATCATCTCTGAGGATTGTCTCTAATTTTTCTAACGGTGCATAGGCTTGTATAAACAGCAAATTCCTTAAAGAAACATACGCTGTGTTGGCATTGTTCGTCCACAAGGTTGTGAGGATTCGCTCTAAGAAAGGGGCTGCCACTCTGTAATTTTGTACTTGTGGTAGGAGGGCGTCTTCAGGAGAAAAGAGATTCTTCTCCCCTGTGTCGGAATGAAAGACTTGCGCATTCGCGAGCAGTTCCATCAGGCTGTCGCTGAGACCTTCTCTCGCCATTTTTTGAAACAAGGGCTGCAACATTTTGGGAACTTTTAGGAGGCGAGCGTTGATAAAATCATTATAGCTCTGGATCAACTGGGTCGCTTCTTGAAGGCGGAGGGAATCCCATAACACAGCTGTGCCCTTGGGGACCGTTGTGACCAGGTCTTTTGCAGCTGCGGGGGCCATGAAGGACTCATTAAAGAAGGCGCGCAAACTGTTTCTTAAGGCGACGGCCTCAGGAGAGGGAGCTGCCAAGGCAAGGCCATCGCGTTGTGTAAAGAGCGTATGTCCGCCGAGAATCGGAAAGGTATATCCTGCCAGACGCTTTCGGAAATTCAAGAAGCTTTGATTCATTGAGGTCGGGAGATTTGCAACGTCTTGGGGTTTAAAAAAGTCGGAGGCTCCAATCATTTGCATGAGTGTTTCATATTGGGTGCCGGGGAAGAATTGATCCTGATTGAGCCAGCGTAATTCAGGGTTGTTGAGAGAGGTAATGGTTTGATCGAGACTGGTGTAGATGTCTCTTACCCCATTAAAGTTACTGGATGTTTGGTGGGTCGTTGAAAAATCCTGCAGGTTGACCATTAGTTGTGCGAGTCCAGGGATCATCGTATTGGGATTAAAGGCAGCCGTCTGAAAACTCTTGAAAAGCTTCGTGAGCTCTAAGGTCGCATTTTCTTTGTAAGTGTCAAAGTTGAATCGGCTGATGGTTGTTTGTTTGAGGGCAGCTACGTAGTAATAATTGTCAACAAAAAAGGCATCTGGCATTTTATATTTGAATAAATAAAAGATGATGTCTGCAATATCACCCAAGGTAGAGTTGACGCCCAAGCTGTTAAATTTGTTGGCGGCGATTTGAAGCCTATGTAAATGTTCGACGTAATTGTTGAGCTGGTAAAATTCCTGTGTCCGCAGGGGGTTGAGGTTGTTTGCCAGCGTGTCGGGCAGGGCCGGGTGATTGGTTAAGGTAATCAGCTCCTCAGCCTTATGGGTGAGTTGATCCGCCATGGAGCGTAGGATGACTTTATCGTATACGATGATCATGACATCGCGAATGCGTGTATCCAGCGTATTAAACCACGAGGGGACTAGGAAAGGAGAAAAGAGAACGCTTACATTTGCCTTGGCCATGGTTTCCAAGAGCACCTGGGCTTGGTTTGCAAAATATGCTTTTCCTTCAGATGTTCCCGCGTTATGGGTGCGTAATTTCTCTAAGGTTCTATCCATTTGAGGGAGGACAGACATGAGATTCAACGTGGTTTGGCGTAAGTTTTGATTGGCCTTTAAGAGGCCAAGCGTCCCTAGGATCGTTGCTGTTGCGATGGCAATCTTGGCAGAACGATTGGTGGTCCTTTCGCTTAAAAGAATCCGCTCAATGGGGCGTGCAAGCCCTGCTTCTCTGAAGATTTTGTTTTCAAAGAGGTCTTTTGCAAAATAGATATTACGCTTTTCTTGCCCTTCTTGAGAAGACAGAGCTCGAGAGGTATCCAGGGAAGCGGGAGAGGGCGTCTTTTGATCGCGATGACTATCGCCTACAAAATAGAGACCCCTTAAAAAGAAAGATTCATGCAATCCTGATGATTTAAAGAGATGATCTGTGTAGGTTTGGATGCCTTCTTTTAAGGTACGGAAGGCAATAGGGAGCACAAAAACGCCATCAACTTTGTCGAGAGGACACCCTTCTGTAAAGATTTCTTGTTGGGTGAGGCTCAGAGAGGCCTCCATGGAAGAAAACGCTTCTCCAATCCATTCGGGTGCATAGACACTCTCCATGCCCTTATCGCTTGACCAGCCAAACATGTCTGATCCATTGGGGAGGGGGAGGGTTTTACAAAAATCCTCAAATCCTGGGACAAGGTCGCATTTGGAGATGACGATATAAATCGGGAGCTTCAAACCTGTAACGCGCTGCATATGCCAGAGTTTTTCGTAGAGATGCTCTGCCCGCAGGATGAGATCATCATGGGAGAAGGCGGAGGCGCCAATTAGCTCTGAAGCTGAGATTGTTAAAATGACGGCATCCAGGGGTCTTCTGGGGCGATAGTGGGTTAAAAGAGATAAGAAAAACGACCAGCTTGAGTCATCAGACGTGGGGTGTTGGGCATTGAGGACGAGTCTTCCATCCACATCCAAAACGATGCCATGATCGAAAAACCACCAGTCGCAAGGGGGGCGCGCTGCTCCGATTTCTCCCTCAGGGTGGTTGATCGGCCTATCGAGTCCCAAACTCCGAAGGATAGAGGCTTTACCAGTGTCATTGCCGCCCATCATGACAACCCAGGGGAGCGTATATTGGAATTGGTGTCCCCCTACAAAAACCCGCAGCATTTTTAATGCATAGAGGAAAGATTGCCCCATCGGGTTCGTTCTAAAGAGGCCGAAACGCGAGAAAAACAACTGATGCTGGGTGAGGAATTCCTGCCATTTTTCTTTAAAGGCAACACCTGCCTCCTGATAAAAGGACCTTCTGTAGAGCCATATGCCCAGGGCAGCAAAAGCGACTGCTAAAAGCAAAATGATGACGAGCCACCAGGGGAAAAGAGTCGTTAGTCGTGTTGGATTACCCATTGTCTACTTGCTGCCCCCCCGCGTCGCTGTGGGAGATAATATGATCCACAATGCGTGAAACACCTTCTGTTGCGTTGTACCAGATAATATATGACGCTAAGAGATAGAGAACGCCCAGGCCTGCGAAAATGTAACCGAGCCTGTTCATGCTGGGGAGTTGCTTCGCCCCGAGGCCCTCTAAGGTATGGACATAGGTTTCAGGAAAGAGGCGGATCGTTTCTTGAAATAAATAGGGATCCCTTCTGTTCACAAACACAAAGAGACGGTCTCGATATGATTTTAAAACGGCGACATCATTAAAATGACGATATTTCCCTTGGAAGCCCAGGGCTAAGGCATTGAGAAAGAGAAGAGCCGCATCCATCTGCGTAGGTTCCCAGTTTTCCAGGAGAAGATCAAGCTTTATGAAAAATGTTTGTCCTGCACTATGGGTGTCGAAGAGACGCTGTTCAAGGAGATTGGATTCCCAATAGGTTTTTCCAGGCCACTTTAAGTTGAGAAAGACCTCATCGGCGAGGGCTGCCATAATATACTGGGCTTCCTCATAATGGCTTTGAGCAAAGGCGTTTCCCCCATAGGCTGCTGTCTGGGCTTGGGTTTGGAGGCAAGTTTCGAGCTTGGTAAGAATCGCCTCAGCCACAGCATTCGGTGAAGACGCGGCTTCCCCTTCTCCTTTTTTCCAGGGTTTTGAAAGGACAAAGTGTTTCTGTCGGAGCACTTGTTGATAGAACTCTTCGAAACATTCGACAATAAAGGAGGGCGCTCCATTTTGATTGTTCAGTTCTGCCACGCTTTATGTGTTCTCCAAGATCTCTGCTTTTAATTTTTTTTAAGGCGTTAAGTCTGTTTTACCTTTGTTTTTATTAAAAATTTATTAATATTTAGCTTGTTTGGCTGTACAAGACGACTTCTGCAGGACGGGTGGTGTCATCATCAGAGACATTGAAGAGACAGAGCACACCCGTTGGATCAATATAGCGTTCATCCAACTCAACACTCAATAGTTGTATGCCCTGTGAAGGGACGAGATTGAGAGAGGGGACGCTTGAGATAATCTGACGTGCAGCTCCCAAGACGCGGTTGTCCTTTGCAAGTGTAATGTATTTGTCTGTTACAATGACGCAATTATTGATCCAATCGATAAGTGTATGTTCCTCGACGCCTACTTGTATTTGTGTGCCTAAGATAAGCTTGCCGTCAATGCTCCAGGAGGATTGCAGCTGAAGGGTAAAGGCCCGCTCATTTAAGGTGAAGGGAAGCACTGTGTAGCTTTCCTCAATTTCCCCGAGGACGCGCTGAATATAGTCGATTACCTGGGAAAAACTCTTGGCAATATCGAGATGGTTATACCCTCCAAATTGCGGCGGAATTTCGCCATACTTAATGCCTGAGATTTGTGCTGCAAGAGTGCAGAGGGTTTTATAAATCTCAAACGGATGCGCATTGCCTGTGGAGAGCACGGCTTCCATGGGCAAGAGGCCTGCAATGAGTTTGAGACGACTTTCCTCGATTTTCTCAAAGAAGGCTTCGATTGTGAGCTGGTCTCCCACGGCCTGTACTTTTTGTTGGAGGTAATTGAGCTTTCCTCGTACATCGACGGCCAATTTGTTGCACATTTGCCAGGCCTCAGAGAGCGTTGTTGCTTGAAGGGTGGGGGGGATATAAGCCGTGAGGAAGAAGCTTTTTGTATCGTAGGATACCTGGGCAATCGGCATGGAGATATAGTGAGCTGGGGGCTCTTGCCCGACCTGGAGTGACAAGTTCGGGCTGAGCCGTGGAATATCGATGGGTTGGTCCCCTGTATTCATATCGACAATCTGAGGGTTCAGATTGGAGTGGTAGCGGGGGAGATCGCCGGAGAGGTCCTCTGTGAGATAGGGAATGCATAGGTAAATGAAATTGGGCGCAGTTTGCAGTTGTGCCTGGAAAGGTTGAAGGTTGATTTGGAGGTCCGGGGAGGGAGCGGTAATGAGCAGGCCATCGGGTAGAATCGCTTCTAAGGTTAAGGGACGAAATGTGCCGGCTGTGAGAAGCGCTTCATCAATCTTGAGTTGTGAGACTCCCCAAAAGAAGGGGAAGACACGTGACATGTAGTAAGTCAAAAGTCCTTCGACGCGCATATCCGCTTGTTGAAAGTGTTGCGGCATGAGCAACATGCCTTCGTGCCATTGGATAGGGTTTATATTGAATTGAGCCATGATCGTCACCTTATGGAGATATTTTTATGGGAGGAAGGGGTTTAATAACAACGGGGTGCTTTGTCATCGGACAAGGGCACGACGGAGAGGGTGGGGTAGGGATTGACGGCTGTTGAATGAGTCCGCATCCTTTATGGGGGACGCGACCCGTTACCGTTGGTTTTACGACCGTGTTTGTGAATTTGGTGAGATCGCTTGCCTCTACGGGAGGGACTGCAGGCGCGCTCGATGTGCTTCCCCCTTGATGGTCTGGCGCTCTTGAGGTGGGGCCATTCTTCAAATCACCCTTTTCCAGGATCACATGGAGTATCCCATCACCGGGGACTTGTAAGCGATGGGGCCCTGGCGCAATGTAATTGGCAAAGACAAATCCTGTGAAAGCTCTTCCTTTTTTTTGGTCGGGCTGAAAGCTTTGCACGGCTTGACCCGGGACGAGCTCCCAGTGCCACACATCCAAGAGACCTGGGTTATCGAGGAGAAGTTGGGGAGCGTTCTCAAAATATTGCGCGGCTGAGAGGCTTCCGAAGGTTTTGACAAGATCCATATGATACAGAAGGACAAGATCTACGGCCGTTGCAGAATTATCATTTGCATCGATATCTGCGAGAATGTCCACAGATTGCATGGCAAGCTCTGGGCCTGTACATGAGGCTAGGCCGAGGCTTGCGATCATGGCAATCCTTGCGCACACGCGGGAGAGGCGCCTCTGGTTTAGCCCCTCGTTCATAGGGAGTCTTTCGGGGGTTGAGGAAGTTTCACGACAATGGCGCCTGCAACCTGTTGGGAGGTAAATTGGGCGACAGCTTCCAGGGCCGTTGCATAATCTGCATAGCTCCCACTTTGAACGTAATAGAGGGGTTCTCCTTCTGGAGAGTGTCCTTCGGTGACAGTGGCGACGTGATCCAAACTCTGTAACTGATGCTTAAGGCGGTCTGCATTTTCACGGGCTGCAAAGACACCGAGTTGGACGGTGTATGCGCCTCCCGCCCGCCCTTCTTCTGGGGTTGGGGAAAGTGCTGGCTGTCCATGAGGTATATGAGGAGCGGTTGCCGGGGGGTAGGCTGAGCCTTCCGTCCCTGCCGCTTGAGGTGTTCCTGGATAGGACCCGGGGTGGGGGGCTGGCGCTCCATTTTCCAATTTATTGGTGACCTGGTGCCCGACAACGTTTTGTGCCGTTGTGACGAGGGGGGACAGGAATGTTGGTATATTTGTGCCAATCAATGTTCCGAGGGCGCCTTGTGCTGTGTCGCCAATGGCTTGGGCCGCTTCTTGATTCATTCCACCCTGCTGAGGGGCGCCTTGGGGCATCCCTTGGGCTGCCATCCCTTGCGGTGCCATTCCTGGGGCTGTCATCCCTTGCGGTGCCATTCCTGGGGCTGTCATGCCATGGTGGTGATGATGGGTCGCAGGCGTGCCGTCAAACCACATTCCCAATAAAAACCCTCCCAGAAAGGTGAAGGCCCCAAAAAAGATGAGGCTGGCGACGATTGCAAAAAGGGACACGCTTCCTATGGTTGTCAGAGGTGGGCCAGGGGGGGGTGCTGGCGGAGGGGGAGGAGGCGGTGCAGGAGGACGCGGTGGCACGATAGGCGGTGGCGGCACGTAACTTCCCCCAGGAACGGCAGGCGTTGCTTGTGGTTGTGAAGAGGTGTCGTCGTTCATCGTGTGGTTGAGCC
>Ga0207148_1192_pt2 | contig 9417 bp, 4 predicted proteins | sample Alteio_BWMinHeat_34_FD_153558 | JGI IMG/M metagenome (GOLD analysis project Ga0207148, IMG submission 153558) | Enriched cells from forest soil in Barre Woods Harvard Forest LTER site, Petersham, Massachusetts, United States -... | ecosystem: Environmental > Terrestrial > Soil > Temperate forest >... | reverse complement strand
TCTTCCGGGTTGTAGTCGGTTTCCGTCGTTCCCGCATCGACTTCACCGAGTCGGTGCTTCGCGCCGGAGTAAAACAGGATATGTTCCGTCGTGGTCGTTTTACCTGCATCGATGTGCGCAATGATACCGATGTTGCGAACAAGGCGCAGGTCGAATTTGGCCATAGTTACCACGCGAAGTGGGCAAAGGCCTTGTTCGATTCGGCCATCTTGATGGTATTCTCGCGCTTGGTCATCGCTTCGCCTTCGCGGCGATAGGCCGCCATCAGTTCGTCGGCCAGGCGTAGGAACATCGGCCGGCCGGCCTTCTTTCGCGAAGCGTCGATGATCCAGCGAATGGCCAAACTTTGTTGCCGCGTGCGATTCACCTGCATCGGTACCTGGTAGGTTGCTCCCCCTACGCGCTTGGAACGCACCTCCACAGTTGGCTTCACATGCTCTACGGCCTGCGTGAACACGTCGATCGGGTCGGCGTCGGGCATACGCTTCTTGACTTGATCCAGAGCGTTGTAAAAGATGCGCTGAGCCGTAGCCTTTTTGCCTTGCCACATGAGGCAGTTCATGAACTTGCTGGCCAGCTTCGAATGAAAGCGAGGATCCGGCTTGAGTGTTTCTGCACTGGCAGTACGTTTCCCCATAATTCAGTACCTATTCCTGTCACTGGGTTCGCCGACCCCGGGACGATCAATTTAACGAAGGTTCGGGAACACGCAGCGAATAATTGCACGGTGAGACCGCGCGCACAACACCACTCGGCTCGAAAAACAGCTGGTTCATGGCATGGCAGCCTGGGCAGGGTATTTTGACGGTGGCCACGCTCCTGTGTCCCGTCATGAGGCCTTTTCCCTGGCACTTGAGAGTTACTCCAACGGGTTGGGTGCAGTTACAGCAGTCGAACTCCAGGCTGACTTTCAACTCCATCATCATGATATTGATCTGCCCCTCGGATGGAATATGGAGGAAACCACAGTGACAACAGGGGCGCGGCACACGGGACGCGCACAAGGGCTTCGAATAGTCAAGGGTCTCGTTGGCGAGCGAGTGCAGGATAGCCCCACTGACCCTTTCTCTAGCCGCCCTCACGCTTGGCACCATATTTAGACCGTGCTTGTTTGCGATCGGCGACACCCTGAGAATCCAGGACCCCGCGGATGATGTGATAGCGTACGCCGGGCAGGTCGCGGACGCGGCCGCCGCGCACGAGCACGATTGAGTGCTCCTGAAGATTATGCCCCTCACCGGGAATATAGGCGGTTACTTCGGTCCCATTCGAAAGGCGTACGCGCGCGACTTTCCGCAAGGCCGAATTCGGTTTCTTGGGAGTCATGGTTTTCACCTGCAAGCAAACGCCCCGCTTCTGCGGACATCCCTGCATGGCGGGGTGCTTGGGCTTTCTAGATTGCTGGCGACGCGCCTTGCGAACCAGCTGATTGATCGTCGGCATCAATTACCCCGATTTCTTGCAAATCTCCAATCGAAATCGAACATTGCCTCGTCGAGATTTGGCAACATCGACACGAATCGGCTGCTTTGCACACCAAGTCTGGAAACCTCTACGCTATTCGGCCGTGGCAACTTGGTCAAGACCCTTTGGCAGCTAAACGCATCACGCGCAAAACGTCAGACGCTCCAAGGACTTCGGCTTAATCAGACCGGCTGTAAGCCTAGTCCGGCGTGCCCGCAGGCTCCAGCCGGGGGGGGCGTGGCGGCGGCGGGGCCATCCCTTCCAGCGCTGCCGGATGAATGCGGACCTCGGCTTCGTGATGTGTATGGAACCCCGTTCCAGCAGGCACCAGGTGGCCCAGAATCACGTTTTCCTTCAGACCAACCAGGTAATCCACCTTGCCGGCCAAAGCTGCTTCCGTGAGCACTTTGGTAGTCTCCTGGAAACTGGCCGCCGAAATAAAGCTATCCGACTGAACGGCTGCCTTCGTGATCCCCAGCAACACGACGCTGCACGTTGCCGGCGTTGGAGGCACAAAGCTGGGCGGCCGTTTGCCCTCTGTATCAAGGCGAGTCCGCTCTTCTTCGAAGGCTTCCTTGCTGACGATCTTACCGATTTCGAACTTGGAATCCCCAGGGTCCTTGATTTTGACGCACTCGCGCAGCCGCTCGTTCACTTCGCGGAATGCAAACTTATCAATAACCGACCCCGGCAACAGCCCGGTGTCTCCCATCGTCTCGACTTTAACCTTGCGTAGCATCTGGCCGACGATGATCTCAATGTGCTTGTCGTCGATATCTACGCGTTGACTGCGATAGACGCTTTGGACTTCGCGAACCAAATAATTCTGCACGGCGTCGGCGCCGCTGATGCGCAGAATATCATGGGGAACGAGTGGGCCGTCGACCAATGCGTCGCCCTCCTTGACATAGTCATTGGTGTGGACGCGCAAGTGCTTGCCGTGCGGCACGAGGTGTTCACGCTCCTCGCCGACGGACTTGCCCTGGTCATCAACAGGCTGGACCAGAATGGAGCGTTTGCCGCGGCGCTTATCGCCGAGACGCACGATGCCGGCCACCTCCGCCATGACTGCTGGCTCGCGCGGTCGGCGGGCCTCGAAGATCTCTGTGACGCGCGGTAGACCACCCGTGATATCCTGCGTTCCGCCGACCTCGCGCGGCGTCTTGGCAAGGAGCGTGCCCGCCGAGACTTTTTGCCCTTCGCGAACTTCCAGGTGTGCCTTTTCCGGAACATAGTAAAATGCAAGGCTCTGGCCGCGGTCGTCCTCGACGACGATCTGCGGGTGCAAATCGCCCTTATGTTCCATGATGACCCAACGTTCCGCACCGCCTGGATCACGTTCCTTGCGCAGCGTATCCCCCTCAACGATCTCGTCGAAGCGAATCTTACCGCCGACCTCGGCAAGGATAGGGATCATGTGCGGATCCCACCTGCACAGAAGCTGACCCGGCTGAACTGCCTGGCCATCTTCCACGAGCAACTGGGAGCCGTTCGGAATGCTAAAGGATTCCATGACGCGATCCTTCGCCCCCATGATCGACAGTTCGCCGTTGCGCGTCAAAGCCATGCGATGGCCTTCATCGTTCACCACTGCGACGATTCGCTCGAGCTTGACCGTACCGGCTTTCTTGGACTTGATCTCACTTTCTTCCACCGCACGACGTGCTACGCCGCCGATATGGAAGGTGCGCATCGTGAGTTGTGTGCCGGGCTCGCCAATCGACTGCGCTGCAATGATCCCGACCGCCATCCCTTCTTCCACTAGGTTGCCGGTAGCCAGGTCCATGCCATAGCACAACCGACACACACCCAGCGCCGCCTGACACGTCATCGGACTGCGGACTAATATCTTGTCCACACCGAGGAGCTCGATCTTCCGGGCCTGTTCCCAGGTAATCATTTCATTCTCACGAACGATCATCTCGCCTGTAATGGTGGTGATAGTGTTGCGGCTGACGCGGCCACGGATGGATTCGCTGAGGGCGCGCTCAATTTCTTCGCCCTTGTAAACGACTCCCTTGGCGATTCCCTGCGTCGTGCCGCAGTCCTGTGTCGTGACCACTACGTTCTGGGCCACGTCTGCCAGCTTCCGCGTCAGATAGCCAGAATCGGCAGTCTTGAGAGCCGTATCCGCCAGACCTTTGCGCGCACCGTGCGTCGAGCTGAAATACTCCAGTACGCTGAGCCCTTCGCGGAAGTTGGCCTTGATAGGTGTCTCAATGATCTGCCCTGATGGTTTGGCCATCAAACCACGCATGCCGGCCAGCTGACGAATTTGCTCCACGCCGCCGCGAGCACCGGAATGGGCCATCAGGAAGATGGGATTCAAATAGGGCTTACCTTCGCGAATGTCGTGCTGCAAATCGTGCATCATGCGTTTGGTGATTTCATCGCGTGCATGGGTCCACAGATCGATCACTTTGTTGTAACGCTCACCTTCGGTTATAATGCCGCGTTGGTACTGTTTCTGCACTTTTTCGACTTCCTTCTCGATCTCACGGATGATCTGTTCCTTAGTGTCGGGTGTGCGCAAATCATCAGTAGCGAAACTCAGCCCGCTCCGGGTCGATTCACGGAAACCGAGATCCTTCATGCGATCGAGAAGGTCGATCGTCTCCCGCCGTCCCAAGAGCTGATAGCAGTCCGCGATGATTCGGCTCAGATGCTTGGCAGAGAGAGAGAGATCGTAGTAGGCCATCTTGGAGTTCAAGATGTCGTTAAAGAGAACCCGGCCCACTGTGGTGTTGACCAGGCCATTCGGATTACGGCCAATCTCATCGACGCGCGTCTTGTCTTTGTCCGAACGGATATCGCCGATCACGCGTTTCTCGATCGGCAGGCGCACCTTGATTCTTGCGTGAACTCCCACTTTCTTTTGAGCATAAGCAAAGAAGACTTCAGCGGGGTTGCTGAAGACCATGCCATCGCCCGCCTCGGTCACGTCGCCCGGTTCGCCGCGAACGGCTGTCAAGTAATAGCAGCCCATGACGATGTCCTGACTGGGGCTGATGATTGGCTGGCCATTGGCCGGACTGAAGATATTATTAGTGGACATCATCAGAACGGATGCCTCCACTTGGGCCTCGATGGAAAGAGGCAAGTGGACGGCCATTTGGTCACCGTCGAAGTCTGCATTGAATCCCTTGCAAACCAGTGGGTGAATACGGATGGCATTTCCTTCAATGAGCACTGGTTCAAAGGCCTGGATACCCATGCGGTGCAGCGTCGGCGCCCGGTTGAGCAAGACCGGGTGGTTCTTGGTAACTTCCTCGAGTATGTCCCAGACTTGCTCGTCTTTGCGTTCGAGCATTTTTTTGGCCGACTTGATTGTGTCGGCATGCCCGAGTTCCTTGAGTCGGCGAATAATGAACGGCTGGAATAGCTCCAGGGCGATCTTCTTCGGCAAACCGCACTGATGCAGGCGCAGCTCCGGCCCGACAACAATAACCGAGCGCGCAGAGTAATCGACGCGTTTCCCCAGCAAGTTCTCGCGAAACCGGCCCTGTTTGCCCTTGATCATGTCGGTCAAGGATTTCAAAGGCCGATTGCTGGAACCGAGGACCGGACGCTTGCAGCGGTTGTTGTCGAAGAGGGCGTCGACTGATTGTTGCAGCATGCGCTTTTCGTTGCGGATGATTACTTCGGGTGCATTCAGGTCGACGAGTTTCTTCAGGCGGTTGTTGCGGTTGATGATGCGGCGGTAGAGGTCATTCAGATCACTTGTGGCAAAGTTGCCGGAGTCGAGCAAGACGAGCGGTCGCAGATCAGGCGGAATGACAGGGATGCACTCCAGGATCATCCACTCCGGCTTGTTGGGCGTTCCGCCAAAGCCGCTGTCGCGCAGCGACTCAACCACTTTAAGACGCTTGGTCAAATCACGCTGTTTCTGGCGTGACGGCTTGTCTTTCATGCTTTCGGCCGCCAGCTTGTCGCGCAATTCCTTGGAAAGCTCAACGAGATCCAGGTGCTCGAGCAGCCTTTTGACGGCTTCCGCTCCCATGTCCGCTTCAAAAGTGTCACCGTAAATCTCGCGTGCTTTTCGATATTCTTCCTCGGTGAGGAGCTGGCGTTCCTTCAGCGGCGAATCGGCGGGATTGACGACAACATAGTCCTGGAAATAAATGATCTTTTCCAGGCTTGTGGTTTTCATGTCCAGCAAGGTACCCAGACGGCTGGGCATGGCCTTGAAGAACCAAATGTGCACGACTGGCGCGGCCAGCTCGATATGCCCCATGCGTTTGCGCCGGACTCGGCTGTGAGTGACTTTTACTCCGCAACGGTCGCAGATCATCCCCTTGTATTTCATGCCGCGGTACTTGCCGCAGGCGCATTCCCAATCTTTTTCTGGCCCGAAGATGCGTTCGCAGAACAAGCCGTCTTTTTCTGGCCGATATGTCCGATAATTGATTGTCTCCGGCTTCTTTACTTCACCGAAGGACCAACTCCTTATGTCATGAGGACTTGCGAGACTGATGCGCACAGCCCCATAGTCGTTAATGCGATCGTAATTGGCTTCACCTGTACTCATAGCGCACCTCCGGAAATTGCAGATTGCGGATTGATGATAGCAGGTTTGCCACCGGCAGGTCCCAATCTGATTGGCGTTGCTTTGCTGCGTTCACGCTGAAAACCCGATCGGCCAATTGCTGGTTCTTACAATGGGAAATCCGCCATCGGAAATCATCTAGATTCGTTTTTTCTCCAGTTGCATGTTAAGCGCCAACCCGCGGATTTCGTTGGTTAGCACGTCGAAGCTGGCGGGAGTGCCTGCTTCCAGGGTGTTCTCGCCCTTCACCATGGACTCGTAAATCTTGGTCCGGCCTTCGACGTCGTCTGACTTGACTGTCAGCAATTCTTGCAAAATGTAAGCAGCGCCATAGGCTTCCAGGGCCCACACTTCCATTTCGCCGAAGCGCTGGCCGCCAAACCGGGCCTTGCCGCCAAGCGGTTGCTGCGTGATAAGAGAATATGGTCCTGTGGCCCGAGCGTGCACCTTGTCATCCACGAGGTGGTGCAACTTGAGCATATAAATGTAGCCGACCGTTACCGGCTGTTCGAACTGCTCCCCGGTGCGGCCATCGAAAAGGAACGACTTCCCGCTTTCGGGAATTCCGGCTTCCTTCAAGCTCTTGCGAATCTCCGTCTCGCTTGCTCCGTCAAAGACGGGAGTGATCGCTTTGAAGCCGAGCTTCTGGGCAGCCCAGCCCAGGTGAGTCTCGAGGATCTGGCCGACATTCATCCGACTGGGAACACCCAGGGGATTCAGCAAAATATCAACCGGCGTCCCATCTGCGAGGAAGGGCATATCTTCCTCCGAGAGCACCTTGGAGATTACGCCCTTGTTGCCGTGGCGCCCGGCCATCTTGTCGCCGACGGAGATCTGCCGCTTCGTGGCCACATACACCTTCACCATCTGCTGAACGCCGCTGGGCAACTCGTCGCCGCGCTTGAGCGAGTTGAGCTTGCGCTCCTTCTCATCGAGAAGGAACACGATGCGCTCACGATGTCGGCCGTAGCTCTCGGCGGCGTGCTTCTGTCGATCCGGACTCCGAATGTCAAGGTTGTCGAGCTTGAAGAGCGTTGCCTGTTCGACCAACGCCTTGTCGTCTTTTTCTGCGCCCCAGATGCGGCCGCTGGCCGAATCTTTTAGCTCTTTCTTGTCCAGGACGTCGCCAATCTCCGTGATCATCCCCCGGAATTGTTCCGCGATCATCTTGTTGTAACGGGCTTCGATCTCTTTTTGCTCCTTATCGAAGGCCTTGCGTTCTTCCTCAGACATGCTCGCCCGGCGGCTGAATCGCTGGGTCCCGATTACAATGCCCTCTACACCGCTGGGCACTTCCAGGCTGTCGTTCTTGACGTCCTCGCCGGCCCGGCCGAAGATGGCATGCAGCAGTTTTTCTTCTGGAGTCAGCTCACTGCGTGATTTCGGCGACACTTTCCCGACCAGAATGTCTCCGGGACGCACGAACGTGCCGATTTGCACGATGCCGTGCTCGTCGAGATTGCCCAGTGCTTTTGGGGAGACATTCGGAATGTCGCGCGTGAATTCTTCCTTGCCCAGCTTTGTCTCGCGAATCTCGATGTCGAACTCTTCGATGTGGATCGAAGTATAAGTGTCTTCCTTGACCAGCTTTTCACTGATGATGATCGCATCCTCGAAGTTGTAGCCATCCCAGGCCATGAACGCGACTAGGACATTGCGGCCTAGGGCAAGCTCGCCCTGGTGCGTGGCTGCGCCGTCGGCGATAACCTGCGCCTTCTTGACCTTCTGGCCCACGCGAATGATGGGCTTTTGGTTCAGACACGTGCGCTCATTCAAACCGACGAATTTGCGCATCACATATTCCCGCTCATCGACTTTAATGCGCTCGGCATCCACGTAGGTTACCGTACCCGCTCGCTCGGCTCGAACGACCATCCCGCTGTTATGGGCAACTTCCTTTTCCAGACCCGTTGCGACAATCGGCGGCTCCGTGACCAGCAAGGGCACAGCCTGGCGTTGCATATTAGAACCCATTAGTGCCCGGTTGGCGTCGTCGTGTTCCAGGAATGGAATCAGACCAGCCGATACCCCCACCATTTGCTTTGGGGAGATGTCCACATACTGGACCTGGTCGGCATTTATGTAACCGAAGTCCCCGCCAAAGCGAGCAATGCAACGATCCGGGGCGATCTTCTGGTGATCCGTCGGCGTATCCGCGGGCGCTAGGTGCGCCAACGATTCTTCGTCGGCCCGTAGCCAGGACACATCGTCCGTGAGCTTCCGCTTATGAACCTTGCGGTACGGGGTAATGAGGAAGCCGTATTCATCCACACCGGCATAAATGCTCAGACTCGAAATCAGGCCGATGTTCGTACCTTCAGGCGTTTCAATGGGGCAAATACGTCCGTAGTGCGAGATATGCACGTCGCGCACCTCGAAGCCGGCGCGTTTGCGATTGAGTCCCCCGGGTCCAAGGGCGCTCAACCGCCGCTCGTGAGTAAGCTGGGCAAGCGGATTGGTCTGGTCCACGACCTGGCTCAGTTCGCCGCGGCCGAAGAAATACTCGATGGCGGCCGAAACGCTTTTGGGGTTGATCAACGTCCGTGGCGTCATATCCTGCTGGTCGCGGATGCTCATGCGTTCCTGAACTGTGCGGCGGAGTTTCAGAAAACCTTTGCGCAATTCATCCGCGGCGAGTTCATCGATGGTCCGCAAGCGACGGTTGCCCAGGTGATCGATATCGTCAACGTGTCCTTCCCCAGCGCGGAGTCTCAAGATGTAGCGGATCGCGTTCAAATAATCAAGCGCCCGCAGCGTCATTTCCGACTCAGGGATATCCTGATCGAACTTCCGATTGATGCGGAATCGGCCTACCTTGCCCAGGCGGTAGCGGTTCGGATCTTGGAATTTTTCACGGAAAAGCTCCTTGGCCTTTTCGAGTTGCGGTGGGTTCCCGGGGCGGAGTCGCTGGTAAATCCGGAGCAAAGCCTCCTCATGCGTGCTGGTGGGATCATCTTCCAGGGAAGCCATGATCAAGGGATCTTTGACCTTGGTTAGCACCGTCGCTTCCTTGAGCGTGCTCCGGTAAACCTTATCTAGACTCTCGGCATCGAAAACTTTGCCGTTGTCGAGATAGACTTCACCCGTCTCGGGATCGATTACATCGCCGACGGCGATGGCGCCTTCTAACCGGGTCCGATTCGCGGGCGTCACCTTTACAATTTCAGTCTCGTAAAACGCCTTCATAATGTCGGCATCGGTCGAGTAGACGGGATCCATCGCCCGTAGCAAAGTCATGGCGGAGAATTTGCCGCTCTGATCGATGCGCACACCCAGCGTCTCTTTTTTAGTGACATTGATTTCAATCCAGCTGCCGCGCTCGGGGATAATGCGGCAGCTGTGAAGCTTGCGTTCGCTGGCTTCCGTCTCGACGACGAAATCGACGCCCGGAGAGCGATGCAATTGGC
>Ga0207148_1191_pt1 | contig 9602 bp, 10 predicted proteins | sample Alteio_BWMinHeat_34_FD_153558 | JGI IMG/M metagenome (GOLD analysis project Ga0207148, IMG submission 153558) | Enriched cells from forest soil in Barre Woods Harvard Forest LTER site, Petersham, Massachusetts, United States -... | ecosystem: Environmental > Terrestrial > Soil > Temperate forest >... | reverse complement strand
TTTTCTCGATTTAATGCAGAGAGTGCGATTGCGAGTGTTGTGGCGATTTCCATGACCCGGGAGCTTGGGCCTGTGCTTGCTGGGTTGATGGTGTCGGGGCGCATCGGGGCGGCGATGGCTGCTGAAATTGGAACCATGCGGGTGACGGAGCAATTGGATGCGCTTGTGACCCTCTCCACAAATCCCCAAAAGTATTTGATTTTCCCCCGCCTTCTCGCAGGTGTGACCATGTTGCCTCTGCTTGTCATTGTGGCGGATACCATTGGGATTTTTGGGGGGTATGTTGTGAGTGTGCATCGCTTGGGCTTTAATCCAGCGCTGTATTTGAAACAGACCTTTGATTTTGTCAAAATGGAAGACGTGACATCTGGTCTGCTCAAAGCGGCTGCTTTTGGATTTATTATTGCCCTCATGGGCTGTTATCATGGGTTTAATTCCAAAGGCGGGGCGCAAGGGGTGGGGAAGGCGACGACTTATGCGGTGGTGTCTTCGTCAATCCTGATTCTCTTTACCAATTATATGCTTACCTCCCTCCTTTTTGAGACACGATGATGACACCGAAGTTCTCCCTGCAGCATATTCATAAAAGTTTTGGCTCGAAGCAGGTTTTGCGTGATGTCAATTTGGAGATCTTTCCCGGTGAATCCATGGTCATTATTGGCGGATCGGGAACAGGAAAGTCAGTCCTTCTCAAATGCCTTCTCGGTCTTTTGAAAGTTGATGCGGGGACTTTGCAGATGGACGGCGCAGATATTGTGGGGGAGTCCGTGGCGCAGAATGCGGTACGCCTTGAGGATATAGGGGTTGTTTTTCAAGGGTCTGCTCTTTTTGATAGTTTGTCGGTGTGGGAGAATGTGGCTTTCCGTCTGATTTATGCCCAAGGGATGGACCGCAAAAAAGCAAAAGCGTTGGCTTTGAAAACCCTGGAGACGGTTGGGCTCTCTGGAGCTGTTGCAAAGCTGCCTCCTGCTGAAATTTCAGGAGGTATGCAACGTCGAGTGGCCTTGGCCCGTGCCATTATCACCCAACCCCATGTTTTGTTTTTTGATGAACCCACGGCGGGACTTGATCCTATTTTTAGTACAACCATCAATGATCTTATTGTGCATTCGGTCAAAGAATTGGGGGCAACCGCTGTCACCATTACCCATGATATGAAGAGTGCCCGCCGGATTGGGGACCGCATTGCCATGCTCCATGAGGGGAAAATCATATGGTGTGGGCTTGCGGATGAAATTGATCACTGTGGCGACCCTTACGTGCAGCAGTTTATTCATGGGTTGGCGACGCCTGTTGAAAAGGAAAAGAAAAAATCTTAAAGGAGAAAAAAATGTCTTACACTAAAATGATCCTAACTTACGGTTTCTTGTGCATGTTTGCGATGCGCGCAGAAGCGATGAAGAGCCAAGATGCGGATGCCACACACGCACAGAGGACAATACGTGTCGAGAGATCTCCGACTGAAGAAGTTGACAGACCGAATTGTTGTAAGGCGTGTTGCGCCCCTGTGTTAGGATTGATCAATGCTGTGGTTGGTCACTACATCGAGATGTATAAAATTTTTCGGGGTACCTCAGCTCTTGACAAACTACTTGACTCTTATGATCGTCTGGGCAAATTGCAAATGAAGAGAGACCAAATGAGACTAGATCGCGCACAGACAGAAATGACGTGGGAGGAAGGAAGAGAATTGTTTTCTAGGTCGGTTCAGGTCGTCCCCCAAGAGCCTGATATTCTTTTGAAGTCTCGGGAGCCCGAGAGCTCTCTGCTCAGGAGGACACACCAGGTTGTGAGTGACCTCGAGTCATACGTGGTCCGTACAAACGTCGACAAAACAGGGCCTACACCTCAAATAGAACACCAAAAAAGCAATTAAATGGCACGCTCTAGCACCCACTATGTCTGTCAATCTTGTGGGAGTTGCTATCCTAAATGGGCAGGAAAATGTGAAGGTTGTCAGAGCTGGAATAGTTTGGTGGAAGAAACCACGACGGATTCTTTCCAGAAAAAGACAACCCTGAAGGCGCAAAAGATTGCCTTTTCTTCTCTCCAGGATGTGTCTGAACCGTTGCCGCGCCTTCTCACAGGCATCTCAGAATTTGACCGGGTGTGTGGCGGAGGGCTTGTTCCGGGATCGGTGATCCTGGTGGGGGGAGACCCTGGCATCGGAAAGTCGACCCTCATGTTGCAGGTGGCGGCGGCCATCAGTACCAAAACGCCTTGTGTGTACATTTCCGGGGAAGAATCTGCAGACCAAGTCAGGTTAAGGGCAAAGCGTTTGCACGTAGCTCACACCCCTGTGGGACTTGCCACCACCACCCATATGGGGGATATCCTCAAATCTCTTCATGGGACGGCACACGTGGCTGTGATTGATTCCATTCAAACCATGTTTGTGGAAGCGTTGGATGCGGCGCCGGGCAGCGTGTCCCAGGTGCGGGCCAGCGCCCATGAATTGATCCGGTTTGCCAAGAAATATGATGTGACCATTCTGATTGTGGGGCACGTGACAAAAGAGGGCACTCTTGCCGGTCCGCGTGTGTTGGAGCATATGGTAGATACGGTTCTTTATTTTGAGGGGGAGCGCGGGCATCATTTCCGTATCCTTCGGTCTGTCAAAAATCGCTTTGGGCCCACGGATGAGATTGGGGTCTTTGAGATGACGGATAAAGGGTTGGGCGAAGTTTCGAATCCGTCCGCTCTCTTTCTTCCTGATCGCGCCGAAGATATGACGGGGTCGTGCGTCTTTGCAGGGATTGAGGGGACACGTCCCCTGCTTGTGGAGATCCAAAGCTTGGTGGTGTCCTCAAGCCTTGGCACCCCGCGCCGGGCGGTTGTGGGGTGGGACTCTGGACGTTTGTCCATGATTCTTGCGGTCCTTGAAGCCCAATGTGGATTCTTATGTGGTAACCGGGATGTGTTTTTGAATGTGGCGGGCGGCTTGAGGATTTCTGAACCTGCGGCCGATCTTGCGGTGGCAGCTTCGCTCCTCTCCTCTCTTGCCGATACGCCGCTCCCAAGGGATGCGGTTTTTTTCGGCGAAATTGGGTTGTCTGGGGAAATTCGACCTATTTCTCAGCAAGAGGCGCGCCTCAAAGAAGCCAGCAAGCTTGGGTTTAAAACAGCCTTCATTCCGAAGTCTGCAAAACCGATGTCTGTGCCGGGCATGGCGCTGATTCCTCTTGCGCATATCGCAGAACTGGCCAATTATCTCGAAGCGAAACCCCGTCGTGTCCAAGGAGGACAAAAATGACTCTATCTTCAGCAAGTATGATTGATTGTGGCGTTCTCCTTCTGATTGCTCTTTCCATTCTGATGGGGGTTTTGCGGGGAGCTACCCGTGAAGTTCTCGGCATTGCAGGGTGGGCCGGTGCCTTTGCGACCGTCTTCTATGGGCTTCCCCTCTGCCGTCCCCTGGGGCGTCAGTATATTCAAAATCCGATGATGGCTGATGCGGTCACGGCCGGGTTGTTGTTTGTGCTCTCATTGGCGGTCTTTATTGTTATCAGTCGGATGCTGTCCTCCTGTATCAAGGGCGGCCTCTTGAGCGGGCTTGATCGGTCTTTGGGGCTTGTTTTTGGGCTTGTCAGGGGTGGGGTTATTGTGTGCTTGATTTACCTATCTTTAGGGTTTTTCTATCCTGCGGGCCATATTCCCCCTGCCGTTGAAGAGGCGCATTTTACGCCCTGGGTCGCTTTGGGTGCGCACAAGCTTAAGCAACTCATCCCGACAGAATATATGCCCCAACAGGCGGAGCTTGAGCAGTTGAAAGAAGAAATTTCTTTGGAGTTTCCAAAGCCTGGCATTGAGGAAACCGTTAAGGGGCTGTCGACGCTTAAACCCACCTCTCCTCAAAAAGTCAAAGATTTGGAAATGCTTATTGAGACTCATGGCGCGTCGTCTCGAAAATAAAATTGCGCTGATTACGGGAGCGTCTCGTGGCCTTGGGGCGGCTGTTGCCACACGCTTCGCTCAAGAAGGCGCTCAGCTTATTCTTGTGGCTCGGTCTGCTGCTGATCTAGAGGCGGTGGATACGGAGGTGCAGCGCTACGGGCCGCCTGCTCTGTTGGTCCCCTTTGATGTGTCGGACCTTCCGCGGATTGATGATTTGGCCCTCTCCCTTCGGGAACGTTTTGATCACCTGGATATTCTTGTGGGGAATGCCGCTCTTTTAGGAGGGCTCACGCCGATGACCCATCTCAAAGCCCAAGCTTGGCATCAGATGATGACGACAAATCTTCACGCCAATTGGCACCTTTTGAAAGCCTTCGAGCCCCTGTTGTTGCGGGCATCGGCTGCACGTCTTCTTTTTGTGACCCATGAAGTTGCAACACACCCTACGGCTTATTGGGGCGCTTATGGCGTCAGCAAAGCAGCTCTTGAGATGATGGCCAAGATTTATGCTGCGGAGATTAAGCTTACCTCGATGCGGGTGAATCTGATTGACCCCGGATCGCTTCAAACGGAGAGGGGAGAGGACGTGACAGAGATTTTTGTCCGCGCTGCTGAGGAGAGCTGTCCGTGGCAGGGGGAGACGGTGTACCAGGAGTCAGGAATCAGGCAACAGGAGTCAGGAATATGATCCTGTCCCCTGATTCCTGTATCCTGTCACCTGTTATCAACCCCATCCTTCTCGACGACCGGTGGGAGAGCCTCCTTCCTGATTGGGAGAGTGCTATTCAGGAAGCGCTAACAAAAGCAGCGAAAGTTCTGGAAAAAAATTTTTCCAATCAGGAAGTGAGTGTTGTCCTCACCAATGATGCGGAGGTTCAGAAACTCAATAAGACTTATCGTCACCAAGATAAGCCTACCAACGTGTTGTCCTTTGTCTCAGATGCGGACGGGGAGCTGGGCGATATCATCTTGGCTTATGAAACGGTTGTGAAAGAAGCCGAGGACGCGGGCCTTTTGCCTCTTCATCATGTGACCCATCTGATTATCCATGGCTTTTTACATCTTTTAGGGTATGATCACCATCACGAAGAGGAAGCTCAGAGAATGGAAACGATGGAAATTCGCATTTTAAGAGACCTTAATATTGCCAATCCTTATGAGGAGAAATGAGAAATCCACTGACATTTTTTCGCTCTTTTTTTAAGAAAAAAGAGAGTGAGGGGTCTTTGCGAGAGACCCTGGAAGAGCTCATCGAAGAAGAGGAAGTTGAAGATACCTCTGTTGCCCCCGATGAACGGGAAATGTTGACGAACATTTTGAGCTTACGGGATCTTACGGCAGAAGATATCATGATCGCACGGGCGGATATCATTGCCGTTCCTCACACAAGTTCCTTAGAAGAAGTTAAGGCTGTCTTTAAACGCACAAAAGTTTTGCGTTTGCCAGTGTATCGTCAAACTTTGGACGATATTTTTGGGTATATTCATCTTCAAGACATTCTTGAGGAAGCAAATGGCCATTTTAAACTCAGCGATCATGTGCGACAGATCGACTTTATTGCGCCCTCCATGCGCGTGTTGGATTTGCTCCTCAAGATGCGCTCAACGGGTGAGAAGGCGGCCATTGTTGTGGATGAATATGGGGGCGTAGATGGTCTCATCACCATGGGAGGCCTCATTGAAGAAATTGTCGGCGATATTCAAGACACAACGCCGAGCACGACCTCTCCCTATTTCTTTCGGCGTCCTGATGGGGTGGTGATTGTGGATGGGCGGATGGATATTGAGGAGCTGGAAAAGAAGGTTGGGACGCTCCGGACAGAGGAAGAAAAAAAAGAAGATATCGACACAGTTGGGGGGCTCGTTCTGAATCTCGTTGACCGTATTCCGAAACGGGGAGAACGTATCCCTCACTCTTCCGGGACAGAGTTTGAAATTATTGAGGAGGATTCACGGCGCATTAAGCGTGTGGGCATTCATGGACTTCCGCCCCATGCCTAGTACACCCTGGAAACAACGCTTTCTTGCCTGTGGTGTGGGCGCCATTGGAGCTCTCGGGTTTGCACCCACCCTTCTCTTGCCTGCTCTCCTTCTCTCTTTTAGTGTTGTGTGGTTTTTATTGCAACAGACCCTTGAGATGCCGTGCCCTAAGCGAAAGGCTTTTTGGTTGGGGTGGTGGTTTGGCCTAGGCCACTTTACGGCGGGGTTGTATTGGATTGCTCATGCTTTGACCATAGACCTTGCGACCTTTGGGTGGCTCATTCCGTTTTGTCTTTTTGGTCTTCCCGCGCTTCTCGCTTTCTTTACGGGAAGTGCTTTTGTTCTTACGGCCTTGTGGCCCTATAAGGGGATCAGCCGCGCCTTTGCCTTTGCTGCCTTTTGGGTGAGTGTGGAGTGGTTGCGGGGCCATCTCTTTACAGGCTTTCCCTGGAATCTCTCAGGCTATGCCTGGGGTTTCAGTCCTGCGATGGCCCAAGTTGCCTCCCTTGTGGGGGTGTATGGCCTCAGTCTTCTGACTCTTCTTTTAGCGATTTCTTTGCAATACCTTCCAAGTCGTCAGATGTTTCAGCGTACCCTTGTTGTGACTCTTTATCTGGGGACAGCGCTTCTTTTTGTCTGGGGGAGGGGACGGTTACAGGCGCCTGATGTGGAGCCTGCGTCTCCGCGGGCCATGCGTCTTGTGCAACCCAATATTCCCCAAACCTTGAAATGGGACCCTGCCCAACGAGAGACTCATTTTCGGACACTTCTTGCGATGACAAAGGCGCCCTCCGCTCTTCCTTTGCGGATTGTTGTTTGGCCCGAGTCAGCCATTCCCTTCTTTTTTGAGCATGAGCCTTTTCGCCGGATTGTGATCGCTGATGCTCTTCCCCGAGATGCCCTTCTTTTGATGGGGGCAGATCGCCGGACGCCACCGGGCGTTTCTCCTCTTAAGGTGTGGAATAGCCTGCTTGTTTTGGATACAAGTGGGAGGGTTGTTTCTCATTATGATAAATCGCACCTTGTGCCTTTCGGGGAATATTTGCCTTTCCGAGAGACGCTGAATAAGATTTTTGGTCCTGGTGTTTTAAAAAATATATCAGCAGGAACGAATGATTTCACCCCTGGACAAGGGCATAACCCGCTTGCTCCTGCAGGCCTTCCTGCCTTTAGTGCGCTTGTGTGTTATGAAGCTATCTTTCCGGGAGATGTGGTTAGCCCTCATCATCCCCGTCCCCGGTGGCTTGTGAATGTGACCAATGATGGGTGGTATGGAAACACCTCGGGCCCCTATCAACATCTGCAAAGTGCCCGGTTTCGGGCCATTGAGGAGGGGCTCCCCCTTGTGCGTGTGGCCAACTCCGGTATTTCTGCGGTCTTTGATGCTTACGGTCAGACGGTGGGCAGTCTTCCCCTGCACACAAGAGGGTCGTTGGACGTGTTCCTACCTTTCCCCACGCGGGTCGTCCCTCCTTACGCTCGGTGGGGGGATTGGATCACTCTGATGTTACTCCTTGCGACCTTTGGTGTGGCGTGGGCGTTGTCGTTTAGGGACGAGTAGGGACGGGATGACAAATTTTCGATGATCATCCTCGGCATTGAAACCAGCTGCGATGAGACGGCCGCTGCGGTTGTCACAGATAAACAGGTGATTCTCTCTCACGTTATCTTGTCCCAAATTAAGGAGCATGCAGCCTTTGGCGGGGTGGTGCCTGAGATTGCCGCCCGCGCCCATCTTGTCCATATTGAATCAATCCTTCAGCAAACTTTAGCCCAGGCCCATATTACGCTTGACGATTTAGATGGGATTGCGGCGACTGGCGGTCCAGGTCTGATCGGGGGCCTCATTGTGGGCGTGATGATGGCTAAAGGGTTGGCGATGGCGAAGAGAATACCCTTCCTTCCCATTAATCATCTCGAGGGGCACGCCTTGACTGTTCGGCTGACGGAAGATGTTCCCTTTCCCTTCCTTTTGCTTCTTGTTTCCGGGGGCCACTGTCAGTTCCTCATTGCTGAAGATGTGGGCAAATATACGCAGCTCGGGGGGACCTTGGATGATGCTCTGGGAGAATGTCTCGATAAGACAGCCCGCCTTTTAGGTCATGGCTACCCGGGAGGCCCTATTATTGAGCGGCTTGCGAAGACAGGAAATCCGCGTGCTTTCGCCCTTCCCAAACCCCTCAAGGGGACAGAGGGGTGCGCCTTTTCTTTCTCCGGTTTGAAAACAGCTGCTCGCAAAGTGATTCTCGAAAATGATATTACGGATCCTGTTTTCCAAGCCGATTTTTGCGCTTCCTTGCAACATACGGTTGGTGAGATCTTAGTGGACCGGACGCTGAACGCTCTTGCCATGGCCCATGCACGTCACCCTTCTTTGGCTCACCTTGTTGTAGCCGGTGGGGTGGCGGCCAATCAGTACTTCAATGCGCAATTGTCTGGGTGTGCGGCTCAACGCGGCGTGACGCTCCATGCGCCGCCCCTTGCGTTATGCACGGATAACGGGGCCATGATTGCGTGGGCCGGGGTGGAGCGCCTTCGGAAGGGCCTCATCGGCTCGCTCGATTTTGCCCCGCGCCCTCGGTGGCCCCTTGACGAATTGAAACAGGAACGCTAGGGTTCGCGCTAATAAACACATAATAGGAACGCACACCGTGCAGCATGTTTCAGTTATCGGAGCCGGGGCTTGGGGAACGGCTCTTGCCCTAGCGGCTTTCCGAGCCGGATCCCGCGTCACCCTTTGGTCCATCAGTCTTGACGAGGTTGAGACCATCAACTTGCGTCATGAGAATGTGTATCGCCTTCCAGGTATTCCCTTGGATCCCAATATCCAGGCCACCTTGAGCGCAGAAGAAGCGGCGAGAGCGGATGTGCTTATTTTGACCCCTCCGGCCCAGTGTATGCGGTCGACCTGTGAAACCTTTCAGCCTTTTGTGGCCCCCCATGTGCCCCTTGTGATTGCTTCTAAAGGTATTGAGCATGATACCTGCTTGCTGATGTCAGAGGTGGTGCGGGAGATCTTTCCCAAGAATCCTATTCTTATTCTGTCAGGTCCCAGTTTCGCCCATGATGTGGCCAAAAAACTGCCCGTTGCGGTTGTGTTGGCCGCCGAGACCTTGGACATTGGCCGGCAGGTGGCACCGGTTCTCGCGAGTGCTTCTTTTCGTCTGTATGGATCGACGGATCTGATTGGCGTTCAGGTGGGAGGGGCCTGTAAAAATGTCATCGCCATTGCCTGCGGGATTGCAGAGGGGAGGGGACTTGGCGATAGCGCCTCTGCAGCCCTCCTCACCCGCGGCCTTGCAGAGATTACCCGTTTGGGGTGTGCTCTGGGTGCGCGGCCTGAAACCTTTTTGGGCCTTGCGGGGGCGGGGGATATTACGTTGACTGCTTTGAGTGATCAGTCGCGCAACCGGTCTTTTGGTCTTGCGTTGGGTCGGGGAACGCCGCTTCAAGAGTTGCTTGCGGCCAAAGACACGCTCACAGAAGGAGTCCATACGGTTGCGGGCGCCCATGCGCTTGCGAATCACCATCAGATTCATATGCCTCTGACGGCGGTGATGCACGCGCTGCTGTGTGGGGAGGAGCCAATTGATGCTCTCTTTGAACGTATCCTCAGTAAACCTCTCACCTTCGATGCGGAATAATGGCCTACTGGTTGGTTAAAACCGAACCCAACACCTGGTCTTGGGAGGACCAAGTGAAAAATGGGACGACGCCTTGGGATGGGGT
>Ga0207148_1190_pt1 | contig 9604 bp, 6 predicted proteins | sample Alteio_BWMinHeat_34_FD_153558 | JGI IMG/M metagenome (GOLD analysis project Ga0207148, IMG submission 153558) | Enriched cells from forest soil in Barre Woods Harvard Forest LTER site, Petersham, Massachusetts, United States -... | ecosystem: Environmental > Terrestrial > Soil > Temperate forest >... | reverse complement strand
AACAGAAGATGGAAAACGGTTGTTTTGGGGTACGGCAACAACTCCAATTGAACTTTTGCAAGTCCAAAGGGAAGGAAAGATCTCAATGGGAGTTGCTGAATTTCTTCGAGGGGCCAGATCACTTTTCGAATGATGACTAATCATTGAGTATGATCCCACTGATCAAAGATTATCCGTTTGCCATCCGTCCCATGATTGCCGCCCATCGCGGTGATACCACGCTTGATGCGCCGGAAAATAGTCTTGAAGCGATTGCGGCTGCACTCATTTCGGGCGCGGATATGATCGAAGTCGATGTGCAGTGGACGGCTGATGAAGTCTTCGTCTGTCACCATGATGAAGCAATTCAGCTTAAGAATGGCCATCATATGGTGATCCACCGCCATCCCTTCGAAGACCTGCAGAAGGCCAAAATACACGCTGGTCATCCGCACGGACTAACGCAGCTTACCGATGTACTCGAGCGAACCAAGAGAAAGATCTACCTGAATCTTGAGATCAAGGAATACTCCGATCGACCACCTCGGAGGTTTATGGACGCATTGGAACAACTTCTCGTGGAAGCGAAAATGGAGGAGCGGGTGCTCTTCAGCTCATTCAGGATCGAATTTATTCATGAAGCCTCATGGCATGTTCCGTCGGTCATCATCCAGCCGACGAATGAGATGTACATGTATTTTTCTGCACGGACGCCCGAACCCATCGCACTACCGAAGCCAGTGGAAGAGCTGCTCCCTTCCGAGCTTCTAAAGATTTCACATGCGACTTCTTATGCGTGTCAGTTGCACGAACTTACCGATCAACGGATCGCGGATATCCAGAAGCATCACCTCTTCCTTTCCATTTACACAATAAAGGACGAAGAAGCATTTGAACAAGCGCTCGCATTAGGTGCACAAGCGCTCGTGTGTGAAGACCCAAAGCGATTTGCTGCAATTCGGAATGAGCGATATCCAGTCTATGCGATCTGATGGGTGATCATTCGACCAACGGTCGCAAGCCGAATCGATTAATCAACGAACGATCGCCTTACCTTCAGCAGCACGCGTACAATCCCGTCGATTGGTATCCCTGGGCAAGTGAGGCGTTCGAGCGAGCGCGTGCCGAAGCAAAGCCTATCTTTCTCTCGATCGGTTACGCAACCTGCCACTGGTGTCATGTCATGGAGCGTGAGAGTTTCGAGAATGAATCGGTCGCGGAATTTCTGAATCAGCATTTCATCTCGATCAAGGTAGACCGTGAGGAGCTGCCAGATATCGATCACGTCTATATGTCGGCCGTCCAGGCCCTCTCCGGATCTGGCGGATGGCCAATGACGCTCTTCCTTGCTCCCGATCTCAAGCCATTCTTCGCCGGTACTTACTTTCCGCCTATTAGTGCGTATGGCCGTCCCGGCTTCACGGATCTTCTTCAGCGTGTGGCCGAACTATGGGGGACCGAACGAGTGAAATTATTGGAATCGTCTGAGGCGCTCACGCGGGCAATATCCTCAGGCTCCGAAGTAAAAGAAGCAAGTGCTTCAACTCTTTCATGGAAGGAAATCGCAGATCGAACGGCCGAATATTTCAAACACTCCTACGACCCCGTGCTCGGCGGGTTTGGCTCGGCACCGAAATTTCCGCGACCGGTCCAGTTCGAGTTTCTCTTCGACCACGCATTCCGGACACGCGACTCAGCGTCTGCCGAGATGGCACTCTCCACGCTAAGTAAGATGGCGGCCGGCGGGATGTATGATCAACTGGGCGGCGGTTTTCATCGATACTCGGTCGATGCTAAGTGGCTCGTGCCGCATTTTGAGAAGATGCTGTATGATCAGGCACAATTGGTCGAATCGTATCTCGATGCCTTTCAGATCACCGGAGATCGTTCATTCGCCGAAGTTGCTCAAGGCATTTGCGACTATGTGCTTCGTGATCTGACACACCCTGATGGCGGCTTTTTCAGCGCCGAAGACGCAGATAGTGAGGGCGTAGAGGGTACGTTCTATGTTTGGCGGTTGTCGGAGATTGTTGATCTGCTCGGTGCGGATCGCACCAGGATCGTAGCGGATCGTTATGGTGTCACTGAAGAAGGAAATTTCGAGCATCGCACGAATGTGTTGCACCGCTTGCAAACCCTCGAGCAACTTGCTCAGAAATATAATCGGACGAAGGAAGAGATTAAATCAGTTCTTGCAGAATCCAAGTCGATACTACTTGCGCATCGCGGGACGCGCCCGCGGCCATTGCGCGATGAGAAAATACTCACTGGGTGGAATGGGCTAATGATCGCTGCGCTTGCAAGAGCTGGCTCAGTACTTGACCGGCCGGACTACCTTACCGCCGCCAAGCGAGCAGCAGAGTTCATCTGGGCAAATCTCAGAACTGCGGATGGTGTATTGCAACATCGCTGGCGAGATGGTGAAGCACGCTTCGATGGTTATCTCGAGTCGTATGCATTTCTCATCAAAGGCTTGCTTTCGCTCAATCGCTCAACGTTTGAAGACGTTTGGCTATCGCATGCTGTCGAACTTCAAGAGCAGCAGGACGAGCGTTTATGGGACCGGGCGGAAGGCGCATACTTCATGAGCACCGAGCGCAGCGATCTTCTCTTCAGGGTCAAAGGCGATTATGATGGCGCGGAGCCAAATGGGAATTCAGTGGCTGTTGGAAATCTTCTGAGATTGCACGCCCTAACTGGGCAGGATGCCTTTAAGGAAAAAGCTGGACGGACGGCAGACTACTACCGAAACCGGGTTGCGGATCGTCCGTACGCAATGCCGCTTCTCATTGTAGATGCCAGAACGATTGAGGAGCCGGAACTCCAGATCGTTCTATCTGGAGAGGAGCAGGCGACAATCGAGATGCGGAACAAGATCGATCAACACTACCTGGGTAATGCTGTCGTTTTTCGGGCAACCAAATCATCGCCGCTTGATGAATTCTATCAATCGCTCGCCAGCGACGGTGAAGCGGTTGCATATCTCTGCAAAGATTTCACATGCGAGTTGCCGATGAATGAATCTACACTCACAACTAAGCTTAATTCAATTGGCTTTCGATGGCGAGCAACGTAGCGATTAGAGTACCAAAAAGATTTTACAATCGTCCTGCGACAATCGTAGCCAAAGAGCTGCTCGGGAAGCATCTTCATCGTGTACTCAACGGAGAAGAGTTGATCGGCCGTATTGTGGAAGCGGAAGCCTATGGCGCTCGCGATCCTGCCTGTCACGCCTTTCGCGGAAAGACGCCTAGAAATACGATTCTCTTTGGCGAACCAGGCTTCTCCTATGTGTATTTCACATACGGAATGTATCATTGCTTCAATGTTTCGTGTGAAGAAGAGCACGTGGCTGAGGCGGTGCTCGTTCGTGGAATCGAGCCGTTGCAGGGTATCGACACGATGCGGAAATTGCGACCACAAGCGAAGCGAGAGCGCGACTTGACGAATGGCCCAGGAAAGATATGCCAAGCATTCTCACTCGACCGAAAACTTAACGGCATTGATCTTGCGTCGAGCGATGAGTTGTTCATTACAAACGGCGATACGATTAGAGGGATCGATATCCGCACCTCAACACGCATAGGTCTTACGATCGCAAAGGAGTATGAATGGAGATTCTTCATCAAGGACAATCTCTTCGTATCGCCAGGTAAGCCATCTATTTAACTTGTTCGAATGTACCGTTATTTTCATCGTCTGATCTTTCTATTCCTCTTCATCGCCGTCTGCCAAATGCAATCCACCATGAGTCAAGCTCAAGGTAACGACGCCACGCCAGCTTCACAGATTAAAGATCTTCTGGGTGAGCATGTCCACATGCCGCCTTTGCCAACTGAGTATCCTGCTCAGCGTTACATCAATGTCTCTGCATCGGATCTCAAAGATCTTAAGGGTAAAGTCGTTTTACTCGATGTCTTCGACTATACATGCGTGAACTGCGTCAGAACATTGCCCTATATCAAAGCGTGGGATGAGCGCTATAGGAGTCTCGGGCTTGAGATCATTGGCGTCCATTCACCCGAGTTCGAGTTTGAAAAGGAGCCAGGCAATCTTGAGCGTGCGGTCAATCAATTTGGAATCACGTATCCGGTCATTGCCGATAACGATCTTGAGATCTGGCAATCTCTGACGAATCAGTATTGGCCAGCCAAATATTTGTTCGATGCCAACGGCGTGCTGAGGGCCTCGCATTTTGGTGAGGGTGGCTATCAGGAGTTTGAAGCATTTATTCAAAAGCTTCTGCTCGAAGTCGATAGTACGCTTTCTCTTCCAAAACTGATGGATGTTATCCGCCAGAGCGATAAGCCCGGGGCAGTCTGCTATCGGGCTACCCCTGAAACGTATATCGGCTATTCGCGCTCGAACCTGGGTAATGCCTCGGGCGAGGTGGAGGACCAGGCTCATCAGTATCATGTGCCAAAAGAACTTGCGATCGATAAGCTTTATCTTGATGGTCTGTGGGAAGTCCGGAATGAATATGCCCATCCTGCCGGACCGGGAAGCCTGATCATAAGCTACCAGGCGAAGGAAGTCAATTTGGTGATCCATCCGCTAGGCAAGACCATGTTCAAGGTGTGGGTCGAACAGGACGGCAAACCGATTGCGCCGTTGGACCGAGGAGTGGATATCAAGGAGGAGGGCGGGAGAACGTATGTGTACGTCGATACTCCGCGAATGTACAATCTTGTTCGTAATGATCAATTCAGCCGCTACACACTCAACGTTTCGAGCGATGCGCCTGACTTTGGGGCGTATGCCTTCACATTTACCAGTGATTGTCAAACCCCTTGAAATAGGAATTGCCAAAGTGCAGCCTGGTTGAACGCTTTTCCCACCGCCGCGTTATATGAACGTACTTCTATTTAGTACGACGGGCCCGAGTCACATAGTGCTTGTTCAGTTCGCCAATTAGTTGACCCATTGAGAGTCTTCGATCAACGACAGAAGCCTGCCACAGACGCTGGCATATACCCATTGCAACCAATAGTAGCCTACTCGTCCACACGGGCACGCGTGCTTTGCTTGCTATCGACGATACTGCTACTGACTTCATGCCTCGATGTCTCCTCGAGCCTTGCGCAGACTGGTGCGCAACCAAGCGACTCCGCAAAGAGTGTGTTCATAAATGGCGGGGCGAACACACATACGGATAATGTACGCGAACTGAATTCCCCGTATGACGATGCTACCCCGGTAATCATGCCGGACGAAGCCACGATGTATTTCACCAGCTACAGGGACGGAGACAAACCGGCAATTTTTGTTGCGCATCGTGCAACATCCGCAACATGGTCGACACCGGAGAAATATATCGAGCTGCCGGGCAAAGAAAGTATCTCCTCGATCAGTTTTACTGCTGATGGCTCGCATGCTGTCGTAGGCTGTTGTAATCGCTCTGATGGCATCCTCGGCAGTTGCGATCTCTATGAAGCGGATGTTCTGGATGGCAAAATTCAATCGCTGCACCCACTTGGGCGCCCGGTGAATACAGAATGGTGGGAAGGTCAGCCATGTCTCTCGCAGGATGGTCAGATGCTCTTTTTCGCTAGCGATCGCAAGCATGGACACGGCGGCATCGATATTTATATGTCGACCAAAATGCCGAACGGATCCTGGAGCGAACCGATCGATCTTTCCTTCAATACAAGCGGCAATGAGTTGTCGCCAATGATCGCAAGCGATAACCAGACGCTCTATTTTGCTGCCGATGATCTTCCGGGCGGAATGGGCGGCTATGATATCTATGTGACCCACCGCACTGGTGACAACACATGGACGACGCCGAAAAACCTGGGACCTGCAGTCAATACGAAGAGCGACGAAATGTTCTTCGCCGTTCCACCGGCGGAAGATGCAATTTACCTGGCAAGCAATCGCCCTGGAGGTTCGGGCCGATTCGATATTTTCCGCATCTCTCCAAATCCGCTCAAGCCTGTCGCAAGGATCATCGCCCTCAAAGGTACAGTGCTAGATGCGGAAACGAACCTTCCAATCAAGAGCACCCCGCAAGTACAGATATCACTCTCCGGTGCTTCCGATCCGGTGGAGAATACAGGTCAGGGGACCGATTATGCTGCCATCGTGCCGCTTGGCAAACTTGTAAAGATAAAGGCGGATGCCGAGGGCTATGTCCCCGGGTCGATTGAAGTACAGTCTCCCAATGAACTCAACCCCACTGGGTTTACGCAGGATATTAAACTCGTGCCCTCGCATGCTCGCATTGATGGACATGTCACGAACGTCTTTACACACAAGCCTGTACAGACCAGGCTTACCCTGGATGAGCTCGCCGATGATGGCACGACGAAAAAGACGTTTACGTTAGAAACCCCAGCAGACGGTTCTTTTACGTTCAACGTCAACCCTTCAGAAAAATATCACTTGTCTGCTCAAGTGGAGAATTATGAGCCATATGCATCCGATGTTGCGATTCCCGTAAGCCATGAAGCAATGGAGCGGGTAGCCAAAGAGATTTACCTGACTCCTTCCGATATCCTTCCGGTGATGGTGCTCTTCGACTTCAACAAAAACGATCTCAAGAAAGACGAGTCGCTCAAGCTTCAGCACTTTATCGATCAGGTCAAAGAGAATCCAAACGTTCGGATCGAGGTCAATGGACATACCGACGATGTTGGAACGGATGAATATAATGTGAAGCTCTCTGAACGCCGGGCAGTATCGGTAGAAGATTATTTGCTCTCGAGAGGTGTTCCTCGCGATCAGCTTGCTGTCGTAAAAGGATTTGGAAAAGCGCAGCCGATCGACCCCGGTACCACTGATGTGGCTCGAGCAAAGAATCGGCGTGTTGAAGTTCGGATTGTAGGTAAACACTGATGGCCCACAACCCACGTACGTTCGAACCAAGCTTTATGGTTATCCGTAATATTGCGCTCTGCTGCTTCGTGATCGTGTGCCTTGTGGTCTCGATTCCTCACTCTTCGTCAGCACAGTTGATTAGCCACGGGGATCTGTTTGGGCCAGGCGCTCCGCCGCCGCTCTTTGGTGTTGAACTCGGATTTGGATCGCATAAACAGCAGGGAGTATATCAGGCTGCGTGTAAGTGTGATTTCCCGGAAGGTTCAGGAACAGGTTTTATGGGGTCGCTCGTCTTCGAACTCCCCGTGACTTATGAATGGGTACTTGGCCTTAAAGGGGGTATTGATTTCAAGAATACCTTCAGCAGAGTTAGTATTTCGGACACAGCGACAATCCGCTTTCCAAGACCCATCCAGGGGGACTCTGTGACAACAGGCGTAATTACCTTTGATCGATTGGGCACGGTAAAAACTACTTATTTGACGTTTTCTCCATTCGTGCAATATCAGTTTTTTAGACTTGGGCCGTTCATTCAGGCTGGGCTTGGGGTTTCTATTTTGATCGCCAACCACTTTACACATCAACGAGAGCTCACTAGCTCCACGGTAACTCCGCTGAATGGGACTCCAATCCAAAATCTGCGCTTTGAGAACGGCACGCTGGACGAGACACTGCAGGATGGCCCTATCACAGACGCGAGAGGACTCCGCCTTGGAGCGCTGCTCGGAGTTGGCTATGATATTTCAATGAACGAACGTGCTGTCATTGCCCCGATGATTACCCTCGACCTGCCTCTTACCACGATCCGCGATCCGCTCGCGACCGGTTGGAAGATGCAATCCATTTTCGCGTCGATAGAGTTGAAATACAAGCTCAATTGAGCCATTTTTTAGTAGAGGGAGCGTCATAGCTACCTTTCAGGATCGTTGGACCCAGACCGCATTTTGGAATGCTTGACCTTTCCTCATGGTTAAGAAGAGTGACTTTTGCCCATGCTGTTCTGTGTCCCTATGTACAGTGTGTCGTCGTTGTTTGCGCTTAATGAGCGGCCCAGAACATTCGCATTCTTGTACCAGCATAATGAAGTTTTCGCGCTTCCATTTCTTTGAGGAACGACGGGCAATCCGAGCCCTTGGCTATCTAGGTAGCCTTCTGATTGCTGGTATCATTCTCATTAGCTCTGACGCCTCGCGTGCTACACTGCACACGAATAATCAATTCGTTTGGTGTGAGGTAGAGGAGCAATCGGGTCTACTTACCATCTTCGAAACACCAGGCCCTCCGAATGGCGTTATCTTGAGTTTCCGCCAGCACTCGTATCTCTCCGTCAAGATTGGCAATCAGGTATTCACAAATAATCCGTTTAACTTTCCAACCAATAAGCCAATTCCGCTTGGGTCCAATGCCACAACCACTCAAGATGCTGACACGATCACGACGGTTTGGGCGAACATTAACGGCGTTGGCGTGGATATTATCCAGAAAGTCTACCCAGTTGCTTTTACAAAGAGCGGGCAAATAGTAATCAGCATAAGCTTCCGTAACGGTACAGGCTCACCGGTCGCTTGCCAGGCAGAATTCCTTCTTGATACGGACGTCGCTGGTTCCGACGGCGCAAAGATCTTAACTCGCTTTAATTATACAACGTCGTGGCAGACTTACACGGCAAATATTCCAGGCATCCCGTGGTTTTACATTGCATTCCAGCATGACTTGCCAAACCCTCCTTCGTTTAATACGGGGAGTACAGGTCAGGGACTTGTGGATTATCCGCCTCTTGGCCTGATCGTACCTGATCGGGTTACTGTCGGTGATTGGGTTTTTCTTTCTCAGCAGCAATGGGGCCCTTGGCCAGGCACTGGACAGTTTACGGATAGTGGGATTCTTTTCGAATGGGCTGCGCAGGGTGTGCTTCCGGGCAAAACGGTCGAGGCTGGCCGCACGTCATATGGCACTGGCGAGTTTGAGACATGCCTTGGCGGTCTCTTTGGTATCTTCTTCTATCCGCACGCATTGAAATATGATCGAAGGTTCAAGGTCTACACTCCTAATCCGTTTACGGTTGACGCATACCTGTTTAATACAGATCTCGGAAACAGCGCAGATGCGGTTACTCTCAAGCTTGATGTCGGTACGCATCTTACGATAACGGCTCCAGTAGGGAACATCACGAACAATGGGAAAACAGAGTTGCTGCACGCAGCTTCTGCGATAATGCCTGGAGAAGTAACTGAACTCAGTTGGACGGTGAATGCTGATTTATACAAGAATTGCTCGGGCGATACGGCGTCATTCCTTCAGTTCACTTCGAATTCGAATATTTTACCACCGGATTTTTTCAGACCGAGTCCCTGCACGTGGCCGATCATGATTGCATGTACTGTGTTTGATTCGCTTCCACCGATAGTTAGTGGGCGCTCGAGCACACCTTTTACCCAGCAGGTGGATGTTCATGATGATCGCCCGACGGACGACGGTCTCAAATCCATAACATTCAGCTACGTTGGCACTGACCAGTCGAAGTTTTTTGTTACGACGAATCCAGCGATTGCCGGACCATGCGATAAGGGCGTGCACACCGTCAAGGTGGTGCAGAATGACTCTACTGTCGCGGGGTGCTTCAATTTCGTCTTTACGGACTGCGCACAAAATGTCAGTTATGACACGATGTGCTTTGCTGCGCATCCTCTGACGCAGCATCCTGACAAGCACGCTCCAAAGTTCAGCCTGCTAAAGCTTACTGATCAGAATAACATCCAGCCATGTAGTGCACATTGTGATTCGCTGCTTGCCGCAGATGATTCAA
>Ga0207148_1186_pt1 | contig 9811 bp, 9 predicted proteins | sample Alteio_BWMinHeat_34_FD_153558 | JGI IMG/M metagenome (GOLD analysis project Ga0207148, IMG submission 153558) | Enriched cells from forest soil in Barre Woods Harvard Forest LTER site, Petersham, Massachusetts, United States -... | ecosystem: Environmental > Terrestrial > Soil > Temperate forest >... | reverse complement strand
AGCGGGATGTTGAGCCAGTCGAGGAGATCGACGATGTGGGCGGCGAAGCCGACTGAGACGCTCATGTTGGAGAAGGCGTACTCGAGGATGAGATCCCAGCCGATGATCCAGGCGATGAGTTCGCCGAGGGTGGCGTAAGTGTAGGTGTAGGCAGAACCGGCAATGGGAATCATGCTGGCCAGCTCGGCGTAGCAGAGGCCGGTGAGCGCGCAGACGATCGCGACGAGTACAAGCGAGAGTGCGAGTGCAGGCCCGGCACCGGGGCGGCCTGCGACGGCGCCGTGGTGCAGGATGAGGTCGATGATGGGCGAGCCCTTCCAGTCGGCAAGTTTGGAGGGGTTGCCGCCGATGGCGGTGCCGATGACCGTGAAGATGCCAGAGCCGATGACGGCGCCGACGCCGAGGGCGGTCAGCGAGACCGGGCCGAGGGTCTTCTTGAGGGCGTGCTCGGGCCGCTCTGATTCTGCGATCAGCTTATCGATAGACTTCGTACGAAAGATTTGCCTAGCCAGCGTGCTCGCTCCTGGTCGTGTCTTCACTGTTTGATTGAGCACGTGTGCGGGGCGTCTCCAGTTGCGAAGATCTGTGACCGATTGTTCGGGAAGTATGACATGAAGCCACACAAAACGGCGCAGGTAATCTGCGCCGTTCTGCTGGTTCGATCCTAGAATCCGAGGATTCTAGAGGGAAGGGTTACCGCTTGCTCTGACCGCGGGCCGCCTTCTTGATCTTGGCCTTGTTCTCGCCGCGCGCGCCGGTGCGGGGAGCCTTGGGGGCGGCCTTCTTACGTGCTGCGCGCTTGATCTTCTTGCGCTCCTGCTTGTCGGTGATGCTCTTGGTGTTTGCCATTAACTTGTGGCGGTCTCTCTTCTGGAATGTGGTGCGGAATTTAGAGGCGCTCCAACTGGGCGAACTTCTCCACCAGTTTCTTCACGCCATGCTGTTGAAATTGTACTGTAATCTTGGCGTCGTCCCCATCTCCTTCTCGCTGAAAGACGACTCCGGTACCGTATTTGGGGTGACGGACGCGGACTCCCTTGGCGAGACCGGTGTTTCCGGAGGGCTCGGGGACCTCGAGTTTGGGGCGGCCGAACTTCGAGCCGGAGGCTGATGCGGGCCGGCCTGCGGCCTGGCCACGCGCGCCGAAGAAGCTGGCGATGTTGTCGCGGGACTGGCCGGAGCTGGCGCCATAGCTGCTGCGTGAGGAGGAGCTGGAGCGGCCACTGGACTGGTCTTCATCCTCGTAGCTGTAGTGGCGTTCGCCGTCCTCGTAGCCGCGGTTGCGGCTGCCGTAGCTGTCGCCGCGGTCAGATCGGTCGGAGGAGGCGTTCCTCCACGCGGGGCTGCCGAGATCCTCCATCAGGCGGCTGGGGACCTCCTCGAGGAAGCGTGAGGGGACGCTGGACTCGGGCATGTCGGAGCCGTAGCGGCGGCGGTAGCGGGCGCGGGTCATGACGAGGGTGTCCATGGCGCGGGTCATGCCGACGTAGCAGAGGCGGCGTTCCTCCTCGAGACCGGTGGGGTCGGTGAGGGTGCGGGCGTTGGGGAAGAGCCCCTCTTCCATGCCCGTGAGGAAGACGAGGGGGAACTCGAGGCCCTTGGCGGCGTGGAGGGTCATCAGGGTGACGCGGGCCTCGGCCGAGTAGGAGTCGGCGTCGGAGACGAGGGCAGCGTGGTCGAGGAACTCGTTGAGGGTCTCGCCGCGCTCCTGCGCGTCCTGGGCGGCGTTGGCGAGTTCCTTCAAATTCTCGATGCGGGAGAAGCTCTCGGGGGTGCCTTCGTCCTCGAGCGCGCGGATGTAGCCGCTGCGGTCGTTGAGGAACTTGATGAGCTCGGGCAGCGTGGCGGCCTCGCCGGGTTTGCGGAAGGCGGGGCGTTCGTCTGCCATGATGCGGTCGGCCGCGCGATCGGCCGGGTCGGCGTCGTCGCTGTGGCGGGCGTCGAAGGCGCTCTTCTTGAGGGAGGACTTCTTCGGCGCGACCGGGGCGAAGGGATTGAAGGCGACGGCGTCGACCGAAGGCTCGGCGGAGTTGCCGCTGCCCGCGTTCTCGGCGGCGAGGGTGGAGACCTCCTCGCTGGGGCCGAAGTCGAAGTTGAAGTTGAAGCTGGTGTCGAAGGAGGTGTCGGCGCCATTGGCTTCTTCGTTGATTTCGACGGGCGGGAAGAGTGTATCCGCTTCGGTTGCAAACTCGTCGGGGTTGAAGGCGGTATCGCCGTCGGCATCGCTGAGGTCGGCGGTGGCCGTATCGACGTTGGCTGCGAGGTCGTCAGCGAGATGCTGCTCGAAGCTTTCGCCGGTGACCTCGGGGCCGAGCATGGCGCGGGCGTCGTTGATGAGGCGGCGGAAGTTGGAGAGCGCGGTAAGGGCGCGGGCGGGCAGCAGCTTGTCCTCGATGGCGCGGGCGAGCGCGTCCCAGGTGCTCATGCCGGTGGTGAGGGCCATGCGCTCGAGGGTCTCCATGGTGGTTTTGCCGATGCCGCGCGCGGGGGAGTTGATGACACGGCCAAGGGCGATGGAGTCGTGCGGGTTCTGCACCAGCTTGAGGTAGCTGAGGATGTCCTTGACCTCGGCGCGATCATAGAAGGAGAAGCCGCCGACCATGTGGTACTGAATTTGATACCGGCGCAGTGCCTCTTCCACCAGGCGCGACTGCGAGTTGGTGCGATAGAGGACGGCGCAGCGGGGAGTCTCCTCCTGCTCGCCTGCGGTGCGCAGGTACTTGTGGATGCGGTCGGCGATGAAGAGGGCTTCGCCTTCGCCGTCGGGAGCCTCATAGAAGCCGATGAGGGAGCCGCCTTCGCGGGCGGTCCAGAGGTTTTTGCCCTTGCGCTGCGTGTTCTGCGCGACGACGGCGGAGGCGCCTTCGAGGATGACCTGGCTGGAGCGGTAGTTCTGCTCGAGGCGGATGGTCTGGGCTTTCGGGAAGTCCTTCTCGAACTCGAGGATGTTGCGGATGTCGGCACCGCGCCAGCTGTAGATGGACTGGTCTTCATCGCCGACGACGCAGACGTTGCCGTGGGTGCCGAGCAGCTTCATCAACTCGTACTGCGGGCGGTTGGTGTCCTGGTACTCGTCGATGAGGAGATATCTGTAACGGCGGTTGTAGCGTTCCCGGACCTCGCTGGAGGACTTGAAGAGGCGCACGGTCTCGAGCAGGAGGTCGTCGAAGTCGAGGGCGTTGGCCTTGAAGAGCTCCTTTTTGTAGATCTCGAAGATGTGGGCGATCTTCTCTTCCATCGGGTTGGAGCTGGCGAGGAAGTACTCCTGGGGATCGATCATGTGGTTCTTGGCCCAGGAGATGCGGCCGAGCACGACGCGGGGCTTGAGCTGCTTGTCGTCGAGGCCAAGGCGCTTGAGCGCCTGCTTGACGACGGCCTGCTGATCGGTCTCGTCGTAGATGGCGAAGGTGCGCGTGAGGCCGACGCCGTTGATGCGCAGAGCCTCGATGTCGCGACGCAGAACGCGCACGCAGAAGCTATGGAAGGTGGCCAGGGTGGGCTGCGCGAGCGTGCTGTGGCCGAGGATCTTCTCGACGCGCTCGGCCATCTCCTTGGCGGCCTTGTTGGTGAAGGTGACGGCGAGGATGGCATCGGCGGGGACACCGCGCTCCTCGATGAGGTAAGCGATGCGGTGGGTGATGACGCGGGTTTTGCCGCTGCCGGCTCCAGCGAGCAGCAGAACGGGGCCATCGACGGAGCGAATGCCGTCCTGCTGCTGCGGGTTCATGTTTTCGAGAAGTTTGCTCAACGCGTGGCGGGCTCCAAGTTCAATTTTATGCTTTCTGGCGCGGTCCGGGGATGGCGCGGCTGTGGAGAGCGGGGGCGAAGGCCAGCGCATTTTTTCTTGCGGTGAGGAACGATTTTGGGAACCGTTGCAATGCATTGCGCGTAGGGGATATACAGCGACGAGCTTCCTGAACCATGGCAGAGATCCCCGTCGAACTTCGAAGTCCAGGGAGTCTGCTATGCAACGTACTTTGCCTTTCGTCCTCTCGCTCGCCGTGGTGTTTTTTACTGCCGTACATCCGCTCCACGCCTCGCCGCGCTTGTCGGCAGCGGCTTCTTCATCAGTGCAGGCCGACACCGGGAAGAAGATCCAGATGACGCTTCGCAATGACTCCGCCGCGCCGGTTGAGTTCAAGGTCGGCGAGGATGTGGTGCCGCTCGATGCCGGGAAGGCGGTTGTGGTGAAGGTCCCGGCGGGAACGCGGATCGTAGCCAATAAAGCCTATGGGGCGCATCAGGCCGGTGATCTGATCATGCAGGTCAGCAAGGAGTTGAACGGCGCGACGCTGCATGTGAGGTAGCAACACGGCGTCGGTTCGCAACGAACATCAGATCACGAGCCGCTGTTTTGCGTGCAGAGGAAGAGGCTTATCTCTCGCGCAAAACAGCGGCTCTTGATGTTGCGTGGTTTTAGTGGACGAGAACGGGACGCTGCTCTGTTTCTGATTGCTTGAGGCTGGTGGCGATGCCGTCCCAGAGCGCGATGCGGGAGCGGAGGGCGGTCTCGGCGGCTTCGGCGGCCTCGGTCCACTTGCGTGCGTCATCGCCGCAGAGCTCGGAGATCATACGCAGAGCCATGGGGCCGTGGTCTTCGCCGTCGACCTCGATGTGGCGGTCGAAGTACCAGCGCAGGGTTCTGAGGCTGCGGTGGATTTGGGAGCCCTCGTGGGTGTACTGGCCGGCGTCGAGGTCGCGGAGGAAGCCGCGGAACATCTCGGGGATGAGGTCTTCGCGGCCGAAGGTGAAGGCGGCTGCGGTGGCGTGGATCTCGCCGCGTTCGATGATCTGGAAGGTGGTTTGGACGAAGCGCTGGGCGTGCTCGGGCGCGCCGCAGAGAGCCAGGGCTGCGGAGACGGTGCTGCCCTCGCGGAGCTGTTGGATGAGGGTGTCGATGGTGTGGGTAGAGGCGCCGGACTCGCGCATGGCCTGGAGGTAGAGCTCGAAGTGGCTGATGGCGCGGGTGCCGTAGATGTCGCTCTCCTCGCCGAGGACGATCTCGTTGATCAGGCGGCGGCTCTCGGGGAAGCGGCTGGGGAGCCAGGGGAGATCGATGCCGGTGAGCGCGCGCTGCAAGGCCTTGAGCAGGGACATGAAGTCCCAGACGGCGAAGACATGGCTCTCCATGAAGCGATGGAGGTGCTCGAGGGTCTCGAAGCTACGGTAGAGCGGGTGGTTGGCGAGACGATCGTAGAGAGGACGCAGGCGTTCGGCGAGGGCCTGGAGCTGTTCGTCGGGGCTGAGGTTCATGCGTGGCTCTCTTCGGGGTTGTCGGCCTGGGGTGTGGCCGGAGCGCAGAGTTCGCAACGGCAGACGCGGCGCAGGTAGTCCCAGGAGTAGATGCCGCCCTCGTGGCCGTCGCTCCATTTGAACTTGAGGGCGTACTTGCCGATGGGGAGAGCCTCGAGGGGCTTGGCCGGCGGCTGGTACATGGCCAGCGGGTTGGGGTCCTTGGGCTTGGCTTCGCCCGGGAGACGGCCGGTGTGCTCGCGCTCCTCGTGGCAGGTGGCGCAGGGGCAGGCGTTGCGCAGCCAGGGAAAGGTCCAGGCGCTGTGGTGGCCGTCACGCCAGTCGATCTCGACGCCGGTGCCTTCGGTGAGTTTGACGCGGACCTTCTGGGGGGTGACGGCGGCGACGGTGAGCTTGCGCTGATCGCCGCCGTAGCCGCGGTTGGCGTCCTTGGCGGCCTCGCGGGCGGCCTGTTCGGCGCTGAGAATGCGGATGCCTTCGTGGCTCATAGCGGGTCTCCTTGTGCGTTCTTCCAGAAGAAGTATCCTGCGACGGCGCAGCCGGTGGCTACTACGATGAGTCGGAGGACACGGGGGTTGATACGGCGGGCGTAGTGGGCGCCGAGGTAGCCGCCGACGCCACAGAAAATCATGGAGACCAGGCAGTAGCGCCAGATGATGGCTCCGCTGGCGATGAAGGTGACGACGGCGCAGAGGTTGGAGAGGCAGGCGGCGAGGACCTTGAGGGAGTTGAGCTGGTGCATCTCCTCAACCCCGAAGAGGGCGAGCGCGCTCATGATGAGGAAGCCGGCTCCAGCGCCGAAGTAGCCGATGTAGACACAGACCGGAAGCAGGATGAGGAAGAGGGGGAGCATGGCCGGAGTGGCATTGGGGATGTGCTCGCGATCCTCGGCGATGGCCCGTGCGAGTGCGCGCTGGCGCAGATGATTCGAGACCGGACCGCTGAGGCCGAAGAGGAGGGTCGCGACCAGCAGCAGCCAGGGAACGAGGTGGAGAAAGGTGGTCTGGCGCGTTCTGAGAAGAATGAGGGCGCCGCCGACGCCGCCCAGGATGGAGGTGAGGATGACGACCGGAAGCAGATCCTTGCGCAGGTCGTCGCGGAGTTTGGCGACCGAGGCGAGCTGGCCGGGCCAGAGGGCGACGGTGTTGGTGGCGTTGGCCTGGATGGGGGCGACGCCCATCGCAAGCATGGCAGGGAAGGAGACGAAGGAGCCGCCGCCGGCCATCGCATTCATGACGCCCGCGATAAAGGAGGCTGTGACCAGCCAGGTGGAGTGGGCGTAAGCGGCGAAGAGCGAAAACATTCTCTTCCCATTGTAACGAGTTGCGATGGGATCGAAGGGGGCGCCTGCTACCATCCGCATATATGTCGTTGCACGCCAAACCGCTGGTCGAAGGCCCGTCGCTGCTGGTCGAAGCGCAGTCGCTGGGGAAGGAGTACCGCAGCGGCGGCAGAACGAACCGGGTCGTTCAGGATGTCTCGTTTTGTCTTTATCGCGGCGAGACGCTGGGCCTGGTGGGGGAGTCGGGGTCGGGCAAGAGTACGGTGGCGCGGATGCTGCTGCGGCTGGTGGAACCGAGCATGGGCGGAGTGCGGTTCGATGGGGAGGACGTGCTGGCGGCGAGCCCGCAGCGCCTGCGCGCGTTGCGGCGGCGGATGCAGATCGTCTTCCAGGATCCCTTTGCGGCGTTGAATCCGCGTATGCGTGTGCGGCAGATTCTGGCTGAGCCGTTTGCCATTCACCGGGAGCGTCCGGCCGAGGGGTTGGAGGCGCGGCTGCTGGAGATGCTGGCGACGGTCGGGCTCGATGGTTCGGCGCTGGAGCGCTATCCGCATGAGTTCTCGGGCGGACAGCGGCAGCGGATCAACATCGCCCGGGCGCTGGCGCTCAAGCCGGAGTTTCTGGTGCTCGATGAACCGGTGAGTGCGCTGGACGTCTCGGTTGGCGCGCAGGTCGTGAATCTGCTGCGGGAGCTGCAGCGGAGCCATCAGCTTACCTATTTGTTCATTTCGCACTCGATGCCGTTGGTGCGGTATCTCTGCGACCGGGTGGCGGTGCTGCAGCGAGGGCGGCTGGTGGAGATCGGGGACGCGCTCGAGGTCTGCGAGCGGCCGCGCGAGGCGTATACGCGGGAGCTGATTGCGGCGACTCCGGAGCTTCCGGAGTAGGTACCCCCTTCCCCCGGGGTATACGGTAAAGTCTCTCCTTTCAATGTCTTATGTCGGCATAAATATACTTGACTAACCCAAGTTTGCGCTCTGGCGGGAGCATAATAGGGGAGTAGGCACATGTACACATACATGTGTGACACATGTGTCCAATATCGGTATATTAGCTATATAGCAAGAATTTCCTTGACGATAAATCGAGGATTTCCTTGAAGAAAAGCCGACCCCAGACTGGAATCTGAGATCGGCGGTTGTAAAACATTGAGCAGAAACCGGATACCGTCTTTCTCCTCGCAAAAGTTAGAGGCGGTTTCCTTGTTGGATCGTCCCCTCACGCGCAAACGGCTGTCCTGCACGTCGTTTGCGCTTCAGTGTCTTCTGTTATCCAAAAGGCAGATGACGTCCATGTATTGATTTTACAGGGCGAACACACGCTGAGGGCGCATCCAAAAGAGGCGTGCCTGTGGAAAAGTCGACAGGATGGACAGATTCAATGAAGGCCCTGAGAGGTGTGCTCAGTGTGTCCAAGAGCGAGTTGAGCAAACTCCTCGCTGAAGAAAAGGCCGCGAGCGCCGATAAGCCGAAGCGTGGCCCGAAGCCTAAAGTTGGGGATTATCCTCACGAGACGCCAATCGTGGACTCTCAGGCTTTCTGGACCTGAGAGAGTATGGGGAATTTATCTGGAGGGTGTGTACCAGATTATTGTTCTGGGACCCCGAGCACCTGATTTACCCAACCAATCGTTAGTTAGCACTCAACAAAACGAAATAATAGCTAAAGCCCACCGTGAGGTGGGTTTTCTATTTGGAGACACAATGAACAATGAACCCAGAAAACAGGAACAACCCTTGATGCCTACTCCACTCGAAAAACTCATTGCCATCTACCGCAAAGAGTTTGGGCTGACTGGGTAGAAGTATTCAAGTGGTCGGTGAAACTTGGCTATTCCGATCTATCGCTATAGAGTGCTTCGATCCGCCTTCGCTCGGGATCGGATTGCGGAGGATGACGATTGTGGCACGCTGAAGCCGTGCCCTTCCGGATCGATGGTGTGGAGGGAACTGTGTCAGGTGTACGGCTCGTCGCCGAGGTATCCTTCCGGCTAAGGAGGGGGCATGTACATCCCCCAGGCGAACGAAGAGAAGCGCATTCCGGTGCTGCATCAGCTCATTCAGGATGAGCCGCTTGCGGCTCTGGTGACCTTGGGCGCCAGCGGCCTGTTTGCCACGCATCTCCCGATGGTTCTTGAGTCCGCCGCTGGTCCTCTCGGCACGCTGCGGGGTCACGTTTCGCGCGCCAATCCGCAGTGGCGGGAGCTTAATCCCTCCGTTGAGGCTCTCGCCATCTTCTCGGGCCCGCAGCACTACATCACCCCGGCCTGGTATCCCGGCAAGCAGGAGCACGGCAAGGAGGTGCCGACGTGGAACTATGTCGTTGTCCACGCCTACGGCCCGCTCCAGGTCATCGCCGACAAGTCCTGGCTGCTTACCCATCTCGAACAACTCACTGCCCAGAGCGAGGCCGACGCAGCCACCCCTTGGAGGCTCAGCGACGCACCGACCGAATTCATCGACACCCTACTGAATGGAATCATCGGCTTCGAGTTGCCCATTCGTCGGCTGGAAGGGAAGTGGAAGGTCAGCCAGAATCGCACCGCTCGAGACAAGCAGGGTGTAATCGATGGACTTACGGCACTCGATACTCCAGCAAGCCTCAGGATGAAGGATCTGGTGGAAGAGCGGTCCTGATTGAGCGACATATTCCGAAGAGGTGGGGTAGCGGCATTCACGGTGCATGGTTTGCTTTGGTGGGAAGTGGGTGTGTGTCCCTCGCTGAAGGCTGCGCCTTCGCTCGGGATAGGGGCTGGGGGCGAGATGTTTGCGGCACGGCTGGAAGCCGTGCCCTTCCGGGGTCGAGATAGAGAGGCTGTTATGGAACGACGGTCGTTTGCTGCCGCAAACGATACCCCACCCTGCCGCACGATGGAACTGTGCGTCGAGGATGGGGCACCCGGCTCTTGGGGTGCGGTGTTCCTTCTTTCCCACCCATGCGCGGTACGGCTGCGCATGGATGGGGCACCCGAGTGTTCCCCGGTTGGGTGGGTTATGAGTTAGGTGAGGGTGGGGTGGAGTTTGTGGAAGCCGGTGGCGTCTTGGTAGGCGCGGGCAAAGGCGGCGAGCCGGGCGTCGGAGTATAGAGGGCCGAGGAAGGTGAGGGAGACCGGGGTGCCGAGGCCGCCGCCGCCTTCGACGAGCTCACCCGCAGCGGCCGCGACCAGCTCCTCATCGGCCAGAAACCCTTCGACTGGCCCAACAACTTCCGCGTCGCCCGCCTCTACTCCGCGGTCGACTACATCCAGGCCATGCGCGCCCGCACCCTCGCCATCGCC
>Ga0207148_1188_pt1 | contig 9813 bp, 2 predicted proteins | sample Alteio_BWMinHeat_34_FD_153558 | JGI IMG/M metagenome (GOLD analysis project Ga0207148, IMG submission 153558) | Enriched cells from forest soil in Barre Woods Harvard Forest LTER site, Petersham, Massachusetts, United States -... | ecosystem: Environmental > Terrestrial > Soil > Temperate forest >... | reverse complement strand
TCCGGGGCTGGTAAAACCGAATCCGAAGCAGTTTGTGTTTTTGAGTGTGACCGGAGTACGGAACATCACGCCGGAGAACCTGTACGGCACGGTGCCGACGATGGAGGAGCGGGAGGGCGACTTCCTTGGCCTGACACAGCGGGCGGGCGGCACGATCCAGCCGGTGACGCTTTACAACCCCTATACCGGCCAGCCAATTCCGGGCAACAACTTCGCGAATGCGGGCCTGGCGATGTCGCCGCAGGCACTGGCGCTGCTGCAGTACTATCCGGCACCGAATATTCCTTCGACCGGCAACCAGGGGTACAACTACCAGACGATTACGTCGGCGGGCTCGAACAAGGCGACGGCGGCGCTGCGGTATGTACGGAACTTCGGGCAGGACACGGGGCGTAACTTCGGCGGCTTCGGACGGAGGAACCAGAGCGGGCCGGCAACGCTGTCGCAGAACATCAACTTCAATGGCAGTTACAGCCACTCTGCGTCGGATAACAAGAACATCTTTCTGCCGCTGGGGGGATCGAGTGAGAGCGACGGCTATGGCGTGACGGCGGGCTACACGCTGAGCTACGGGCACCTGCGGAATAATGCGTCGCTGAACTGGAACCGGACGCACGCGACGGTTACAAATTACTTCAACAGTCTGCCGAGCGATCCGCTGACGGGGACCGGAGTGTATGTCCCGAAGCCGGCGATCGGCGCGGATCCGAGCATTTATTACGGCATTCCGGCGGTTTCGTTTACGGGCTTTACTGGATTGAACGTGGGCGCGCCGAGCGACAAGATCAACCAGACGATCTCGTTCTCGGACTTTATTGGTTACAACCACAAGAAGCACAATATGCGGTTCGGGTTCGACATACGGCGGGTGCATGCGGACTCGATCGGCGGGGCGAACTCACTGGGTACGACGAGCCCGCTGGGGAGCTTCACGTTCTCGGGCTATGCGACGGAGAACCCGGCGTGTCTGACGACGGCGGGATGCGCGGGGCAGCCGACGAGCGGGTCTGGCTTTGCGGACTTTCTGCTGGGGCTGCCGCAGCAGGCGGCGATCCAGGCGGGCATGTACAAGAACTATCTGCGCGCGAATGTGTGGGACTGGTATGCGCAGGACGACTGGAGGGCGCGGTCGAATCTGACGTTGAACTACGGGGTGCGATACGAGTACTTCTCGCCGTACGTGGAGAAGTACAACCACATGGTGAACCTGGATCACAATGCGGACTTCACGGAGGTAGCACCGGTGATGCCGGGGCAGACGGGAGCGTTCAGCGGCATCTATCCGCGGTCGCTGATCCGGCCGGACCGCGATCTGTTCTCGCCGCGGCTGGGATTTGCATACAAGCCGACGTTCCACTTCCTGCCGAAGGTGTTCGAGCAGATGGTGGTGCGGGGCGGCTATGGCATCAACTTCAACACCACGCAGTATGCGGGGATGGCGGCGCAGCTGGCGTTCCAGCCGCCGTTTGCGGTGACGCAGACGAACATCGCCAACACGCAGGGGTGCGGGATGCTGACGCTGGCGAATGCGTTCGGCTGCTCGACCGCTCCGGTGCAGAACAACTACTCGGCGAACGAGAACTATCGGCTAGGACATGTGCAGATATGGAACCTGGATATCCAGAAGACGCTGGGACTCGGCGTGGTGATGAACATCGGCTACAACGGCACGAAGGGTGGGCAACTGGATATTGTCACCGCTCCGAATCGCACGGCAACGGGACTGCTGAACGGCAATGCACAGGCGTTCACGTATGAGGACTCGCTGGGCTACTCACGCTACCAGGGGCTTTCGGTAAATGTGCGCAAGCGGTTACAGAAGGGGATTTCGCTGCAGGCGACATACCTGTATGGGCACTCGATCGACGATGCGTCGTCGATCGGCGGCAGCTCCGCGAGCGGCGGCACGGCCGTCACGGTGGCGCAGAATCCGAATAACCTGAACGCCGAGGAGGGCAACAGCTCGTTCGACATACGGCAGCAGGTGAGCGGGAACTGGGTGATGGAGCTGCCGTTCGGACCGAACCGCGCGTTCCTATCGGAGGGCGGGTTCTGGTCGAAGGCGCTGGATGGGTTCTCCATAAGCGGGACGTATGCGTTCCAGAGCGGAAGCTACTACACGCCGAACTACACGGGCACGGTGCAGGAGACGGCGACGGGCATATCGAACTCGCTGCGGCCGGATCGCAATTTCGCGGTGCCGATCAAGGGCGCGGGCACGGTCTTCGACTGGTTCAATCCGGAGGCGTTCACGGCACCGCCGCTGGGGCAGTACGGGACGGCGTCGCGCAACTCGATCGAGGGGCCGGGCGTGGTTTCGGTGAACACGTCGCTGTCGCGCACAGTGCAACTGGGCGGCACGCGGAGCTTCGAGGCGCGGATGACGGCGAATAATGCGTTCAACACGGTGCAGTACTCGGGGATCAATACGACGCTGAACTCGCCGACGTTTGGACAGGTGACGTCGGTGGCCTCGATGCGGTCACTGACCTTCACGGCACGGTACCGGTTTTAGGAAGCGCATCGACGGATTGCACCACTGTGAGGTTGGAATGTTGCATTGGGGAGATCGCCCGGAGTTGTTCGACGGCGAGCAGAATACAGGGGTCTCTCCACTGCGCAGCGGACCATGGAACTGTCCGCTGCTTTGGTCGAGATGACGTGCTTTTTATGGAGAGCTTGGCGATGAGCAGGAACAGGCGATGGCTGGCGAAGGCGATGGCAGCGGTGCTGGTGGCGGCGCTGCAGTGCCCCGTGGCGGCGTGGACGCAGGAGAGCAGCGCGGGATCGTTCACGATGAAGATGCAGTCGGAGATCGTGCTGACCAACGTGGTGGTGCGGAGCAAGAAGACGGGCGAGGTGGTGAAGGATCTGAAGGCCTCGGACTTCACGATCTTCGAGAATGGCAAACCGCAGCAGATCGCCAGCTTCGACTACCAGAACGTGGATGAGGCGGCGGTGCTGAAGGAGAAGAACACGGTCTCGGGCAAGGCGACGGTGGCGGATATCCTCAATGGCAACTTTGCCGAGGATAAAGCGCAGCTGCGCGACCATCGCCTGATTGTGCTGTTCTTCGATCTGAGTTCGATGCAGCCGGAGGATGTGGACCGCGCGGTGGACGCGGCGAAGGACTACATCAACAAGAAGATGCAGCCGGCGGACCTGGTGGCGGTGGTGAGCATGGACACGGCGGTGAGCCTGGACCAGGACTTTACCGCGGACAAGGCGCTGCTGTTGAGCAAGGTGGGGGCGTACAACGGCACGGAGGGGACGGGCTTCGGGCTGGGGGCGACGGGAACCGCGGCGGGCACGGCTGATGATTCCTCGAGCTACGTGGCCGATGACACCGAGTACAACACGCTGAATACGGATCGCGAGCTGTATGCGATTCGCGATATCGCGAAGTCGCTGGAGCGGGTGGACCAGCGCAAGAGCCTGCTGTACTTCAGCGGTGGGCTGACGCGCAATGGCATCGAGAACGAGGCCAGTATGCGGGCGGCGACCAACGAGGCGGTCAAGGCGAATATGGCGATCTACAGCGTGGACTCGCGTGGGCTGCAGGCGATTCCGCCGGTAGGCGATGCGTCGACGGGAAGTTTGCGCGGGACAGCGTCTTACAGCGGCGCGGCGATGCAGAGCAACCTGACGTCGAACTTCAACTCGCAGGAGGTGCTGGCGACGCTGTCGTCGGATACGGGCGGCAAGGCGTTCTTCGATTCGAATGACTTCGCGCCGGCGTTTCAGCAGGTGCAGCATGATACCGAGGCGTACTACATCCTTGGGTTTCATTCGACCAATACGGCGCGGGATGGGAGCTATCGCCACCTGAAGGTGCAGGTGAACCGGCCAGATCTGAAGCTCGAGTACAGGCAGGGATACTATGCGCCGGCGGACTTCAAACATGCGAAGACCGAAGACCGCGAGCTGCAGTTGACCGAGGAGCTGCGCAGCGATCTGCCGGCGACGGATGTGTCGGTGTATCTGCAGGCGCTGTACTTCCGCATGGAGGACAACCGGTTCTTCGTGCCGATCTCGCTGGTGGTGCCGGGGTCGCAGATTCCGTTTCTGAAGAACGGCGATCGGGATAAGGCGACACTCGATGTAATCGGCAATGTGAAGGACGCGCAGGGCATCATCGTGGGCAATGTGCGGGATACGGTGAAGCTGGCGCTGGATGCAGCGCAGCAGGTGCAGCGGAAGAACATTCAGTACTCGACCGGCTTCATGCTGGCGCCCGGGCGGTATCACCTGAAGTTTGTGGTGCGCGAGAACCAGACAGGCGCGATGGGCAGCTTCGAGACGGACCTGCAGGTGCCGGATCTGAAGAAGACGCCGCTGAAGCTGAGCTCGATTGTGCTGGCGAGCCAGCGGGTGCCGAATACGGACAAGAAGACGGTGAGTCCGCTGGTGCGCGATGGCGTGGAGTGGATTCCGAATGTGGCGCATGTGTTTCGGCAGGATCAACATCTGTATTTCCTGTACGAGGTGTACGATCCGGCGCGGCGGCGCAAGCAGGACGAGGCAGCGCCGGCGCCCACGCCAGGCATGGTACGGCGCGAGAGCGGGCCGGTGAGGGTGCTGACCAGCATCGAGTTCCTGAGCGGCGGGGTGAAGGTGTACGAGACGCCGCTGGTGGAGGCGACGGCGGTGAATATCCCGACGCGTGGAGCGATTGGCTTCCAGTTCGATGTGGCGCTGGCGGCATTGAAGCCGGGAACGTATGTGTGCCAGGTGAACGTGATCGACGACGCGGGCGGAAGCTTCAGCTTTCCGCGGATGGCGCTGCGGGTGCAGCCGGGAGCGCCGGTGGTAGCGGCTCCGGCGGCTCCAAATGCCACTCCGGCCGCTGTGGGAGGGGCAAGCACGCCGGGCCGGTAACGCTTGACACGTCGGCAGCATGGAGAGGATGATATTGGCCCTAGGCACCCCTGGGGGTCACGCCGATGCGTCCTCTTCTCCGCTTTTTCACCCTCCCGTTAGTCCTCCTTCTGCTGAGTTTATGCGTCGTGCTGCACCCTGCGACGGTGTTTTCCCAAGGACACGATGCGACGCGTGACCAGGAGCAGAGGAGCCCGGATTGGGCGCTCGTGGCGCCGCATCTTCCCGACCTGCTGACGTCCTCTCCGCAGCGGCTGGAGATGCAGGGCGACATCCTGCGGGCACGCCGCTTCCCTGCCAATGCGCTGGTCTACTTTCGCGCGGCGATCGCACGCGGAGGAGACCCTTCGGTGCTGATGAACAAGATGGCCGTGACGGAGATGGAGCTGGGCGAGAACACGATGGCGCGGCTGTATGTGCGGGGCGCGCTGAAGGCCCAGAAGAAGAACGCGCAGGCATGGAACAACCTGGGCGCGATCGACTTTCTGCAGAAGCGCTATCACGATGCGATCCACGACTACAAGCATGCGATCAAGTGCGACAGTCAGGCGGCGGTGTATCACTCCAACTTGGGGCTGGCGTACCTGGACATCAAGGACTATGAGAGCGCGCGGGCGCAGTTGATCGAGGCGCTGCAGCTGGATCCGCAGGTCTTTACGCACCACAATACGACGGGCTCGTCGCTGCACATTCTGAGCTCGAGCGACCGCGCGGCGCTGAGCCTGGAGATGGCCAAGGCCTATGCGCGGATGGGCAACGAGGCCGAGATGCTGCATGCGCTGGAGACGGCCTCCGAGGCGGGCATGGAGATCCAGGAAGAGATGGTCAAGGACTCGGTGCTGGTGAAGTTTGTGAACGATCCGCGTGTGGTGACGATGGAGCGTGCGGCCAAGACACTGCGGGCGAGCCAGGCGGCGAAACGCAATGTCGCCACGGGAGTGGTGCCGGCGTTGCCGCCGGCTGCGCCGGTGCCGCCAGCGACGGCTCCTGAACCGCGATAAGGGTTGGAGTTAGCGGTAGGGGCAGTGGCGGCAGTCGGAGTTGCAGCAGTAGCCGCGCTTGAGGTGGTAGGTCTCGGTGAAGACCATGTAGGGACCCTCGAAGTAGAAGTCCTCGGGGGCGAGGTCCTGCGTGGGCGCGAGCTGCTCGGAGCGGGGCGCCGTTGGTTGGGCGTGTGGGGCTTGGGGATCGTCGGACATCTCGCCCTCTCGCTCGAGCGCCTCGACGCCCTCGTCACCGGCGCGAACCGCCTCTCTCCAGGCGCCTATCTCACCGGCCAGCCCACACCCCCGCAACGCATCGGCATCTCCGCCACGCAGAACCCCATCGAACTCGTCGCCCAGTTCCTCACCGGCGACGATCCCGACCGTCCGCCCGCCAACATCATCCAGGTCGGCCAGCGCCGCCATCTGGACCTCGTCATCGAGGTCCCCAGCGACGAGCTCGGCTCCGTCACCACCAACAACATGTGGACCGAGATCTTCGACAAGCTCGCCGCCCACGCCCAGAGCCATCGCTCCACCCTGGTCTTCGTCAACACCCGCCGCCTCGTCGAAAAGATCGCCTTCGAGCTCAGCTCCCGCCTCGGCCCGGAGCAGGTCGCCGCCCACCACGGCTCGCTCTCCCGCGACCTCCGCCTCGACGCCGAGCAGCGCCTCAAAGCCGGCGAGATCAGCATCCTCGTCGCCACGGCTTCCCTGGAACTGGGAATCGACATCGGCGACATCGACCTCGTCTGCCAGATCAGCACCACACGCTCCGTCGCCGTCGCCATGCAACGCGTCGGCCGCGCCGGCCACTGGCGCGGCGCCATCCCCAAGGGCCGCCTCTTCGCCACCACCCGCGACGACCTCCTCGAGCAGGCCGCCCTCATCCGCAAGATGCGCGCCGGCGAGCTCGACCGCCTCGAGATCCCCGACGAGCCCATCGACGTCCTCATGCAGCAGATCGTCGCCTGCTGCGCCGCCGAGCCCTGGGAAGAAGACGCCCTCTTCGAGGTCCTGCGCCGCGCGTACTCCTACCGCAACCTCACCCGCGCCCGCTTCGACGAGATCCTCACCCTGCTCCACACCGGCATCGAGTCCAGCCGCGGCCGCTACGGCGCCTACCTCCTTCGCGATGGCATCCACGGCCACCTCCATCCTCGTCGCGGAGCCCGCATGACCGCCATCGCCAACGGCGGCGCCATCCCCGACACCGCGCTCTACAGCGTCCTCCTCCAGCCCGAAAACCTTCAAATTGCAACTCTGGATGAACACTTCGCCGTCGACTCCAGCCCCGGTGACGTCATCCTCCTCGGCAACACCAGCTGGCGCATCCAGCGCGTCGAGGCCGCCGGCCGCGTCCTCGTCGAAGACGCCCACGGCGCCCCGCCCAGCCTGCCCTTCTGGGAGGGCGAGGCCCCCCAGCGCACCGCCATCCTCTCCGACGGCGTCGCCGAGCTCCGCGAGCAGATCGCCGCCCTCACCCCCAACGTCTCGCCCAGCTTCCTCTCCGCGTCGCATCCCGAAATCTCCGCCGCCATCGAGTGGCTCAAGGACAACTGCGGCCTCTGCACCAGCGGCGCCCAACAGCTCATCGCCTACATCGTCCAAGGCCGCGCCGTCCTGGGCGCCGTCCCCTCCAAAACAACGATCATCGCGGAACGCTTCTTCGATGACGGTGGCGGCATGCAGCTCATCCTCCACGCCCCCTTCGGTGGCCGCCTCAACAAAGCCTGGGGCCTCGCCCTGCGCAAGCGCTTCTGCCGTGGCTTCAACTTCGAGCTGCAGGCCGCCGCCACCGACAACGGCATCAACATCGCCCTAGCCGAGCAGCACAGCTTCCCGCTCTCCGACGTCTTCCACTTCCTCTCCGAACACACCGCCAAAGAACTGCTCGAACAGGCCGCCATCGCCTCTCCCATCTTCAAGAACCGCTGGCGCTGGGCCGCCGGCCGCAGCCTGCAGCTCCTGCGTATGTCCAAGGGCAAACGCATCGCTCCGCAGATCCAGCGCACCCGTTCCGAGGACCTTCTCGCCAGCGTCTTCCCCCAAGCGGCAGCCTGCTTCGAGACCCTCGTCGGCGACATCCAGATCCCCGAGCACCCCCTCGTCGACGAGGTCATGAAGGACGTCCTCCACGAAGCCATGGACCTCCACGGCCTCATCGAGGTCCTCCGCGGCATCCAGAGCGGCGCCATCCGCTGCCTCGCCATCGACACGCCCGTGCCCTCGGTCTTCGCCCACGAGCTGCTCAACGCCAACCCCTACGCCTTCCTCGACGAGGCCGGCCTCGAGGAGCGCCGCGCCCGCGCCGTCAACCTGCGCGGCGCACTCCCCGCCAGCATCCTCGAAGAGCCCGGCAAGCTCGACCCCGCCGCCATCGCCACCGTCCGCCGCGAGCTCTGGCCCGACCTCCGCGACGAGCACGAACTCCACGACCTCCTCCACTCCCTCGTTCTGTCCCCCCTGCACCTCCTCGACGAAGCAGAGCAGGGAAGTGATACCCGCCACTGGCCCCACTTCTACCAGCGTCTCGCCGCAACCGGCCGCGCCCACACCCTCGAAATCTCCGGCCAACCCTGCTGGGCCGTCACCGAACGTCTGCCCCACGCCGCCGCCCTCTACCAACAAGCAACCGAAGAAGTCACAAAAGAATTTGCCCTCAAGCAATGCGTCCAAGGATGGTTACAAATCCTCGGACCCACCACCGCTCGGGCCCTCGCCGACCGCCTCCACCTCGATCCCGCCAGCGTCTACCAAGCCTTCCTCGCCATGGAGATGCAGGGCCTCCTGATGCGCGGCGCCTTCGAACATCCAGCTACAGACATCGATCATGAGATCGAGTGGTGCGAACGCCGCATCCTACAGCGTATCCATCGCCTCACCGTCGCCACCCGCCGCAAGCAGATCGAAGCTGTCTCCCCCGCCGTCTACATGCGCTGGCTGCTCGGCTGGCAGCACCTCGCGCCGCAAACCCAGCTCTCCGGCGAAGAGGGGGTCCTCCGCGCCCTCGAGCAGCTCGAAGGCTTCGAGGCCCCGGCCATCGAGTGGGAGCGCACCCTGCTCCCCGCCCGCGTCGCCCACTACGATCCCCGCTGGCTCGACGCCCTCTGCCTCTCCGGCGCCGTCGGCTGGGGCCGCATCTCCCCGCACCCGGCCTGGTCCGTGGGTGACGGCGCCGCCCCCCGCCGCGTCATCCCCACCAACGCCGCGCCCATCACCTTCTATGTCCGCGAGTCCGCCGACTGGCTCCCCCACGCCCTCGCCCAGCAGTGCGTCGAAGAGCCCAAGCTCGCCGCCGCCCTCAGCCCCGAGGCCCTCCAGGTCCGTTCTCTCCTCCAGCAACGCGGCGCCTGCTTCGCCAACGACCTCCAGCGCATCGCCAACCTCACCCGCCCCCAAACCCAGCAGGCGCTCTGGGAGCTCGCCACCGCCGGCCTCGCCGCCGCCGACGGCTTCGACCAGCTCCGCGCCATGATGGACCCGCGCCGCAAGAACGCCACCAGCCTCTCCGAGAAGAAGACCCGCAGCTCCGCCGGCCGCTGGTCGCTCCTCTGCGAAGAACTCCACGCAATCTCCGACGCCCCACCGACCCCGATCGAAGCCGCCCGCCGCACCGACGCCGCGCTCGAGTCCTTCGCCCGCATGCTCCTCGCCCGCTACGGCATCCTCTTCCGCGACCTCCTCGCCCGCGAGTCCAACGCTCCCAAGTGGCGCGATCTCCTCAACATCCTCCGCCGCCTCGAGGCCCGCGGAGAGATCCGCGGCGGCCGCTTCGTCACGGGCTTCGGCGGCGAGCAGTTCGCCCTCCCCGAAGCCGTCGAAAGCCTACACGCCGCCCATCACCACACCGCCGACGAAACCATCACCGTCGCCGCCGCCGATCCCATGAACCTCGCCGGCATCGTCGTCCCCGGAGAGCGCGTCCCCTCCGTCCCCGGCAAACAGGTCA
>Ga0207148_1187_pt1 | contig 10047 bp, 6 predicted proteins | sample Alteio_BWMinHeat_34_FD_153558 | JGI IMG/M metagenome (GOLD analysis project Ga0207148, IMG submission 153558) | Enriched cells from forest soil in Barre Woods Harvard Forest LTER site, Petersham, Massachusetts, United States -... | ecosystem: Environmental > Terrestrial > Soil > Temperate forest >... | reverse complement strand
CATTTTCCTTCATGATAAATTTTTCGCAACAGAGTATCCAGGAGACTTCAGCCATGTTCGAGGTAAGATGATCGGTGTGGAGATGCGTTCGTAGTTAATGCAAACTTACATCCTATGGGAGATTTCGGTCAGAGATCGGGCCGCTTGGTCCGGAGCGCCTTTCGCTCGCTGTGCAGCTTTTTGGAGCGAAGTCTGGATTCCTTCGCACCGTGTGTAGGTCGAGTCAGCTTTCGCTTCTTCGGACGCTGGAGCGCCTGGTTCAACATCAATACAAGTTTTTCGATCGCATCTTCGCGATTGCGAAGCTGACTTCGATACGCCTGAGAAGTTACCTGCAGCCTGCCTTCGGTGTCGAGCTTGCTCGCAAGCTTTGAGCGTAACCACAACCTTTCAGACTCAGGAATCGAAGGACTTGACATCAGATCAAACGAGATCTCTGCCTGTGTGGAAGTTTTGTTGACATGCTGACCACCAGGTCCGCTCGATCGAACGAATCGAATATCGATCTCGCTGAGCGGAATCGAAATTCCATGGGAGAGCTCGATCGGATCATGTATCATACCTTGAAGAAAACCCTAACGTATCCAACATAGATCAAAAAGAGCACGACCGAATGCAGACCCAAACGAATGGCGATGCCTCCGCCCTTCTCGAGTCCCGCGATCGATTTCAAAATAGAACCAATGAGCGGTTCAAGCACCCGCACTGCGATCGCAAACAGACCGATCACTCCAATCATGAGCAGCGCTGCCTTCAGATAGGGCGAGAGCGTTAACGTCGTAATGAGATTCCACATGATGCCTTCGGCGAGGCCGAGTAGCAATCCAGTTTCGAGCAAGATGAATGTTCGCCGTTGAGGCGCTAGTTGCGCCCTTCTTGCCGGAGGCCGTGGTGTGAGTTTGCGATTGTGTTGTTGGGGCATCGAATAGTTGGTTCTTCGATGCGAAAATACACCGGTCAGTGGAGCGGGTCTATGGAAGAGTGAACTTGGGCATCAGAACCACCCGATCTGCAACCCTGCCATCGCGCCATACGTGATCTGGATCTTGTTAAAGTTTGCAAAGATGGTTGCGCTGACTCCGAGATAATGTGTGATCGCGTAGCTCGCCTCGATCTGGATCGGAAGCCCGATTGCATATTGGAAGGAATTCGGTGGAAGCGTCGTATCGATCGGTGGTTGGGGATCAAATCTGGAGAAACGCCGGTACCGAATATCGTAGGTGTCGAACGCCAACCCCGCAGATGCCATCACCCAAAGTCCAGTTGCCCCTTTCGAAAAATATCCGAAGTCGTAGCCATTCCATGCATAGCCATAGAGCAACTCGCCTTCGATCCATGTCTTACGAAGTCGACCATTGCTGTTGCTTGTGAGAAAGCCTCCGGAAAGCACGTCGTGGCCAATCTGATAGGAGCCAAAGAGTGCGCCAACCGTGGGGGCATCGTTAACCAGTCCGACGTTAATACCGAAACTTCCCGTGACGCGATAGTAGGTATCTCGGAATTTTGCGTGCGGTGCGATCCCGGTTCCTGGATCTACCTCGGTACCAGTAAGCCAAGAGAGGAGTGGAATATCCTCAAGCGGCGAATGTGCGGGTGCTGTCTGAGATTTGGCGGGCGCAACAAAAAAGACAGAAATCAGAAGAGGTATGAGTAATAGCTTCACGTAACGTTGTTTTGTGCAAAGACACAAGAGTTGGCCCGTCTGACACGGTCGGCGCACCTGATTAGAAGAAAAAGCGTGCCACGCCTGTCGTCGAAGAGCAATCGAAACCCGAATGTCCATCAAGACACTTAAATCGGCCATTGGCGCACAGCTCTTCGAAACCTCTCTCCACTCATCACGTACTTTTGCACGTCGCTTTCACCTTTCTGATTCTAGATGACAAGGCCAACACCGATTTTCCTTCTGCTACTTGCGCTAAGCAGTCCATTTGGAAAGCTCCAAGCTCAAAAGCATACAAACGCTGCCTCTCCGGACGATCCATTCTGGGTCAAGACACTCCCGAACGGTCTCCAGATCGTGGTCGTCGAGAATCATCTCTACCCTATCGTGACGGTAGATTACGTTGCGAAGAACGGCTCCTATACCGAGTCGGATGAATTTGCCGGACTCAGTCACCTGTACGAGCACATGTTCTTTAAGAAGAACCGCGTGATGTCGAGTGAGGATGAGTTCAACGAGCGCAGTCGCGAGCTAGGGATGTCGAACAACGCTTCGACACATGAGGAGATGGTTGAGTATCATTTCACCATGCCTGCCGCGAATTTGAAGAAAGGCATTGAGTTCATGTCGTATGCCATCGAGTCGCCGGCGTTCGATTCCGGCGATGTCGAACGCGAGCGCGAAGTTGTGCTCGGTGAATTTGACCGCAACGAAGCCGATCCGTCGTTCGCACTTTTGCGCGCGCTCGATAGCGCGCTCTGGGGAAGGGATATTGTGAGGAAAGAACCGCTCGGACAGCGCCCGGTCATCAAATCCGCCACGCCTGCCAAGATGTTCGCGATCGAACACAAGTTTTACATTCCAAATAATTCTGCGCTCCTTGTTTCGGGAGATGTGACGCCTGAGCAAGTTTACAAGCTTGCAGAAGAATACCTCGGGAAGTGGAAGCGAGGGCCCGAGCCGTTTCCGACCTATGCTCCACCCGCATTCGCACCACTCAGGACGCAACTCATCGTTCGCGAGACACCCGAGATGCCGACCGTTTCGGCGAGTTTCAATTATTTTGGTCCAAGTATCGGGAAGGATGACAAGAACACGTACGCCGCCGATCTTTTCTCGACCCTGGTAACGAATTCGACATCGCATCTCTACCAGTCGCTGCTGGATGCTGGTCTTGCCCTGAATGTGAGCATGTCCTACTACACGCAGACGAACGTTGGTCCGATCGCACTCGGGATTGAAACAGCACCGGAAAAAGCAAAGGACGCGATCAAGAAGGTCTATCAGGAGATGTCCCAATGGACGAAGCCTAACTATTTTACAGATCAGGAGTTGGAAAACGCAAAGGAAAAGCTGGCGATCCAACGACTCTACGATCAGGAAAACCCTACCAACTTCATAACCAACACCGGCGCGTTCACCTGGGCGGTCACAGGAATAGATTACTACAACCACTACATCGAGAACGTGAAGAAGCTGACACGTGAAGACATCACCGCTTTCCTCAATAAGTACATCATCGGCCAGCCGTACGTCCTCGCGATCGGTGCCAGCCGTGAGAACCTCGACAAACTCAACCTCACGCCAGCCGAAGTGCTCCAATGAGAGAAACGAAGAAATTTGCTTTAGCGTAACAAAAAAATGCCCTTCACTGCAAGCTGCGAAGGGCATTTAGGTTTGATCGGTTACTTCAAATTAAAATCTATTAGTGTGCTCAGTAACCCTTCTGCTTTTGTTCCAAATCGATCGGTAGAAATGGGCTGATCAATTTTTGACGTATAGCCCAGCGAAGGGGCGAAATATCCAAAAGTGAGTAGCGAATCTATCGTTGATACACCCGATGTAGTAATTGTCTGAGTTGCCAACTTCTGTATCTTGATGACATTGATGGATTGGCCCTTCACTACCATCGTTTCATTGTCAACGTAAGATGCCGCGAGGGTGATCTTTGTCTCTCTCGAAACACCGTGTCCGGTTTCTATCGTGTCTGACAAAACTATTGAATTGGTGATCTTGCTGCTGATCGGGAAGGTGATCCATTGTCCTTTGTTGGCATCGTAGAGAGTACTGATATCATTGTTCGTCTCAAAGTTAATGTAGGACGTATCGTTGGTTTTGCCTGCGATTGTCACAACCTTCATTACGTTGGTCTTGCCCATCCATGGTATGCCGGTTTGCAGAACCGTTTGCACCGAAGTGTCTCGATGGCCGGGAACAGGCAGACCGGTTATGCTGTCGGCACGATACTCATCAAATGTGAATACGCTTCCCAACTTTGGCTGTACATAAACTACAGATGCCGGGCCAGCGGGATCACTTTTACATGACGAAAGAGAAATTGCGACAATGGCAAACAGAGTTAAATATTTTAGCACGATTCAGAATTGTTCGATGAATGATGATGACGATCCTTAATGAACGAATGCCAGACTGGCATTCTTTTCGCAAACAGGGGTTTACCGTAGTTGCGGGAGTATCTTAGCGTTGCATCGACTAATCCTGAATCCATGTCTTTTGTGCCCCTTGCTTTGAGATTGCCAATTCTCATTTTTGTTGTCGTTTGCACCAATTTTGTTGGCGTTTTGCCGATTAGGGCTCAATTCAGGGATATCCCAGTCGCGATGCCGGTACCGCCAAACGTGCTGGGTCCTGCTCCTAAAGCATATATCTTCATAGGACCTGGGGTTACCGCTGGAGCGAATTTTCACTCACTGAGTCAATCTATATACACAGGCGATACCCTTTGTGGTGTATTCACCAATGGCACGGGCTTTCGTCCCAATTTTTTCTTTACACTCGAATCTCCACTTAAGGGTGGGCCGGATGAATTTGGCTGGTGGATCTCTCCAAGGATACACGTAAATTTTCTTGGTGCGACGATCAAGGCTCCCGCTACTGACAACGGGAATATTCGCGCTCCAGATAGCTCGCTCGTCGCATCTACTCGAGAGCATCGCCTTGCAGCATCTCTTGTCGATCTTGGCGTGGATCTCTTCATGAGTTATCAGATTGCCAGATTGGAATCCACACCAGGCTCCGGTATGAAGCCGGTTGCCAAAATCTTTGGTGGCCCATCGCTAGGGTATCTTGTTTCGCGCAGTGCTGATCAAACCGAAGTAGTGCTTGCGCCGAGTAACGGAGTCTTTAGCAGTACGCACACAAATACACGAACGCTCGCAACGGGACAAATACCAAATTCAAATGCACTGTTCGTTGGACTTACGCTTGGTGCGGGCCTGATACTTCCTGTCGGCAACAATTCTCGCCTGATACCCGAGCTCTCCTTCACATATCCGATCACACAGATTCGAAGTGATGTTGGCTGGAAGGTGATGTCGCTCAGGCTTGGAACCGCGCTTGAATTCGATGTGAGTCCATATGAACGCGAACCCGCTGTGCTCGTGAGCAGCGAACCGAAGAAGCATTCGCTAACTGCGTCAGTGCAATTGATCGGCGTCATAAAACAAGATGCAGCTAGTCCGGAGCAGGAGCAAGCAATTCCGTCCGTTCGCATTGAAGAATTTGTCCGGCGTGACGCATATCCGCTGCTCAATTTTGTGTTCTTCAATCAGGGCTCTGCGGATATTCCGGAGCGCTATTATGCCTTTGCCGATAAAGTTGGAGCCGAGAGTTTCCATCTTAACTCGCTTGTTGATCAGCCGACCCTCAAAGTATATTATCACACGCTCAACATCATCGGGCGCAGGCTTACCGATCATCCGCAAGCCTCTGTGACATTGATCGGCTCGAACGACAACACCGGCGTTGAACTGAACGCGATCCACCTGTCGCAGGCGCGCGCAGATGCATTGAAGAAGTATTTGACTGATGTGTGGGGTATCGCACCCTCGCGCATCACAACGCAAGCCATGAATCTGCCGCGCAACCCTTCGCCATCGGATATCAAGGAAGGTTTGGAAGAGAATCGGCGTGTCGAGATTGTTACGAACGATCCTGAAGTACTCGATCCGATCGCCACAGAAGCGATCGACCGAACGATGAATCCGCCGATCCTTCGAGTGAAGACCGAAGTGAAATCAACCTCGCCTGAAACCACCGACCTAACACTCGAACAAGGAGGCAAGACACTTCAGGATTTTGGGACAGCAAGGACTTCACAAGACTGGATGCCGCTTCGCTCGGATATCCCCATGGCCGAACAGCCGATCGTTGCGGTACTCCATGCAAAGAATCAGGATGGCGATGAGACCACTGTTCGCGATAGTACGATCGTCAAGCAGATTACCGTGCAAAAGAAGCGCATGGAAAAAACGAAAGACAAAGTGATCGAGCGTTACAGTCTTATCACGTTTGATTTTGACAAAGCGGACCTTGACGCACGCTCGCAGCGTGTCATCAATGACATCGCTGCGAACGTCACTCCGCATGACACCATCCAGGTGACCGGTTTCACCGATATGACGGGTGAAGCAAATCATAACCGCACTCTTTCAAGCGATCGCGCAAAGCACGTGCAGGAAGCGCTTCGCAGTGCGACGGCCGCAAAAGCAGGGACTGCGCTCATAGCCTACAACGGTGAAGGCGAAAAGAATTTAGTTGATAATACGCTGCCCGAAGGAAGATTTCTTTCGCGCACGGTCAATATCAGGATCGAACGGCCGATCGGTAGTGAGTAGTCTATGCGAAAATCCGTGTAACGAAAATGTTTGTTCGCACTTCTTAATACTATGAAGATGCAATCCCGAACGACCCACAGTACCGCGCTCGCGTGCTTCGCGTTCGTGTGTATGTGCATTGCAAGCGTTTCACCGACACGCGCACAGGCTCCTATCATCAAGTACATCACACCGGATGCTGCTGCAAATGGAATGACTGTTGCGGTGGAGTTTATTGGTCCGGCTGCTACATCTGGCAATTTTGGAACAGATGGACTTTATGCAGCCAACATGAAGATCCAACTACAGACTGCAAGCGATTCGCAAAATGTGATCCTCGGTCCAACAGTGGTAAGCTGGGACGGAAAGCTCGCACAAGTGATGCTCTTCGTGCGGCCGAATGCATCGGTTGGGAATATTTCATTGGTTGCGATCAATGGCGCGAATGTAAGTTCTCCAGTCACTTTTCAGATTGTTACGCCGCAAGCATTTGGAACCAAGTTTGGCGGTGGAGTGATCGGTGGCGGGCTCGGCGCACGAACGACACGCGGCACAATGGTCATCGACTCGATGGTGCTAATGAATGGCACCTACTCCGTTGCCACAACAGATCTCGATGCAGGCACTCCAGGCAATCAAGCATTTCTTCCGCTACGCATTCTCTCTGCCGGTCCGATTCGATTTGGTAATGCAACGCTTGACGTGCATGGACAAGATGCCAGTGGTAGCATTGGCGGCCACGGCGGTCCGGGCGGCGGCGGCGGCGGCGGCGGCACTCCGTCAAGTGGCGGCGCGGGTTACACCGGCGGAGGTGGCGTTGGAGATATCGCTGGAACTACGCGAACGGGCGGCGCGGGTACCGGAAGCGCTCAAGGCACATCCTATTATCATGGCGGTTCGAGCTTGAGCGGTGTTGATGGTGGCCTCGGCACTGAATACAATAATCCTGGCGCGAATAATGACGAAGGCGGCGGCGGTGGTACTGGTCATCCGTTTGGTACGAGCGGCAACCATGGACTTTATGGCAGTGCGAGCGCAGCAGGTGGTTATGGCGCAGGATCGGGCGGCGGACAGGGTCCTTCTGGGTTTCCGTTTACCTATGCAACCTATGCCGGTGGTGGTGGTGGCTTTGCAACCAACGGAAACATGGGCGGAAATAACGGCGACAATTCCGGACATGCAAACGGCAATCCGATGATCTCGCCACTCGCCGGTGGTTCAGGCGGAGGTTCAGCGAATATTTGGTATTCAGGAGGTTCTTCAGCGGGCAATGGTGGCGGCGGCGGCGGCGCCGTTGAACTCACAACCTTCACGAATTTCATATTGCCGTTCGGGACCATCGATGCGCACGGAGGGCATGGCTCGGATGGTAGTGGCGGCTATCCTGCGAACCCCTCCGGCGGCGGCGGCGGATCGGGAGGCGCGATTGTTATCGGCGCTCGCGATTCGATTTCGATCGGTACCGCATTTCAATCGCCGACGCTGAATGTCAATGGAGGCATTCATGGTAGTGGCTACAATTCGGGTGGTGATGGATCGGCCGGCCGCATTCGACTTGATGGACGTGTTTCGAATCAAAATGGAAATGCGAACACATCGAATTACTTCACGCCAACCAAGGATTACATCGGCCCGAATACTTCCTACCTCACCACAACGAAGACAACCTTTACGATCAATGGATATGGCAAGGGCTGGATTCCTTCAGCTGACGTAAACAATACTCTTTTAGTCTATTATCGCTTCCCTTCGACTGGCTGGAATACGACAACAGTCACAACGTCCAACCCTGGTAATTCAAAGACAGCTTTCTGGACTTCAGGCACACTCGCGCGTAGTTTGCTACCGCAGGATTCGATCGTCTATATCGTGGCTTTGCAGAGCGATCCGAATGCTCCCGGCTCATCAGTATATCTCCGCGAGCCGCAGTATGTCATGACAAACATCAGCGGGATGATCGGACACTTGCCAGGCACGCCGCTCATCGCTGTTCGTGACACGATCATCGACTTCGGGAAAGTACGCGTGGGTACCTGCAGCAGAGATACCACCTTCAAAGTATTCTCAATCGGTACAGCACTCCTGCGCGTCGACACAGCTCGGTTGAGTGGTTCGGGAGCAACGCATTTTTCTTTGCATACCCTCGACAGCCTTCGCATCAATCAGAGTGACAGCAACTACGAACATTTCGCATTTTGTCCACAGGATACAGGATGTTTTACTGCGCTCATTACGCTTAGTTCGAACGACACAATTAAACATGTGCTCGTCATGGGCTGTGGCATTCAGCCTCAGATCCAATCGATCCAGTTGGTAGATTTTGGAGCAGTTAAAGTTGATGCTTGTAAAGACACGACGTTCGATTTTACGAACACTGGCAGCGATACACTGCATGTGACGAGGCAGCTCTTCGGCGACAATCATTTCAAGCTGATCGCTCCACCGCTGGGATATACGCTCAAGCCGGGAGCGAAAATTTCTGTGACGCTCGAATATTGTGCGACCGACACGAACTCACGAAGATCGGGAGATACGGTCAGAAGCGATGCACGTGATTCTGTGCATGTCATCACGCTGTTGGCTCGCGGAAAGATCGGGATCCTGAGTGTGCCTGCCGATATCGATTTCGGGGCAGTGAGCGTCGGCAGTTGCAAAGACACAACCTTTAGTATTGCAAATACAGGCACAGATAGCATCACCGTTACGAGGCAGCTCTTCGGGCTTCCGAACTTTAGCCTGATCAAGCCACCGACGCCTTACACATTGGCGCCCGGCGCATCGATCAACATCACACTCGAGTATTGTGCGACAGATACTGGTGCGATTCGCTCTGCGGATACACTGCATATTAACACTCGAGACATTTCTCGACTTGTCATCCTGCACGGACACTCCGGTTATGGGATTCTTAGCTTCATTCCACCCATCGACTTCGGACTCGTAGATGTCGGTTCGTGCAAAGACACAACGATACTTCTATCAAATATTGGCACTGATACGCTGACGATCGTCACCCTGCCCACGCTTACAGCGGGATTCTCCGTGCCGGCTGGACAGCTCCCGATCTCGATCGCGCCTGGCTCCTCGAAGCCGATCACACTGCGATTCTGCCCGACTGACTCGCTCCGAGCGCGCAGACCTGGAATTGGCAAACCGATAACCGTGACGGGAAAGGGTATTCGTGGAATACTCACGACTCCGAATGCGCTTGATCTGGGATGTGTGATCCTTGGCGAAACGATCGATCGCTCTGTCATACTCAAGAATGTTGGACCTGCATCGGTTACGAATATTCAGAGCACCGTTGTGGGATCAACAGATCTCACAATACTGCGGGGACCAACTGGCAGCATTGCCTCGAATGCCAGCGATTCCGTTATTGTCAGATTTACTGCGACAAAGCTCGGTGCCGTCAGCGCGAAGATCGTAATTACCTCTTCCGGAACTACGGTTGAGATTCCGGTCACCGCAAGGGTCTCCGTCAAACCCCAGCTTATTGTGCTTGACACGCTGCTCAACTTTGACACCGTGAACGTCGGCGATTCAGTTACGCTTTGCATGCGCGTGATGAATCCTTCCTGTGCCGGACTCAATGTTAAAGATATTTCCATCGCATCTACGCACGGCGGCATCTTCCACGTTGCGCCAAACACAACGCCGAAGATTATCGCCGATAGCTCGGTCACACAACTCTGTATCACCTTCCGACCTACGCAGAATGCTCATGAGGAGGGCTTCGTCACATTCGTGCTCGATAGCGGCTCAGCA
>Ga0207148_1185_pt1 | contig 10080 bp, 9 predicted proteins | sample Alteio_BWMinHeat_34_FD_153558 | JGI IMG/M metagenome (GOLD analysis project Ga0207148, IMG submission 153558) | Enriched cells from forest soil in Barre Woods Harvard Forest LTER site, Petersham, Massachusetts, United States -... | ecosystem: Environmental > Terrestrial > Soil > Temperate forest >... | reverse complement strand
CATCCAGCTCGACTACGCGCTGAAGGTGGCCGGCAAGGGGCCCAAAGAGAAGTCGCATATTTTCGGTTTGACGATGGCGCTCTAGAACGGCTTCGAGCGGTTGATCGCGATCGGAATCTGCGTGTACACGGGAATGCCGCCGAAGGTAGAGACATTGTTAGAGTTGGTCGTACTCCCCTCGGTTTTCATGATGGCAGATTCTACGAACGTGGTGAGCACGCCCGTGCCCACGAGGAAGCCGGGGGTGGTGACATCAGTCACGGAGATGCTGCCGGAGCAGCGAAGCACCTGCTTGAAGCCATAAGTAGCAGAGGAAGCCGGCTTTGCGGGGTACTGGCTGAACGTCCACGTGAAGGTGGCGGAGCCGGTTGTTGCAATGGTTGCGGTGCAGCTTCCGGCGGAACAGGTTGCCGTGGAGGAGGTGGGCCCGGTGGCGGCCGTAGGGGTAGCGTAGTTAATATCAACCCAGCCGTCGAGGGAGTCTACCGTGCCGGTGACGATTACCGTTTCAGAGTAAAGGGAGGGATTATTGATCGTGACTACACAGGTAGAGTTGGCGCCCGTGGAAAGACCAACGGTGGTGCGGTTTGTGCCGGTGGCGTTGAAGTAAATGATGCGGGAGGCGGCGTGGGCTGAGGGCGCAAAAGAGAACGCCGAGAAAATGATTCCCAGGAGCGGCAAACTCTTACCAAAGGCGCTCATCGTATTCATAAACCTACTATATTCCAGGCCCGCGAGGCCAATGCAAATATTCCGGTAAGTCTAGAAAGGGCGTCCCTCGCTGATCACGATCGCGGTTTGGGACGGGGTGGTGGTGGTCATGTTCGACCCGATGCCGTTCGCATTGGTGCTCACGCCCGGAGACGCTTCCGTAAAAGTAGTGAGAGTGCCCGAGGCAGTCACGAACCCCGGAGCGGCCGTAGAGTTATCGTTCACCTGAATATAGCCATAGCAAGAAACGCTTTCTGCTTGGGCGGTGACGGCATCGGAGGTGAGGTAGGGAAAATCGCCTCCGGTGAGGGTATCCGCGCCGAACGTGTAGGCGTCGATATTCTGGGGGATGGTGCAGGTGGGGGAGCTACTACAGTTCGCGCCGCCGGTGGTGCCGGCCGACGCTAAAGTTATGGTGCGCGAAAAAGTAATCGGCATCGCCGGCGTGGTCGCGATGGCCCCCGCGCCTCCGCCGTTAGTGGCAAGGGTGGCGGAGAGGGTAATGGAATAAGTAATATTCTGCGTGGACGAGCTACTGTTGCTGATGGTGACGGAGCAGTTCGAATAAAGTTTCTGGTTCTTTACTACCAGGGAGGAGTTCGTCGTGGTTCCGTAGTTGGCTCCCAAAGAACTCGTGCCCTGCGCACTAAAATTGGCTACGCGAGTAGCGCGTGCCTCGCTTGGGGCGAGCGCGAGCAGGGCGAAGCCCAGGAGGCCTAGCCCGGCAAAATTCCCTATGCGTTTTTTCTCATTTCCCATGCTTGCCGTTTCGGCATCCCCGCAGACAAACTTGATAACCATGCTCTGTTACCATTGTAGCGAAAGGGGCGAAGGGGCGCAAAAATGATTAATTTAATAAAATCAGCCATTTAAGTCGTATCCACGCCTTATTGACTGAACTTTGTTAAGAATTAATAGCTTATGCCCTCAATCTGCAGGGGCAGCTCGCGCAGGTCCTGCTGCATATTGGCGTCGTTGGAATTGAAGATGCTGGCGCAGTACGTCGACGTGTTTACCTGGTTTGTGCTGTTGGTGTAGCAGGTATTGTCAAAGAACATCAGCGTGGGATTGCCCGCGGTTGAGGGGAATGAAGGTGCGATGAACATTCCCCGGATTCGGGGATGGTTCGAGGGCAAAGTGAACGATCCGGTAGCGGGGTGCGTGGCCCAGGTGATTTGGGTTCCTCCCGCGGGAAGAGCGGGGCCGGCGACCGGGTTGTTAATCCACAGTACTTGAGAATTTCCGGCAGCCCCCGTTTGACCGTTCGTGATCGCGTAGATCGTGTGATTCGCGGTGCTGGTGGAATCGGTTCCGAAATCCACCGCGATGTTTTCAATGTTGGGGTCCACCTTCCAGGTAAGGCCATCGAGAGTGGGAAGCGCAATCGTGGCCACGGAGGAAGGCGTGGAAGGGCAGTCGGGGATCCCGTTAAACGAAGTGGAATTGAGCCCACTGCTGGTGAGCGTGACGCTACCACCTACGCCGTTGGTGCCGTCGTCATAGCAGGGCCCATACCGGGCGAGCTCTCCGGGGCGAAGCACGTATACCCACCGGTTGTCGGGAGAAACCGCGAACGAGCGGATGTTGGCCACTACGTGGGCCGTGTCGGTATCGTTTGGATTGTTTGGATCGCCCGCGGTGCCGGCACCCTGCTGCACCCACACGGAACGAAAGTGAGCCTCCATGGCCTGCGCCGCGGAGCCGGCCGCCGCGCCGCCGGCCGCCGTCGCGGTAATGGAGGATTGGTAGTTACGAATTTTTCCGTCGCTCGAGAGATAGTAACGAAAGGGGAGCCGCGGAGGATAAACAACTTCTGTGGCGCTACAAGTAAGCAGGGGGTTGGGTGCCGTGCCGCTCGCGTTGTTACCGGCCACGTGACCAAGGTCGTAAAGTTTTCCCACCGGCACGCCGTTGCGGCCCCCGGTATCGGTGCGCACCATGCCGGTTACGGTTACTTCTATGGCATCGCCCAAGCCGAAAAACTGATACCCGGTTGAGGGGCAGGCGCGCGTTGGCTGGCCCGTGGCCGAGACAACGCCGTTCGTCTGCAGTACCCGTGGGTTATATTGCCGCAGCATCACCCAAAGCTGAAAGCCGCGCATCACCGCTACGTCGCTCGTAGATTCTTTTACGTAGCTCGCACTCGCGGTGCCGCAACTCGTAGACCCCGGAACACACTCCACGGCACTCGCAGCGAGTGTTCCGTTGCCATACACTTGTTCCCGCCAGCCGGGTTGGGCCACCGAAGGCGAAAGACTGCAATAAGTGGGCGTGCCGATGGCGCCCCCGTTTTGATTTTGATAACGAAACTTCGTGTACTCAAAGCCTGAGGGAGCGTTGGACGCGGAAGAGGTGTTCACCACCCCATTCAAATACTCCTGCAGCTTCGCGCGCACCACGCCGGTGCACTGCGCGCGGAAACCCTGGGATTTAGAAGTGTCGACCACGGAAAAAACGGCGGGGAGCAGGGCCGTGGCGATAAACGCGATGAGCCCGCCCGCAATCATTACTTCAATTAACGAAAAGCCCGCGGCCTTACACCGGAGCTTGCGAAATTCCCCCATGGTATAATTTTACCTCATCTTCGCGGAAGCGTGCTAGCGTAGAAACAGTGGCTATCGACACGAACACAAAGGGCTTTATCGCCTGTATCCCTTGGGTACTACCTGTCTACTTAGTGCTCCCCTACATGGCAATCGCCTCCGGATTTCGCGGGCTGATCTGGGTGTGGAGCGTGGCTTACATGCCCTTCTGGGCGATGCTGATTTTCCTTTTTCTCTTATCCCTACTTTCTTCCGTGTTGCTCCACCGCCTTCAGGATTTGGGCAGCACGCTGTTCCGTGTGGGCGTGCTCGCCGCCACCTTGCAGACTACCTGGCTGGCGATGAGCGAACGCCGCCATCTCATTCTTCTGCTCGTGTTCGCGCTTCTCGCGAGCGGCGTTTTTCTCTCGGAGAAAATCCGTAAAGTGCTCCGCCTGCCCTATTACGATTCGCGCCGCAAATGGTGGGAGAGCTATCCGAAGGGAATCCCCGGCCTTTCGGTGGAGCTTTTGAGCGAAAACGGGGATAATGCAAAGGGTAGACTTTCCAATTTCGGCCTCGAGGGCTGTTTCGTTTTCTCGGTGAGCGAAGCGATCGCATTCACCCCGAATTCGATCCGGATCCAGGGAGACGAAAAGGTGTTGCTCGAAGCCGAAGTGGAGCCGCTGCTTCGCACGCGCGATGGTTTCGGCTGGGGCTTGCGTTTCAGCGAAAGCGCGCTGAGCGGTGACTGGACCAAAGACCTGCAGGACTACCTGGGCTTTCTGAAGAGGAGTGGATATGAAGTGGCTACCGTTTAGAACCTTGGCTCAGGGATCCCTCCTGATCACCCTTCTCGCTTTTTCCGCCTGCACGAAATCGGGCAGGGGCTCCTCCACCCCCGAAGGTGCGCTCACCGCTTACGTGCATGCCGCTTTCGGCGCCAAAAATATGGACGACGCCCAAACCCTCCTCGACCTCAGCACGGGCGACGCGAAGGAATGGCTTTCTTCGATGAGTAAAGAGGCTTTCAAGAAACAATTCATCGACAACAAGATGGTGCTCCAGAGCCTCACCACCAAAGATGTGCGCCAGGAAAAAAACGGCGATGTAAGCCTCGTGTATGAGCTGGCCTTCAAAGATGGCAGCCCCGATGGCAAACCCACTTCGCCCGCCGTTTACACCAATAAAAAGATCGCCTACCTCACCAAAGAGGGCGAAGCCTGGAAGATCAAGGCCACCAAGAACGTGAAAAGCTTCGTGGAGCGCAAAGATGCGCTAGAGATTCTTACTCCGGAAACGACCGACAAGAATCCCGCCGCACCCGAGAATAAATAGCGCCAGCGCAATCCCTTGCGAAGTGCTGAGCGTGCCGCCGAGAACGACACCGCGATCATCATCGCCTCGATAAAATTCCATCACGAACCGGATTGCCGCGTAGCCCATCAGGTAGGTTAGCGCGCCGAGGCCGCTCTTCACTTTTCGTTTTGCCACCATCCAGGTGAGCAGCAGAGAGAGCGCGAAGAGCGCCGCCGATTCATACAGCTGCACCGGATGAAGGGGCTGGCCCTTGAGGGCCGGGTTCACGAACTCAGTATCGTTGTGAATGCCCCAGGGGTAGGGGCAGTAGTTGCCGTGGCAGCAGCCGGCGGCGAAGCAGCCGATCCGGCCGAAGGCGTGCGCGAAGGCCACGCCGGTGACCACGATATCGGTGGTGAGGAGGAGCGGCATCTTCTTCCACCGGCCATAAGCCAGGCACACAATCATGGCGAGCAGGAAGCCGCCGTAAAAAACGAGACCGCCATTCCATACATCGAAAACGGAACCGGGGTGCGCGATGAACTGCGCCGGCTCAGTGATGATATAGAGCGCGCGCGCGCCGATTACGCCGCTCACGATCGCGATGAAGGCCAGATCCATGAAGGGAGCCGGATCGAAGCCGCGGGCGCGGGCGAGGTAGCGGCCTAAGCCCAGCGCGCTGATGTAGCCGAGCGCGATGAAAAATCCGTAGGAGTAGATCTTCATCGTGCCGATCTGAAGCAGGACGGGAAACATCAGGCAAAAACCTTGGCCGCGGGAGCGTCGGTGTCTTTTTCCTGCAGCATCGCCGCCAGCAGCAGCGCAACGCCGAGGGTGATCGCCGAATCGGCCACGTTGAAGGCCGGGAAATGCCAGCCGCTGTTCCAGTGGAAATCGAGGAAATCGATCACGAAGCCGAGGCGGATGCGATCCGCCAAGTTGCCGAGCGCGCCGCCCACGATCATCGCGAGCGCGTAGGTGCTAATGCTTTGGTTATCGCGGAGACGGTAGAATACGAAGAGGATCACGGCGAGGGTGAGGCCCGGCACGAGGAAGAAAAAAGGATCACGCAGGTTGGGCGGAAGCGTGGCGAGCAGGCCGAACGCCGCGCCCGCGTTGTGCACGCGGGTTACGCTCAGCACGTTGCCCAGGAGCGGTAGCGATTCGCCCAGGCGAAAACGCGCCACCACGGCGTTCTTCGTGATCTGGTCGAGGGCGACCACGAGGCCGTTGGTGGAAAGCAGGATCAGGTATTTGCGGGGTACCATCGCGGTACCAGGATAACCTTAGTCGTCGAGGTCTTGGTAGTCTTTCGCCGTTAGACCGTATTTCTCCAGTTTCCGAAGCAGGGTTTTCTTGGGGATATTAGCGTGCAGAGCGGTCTGGTTGATCCGGCCGTTGAACACTTTAAGGGCACTGATGATGAAGTGCTTCTCGAATTCCTCCTTTTGGGTCTGGAAATCGAGATTTTGCAGATCGAGGTTGAAGGCGAGGCTCTCTTTCGAGGTATCACCCGCGCCGGCGGCGTTGTCGCTGGCCACCGCGCTTTTGCTGAGCGAGCGAGACAACCCGCGGATCGAATCAGGCAAGGAGGCGGCCGAGATCTTGGTTCCACCTTCGATCACGAAGGCGTGTTCCATCACGTTTTCGAGCTCGCGGATGTTCCCGGGCCAGTTGTACTTGGTGAGGAGTTCCATGGCGTCATCGGCCAGGCCGGTGATCTTGTTGCCGTAGGTGCCGTTGAACTTCTCCAGGAAATGCTGAAGGAGGGAGCCGATGTCGTCTTTGCGTTCCCGGAGAGGGGGCAGGAAGATGGGGAGCACGTTGAGGCGGTAGAAGAGATCCTCGCGGAATTCGCCCTTCTTGATCATCTCTTCGAGATTGCGGTTCGTGGCGGCCACGATGCGCACGTTTACTTCCACTTCGCGGTTGGCGCCCACGGGCGTGAATTTCTGTTCCTGAAGCGCGCGCAATAGTTTCACCTGGAGGGTGGCCGAGATATCGCCGATTTCGTCGAGGAAGAGTGTTCCGCCGTCGGCGTACTGGAATTTTCCGATCTTGCGGCCATCAGCGCCGGTGAAGGCACCTTTTTCGTGGCCGAAGAACTCGCTCTCAATCAGGTTCTCGGGAATGGCCGAGCAGTTGATCGCCACGAAGCGATCGTCTTTGCGGGGGCCGTTCATGTGGATGGCGCGGGCCACGAGTTCCTTACCGGTACCGCTTTCGCCGCGGATGAGCACGGAGGTGTCTACGCGGGCGAGTTTATCGATGAGCGTAAAGATCCGCTTCATCTCGTTGGAAGAACCAACCAGCCCTTTTTCGCCGGCGGCCACCATGGCGGGGGCAGAGAGGCCGATTGTCTTCACGATGTTCTGGGCTTTGAGCGCGCGGTCCACGAGCGCGACCAAATCATCGCTCTTGATGGGCTTCTCGAGGTAGTTGTATGCGCCCTGGCGAACGGCTTCCACGGCATCTTTCACGTTGGAGTAAGCGGTGAGGATGATGCAGATGATGGAGTTGTCGTAAGCCTTGATCTGCTTGAGCGCTTCGAGCCCGCTCATGCGGGGCATGTTCACGTCGAGCAGCACGAGATCGTACTTGGTGCTCATCACCTTGTTCACGGCTTCTTCCCCGTCGCAGGCTTGTTCAACCTGATAGTTCCGCTCTTGGAAGGCGGAGCTTACCGTGAGGCGAAGGGCGTTATCATCATCAACTACGAGAACTCTGAACATGGGAACCTCTCTACTGCTTGCTTCTATAATGCTTCGCCCTGGATGGGCAACTGTATCGTGAACCGGCTTCCGGCGCCTTTTTGGGAATGCGCTTCCACTTTTCCATGATGCAGTTCGATAAAGTACTTACTCAAATACAAACCTAAACCACTTCCCTTTATTTGGTCACCGGGGATGCTGTTGCCGCGGAAGAATTTGGTGAAGAGCTGCTGCACTTCGTGTTCTTCCAGGCCACCGCCCGTGTCTTCGATCGAAACTTCGATGAACTCTCCGCCCACTTCGCGGGAGCTGATCTTCACGCTGGCGCCCGGGGGGCTATATTTAATCGCATTGTCGATGATGTTAGTGAACACCTGGATGATTAGGGAAGCATCCACGGGTATGGGGAAAAGGGGATCAAGCTCGAGCTTCACGCCGATATCTTTGCCGCGCGCCTGGAATTCCAGCTTCTGCACGCATTGCTCGATAATCTTGTTGATGTCTTTGCTCTTGAGGTTGAGCTTGATCTCGTTGCTCTCTACCTTGGTGAGGTTGAGGATCTTCGAGATGAATTTATCGAGACTCTCGGTGCTCGTGATGATCTGAGTGAGCTCGTCTTCCTGGGCGGGCAGGAGTCCGCCTTGGCGGAGCACCATTTCGGCAAGGCCCTGAATGCGAGCCACGGGCGTTTTCAGGTCGTGGCTCATCAGCGAGAGGAAGTTGCCCTTCATCTCTTCCACCTGCACGAGCAGATCGTGTTTTTCCTGCACTTCCCAGCGCTTCTTGTATTCGAGGATCGCGCGGTAGGGAACGATCAGGTAGTAGGTGAAGAACATCGCCAGCAGGGGATGCACGAGGGGCAGCCAGAAACCTAACTTGAAAAGCGCGAGCGACGTAAGAAAAAGCACGGTGGCGAGCGTGATCAGCGCGGCCACGCCGCGGGAAGGGCTCTTCGAGATCGCGATGAATGCGAGAATGAGAGCGAGCAGGAAGGTGAGAATGGCATCGATGGGAGGCTTCACCGATATCAAGCCGCGGTTCTTCAGCAGCGTATCGAGGATCGCGGCGTGCACGAGCACGCGGGGGTTGGTGTACATCACGCGTGAGTAGGGAGTATAGGCGTAGTCGTTAATGCCCTCTTGGCGCATCGAGTGCACGAGCACGATTTTTCCGGCCACGGCGTTCACGCCCTTGTTTTCCAGCACGTCGGAAAATTCGATGTGAGGGAAGCCGCTTCCGAGGACCGCGGTGCTCTGGGGATAGCGGATCATGAAGAACCAGTCTTTGGCGAGATCGTGGAAATACGCGCCGCGAACTGAGTGGGCCTTTTCGATCAGCGCTTCTTTCGAAAGCGAAGGGAAGGCCACGCGCAGGTGAAGCGAAGGCTCGTCGAAGGCGGTGAGCGAAGCGCGGCGGATTACGTTGTCTTCGGCGAAGATGCGCCCATCGGGGCTCAGGATGGAGGGATAGTGGGGGAGCAGGCTCAGGGGGTAAGGGGGCAGAACCTCACCGCTCATGTCTACGTCGGTTCCAAAATAGATATGCGTGCCCTGGGTTTCCGCCTTCTGCGCGAGCGCCACGAATTTATCGGCCACTTCGGGCTTCGTCTCGATGTCCACGGGATCGAACTTATTTAAGTAAACGATCGCGGAAGGTTTTTGCGCCACGAGGTTCTGCAGCGCGCGCAGGTGCGAGTCGAGGGATTCCTCGAGGTCGGGGCCGGCGTCCATTTTTTTATCGCGCAGCAGGAGGAGCATGATGTCGGGGTGCACGGGTTCGGCACCTTTCCAGCGCATGCGCAGATCGTAGAAAAAAGCCTCCACACGGTAGAGATCGGTATTGAGGCTCACCACGGCCAAAAGCAATGAAATCCCGAAGCTCAGGAAGAGCTTGGACTTAACCACGGGTTTAGCGAGGTTCAGGATTTCAGAAAGCTTCTTCATTCAACGGCCGGTAAAGGCACTCCTCACTATATATATAGATAACAACGCAAGGCTCGGGTGCCCCGTAAGAGCAAGACCCGAGCCAAAATTCACCTGATAGCGTGGGGGAAAATCGGCGGAAATTCGGGGGGTTTCCCTCTTTCCCGGCCCAGGCTGGGATACAATGGTGTTGAACCTTTTGACACCGGCGAACGCCGTAGCCGCTGGAACCCCATGGCCGACAAGAAGAAATTTTCCAAAGAACAGCCCGTACAAGTGCTCAGCATCGGTACCCGCATCCTCATCAAAGACGTGATGGACACCTACCTGCGCAGCCTGGGCGAGGTGAAAACCTACTACGCCTCCAAGCTCACCTCCGCCATCGAGAGCTTCCAAGAGAAGCGTCCGGCGGTGATTTTCTGCGAATACGCTTTCCCCGAGGGCGGCGCGCTTGAGTTCATCGAGGCGATCGGCGGGCTCGACACCGCGAGTGACCGCTACTTCGTGCTCGCCTGCGAAGAGGCCGCTTCCGAGGCGCTCGTGGCCCTCGCCACCGAGAAGGGGATGGACGAAATCCTCGTGAAACCCTTCTCCACCGACAACATTCTCCAGATCATGGACCGGTATCTGGAAAAGCGCGCCCAAGCCGGGCTCGACTGGGTGAAAGAGCTGCGCACGGCGAAGACGTCTTTCCTGGAAAAGCGCTTTCAGGAGGCCGACGAGCTCTACGGCGCCGCCGCCAAAAAACACTGGCATAATGGCGGCGTACTTCTCGACTGCGCCGAATATTTCCTCCGCCGTCAGCAACCGCAGAAGTGCCTGCCGCTGCTGGAAAAGGTGCTGCAGGAATCTCCCGAGCACGTGCGCGCGTTGCACCTCCATGGGTGCACCCTCCGGCGCCTCGGACGTTTCCAG
>Ga0207148_1183_pt1 | contig 10093 bp, 8 predicted proteins | sample Alteio_BWMinHeat_34_FD_153558 | JGI IMG/M metagenome (GOLD analysis project Ga0207148, IMG submission 153558) | Enriched cells from forest soil in Barre Woods Harvard Forest LTER site, Petersham, Massachusetts, United States -... | ecosystem: Environmental > Terrestrial > Soil > Temperate forest >... | reverse complement strand
GATCGAGCTGTTCCTCGGCGGCACTGGCTAGTACAAGATCGTTCATCGGCCGCTCGGCTTGCCGGGGAGCATAACGCAGAACGAGGGTCTGCGGACGTGCTCGCCGCAACACCTCGCGCGCCGCCCATTGCACAAACGTGGTGCTGAAGATCTGCGTGCCCGAACCCTGAGTTAGAAGGTCAAGCTCGAAGTGACGTAGCACCTCATCCTGCGTCGTCTGTATGGCCGCGAACTGCTCTGGTTGCATTTGTAACATCAAACTGCGTAGATCCTCCGGGCCGATCGTGCCTGAGGTGCGCGCATCATGCATGCGCTGCAGGAGCATGTGCCGCAAGGGGCTGAGTGCAGCATAGGAGATGGCCGTCACCCCCGCCGCGGGACGTATGCCCTCTGTGGCTCCGCCATCCACGTACCAATGGGCGTAGTTCGTGGAATCGCTTTGCGCCCGCGCGTAGAGGGTTTGCAATGCCGTCTGCACGCTGGTGCTACTATCGACACGGCTGAAGGAGCAGCCGTAGCGGCGCAGCTTCTCAAATAGACGTAGCTGACCCGCCGCCGCGTCCCGGCCCATCAGCACAATACACAGACGAGGGATCGAGGGCGCAGTTTGTGTACGGATCGCCGCGAGTTGCTTGGTGTACAGTGTGGCCGCGGCGCGAAAGTCGTCGGTGGCGTGCACGGTCCACAGGTACGCTGTCAGTGCTTCCATGAATGATTCGGGCTGAGCTGCCCAGGCCTTTGCCCGCAGGTCCTGTGAGAGCGGCAGTACGGCGAAGCGTTGCACTGCGTTCCGCAATGGGCCGCTGCTGGGGGTGTCGTGCAGCAGTTCCAGCTGTGCCGTCATCTCCGCGCGTTCGGCAGGGAACTGCCAGTCAAAACCGATGAGTTCGCGCAGCAGCACCGCCGCGAAGATGATCGGCAGAGAGCGCAGGGTGGAGAGATGACGCACCGCCAACTCCCGTGCCTGGGGAGGGTATGCGGAAAAATCAGCTGCTTGAAGGGTGGTGGCAAACGCAGCGTCGGCCATGGTTACACAATCTCCACCAGAGGGTGTCCCTGCGCGAAGCGTGCCTCACATCCCAGCAGCTTTGCCAGCGTTGGTACAAGATCGATGGATTCGACCGGACGGTCTATGGTTACATTCTCCCGGATCCCCGGTCCGAGCGCCATCAGCCAGGTGGTTCGCGAGAGCGCATCGCCGGTGCGGTGGTGCTGGAAGCCGTTGCCGCCGGGATCTGCATCGCCATCGCGCCCGAAGTCGGGAAGGATGCAGAGGTTGGTCTTGCCGCTGTACTCGGGGTTGCTTTGGATCGTCTTCCAGAGTTCCGCGCAGATGCGATCCGAGCGCGTGATCGCGTCGGTGTAGAGCGAAAATGCCCCGGAGTGCGCGATGTCGATGTCGTGCAAGGTTATCCAGATCAGGCTGGGGGCGACGGTCCGCATGACGTGCTGTGCGATATACAGCGACAGCTCATCTGGGCTGGAGACGGTGCGTGCGTGGGCGAGAAAGTCCGTTACGGCAAGCTGCATCAGCTCGGCGAGATGATGCAATGAGATGGCAGTTTCCTCGGTGAGGGGCACTGCAATCGACGACTCATAGTTATCGCGCAACAGATGGTCGTAGTCGGAGGGGGTCGTGCCCTGGGTGGCGCTGTTGAGCAGTTGCTTGGGCAGTACCACCGTGGCCCCCAGACCTTTGCCATAGAGCCGGTGATCGCTCTCGCCGATGCGGTTGAAGCCGTTGCTCGGCGCGATGACCCAGGTATCAGAGGCTGGCCGGCGGAGGTCGCGGCGGTAGTACTCGAAGATGGTGGGATTGTGCGGCGCGACTGGAGCGAAGTTGTTGAAGGTCTCGTAACAACCGGTGGCGAGTCCGGCCGTTGCCACATAGTGGCCGAGGATGCCGCGGTTGATGACCTGGGTATAGAAGGTGGCCTGCGGGATCAGCTCGGCGATGAGTCGCGGAATGTACGCTTGCCCTTCGGGAGCGAAGGTCTCTTCGTCGCGGGCACCTCCACCGAAGGTGACTACCACGGTCTTTTGTGCTCGAGGAAGTGCCGCAGCTCGCAGAGGCCTGAAGCTCAGCAGAGCAGTTGCGGCTCCGGTTCCGGCGACACTCCGCAGAAACTCCCGCCGACTTTGTGATCGTGCAGCACTCGCGTTCTGAAAAAAACGATCACGTGAGACGCCGTTCACTGCTCGCTTCCTCCATCCGCCTTTTTCATGCTTAGAACTCTAGCACCGATGGCATGCGACTGGCTTGCATAATTGATTCACAAATGGAATGTTTATTTCACTGGAAATAAACTCCGTGTCATCTCCATGGGCGATGGTGTATGTTTTTCAGCAACGCCGAACGGCGGTTCCGCACCTCGACTTCGTACACAGGCAGAGTCTGGATATCCGCAAACGTCTTATGGAATCCAGATCGAGTAAGCCGTAAACAAGGTTGCGGGAAGGTTGACCTACTCAGGAGGGCTGCGCTGCGAGTCGCATTGTTCATCACCTGTTATAACGACACCTTGTTTCCTGAGACGGGCCGGGCGGTAGTACGAGTGTTGGAGCGGCTGGGACACAGCGTGGAGTTCCCCGCCGGGCAGACCTGTTGCGGACAGATGCACTACAACACCGGCTATCCGGCAGAGGCCATGCCTCTGATGCGGCGGGTGGTGGATCAGCTCTACGAGGCCGAGGCTGTGGTGGTGCCCTCGTCGTCCTGTGTCGCGATGATGCGCGATCATTACCCTAAGATGGCCCATGCGAGCGGCGACGCGACACTGGTTGCGAGGTTGCAGGACCTACTGCCGCGAGTGTTTGAGTTCTCTGAGTTTTTGACGAAGCGGCTGGGCCTGTACGATGTGGGCGCCTACTATCCGCATCGCGTAACCTATCATGCGAGTTGCCATGGCCTGCGTAATCTGGAGCTCGGCGAGGGGCCGCAGCGGTTGCTGCAGGCGGTACGGGGCATCGATCTGGTGCAGATCGCCGGCCTGGAGCAGTGCTGCGGATTTGGCGGGACCTTCGCAGTGAAAAATGCCGCAGTCTCCGGTGCGATGCTGGCGGAGAAGGCAAGTGCTGTGCTCGGCACAGGGGCGGAGGTGTGCACGGCATGCGATAACAGTTGCCTGATGCACATTCAGGGAGCGCTGCATCGCGAGAGAAGCGGCGTGAAGACGCGGCACCTGGCGGAGATCCTGGCCGGCGAGGAGATCTCACAAAGTGAAGCATAGGGAAAAATATGCAACTCACGGTGTTGCACTCTATAGTTGGGAGTTCGCTGCTGGAGGACTCCAAAGATGAGCCAAACGGCGCTGGATCCGAGAACAGCATCGGCGTTTCCTATCGCGGCGAAGGCAGCGATCGCAGACAGTCAACTGCAGAAGAATGTCCGTCACGCGACAGAGGTCATTCAACGCAAGCGCGCGGCAGTGGTCGGAGAGATCCCAGACTGGCAGCAGCTGCGCGAGGCCGGCCGTGCGATCCGCGAGCACACCATGGCTCACCTGGACTTCTATCTGCAGGAGTTTGAACGCAACTGCACGCGCGCGGGGGGCGTCGTGCACTGGGCCCGCGATGCCAGCGAGGCGCGGCAGATCATCGTTGACCTGGCGAAGGCCTCGGGTAGCGACGAGGTCATCAAGATCAAGTCGATGACCACCGAAGAGATACAGCTGAACCCGGCGCTCGAGGCAGCGGGGATTCACGCGTTCGAGACCGATCTCGCGGAGCTGATCATTCAACTCGGGCAGGACAGGCCGTCCCACATCGTCGTTCCGGCGCTGCATAAGAACCGGCAGCAGATACGAGAGATCTTTCGCCGGGAGATGCATCTGACTGAGCTTGGAGAGCGGCCCGAGGATCTCGCAGATGCCGCCCGGACCTTCCTCCGCGATCGTTTCCTGCGCGTGAAGACGGGCGTTAGCGGCGCGAACTTCCTCATTGCGGAGACAGGAGGCGTCTGCGTTGTGGAGAGCGAAGGCAATGGCCGCATGTGCCTCACCTTACCGGAGACGCTGATTACCGTGGCGGGCATCGATAAGATACTGCCGCGGTTTCAAGATCTGGAGGTGATGCTGCAGCTGCTGCCCCGTTCGGCTACCGGCGAGCGCATGAATCCGTACAACTCGATCTGGACCGGAGTGCATGCGAACGATGGACCGAGAGCGTTTCACATCGTTCTGTTGGACAACGCACGGACAAGTATTCTGGCTGATGCCGAGGCGCGGGAGACACTGCATTGCATCCGCTGTGCGGCCTGTCAGAATGCATGCCCGGTGTATCGGCAGACCGGCGGACACGCCTACGGCAGTGTGTATGCCGGGCCCATTGGAGCGATTCTTACGCCACAACTGCAGCAGATGGAACATGCACAGAGTCTTCCCTATGCCTCCTCGCTGTGCGGCGCGTGCTACGAGGTCTGTCCGGTGAAGATCAACATCCCTGAGGTCCTCATACACCTGCGCAGCCAGGTGGTATCGCACAATACGGCCGGCATTGCAGGGCTCTTCGATGGGGAGGCGATCGCGATGAAGGCGATGGCTGCGGTGTTCCGCAGCGAGCGCCGGTTTCGTGCCGCGCAGCGACTGGCACGTATGGCGGAGAGACCGCTCGTTGGGAAGGATGGCTGGATCGGATGGCTTCCCGGGCCGCTCGGCGGATGGACAGAGATGAGAGATCTGCAGGCAATGCCAAAGCAGAGCTTCCGGGAGTGGTGGGAGAAAAGAGGCGCGGATGGTTGGTGAGCGGAGTGCTCGCGAGGAGATTCTGAGGCGTGTGTGTGCGGCGACGGGCGGTCCTTCGACAGCGGAGACGGTGCTCCAACACTGGCGTGCCATCCCGCGAAGCTATCGACGACATGGCCTGTTACAGGACGATGCGGTGGTACGCCTCTTCACGCGGCGGCTGGAGGATTACGATGCCACCGTGGTGCGGTGCGACGAGGCGGAGGTGGCGCAGCACATGGCTGCGAGGCTTGCCGCGCAGGGGAAGCAGCGACTGCTGGTGGCGGATGGACTTGCGGCGGAGTGGCTTCCCGCTGGCTTTGAGTTTGTCGTGGATCAGGGATCGCCGGCGAGAGTGCTGGATGCTTTTGAGGGCATCGTGACGGGCTCGACGGTAGCGATTGCGGAGACCGGAACGGTGGTTCTTCAGAACGTTCCTGGGCAGGGAAGACGTGCGGCGACGCTGGTGCCGGACTACCACCTCTGTTTGGTTCGGATCGAAGATGTCGTCGAGACGGTACCGGAGGCGTTCGACCGAATCTGTAACGCATCGGGTCTGGCAACGACCTTTGTTTCCGGGCCATCTGCGACGGCGGATATCGAGATGACGCGCATCAAGGGAGTGCATGGGCCGCGCGTTCTGGACGTGCTTCTGATCGGATAGAGCAAACGGATCGTCCAGCACGGAGTGCATGCAGCTCGCATGCCTCAGGTTCGTTGATATTTCCCCGCATTCGTTCAGAAACCTATCGGTATAATGGCGCAAATGTTACCGCCCGACCATGAGCGCGCGGGTGTTTCATCGTCCGCAGACCGCGTGATTTCCATGCCCAGTTTCGCTGGCAGCGACATGACGCAGGACCGTGCTCCCAGTCTTCAACACATGGATTGGATTGGATTGTGGCTGATCGCCATCTGTGGGTTCCTTGGGGCGGCTGCTCTGCTCGTTGTGCCGAAGTTTTTCTTCCCCGCCGAGGATGCGGCGATTCTCTTTCAATACAGCCGCAATCTGGCCGATCACGGGTTGATCTCTTACAATGCTGCTGGGCCCCGTGCAGAGGGGGCTACCGATTTCGCCTGGATGGTTCTGCTCTCTTTGGGGATGAGGCTGGGCATCGATCCTTTTTGGCTCATCGCCTTGATCAATTGTGCCTGCTTGGCCCTGCTGGCTATTCTGCTACTCAAAATTGCCGGGAAACCACCTCGACCGCTGGCTCTCCTCTTCATTATGGGCGCATTCACGCTTATGACGCAGATCTTCGCCGCAGCCTCCGGATTTTCCGTGCTTCCGTTCGAGTGCCTGCTTACGCTGCTCGCATGGAGCTATCTGAAGGAGAACGATGTAGGCACGGCTCTGGTCGCCTTGCTGCTGTGTCTATTTCGGCCAGACGGGTTCGTGTTCGCGCTCCCACTTCTACTCGCCGCGTTCGTTGTGCGCCCGCGCCGGATGCGCCGGCTCCTTGTATATGCCTTACTGTTTGTGTTGCCAGGGTTGCTTTACTTTCTATGGCGCTGGCACTACTTCGGAGAGTTTCTGCCGTTGCCGTTCCTGGTGAAATCGAATGCGGAACGCGTCGCACATGTTCTTGTTCTTTCATCGCTGCACGGAGGGGTTGTGCTCACGTTATTTGTGGCCATCCTTCTGACCTTTGCCCTACGGAGCTGTTTGCACCAGAGTTGCAACTTCACTCTAATCTTATGTTTGATTGTGCTACCTGATCTGTTCTATTTCAGCATGCGGCTGGATCAGAACGTCGGTCACCGCTTCTTTGGCTATCTCCCGGTTGCCGCGGCTGTCCTGCTCACCGCAAATTGGCAGCGAGTGGAGACGCGCGGAGGGTTCATCCTACGTATTGGGATCGCCGCTTGGCTCATGCTGCTCTGCCATGGATGGCTTGGAGCGCTTTCGCGTTATAGGATTGAACAGTTCAGGAACAGGGTAGCCATCGCCAAAGAGCTATCAGGTCTTTCGCATGGAACGATGATCGTATCCGAAGCGGGACTCCTGCCATACTATTCAGGTTGGACTGCGTACGACCCATGGGGATTGAATACCGCAGTATTCGCGAAGCGACTGTTTCTGCCACCGGATGTCGACGCGATTGAGCCCGACCTGGTGATGGTACATACGAACAACCTCGAGTGTGTTCCGTCGGCGGACTGGAAAACCCCTTATACGCAGCGCACCTGGGACCATATGACACGCAACCTCGTGACTGGTGTCGATCGATCACGCTTTGAGCTATGGCTTCTTCCTTATGGAAACATGTCTGTTCGGGTGGCGAATCATACGGCCACATGGCAGGGAGACCAAGAATGCTGGTTCGTGCGTCGCGACAGCCCGCTGCATAAAAGTATCGACAGAATTCTCCAGCAGCACGCCGTCTTGCGCTATCCGTAGCAAGGCGATTTCTAATAACATCTACGGCTGTAACCCCAACTGCGTTCGGAGCTCCGCGATCGTCTGCCCACGCTGTTGAAAGTGCCGCACACAACTGCCGGAACCAATCTCTCGCGAGATCAGCGACTTATCCGGACATAACCAGGAAACGCCATCCGACTGAAACGTGAAGTAGGCCGGTGTCTTCGCGAGCTCTGAGATCGTCGCCTCACTGATCATATGATTGATCGCGAGTTGATCGTCCAACTCCTGTATCGTGCGTTTGGCATAGCGATCTAGAAATGCCTTCGTTGCGCACGTTGGGTGAAAGACCATGAAGCCGCAGCACAACACAAATCCCAGCCGGCGCGCCACATCGACCGGAATCGAGTAGTCCTGCTGTGCGATGATATCGGCCTTCGCAAAGCCCCTCAACATAGGCTCGAGATCCGCAAGCACCACTGCATCCAGGTCGATTGATATCACCCTGTGGCTACGTGACACAATCTCCCGCAGCAGCAGGACGCGCAGAATCCATAAGCCGTTCCGTGATCGTTCGTGAATCACACCCTGTTCATCGAAGACGAAGAAGGGCGCAAGGTTGATTGCCGAGCCATGAAGGCGGTCACGTAGCACCACTTCGGATTCCGCATCGAGAGCGATGCCGATGATCCTCCCGCTCATATGCTGCCGCGCCTGCTCAAGCCATAGGTCGAACATTTCCAGGTATCTGCGGCCGGCCGTCACCAGCACGACATCTTCGTCTGTAAGCCCAAGTCCGTCGACCAATGTTGCGATGCGTGCATAGATGCTTCCGGAGGCGATCGCTGCCGTGAGATGCGCCATTACCCCAGCGACCTTCAACTCAGCCACGGAGTGATTCTGCCGTGACGTCCTCCGGTAAATCAATGCGGCACAGCGCGGACGCTCCAGGCATTGTGCCATCGCGGCCAGATGGAAATTTCCATCGGCAGAGAGATCCAGATCGCGTTGTAGCATGTGCACGTACAACCCTCGTGTTCGTCGGTCGCTACTACTCATCAGTACGGCATACAGCAGTCGCGACCTTGCTTTTTTATCGAGGCTGTAGCGTGAGCCCGCGAAATATAAAACGGCAACGGTTGGAAACCAAAGTCCGAAGCGAGCCAGCACATGGCTGCATAAAAGGAATAACCTCTTCACGTCCGAACCTCTCGCACTTAAGTGCTTACCTTGGGAGCAAACCGGTTTCGAATGCGTACCGTGAGCAGACGGCGAATTTCATCCATGCCGAAGGCGTAGTAAGCTGCGACCGCAAGCACCCCGGAGACACCGCACGCACATGCGAGAGTCCAGAGCAGCGGCCAGTGCACCTCGCGGTATGCCGGATACACTGCCAAAGCGAATGCGGTTGTCATGAACAGGCTCAAACGGAACAGAGGAGCGGTCGCAATCTGGTGCTCCTTCGGAAATAGACGAGCGTTCAATCCCAGCACGAATCGCGTTTGAATCAACTCCCAGACCAGCCACGTCATAATGAATCCAGAAAGCCCAAATAACTTCATCGTCGACACCGAGACGGCGAGCATGACGACATAGCCGCACAGGATGAAGATCGAAAGATCCTCGTGCTTGTTGCTGGAGGATTGAAACTGCGTCTTATGCTCTTTAATTCCCAGCACGGCGGATACAATCGCCATCAAAATGCACAGCTGTGGATTGTACAAAGCACGTTTGTGCAACCAGATCGTAAAGAGAAACGGGCACAGTAACAAACTGCCGATGCTGACAACCGGAATTAGAAAGAGGACGATGCGTTCGGAGAGATCGTACAGCCGCCGCAGTTGCCTCCAGTCGTTCTTGCCTACTAGAAGCGTGATGTCCTGTCCGATGGTGGAACTGGCAATCGAAAGAATCTGCCGCGACATTTGAAATACTACCCGAACAAGTGCGAATACACCGACAGCCGCGGGACCCAGTACGCGCTGCATCAGAATCACGGGTCCTTGCCAGGTCAGAAAACCGGCCATGGCAATCAACCCGAAGTGAGCGCTCGGCTTGAGAATTGCTCCTATCTGTTTCCAGCTTCCGTACCGCAGCGATGGAAGCAGAATGGGCGTGCTCCGGCGCACGTCAACCAGAAGGATCAGGAAGAAAACAAATAGAGAGCCTAGTTGAATGCCAGCAAGAATCGGAAAGGATGCGCGAAGGTAGATCGCACATGTCATCGTGAGCACAAGCAGGAGACGCTGCGCGCTCTGGAAGTAATTTCCCCGGTGGAGCTTGCCGACCACCATGTAACTATTTGCCAGCAGGCTGAACATCATATTAAAGGCTATCTGCAGAATGAGCAAGTAAAGCGTCAGAGCGGCGACATGCTCTGTTTCATGTTTCAGCTTCACCAGCGACGCAACCGGAATGACGAAGACAACCAGACCGACTGTAGCAAACGCAAGGAACAGAAGAAGAAGCAGGCCGAACGCACTCGCCTGGATCGTCTTCGCCGAATGCACGTCCCCGCGGTTATAGAGGATGGTCATCTCGTTGTTGGCGTAGGTCTGGATGCCGTAGTTGAGCGTTCCCAGGTAGTTGATCGAAGCACTCAGCGCAATCCATTCTCCGTAGCCTTCAAGCCCGAAGGCGTGCAGGAAAAACGGCGGCAGCAGCAACTGCGAGATCACCGTAATTCCCTGACCGAGAAAACTTGTAAAGAGAAGTTGCAGGATGCGGCCGAGTTTCATAACGCCCCCAGAACTCTACCAGTTGGTATGCCCGTGAGACCTTCGCGATTCAGGCTGGCTACGGTCTTGTCACAGAAGACTCCGTCGGCATGGAGATGTTCTCCAAAGGCTTATTTCAGGATTGCCGCCATAGTAATTCAACTCTGCCATTTTGGAGTCCTGATTTCAGGTTCAGCAAAGAGCACGATCGGGATGGCGTGGCGAGTCCGGGCGGCGCGGTGGTAGCGACTGTGCCTATAATGCCAGCCGAGGTGCCTATGACGTCGCTCGCT
>Ga0207148_1178_pt2 | contig 10117 bp, 13 predicted proteins | sample Alteio_BWMinHeat_34_FD_153558 | JGI IMG/M metagenome (GOLD analysis project Ga0207148, IMG submission 153558) | Enriched cells from forest soil in Barre Woods Harvard Forest LTER site, Petersham, Massachusetts, United States -... | ecosystem: Environmental > Terrestrial > Soil > Temperate forest >... | reverse complement strand
CGAGGTTGTGCTGGGCGGCGTACTCGAGGCGGCTGCTGGTGGGTAGAGGGAGGTAGGCGAGGGGGTGGCCGAGGAACTCGGCGTCGACGTTGCGGGCGCGGTAGAAGGCGGCCTCGAAGGGGAAGATGACCAGCATGCGGGTGACGCGCTGCTGGACCCAGCGCAGACGGCGGCGCTTCCAGGCCCAGAGCTGCGGGCTGACCAGGTAGACGACGGGGATGCCGAGGCGCTTGCAGTGGGCGGCGAGGCGGAGGTTGACGTCGGGGAAGTCGATGAGGATGGCGATGGCGGGGCGGTCGCGTTCGAGGGCGGCGACGAGCTTGCGGTATTGGGCGTAGATGTAGGGGGCGTGGCGGAGGACCTCGGTGATGCCCATGTGGGCGACGTCCTCGGCGCGCACGACGCGGTGCTGACCGGCGCGCTTCATCTCGAGGCCGCCGAGGCCGAGGAAGCGGGCAGCGGGCAGGGAGGCGCGGAGGGAGTGGATCAACTGGGCGCCGTAGTGGTCGCCGCTGGCCTCGCCGGCGGAGAGAAAGATGCTTTGGGGCGGGGTGCTGGCGTGGGTGCGGGCTTGGGCTGACACAACTGCGGCGATGGCGATATCCCCCCTCCCCCCTAAAGGATGCAAAGTCTTCAGAAGAGGGGAGATATGAGTCTGGGCAAGGCGAAGGCCCGGCGGTGGCCGGGCCTGTCGGATGCCTCATTTATAGTAGCTCGCGTGTCAAGTGTGGCGGGATGGGGAGGGCGGTGCGTGGCGGGAGCGAAACGATTCGAGGCGGTGTTGGAGAAGGGCGACCGGGCGCTGGGATGGACGATCGCGCGGGTGCCGTTCCTCCCGGCGGAGGTGTGGACGGAACGGCTTCGGCTGCGGGTGAAGGGCGAGGTGAACGGGTTTCGCTTTCGGACGTCGCTGTTTCCTGACCCTGCGCAGCCGGGGCGGTTCTATCTATTGGTGAGCCGCGCGATGCAGGAGGGCGGCGGGGTGCGGCTGGGCGCGACGGCGGAGTTTCGGCTGGAGCCGGACCTGGAGCCGCGGCCGGCGGAGCTGCCGGATGAGTTGGCGGTGCTGCTCGAGGAAGAGGACGGCCTACGGGAGTGGTACGACGGGCTGTCGGAGTCGGCGCGGCGGGAGATCGGGAAGTGGATCGCGGGCGTGAAGAGCGACGAGGCCAGGATGCGGCGAGCGGAGCAGATGGCCGAACGGCTGCTCGCGACGATGGAGGCGGAGCGGGAGCTGCCACCGGCGATCGAGGTGGCGTTTCGGCTGCGACCGAAGGCGCGGGCGGGATGGACGCGGATGACGCCGACGCAGCGACGCAACGAGCTTTTGGGGGTGTTCTACTACCAGACACCGGAGGCGCGGCAGCGGCGCGTGGAGAAGCTGTGCGCGGTGGCGGAGCGGCACTGAGGCTACAATTGCGGCAAGAGGTGGACATGTCCGCCATCGTGGCGAGCCTGCGGCAGGTGATTCAGGATCTGGTCGCACCGGATCTGAAGTCGCATACGGCGAAGCTGGAGGCTTTGCAGCGTCAGATGGAGACGCTGCAGCGGTCTGTGGAGATACAGCATGACGCCATGATGAAAACTATGGATGCATTTCGAGCTGAGATGCGATCCGAATTTGCGGCGCTCCGGGCGAACAATCAGGTGGAGGTACTTCGACCACTCGCGCCGGTCAGCGAACGTGTTGCAGTCGTGGAGTCGCGAACGAAGTAGAGCGAAGCGATGCATTGCTGCCTGGAGGGAACGATGCGGCCACCTTATTCACTCAGCATGATTCTCCTGGCTGCTGCTTTATGTCTTTCCGGATGCAATCGAGGACGGAAGGGGGCGCGATTGGATGCTTCTCGACAGATGGAGCCGATGATCGAGGCGTTACGCGGGGCGTACGCGGCCTTCAATCGCGGGGATATGGACGCAGCCGTGGAGCCGCTCGATGCGGATATCGAATGGATTGAGCCTGCGGAGTTTCCTGGAGGCGGCACCTATCACGGACGCGATGCGGTGAAGCGGTATCTGACGCAGTCGCGGGAGGCGTGGGCGGAGGCGAGAAGCGAGCCGGAGCAGTTTCTGCGCGCGGGGGACCGGATCGTGGTTCTGGTGCATGCGCGGGTTCGCGCGAAGGGCAGCGGCGCATGGCAGGACGTGAGGCTGGCGGATGTCTATACGATCCACAACGGCAAGGCGACCCAGATGCGGGCGTTCGCGGACCGAAGAGACGCTCTGCGTTGGGCGGGAGTGGAAGGTTTAGAGCATTGAGACTCGACGAACCGATGGATCGATGTGTCAATCGATCGAATGATCGATGAATCAGCTAATCGAGTCTCGTTGGAAGATATTGAATCAATGGTTCACATAGCCGGTGAGCAGGTCGCCGATGAGCTGACTGAAGTCTCGGTCTTCGCCTTCCTGGATGAGCTTTACCTTGGCCTGATTGTGGAGCTGTTTGGGAAGGTAGACGCCAACCTGGACGTAGCCGGGGGTGGCGCGCTTGCCAAGGGGGCGACGGGTTGCGGGTGCCTCCTCGACAGGGGTGGAGGCTTGAATCTGGGCGACGGGGGCCTGGCCGCTGGCGGCGATGAGGGAACGGAACTGGTTGGGCTTTGCGGTCATGGGTGTTTCCTTTTCTGCTGGCTCACCGGCAAAGTGGTGAGCTGATTAATCGATTGATTGATCAAGCGGTGAATCGAATTACTGGCTATTCGACGAGCTGGCCGACCAGGGATTCGATCTCCTCGCCCACCTCGTTGTACTCGGGGGAGTAGACGGTCTGGCCTTCAAGGATGCAGCGCTGGAAGTTGACCATGCGCGGAATCTGGGCGTTGAAGAGGGGCAGGCCGGCCTCGAGCAGGGCCTCACGGGCCTTGGCGCCGTCCTTGTTGGGGCGTGGGGGAACGATGGTGAGCAGGACGCGGAAGCGGTCGTTGCCGAGGCCGCGCAGGGCCTTGACGGTGGCGAGCAGGGCGTCGACGGAGAGCGGGTCGGGGGTACAGGGGAGGACAAGGAGGTGGCAGCCGTTGGCGATCTCGCGCAGGTCTTCGGGGTCGGGGCGGGCCTTGGTGTCGATGACGATGTGCTCGTAGTGGCGCGCGTGCATGGCGGCCTGAGCTTCGCTGACGACGGTGAAGGGGAGCTTACCTTCCGAGGCCCAGCGGGTGACGCTGCGGTTGGGGTCGCCGTCGACGAGGAGGGTCTTCGCGGACTGGGCGAGGTGAGCCGCGAGGTGGACGGCAGAGGTGCTCTTGCCGACGCCGCCTTTGAAGGACGCCATGGTGATGATCATGGAGCCCATCATACTTGAACCATTGCGTATGCAAGTATCTGATTATTTGAGATATCCAGCGGGTTGAATGATTGAATATCTGAGTAATTGATTGAGTGAGTATCTGGGTACCGCGCAGGTAAGCTGTGGAGATGGGAGCAGGAGGATGGGGAGCGCGGTGGGTGGGGTGGATGCGCTGGGCGTGGCGGCAGCGCGGCGCATGGGGCGCGATCACATTGCTGCTGGAACGGCTGTCGCAGCCGAGGCGACGGGTGCGGCCGCATCCGTTTGATCGCGCACATGGGGTAGAGACGAGCGGTGTGATTGAAGGCGGCGCGCTGGCGGTGGGGCAGCCGCATGCGGAGTTCGCAACCTTCTACCAGGCGGTGCCGCCGTCGCGGATGCGGGCGGTGCTGGCACGATGGCGGGAGACGCCCAGGGTGTTGCCGGTCGGTGAGTATGCGTTTGTGGATGTGGGGTGCGGCAAGGGGCGGGCGCTGCTGCTGGCCTCGGAGTTGCCGTGGCGCGAGGTGGTGGGTGTGGAGCTGGACGCGGGGTTGGCGGCGGTGGCGGAGCGCAATGTGGCGCGGTGGACTGCGGTGGGACGGGCGCGGGCTCCGATGCGGGTGGTGTGTGGGGATGCGGTGACGGTGGCGCTCCCGGAAGGGCCGCTGGTGGTGTATCTGTTCAATCCGTTTCAGGCGCCGGTGCTGTGGGAGTTGTTGGAGCGGCTGCAGGAGCGGACGGCGCCGGTGGAGGTGCTGTATCTGCATCCGCGGCAGGAGTGGGTGTTTGCGGAGTTTCCGGCGTTCGAGCGATTGTGGTGGGAGAAGATTCGACTGGCTCCTGAGGATGTGGGGGTGGAGCTGGCGAGCCGGGTGCTGGACTGCGTAGGGTATCGGTTGCGGCCGGTCGATTAGGGGATGTCAGAACCTTCATCAGCGCGCGAGAAGCAGGTCCTTCGACTACGTTTGGCGCCAAAACTCGCCGAACTTCGCTCAGGATGACACCTCCTTCTATGGAGTGATGCTTTAGGGGATGCGGGTGCCTTGGTGGAAGTGCATCTGCCAGCGGCCGTCGCGGTGGATCCAGAGGGAGCTGCGCAGGGCACGGGTGGTCTGGTCCGTTGCGTGATCGCGCCGGGCGGAGATGTAGGTGACGAGGGCGATCTCGGGCGCGAGCTGCTGGAGGGCGAGGTCGCTGAGGGAGAGGGTGAAGGCATCGATCGGTTCGCTCTGCAGGAGCGTGGCGATCTCGGCTTTGGTGTAACTGCGGCCGGAGCTGCCGAACTCGCGGAAGTCCTCGGTGAGCAGGGCTTCGAGCTGTGCTGGGTCTTTGCGGACGGCGGGGTCAAGGAGGCGTTCTTCGAGGTGCCGTAGATGGGTGGCGAGGTCCATAGGTTCGAAACGCTCCGGGTTAGAGATCGCGGAGGATGTCCTCGCGGGTGACTTGTTTGTGCCGTGCAATCTGGCCGAGGATGGCACTGAGTGTTCCCAGTCTGAGGGGCTGGTGAGCCGGAATGACCTGCTTTTGCGGGGAGGGAGTTTCAGTGCGGAGCATGATGTGGCTACCTACCTGCTTCACACGGATATAGCTTCAGTGTCGGCAGAGGTGGTCCGCCAGTTGATCTCCGGTGAGGTCGCGCGGGAGCTTCACGCGAGGGCGAGCACTTCGTCTTTTCTGAGGTGGAGGCGGATGGTGGCGGGCTTGGGTTGGTCGTCGCAATCGTCGAAGTAGAGAGCGACGGCCTCGAGCACGTTTTCGCGGAGCTGCTCCCAGGTGTCGGCCTGGGTGACGATGTTTTCGCCGAGCGCCTCGGCGACGAATCCGCCGTCTGACTCCTGGGTGATGTCGAAGGTCAGTTCCGTTCGTGCGGTGGGTTCGCGCATGCAGACACTATACGACAGGGTTTGGAGAACGGTGTCGCTTGGTGACGGGGCATTTGGGCGACAATGCGTTGCGGTGGGGTTGACGGTGCGGGAAGGTGGCGATACCCTTCGTTCCATGTTGATCGCTGCTCTTCGCTGTTGTCGCTGCCGTATCCGCTTCCAGTAGTTGGGTGCGTGTTTGGCTGTGACTGGGCGAATCGAGCGGGATCGACGTTCTTCCTACTGCAATCTCTCGACTCACCTTCCTTTGAGCGGCCGGTGCCGGTGGTTTTGAGGCGCATGGTTTTGCTTTCTCCTACTTTGCATGGTTCGAGCAACCTGTCGCGGGGATTCCGCGAAACTGAGAGGCAGCAATGAGCAGCGTTCTGGATGAGGTTCTGGCCGCGAATGCGGCGTATGCGGCGTCGTTTGGCGACAAGGGGAATTTGGCGTTGCCGCCGGCGCGGCGGTTCGCGGTGCTGACGTGCATGGACGCGCGGCTGGACCCGGCGAAGTTCGCGGGGCTGGCGGAGGGCGATGCCCACGTAATCCGCAATGCGGGCGGGAGGGCGAGCGACGATGCAATCCGGTCGCTGGTGATCAGCTACAAGCTGCTGGGGACGCGCGAGTTTTTCGTGATTCATCACACCGAGTGCGGGATGGAGTTCTTCACGAATGAGGTGATGCGCGGATTGCTGGCGAACAGCTTAGAGACGGCGGAGCTGACGAGCGAGGGGTTTCGCGATGTGGGCAAGGGGCCGGGATCGCGGGCGGGGGAGTTCGTCGAGTGGCTGACGATTGCGGACCCGCGGCAGGCTGTGCTCTACGACGTGCTGCGGATACGGACGCATCCGCTGGTGCCGGGGTCAATCCCGATCTATGGGTACATCTATGACGTGAAGACGGGAAGGCTGCTGGAGGTGGAGGGCGCGGCGGAGGCGGGTAAGGCGCGGTAAGGCGGAGGCGGTGGGCTCCTGAGTTGATTGTCGCTTGGGCCGTGGCTTCGGAGATGGTTGCGGGAGGCTGACGATGCAGCGTGTGCAGAGTGGTTTCGCGGTCGCGGCGGTGGTGATGCTGGTGCTTGGGTTGTTGGATTCGCACGGGGCACTGGGGTCGGGGCTGTCGGTGCTGTGGGGCAGAAGGACGTTCGGTGTCCCGAACCGGATGCTGTGTTATGGCAGTGCGCTGGCATTCACATTCTTTGCGCTTCTGTATTCGTTTTGGTTTGTGCCTTGGAGCGCGCAGGCAGCGCGTTGGCATCTTGGGCTAAGTGTCCTTGCGGCTGCTGTTTTCGGCGGGACGCTGTTGGCCTTTCCACGGGTTGCTGCGAGTCACGAAACCTCGGGTCGCATGTTGGCGCTGTTGATCCTGTTCACCGCTTCGCCGTTTGTCTTCCTGCTGATTCAGGGGTGGTATTTGATCGATGCGTTGCGGCGATGCTGGGCGGTGTTCGCGCGAGGTTAGGTGATTCGAAGGGCAAGAAGGAGATCGAGGCCAGCGGAGAAGGCTTCCGCGAGATAGGTCATGGTCGACCTCCTGTTTGCGTTGTCTTCGTCAACTGGCCTCAAAGAGCGTACCTTAGGATGCCTTCGCCCGAGCGGCTTCGGCCTTTGTCTTGAGGAGCTGCACCTTTGTCTTTGCCTGACGCTCTGCGGCCGCGCGTCTCTCTTTGGCTTTTTGTAACTGGGCTTCGATCTTGGAGTCGAGCTGGCTGATCTTCTCGTGCAGTTTTGTCTTCCGGTCGGCGCTGGCCTTCGCCTGCTCGGCCTTCATCTGTGCGAGGTCCGCTTTGAGGGCAGCGACGTTCTCCTCGTGGATGTTCTGCTTGACCTCGGAGAGAGCGCGCCGGAAGACCCTTCCCCCGAGCGCCTCCATACGCGTGTCCACGGGCGTGGTCCAGTCTTCTTCGATTTCGGCGACCAGAGCTACTTTGTTCGGCCCCAACTGCTTGCTGACGTCCTCGATGAAGTCCTCGCCGACACGGGCATTATTGATATCGAAGGCTCCGCCGAGAACCTCCCCTGAAGCAGCACCAACGGCCACACCGAGCGGCCCACCAAGTATTCCGATGAGGCTCCCAAGCGCGGTGCCGGTCAAGGTGCCGAGCGGTCCGCCATCGTCGTCTTGCTTTACGGTGGACTTGCCATCTGCTTGCTTCGCAAGCACGGCATAGGCGTAGGCACTGATGCTGCCCTCCGCGTCCAGCTGCAGAAGGGCCTTCTTTCCTTCATACGCCTTCGATTCACTATCAAATACCACGACCAACATACGATCCATAAGTCGTCTCCTCGTCCAGGCCTGAACGCGCTTTTCTCACCTGTGTGCCTTTTGGAGCGCCTCGTTTCCCGGCCGGTTGCTCGCTGAGTCGAGCAGGGAGCTGCGGGTTCAAACAGTTTTGGGCGGACTACGATCGGACTGAAACTGATTCTTGCCCAGCATCAAAGCCGGATGCTCTCACCGGACAAGCAAGAAAGGGAGGAGAGCTTCTCGCTGCGCGCGAAGGACAAATACAGGGGGCTCTCCACTCCGCGACAAACGGTGGGACTGTTTGTCGCTCCGGTCGAGATGAGGTGTTGCTGGTTTATTCGTTGCTTGATTTGCGTTTTTTGAGGACGTCACATTCTTGCTACGAAAGACATGAAGGACGTCCAGTGGGTGGCGTTCGGGATTGTCCTTCCCACCCATGTCGCGATGGGACCGCGGCATGGATGGGGCACCCGGACTTCTTTGGTTTGGGTTAGGCGTTGGTGGGCTGGAGGGGGCCGGAGGGGAGTTCCTGGTCGCGGTATTGGAGCTGGTAGAGCTTGTAGTAGAGGCCGCGTTCGGCGAGGAGCTGCTGGTGGGTGCCGCGCTCGCGCAGGGTGCCCTTGTGCATGACCAGGATGGTGTCGGCTGACTGGATGGTCGACAGGCGGTGGGCGATGAGGACGCTGGTGCGGCCGGTGATCATGCGGGAGAGGGCGAGGCGGACGCGCTGCTCGGTGTCGGTGTCGACCGAGCTGGTGGCCTCGTCGAGGATGAGGATGCCGGGGGCATGGGCGAGGGCGCGGGCGAAGCTGATGAGCTGCTTCTGGCCGGTGGAGAGGGTGGCGCCGCGCTCCTTGACCGGCTCCTGGAAGCCGTTGGGCAGGGTGCGGATGAAGTCGCCGACGTTGACCTCGTCGGCGGCCTGCTCGAGGGCCTGGTCGGTGATCCAGCTGGAACCGAGACGGATGTTTTCGGCGATGGTGCCGGTGAAGAGGAAGGGATCCTGTAAGACGACGCCGAAGCGCTGGCGCAGCGACTTGAGGTTCTGCTTGCGGACATCGACGCCATCGACCAGGACCGCGCCGTGCTGGACGTCGTAGAAGCGCATCATCAGGGCGGTGATGGTGGTTTTACCGGCGCCGGTGTGGCCGACGATGGCGGCGGTCTCACCGGGTTCGACGGTGAAGCTGACGCCTCGGAGGATCCACTCGATGTCGTGATCGAGGGTTTCGTCGTGTGCCAGAGCGGGGTTGTCGGCCTGGGCGGCGAGGGCCTTTTGTTGCTCTTCGGTGAGCTGCTGGTAGGTGAACCAGACGTTCTTGAACTCGATGCGGCCGGACTTGGTGGTGGCGATGGGGCGCGCGGGCGAGAGGATCTCGGGCGCGGAGTCGAGCAGCTTGAAGACGCGCTCGCTGGCAGCCATGGCGGCCTGCAGGATGTTGTACTTCTCGCTGAGGTCCTGGATCGGCCGGAAGAAGCGCTGCGCGTACTGCATGAAGGCGATGAGGATGCCGAGGGTCACCGTGCCGTGCAGGACGCTGTAGCCGCCGCGCCAGATCACCAGCGCGATGGCGGAGGAGCTGAGGAGTTCGACCGCAGGGTAGTACCAGGCGTAGGCGAAGATGGCGTCGGTCCAGGCGGCCATGTGGTGGCGGTTGACCTCTTCGAACTCGTCAAAGGCGATGCGCTCGCGGTTGAAGAGCTGGACGACGGCCATGCCGCTGACGTGTTCCTGGGTGAAGGCGTTGATCTTGGCGACGTTGGTGCGGACGCGGCGGTAGCTGTCGCGGACCAGCTTGCGGAAGATCTTGGTGAGGCCGAGGATGGCGGGGATGACGGCGAGGGTGAGCAGGGCCAGCGGCCAGCTCATGCGCAGCATGATGATGACGATGAAGGTGAGGACGAAGATGTCCTCGAAGATGGCCAGCACGCCGGAGGTGAACATCTCGTTGAGCGCATCGACATCGGAGGTGACGCGGGTGACGAGGCGGCCGACGGGGTTCTTGTCGAAGAAGACGGGGGACATGCGCTGGAGGTGGCGGAAGATCTGGCTGCGGAGATCGAACATGATCTTCTGGCCGGTCCACTGCATGAGGTAGGTCTGGAGGAACTCGAGGGCGTAGCTGAGCGAGAGCGCGCCGAGATAGATGCCGGCGAGCTCGGAGATCCCGGTCATGGGTCGGCGGCTGAGATGCCGCGCAAGCCAGGAGAGCTTCTCGAACGGCAGGCCGGTCATGTAGGTGTCGACGGCGACCTTGGTGAGGTAGGGGCCGAGGACGTCGGCGCCGGCCTTGAGGATGGTGGCGACGGCGGAGAGGCCGGTCTGCAGCTTGTAGGGCTTCAGGTAGCCGAGCAGACGGCGCATCAGGCGCGAGTCGTAGGCTTTGCCGACGACCTCCTCGTCGTGCTGGGGGGCGGCGGTGCGCTTCTTCTTCGACTTCTTTGTCTCGGGACCGGACTGCTCTAGTTTGGCGACTTTTTCTGGCATGCGGATAGGTGTCCCTATTCTAGATGCTTGGCGGGGGCTGCGGATTCCGATGGAAGGCGGCGGGGCCGGAAAGAAGGCGTGAAAGAATCGTGGGTGAGGATTTTGTTGAGATGAGCGCGATGGAACAGTCGCTTGGGATCTACATTTCGGTGCCGTTTTGCAAGGCGAAGTGCAGCTTCTGCAACTTCGCCTCGGGGGCGTTTGCGCTGGAGCGGCTGGATGGGTACGTCGACCGCCTGTGTGCGGAGATCG
>Ga0207148_1184_pt1 | contig 10186 bp, 10 predicted proteins | sample Alteio_BWMinHeat_34_FD_153558 | JGI IMG/M metagenome (GOLD analysis project Ga0207148, IMG submission 153558) | Enriched cells from forest soil in Barre Woods Harvard Forest LTER site, Petersham, Massachusetts, United States -... | ecosystem: Environmental > Terrestrial > Soil > Temperate forest >... | reverse complement strand
GAGCTTTTGCTTGAATAGATTCACATCGCCCGATGGATTGCCATTGTAGTGATAGGGAATCACCACCTTGGGATGAAAGGCCTTTACCGCGTCGGCAGCTTCATCAGCCGTCATCGTGTAAGGCAGATTCATGCACACAAAAGCGACGTCAATATTCTTGAGCGCCTTCATCTCCGGAATTGCCTCAGTGTCGCCGGAAATATAGAAGCGTTTGCCTTCATAGGTGAGCACGTACCCGTTGCCTCGGCCCTTATCGTGGAAGAACTTGCCTGCTGCCGGACCGCGGGTCATGTTGTACATGGGGATCGCTTCGATGGTCCACTTATCCCACTTCTTGGTGTCTCCGTTGGAGATCACTGTCGCCGTGGTCACGAACTTCTGCACCGCTGACGGCGCCCAGATCACCGTATCCGCCTTGCTGATAGTCTTGATGGAGCTCTGATCCTGATCGACGTGATCGCCGTGGATATCCGTTATGAGAATCAAATCGGCCTTTGGCAATCCGGTAAAGCTGGCCGGTTTGGCCGGGTCGACGTAAATGTTTTTGCCGCCTGCCTGGATCAGCATAGTCGCGTGATAGATAGGCGTAATTTTGACCGGTCCAAAGTCCTGCACCGGGCGCGTCTGTGCGTGCATGGTGAGTCCTAGAGTCATCAGTGCGCCGGCCACGAAAATTCTGGAAAGCAACCCTTTCATCGTTATTCGCTCCTCGTTGTGTGTGCTTTAGCTGCGGAAGTTGGGCGAAGGGCCAGCCCTGGAGGCGAATCGAAGCCGCGCTGCGCCCGAGGGCCGGAACTTCTCGCGGCTCCACGATGCTAACACGCAGCTACTTCGGCCCGCAATGCGGCCAGAGCAGCGTGCGCTGTTTGGCACAGCGCACGCTGAGGCCGAAGAACGCCGTGCATTCGCGCAAGCATGATCAACTTACGCCTGTGAAAACAAGCGCCTGCTTCCGGCCCGCGAACCGTATTTCGAGCAGCGTGTGCGAGCCATCGGCATTGTTGCTGTATACGAGGGCATCGGTTGTGTACTTGGTGTCCCGATCCACCCATTTGCCCATGGCGGTCACCATTACCTGGCCGGCTCTGACAAACGTTACGGTGGCCTCCGGACTATGCGATACCCAGCTGATCTCATAGAAACCAGCAGGAAGTTTGTTCCCGTTTAGAGTCACTTCCGTTCGAAACGGGAACGTCTTCTGGTTATTTGCCCACATCGATAAGTTCACGGCGAAGATAATCAAAATGAGCAGGCCCAATATTTTTGTCTTCATGTCTCCTCCTTGCGGCTTTCGTGCGTTCATCCTCGTTTCGCGCGCGCCGATGAACAAGCCTCATATTGGTCGGCGGCCAAAATGGCTGGCGATCCAAATTGGAGCGCCTCCAAATTGGCGCTGTTGAGACCGAAAAGGTTCGCCGCGCCGCATTCTCTGGAGATTAGCCAGCTGTTGATGGGCTCGATATCCGCTTCTTGCTTTCAAACTGCCGGATGGAGAACAGCCGAATCGCGCAAGTTACCGCCGTAAATCAATCAGCGGAGTGGAGAGAGAAGAAGGCGGCAACAGACTAAGCCGCCGCGCCTTTGTCGCTGCGCGCGAAAATGTTAATGTCTGCATATCTGCCAGAGTGCCGGGCTGACGGAATGGCAGACGTTCGGGACTTAAAATCCCGTGGGGATTTTCCTCGTGTGGGTTCGACTCCCACGCCCGGCACCACCTCTTTAGGAAAACCCGCTAATAATGCGATTGTCCGCGTATTACAAGGCTTTTGCATGTTCGGTTCTGCAACGCTCTGCAACGAAATGAGGGGAAAATCGAGGTTTTTGGGCGTCATTGGATACAGTGGCGACCTAGCGCTTGTGTTATGAAGCCCAAGACTCTGAATTTGAAGGCAAAAATCGGATAGATCACTAGGGCTCCAATTGTTAGATTGAAATGAAGAAACGAGAAAGGAGCCGGTCATGAGTTTAGGAGTTTCCATCACATCAACAGACAACACGGACCGGGTGAACGCGCTTGACTGGCCGCGAATTTCGCAAGACCTCGACACTCAAGGTAGTGCCATTCTCGAAAGGCTAATTCCTTCTGACGAGTGCCGCGCCGTCGTTGCGATGTATCCGCAAGATGATCTGGCGAGGCACGGCTTTGGGCGGGGCGAGTACAAATACTTCGCTTACCCGCTGCCGCAAATCGTTGCCGAACTTCGCACGGAACTCTATCCGCGACTTGCGCCCATCGCCAATAAATGGAACACCAGGATGGGGATCGAGATTCAATATCCCGAGAGCCACGCTGAATTTATCAAGCGGTGTCATAACGCCGGGCAAAACAAGTCGACTCCGCTGCTGCTGCAATATGCATCAGGCGACTACAACTGTCTTCACCAGGACCTCTATGGCGAGCACGTTTTTCCAATTCAAGTAGCCATTCTCCTGTCGGAGCCGGTGAAAGATTTTATCGGCGGAGAGTTCGTATTGACTGAACAACGACCACGTATGCAGTCGAGGCCGGAAGTTGTCCCGCTACGCCAAGGGGACGCCGTGGCCTTCGCGGTGCATCATCGCCCTGTGCAAGGAACGCGTGGATTCTACCGAGTGAATCTTCGACACGGCGTGAGCCGGATTCGTTCCGGGCATCGCCATACCGTTGGCATCATTTTTCACGACGCCAAATAGGCGACTTATGCCTGCTGAGCAGTAAGGCTCCTCGTCCTCAATGACATCGGGATCAAAAGAGTTTCCTGGCTCCGAATCCCTGCTTTTCTCGCCATTTCCAAATTGCCTTTGCGTGAATTGGATAATGGCTGTATGTATCGAGCCGGAGGCGATGGAGGAAGCGGGTCTCTTTCTGGAATTGACTTAGGGGCACGCTTTCTATGTAGGCGATAAGGCGGCGATGTACGTCGTGCATTTCCTGAAGTACTTGGGCTAGAGAGAGATTCGTTTTTTGTTCTGTCTTGAGTGCATTGAAGGCGTCTATGCCACCATAGGTCAACGAGTACCGTGGCGACCTTCCGCCTTTGAGTACGAGCGGCAGATGCTTGAGTGCCTCTTCCTCCCATGTAGTCACGTGCGCCAGAATGTCTCGCACGGACCATTTTCCGGTCACGCCGGGCATCATCAACTGGGCTTCGGACAGGCCCGCGTGTGTCTCCTGAAAGTCGCTCCAAGCTTTGTCAAGTCGTCTCAAGAGCCCTCGTCTATCCACAAGTCCATCCTCCAGTCGCCAGATTAGAACGAAAGGAAACGCGAATCTCACTTTAAGTCTTTGTCGCAGATTGCGCGGAAGAAGTCGAGGTGTTCAGCGAACGGCAATCGCTCTTGGCATTAGTTCGCGCCGTCGCCGCGTGAAAATCCCGCATCGAAACCCAAACACCCCAAACCCTCAAGGCGCAGGTTTGAAACGTCATGCCGGTGTAAACAGTCATGAAACCCTCCTCAGCATCTCCGCAGGAGAGTAGCGAGGAGTTCAAAAGGCCGCTATCCGGTTCTTGCTTTCAAACTGAAAATGGCAAGAGGCTTCACGAGCCGTGCGAGGTTCACTGGGGAATATTGGGGATTTGAGTGGGTGGATTTGACTCCCACGCCCGGCACCACCTCTTTGAAAGAAAAGCGGCGCTGACAAAAAGCCAGCGCCGCAGACCTGATCGCTTTTTGCGGGTCTATTCGCCGCGGACAGATCCGGCTTCGAACACAACACCCAGCGTCACACGAAAATTATTCTGCATGACGCCTCCGAAGCGGCTCATAACGTAATCCGCCGATGCGCGCAGCGCCAGATGTCGCGCAACATTCCACTGCACACCGCCGCCGGCAGCACCGGCAAGAACGTTATTGGACGACGTGGCCACTGAATAAAAACTGGTAACTCCGCTCAGGTGATCGATGCCGCCGAGGACGTGGAAAAATGCTTTGTGCATGTTCAAGCGCGGTCCGGCCATGGCTATATAATCGTGAAAACCGAACGTGCCTACGTTGACGATTGTGAGGGTCTTGTAATAACCGCTGAAATTTGCTTCCCCCGCGATCCACGTGTTTACGTGCACCGCGACCGAGCCTTCGAATCCCACGACATTCTGGCGAGAGGTCAATGCGTTCGTGCCGGCATTCAAATATGACAAACCGCCAGAAACCTCCAGGCGCGGCACATTTCGTCCGTAACCGAAGGTCGAATAGGGGGTAAATGCCACTGCGGCTGGCTGTGGTTCTTGCCGCGCATCTGGTCGTGGCTGTGGTTGTGATTTCAATTCTGCTTGAAGTTGCGGTTCAGGCTTTGCTTGTGCCGGTGGTTCTGGCGGGGCTTCTGGCTCGGGCTGAGTCTCTGTTTGCGGCTGTGCTTGTACGAGTGGCTGCGGCGGCGCTTCTGGCTGAGACTGTGCTTGCAGTTGAGCTTGAGCCTGCGGCTGCGGTTGAGGTTTTGCTTGTGCTGGTGGTTCTGGCTGAGACTCTAATTGTGGCTGTGCTTGTACGAGTGGCTGCGGCGGCGCTTGTGGCTGAGACTGTGCTTGTAGTTGAGCTTGAGCCTGCGGCTGCGGTTCCGGCTGAGCCTCTGGTTTAGGCTGTGCCTGTACCACAGGTGGCGCTTGTGGTTCAGGTGGTGCTTGTAGTTGGGCTTGAGCCTGTTGCTGCGGCTGTGCCTTTGATTTTGGCTGTGCGGGTTGCGGTTGCGACTGTGCTGGCGCTTGGGGTTGTGGAGTACTGGCGTTAGGAGCCGCCGTCGGTTGTTGCCGGGTCCCAGGTAGCGCCGCAGTGATGGAAGACTTCAGCAAATATCCTTCTTTCCCATCCGCAGTACGCACCTGCACTCTGTCGGTACCTCCGGCACCCAGGACCGTCACCTTCTGGCTGCATTTCAGGTTGGCCAACACCTGGAAGCCGGTAGGCGTGTCATAGAGAAATACGTATCCTTCTCCCATCGGGCAGTATGCGTAGGCGAAGTCATCTGCCTTTGCCCTCGTACTGGAAAGAAAGCACAGGATTCCCACAGCAATGAGCACCTTCCGGCACATAAGCGTCCTCCCCTGCCAAGGTTAGCCTCAGGCCGGAACCCGGAGTAATTGCCGGTTTCGCGACATAGAACCAATCCGATATTGCCTGTCGGGCCACAGCGGGTACTACGGCCCCAATCTTGCTTGCGCTTCTGGAGCGTAACTTTTTTGGACAGGTCCGACCCGCCGCAATCCTCTTTATCGCATGTGCTTGCTAAAGGAGTAGAATACGGGGCGGAATCGCAGCGGATAACCTATTTCGCGCCTGAGGTCCCCATGAGCCGCACATTGCTGAAAGTAAATGGTCAATCCCACGCCATCGATGTGGAGCCGGATTGTCCGCTGCTCTACGTGCTCCGAGACAATCTGGTCATGGATAATCCCCGATTCGGCTGCGGACTGGGGCAATGCGGCGCTTGTACCGTGCTGATCGATAATCGCGCGGTGCGTTCCTGCACACTGCCTGTATCCGCTGCGGCAGGAAAAGAGATCGTCACTCTCGAGGGACTCGGGACGGAAGTCCACCCCGTGCAGAAAGCGTTTATCCAGGAGCAGGCCTTCCAGTGTGGCTACTGCCTGAACGGTTGGGTACTGACGGCCAAAGCCCTGCTCGACAAAAATCCGCATCCCAGCGATGACGAGATGCGGACCGCCTTTGAGAGCCTGATCTGCCGTTGCGGCAGCCACGTGCGCATTTTTGCCGCCGTTCGCCAAGCCGCAGACCAGATGAAGAGGAGCGCATAGACATGGCCTCGAAAACCGTGCTCTCCAGAAGAGAATTTGTTAAGGATACAGGCGGGCTCCTGATCGGCTTTAGCTTGGCCGAGGGCGCGGTACTGCCGCAGGTCTTATCGGCAGCAACCGAGTCTGCCCCGGCCCTGTCTCCGAACCGCCTGGAAGCCTGGCTGCACATCGACCGAGATGGAAGCGTGCACGTTTTCACGGGCAAGGCCGAAATCGGCATGGGCGTGGAAACGGGCCTCACCCAAATCGTCGCCGAAGAACTGGACGTTCCCTTTAGTCGCGTCGTTTTCGTGATGGGAGACACTTCCACCACCGCCGATCAGGGGGGCGTCGGCGGCAGCACTTCTATTGCAATGGGCTCGAAGCCCTTGCGCAACGTGGCCGCCACGGCGCGCGCGCTTCTGGTGCGCCTCGCGGCAAAGAATCTGGGCGCCTCACCAGACGATCTCCAGGTTCGCGAAGGCGTCGTGAGCGTTAAAGCCGATCCTTCACGCAAGATCTCCTACGCTGAACTCGCCGCTTCCGGCGATCTGGATGAGGCGCTGAAGGTCTCCGGCGAAGGCTTCGCCCTGAATGTGGAGGGTCTCGGAAAACCCAAAGATCCATCGAGCTATACGGTTGTAGGCCAACCAATTCCTCGAGTGGATATCGCGCCCAAAATTCTGGGTAAATGGCAATACGTCACCGACGTGCGCGTTCCCGGAATGCTGCACGGCCGTGTGATTCGCCCCGCTGGAGTGGGCGCCAAGCTGATGGGCTTCGACGACTCGGCCGCCAAGAAAATTCCCGGCTACGTCCAGACCGTCACCAAAGGTGATTTTGTCGGCCTCGTGGCGGAAAACGAATGGGCCGCCGTTCGCGCCGCCAAAGCGTTGCGGGTCAACTGGAGCGCGCCACAGCAGGCTTTCCCCGAGCAGAAGGATCTATATCAGCACATGCGTTCGGCTGCTCCCAAGGCGACCAAAGAAACAGTGAAGAAGGGCGATGCCGCCGGCGTGCTCGCGTCCGCCACCAAAAAAGTGCAGGCCATCTACGAAGTCCCTTTCCAATCGCACGCCACCATGGGCCCAGGCTGCGCGGTTGCGGACATTCACACCGATGGCGTCTCGACAATCTGGTCGGGTGGTCAGAAGCCGCATGCCCTGCAGAAGGGCTTCGCCGAATTGCTGGATGTGCCGCGAGACAAAGTCCGCGTGATTTGGGTGGAAGACGCAGGTTCCTACGGCCGTCCCGGTTTCGAGGACACCGCGGCCGACGCCGTGCTGCTTTCGCAGGCCGTCGGCAAACCAGTGCGTGTGCAATGGTCGCGCGCGGATATGACGGCTTGGGGATCCAAAGGCCCCGCCGTAGTCTGTGAACTCGCTGCGGCTATCGACGACCACGGCGAAATCACTGCCGTGGACTTTACCTCGCACGCTTTTTCAGGCGGCGAGATTATGTTCGTGCCTGCCAGCAAGGATAATTATCTCGGCGCGCTGCTGACTGGAATTCCTAATAAGAGCGGCGTGGATGAATTCGCCCAGTGGGGCGTGCAGGCGCCGGCATACGTTTTTCCAAATGTGCACGCCGTCTCCCACATCGTGCCTGCGTTCTACGATTCAATCTCCCCGCTGCGCACTACGCATCTACGCGATCCCGAAGGTCCGCAGACGAGTTTTGCGGTGGAATCGTTCATGGACGAGCTCGCCGCTACTACCGCGACTGATCCCATCGAGTTCCGGTTGCGCCATCTCGATAACCCGCGAGCCAAAGCCGTGTTAGCCGCGGCCGCGGAAAAGGCTGGGTGGGAGCGCCGTTCATCGCCAAATCCAAACAAGAGCGCGGGCGATGTCGTCACCGGGCGCGGCGTCGGCCTGAGCACTCGCGGCGGCACTTACGTCGGCACTATCGCGGAAGTCGAAGTCAACCGGCGTACCGGTGCAGCGCGAGTCACCCGCTTCGTCTGCGCCCATGATTGCGGCCTGATCATCAATCCTGAAGCTCTACGCGGCACCATCGCCGCAAACTTGATTCAATCCATGAGCCGCGGCATGAAGGAAGAAGTCACCTTCGACCGCAGCAACGTCACCAGCGTCGATTGGGCCACTTATCCGGTTGCCCGTGCTCACGACATTCCCACGCAAGTGGACATCGTGCTTCTCAATCATCCCGAACTGCCCCCGAACGGCGCCGGAGAACCTTCGAGCCGCGCCACCGCCGCTGCCATCGCCAACGCCATCTTTGATGCTACGGGCGCTCGCGTGAGGCAGACGCCGCTAACGCCGGCTCGCATCAAAGCCGCGCTTTCGGAGCCGCAGAGGGCCTAGCCGTAACCTTAGGCTTTGCGGCTTAGGGGTGAGAACGGCTAGCCCTGTCGCCCGCCCGAAATGTAGGCGTCCACTTGACGCTCCAGCACGTCTAGGGGAACAGTTCCCGTGTTCAAGACGGCGTCATGAAATGCCTGGAGGGAGAACCGATCTCCTAAGACTTTCTTGGCGTGGTCGCGAAGCTCGAGAATCTTCAATTCTCCGATCATGTAAGAGCAGGCCTGACCCGGAAAGACGACGTATCGTTCTACTTCGCTGGCTTCAATCCCGTAGTCGATCCCCTGCTGCCTGGTCCAGCGCTTCGCATGTAGTCCGGTATCAACCACGAGCCGTCGTGCGCGGAACAGCTCAGAGTCCAATTGGCCAAGAAGCCCTTCCAGGTCGTCGCCATACCAGCCGGACTCTGCCGCAAGCCGCTCGGCGTAAAGCCCCCAGCCCTCAGCCAGTGCGGAAATGATCCCAAACGCGGCTACCCGCCGGAAGCGCGGAAGAGCATCGTCCTCCAGTTCGAGTGCGACCTGAAAATGATGGCCGGGCACCGTTTCGTGATACACGGTGCTGCGTAAGGCAAACTTGGTCATTTGTTCCGGCCGCAGAGGAAACTGGAAAACACCCGGTCGCGAACCGTCGAGCGCGGGCGCCGTGTAAGTGGCTGCGGCGTTCGCCTCACGAAAACGAGGATAGGCCTGTGCGATGACGGGAGACTTTGGCCGCTTATCAAATAGCAAAGCCGCTCGCTTCTGGGCATCACTAAGGATTCCATTGATGTCTTCCATGATCTGTTTGCGGCTTTCTTTCGAGGCCGGATTGGGATAACGCAGATCGGAGCGGAGCTTGTCGATGCGGCCCTTGACCGAACCCTCGGTACGGCCCAGACGGCGCAAGAGAGCGTCCATTTGTGTTTCGAGCGAGCTCACATGCTGCAGTCCGATTTCGTGGATTTGGTCGGCCGTGACGATGGTGGTCGTGTAGCGGCGGAGATTGTAAGCATAGACCTCGTGTCCAGCCTTGAAGTGCCATAATCCTGCATCGTCGGTCGCACGAGCGGATTGAGATTCGAGCAGCGCGGCCGCTTGCATCCACGCCGGATAGACTTGAGCGCCGACGATCTTTTCCGCTTCGGCGCGAAGTTGCTCGCGTGTTGCTTCGGGAATCGCGGTCACCGCGGCCATTCTTTGGGTGAAGGCGGTAACGAAGGGATTCTGACCCGGAGGTGTACCGATGAAGCTCTGCATCTGCTTGATGGTAGATTGCAAAATGAATCGAGGAGGGATGATCCCCTTGGCGGCCAGGCGGCGCGACTCACCGGCGGCCTCCTGCATTCGCGCGCTCACCTGGGTCAGAGCCGCCACATAGTTTTCGGCGTCTTTTTCGTTCAGAAGCGGATGGACCACCGTGAGCTGGTTCGGCAGCCGGACGTTGGCGCCGTTAAATTGTTCGAGGGGGAATGTGTAATCTAGGTAGGGCTCTTCGCCAATTACGACGTCCAGCTGCCACTCCATCACGTCTGCCGACACGCGCTGCGCCTCGGTCATACGGGCATGATCGAATTTGCGCAATCCCGCAACGCCTTGCCGCGCGAGCCGGATTCGATCCTTCCGCCAAGCCACGGTTTCCGGGGTGAGCTGCCGCTCCAGACGGTCCTGTTCGTCGCCTGTAAAATACCGTCTCGCTGTCGCCAGATTTGGATTCCGGCGAACCCACTCGGCGGTGAAATCGCCAAAGAAATTATCGATTATGGTCGACTGCCCAGGCTTGGGCTCGCTTGCGGCCAGAGAAACAAGGTCGCCGAAGGCACAAAACGCGCCAAACGATGACGCGCCCGCCAGAAATCTCCTCCGCGAAATCGACCGGAGTGGTGAGGTCATAGACTCTCCTCCAAATTACGGAAAAGCTTGCTTCTTGTTCCTCGCCGAACCTTCCTACCTGACTCGCGTTCTATCAGATACCGGCGTGACATCATCGCCGATGTGCTCGGCGCATTTCCCGAGCGGAGCCCTACAGCAAGATTTACCAGAGAAAACCATCGAGAGGCGTGCCGGAAATCCTACTCGGCGGGCGGCTCGGCTTCGGGCACTGCATCAGAAGGCTTTTCTGGTGCAAGGTCGCTCGAAGATTTAGCCAAATCGGGCAGCTCTGAGGGAGTGCTTA
>Ga0207148_1180_pt2 | contig 10343 bp, 3 predicted proteins | sample Alteio_BWMinHeat_34_FD_153558 | JGI IMG/M metagenome (GOLD analysis project Ga0207148, IMG submission 153558) | Enriched cells from forest soil in Barre Woods Harvard Forest LTER site, Petersham, Massachusetts, United States -... | ecosystem: Environmental > Terrestrial > Soil > Temperate forest >... | reverse complement strand
CTGGCGCAGGCGTATCACCTGAAGGGCGAGGATGCGCTGGCCATGAAGGCGATTCGGGAGGCGGTGAAGCTGGAGCCGGAGAACGCGTCGGTGTGGCAGAAGTATGGAGAGCTACTGTGCAGCACGGGCGACAACGAGGCCGCGATACGGTGGCTGTTGAAGGCGCAGAAGGCCGATGCGACGCTGGATCGGATTGACTTCGATCTGGGGGTGGCAAGCTATAACAACATGGACTTCCCCCATGCCGTGACGTATGCGACGAAGGCAACGGAGGAGCGGCCGAATGATGGGACGATGCTGGCGCTGCTGGGGGCAGCTGAGCTGCGGCTGTCACATTGGGCGGAGGCGAAGGCGGCGTTTGCGACGATCTTGGAGGCGAAGCCGGATGATGTGCCGTCGCTGCTGGGGATGGGGCATTGCGAGCTGGAGTTGAAGGAGGATCAGGCTGCGGTCGGAACGCTGGAGCATCTGTTGCAGATCGATCCGACGCAGGTGCTCGCGCACTTCTATCTTTCGCGTGCATACAGCGGACTGGGGCAGACGGAGCAGGCGCAGCATGAGGCAGCGCTGCACGCACGGATGATGCAGCAGATCTCGTTCACGCTGCCCAAGGGCGAGATGCAGCGTGATCAGGCTGTGGACGCGAAGGCGCGGCAGTTGTTGGCGGATCAGCATGAAGATGAGGCGCTGCGGCTGTTTCAGGAGAACTCGAGTGGGCCGTCCGCTACGCGGGCGGGGGCGTATGTGCAGGTGGGAGCGGTGTACATCGCGATGGGAGAGACCCAGGCTGGGCTGCGGTGCTTCGATCGGGCGCTGGCGATCGATGCGAAGGTGCGTGGGGCGCATACGTACAAGGGCATTCTGGCGCTGCAGCAGGAGGATCTGAGCCGGGCCGAGCAGGACTTCAACGCGGAGCTGGCGATCGATCCAAACCATCCGCTGGCAATGGCGGAGTTAGGTGAGGTTCGCTATCGGCAAGGGCGTTGGGCCGATGCGGCGGATGCGTTGGTCAAGTCGAAGACAGCGATTCCGAACCTCCTATATATGCTGTGCGACTCGTACCTCCGGATGGGAAATACGGCCAGCGCGGACCTGACAGCAGAGACGCTGGCGGCGTATGGAAGGGGCGAGCCCGAGGTGATGCGTGGGCTGATTGATCTGCTGCAGCGGAACAATCAGACGGAGCTGGCGCGGCGGTTGTCGCAGGCGAAGCTGTGATGCTCGGTTACTTGGTTTCGGTGATAGTGAGGATCTGGTCGGCTTTGATGTGGGTGAGGACCTGCTTGCGGCCGCTGGGCCAGGCGAGTTCGATTGTGTCGATGAGAGCGTCGTCGCCGAGGCCGAAGTGGACGCGCTTGTCGCTGGAGGAGTTGTAGCTGACGGCCGTGGTGGCTTGGTTGTACTGGGTGCCGTGGGCGGTGGTGATTTTGACCTGGGTGCCGAGACCGTCGCGATTGTCGGCGATGCCGACTAGCTTGAGGAGGATCCAGTGATGATGGTTTGCAGATCGGTTCATGAAGAGCTCGGGTGGGCCGTTGAGGACGTTGACGACGACGTCGATCTTGCCGTCGTTGTTGAAGTCGCCGAAGGCTGCGCCGCGGTGGGCGGCGGGGATGGAGAAGGTCGGACCGGCCTTGGCGCTTAGGTCTTCGAAGGTGAGGTCGCCGCGATTGCGGAAGAGGCTGTTGGCGATGGCGTAGGGGCGATGCTCGACCTGAAGGGAGTTGTCGAGGATGGCGGCGTTGGCAGTGAAGAGATCCTTGAAGCCATCGTTGTCGAAGTCGAACGCTCCGGTGCCCCAGGCGGTGAGGCGGCTGGTGAGCGGGGTGAGACCGGAGACGCTGGTGGCGTCCTCGAACTGGCCATTGCCGGTGTTCTTGTAGAGCGGGAAGGTGTCGCCGAACATGGCGGTATGGAAGATGTCGGGCTTGCCGTCGTTGTCGAGGTCGCGGACGTCGGTGCCCATGCCGGCGACGGTCTTGCCGTTCTCATCGTAGGCGACGCCGGCGGCCATGGCGACGTCGGTGAAGGTGCCGTCGTGGTTATTGTGGAGCAGGAAGTTAGGGAAGGTGTCGTTGGAGATGAAGATGTCGGGGAAGCCGTCGCCGTCGTAGTCGGCGAAGGCTACGCCCATGCCTTTGCCGATGTATTGGGCGATGTGGGAGGGCACGGAGACATCGGTGAAGGTGCCGTCGCCGTTGTTGCGGTAGAGGATGTTGGGCGTGCCCTGGAAGTCGTTCGGCGAGCAGTAGGTGGGGATACCTTGCACGTTGCAGGAGGCGGCCGTATTGACGTCGTAGTTGAGGTAGTTGACGACGAGGAGGTCGAGTCGGCCGTCGTTGTTGTAGTCGAACCAGCCGGCGGTGACGGACCAGAGTTTGCCCAGCTTGGGGTCGATGCCGGTGACGCCGGCTTTGGCGGTCAAATCGGTGAAGGTGCCATCGCCGTTGTTGTGGAAGAGTTGGTTGCGATTGACGCCGGTGACGTAGAGGTCCACGAAGCCGTCGTTGTCGTAGTCGGCGGCGGCCGCGCCCATGGAGTATCCGATGCCGGCGATGCCGGCTTTGGCGGTGACGTCGGTGAAGGTGCCGTCGCCGTTGTTGTGGAAGAGGCGGTTGGAATAACTGGGGTCGGTCTTCTCGAGAGAGGGGACGGCGGCGCCGTTGGTGAAGAAGATGTCGAGCAGGCCGTCGTTGTCGTAGTCGAAAACGGCGACGCCGCCGGCCATGGTTTCGATGGAGTAGCGGCGGGGGCTGACGCTGTTCTTCAACTTGAAGTTGATGCCGGAGGTTTTGATGACATTCTGCAGGGTGATCAGCGCGGCGATGTGGGACGGTTGTGCTTGTGGCGCTGCGGGTGATGCGGCGAGGGCCAGCGCGCAGAACCCGAGAAAGCGACTGATATCCGGCAACTTCATGAGAATGCGACTCCTACACGGGAGAGGGGTGGGAGGGTACATCCCATCTTAATCCCTTGATACCAAGGAAGTTACTTTTTCTGCTCCGTTCGCCGAATGTCACCAGCTAAAGCACTTCTCGATGTGACACAACATGGAACAGCATGGAGGCCTGAGTCGCTAGGCCTGCGGGTATGCCGTCGCAGCTGCATGGATTGAGCGATAGGTCGGAAGACCCGAGCGGCACGCGCAGAAAGTTCATCCGATGCCGTGGCGCGGATCGAAGAGGTGGCGTTCGCAGCGTCAAAGCCACCCATCATCTGAAAGCGTCGCGGCTCATGGAGTGCAATGACAGGGGCCGTAGCGAGAGAAGAAGCAAACGAGAGTGAGCGCGGCTTCTGCAAAGCTTGTTGCAGTCCGGAGCGGTCTGACAGAACAAAAGTAGGAATCGACGGCTTGAACGCATACGAGAGACGAAGATCCTAAGTATGCGGGGATCTGTCTAAGCAGCGCCCCATTTTGTACTCGCGGGCCCGCACTCGTCAAACGTAAACCGTAGGCATTATGTCCCTTGACATTGATTCTTTAAGCGTGATTTACTCCGGCTGCACATAAAACGTATAGGAAGTCATCCTGCAATCAAGCGATTGTCTCGCCTGATTGCAGGAGGTCTTGTGCACGGATCGCCTGACGTCGTTGGCGAGTCGGGAGAGCACTGCGACGTTTTTTGTTTGAACCGCATCGTGTAGTCCTTTCTCAGAGGTCGAACAAGGACGGAAGGAGGAGGGAACTCGCTCGGGACCTATTCGTGGAGAGGGAGGGTTGCAAGCGCATTGCGCCGGCCGTCGTTGTTCTAAAACGACGGCCTGTTTTAGGAATGCGAGTGGGGCGTATCCCTCCGCGCTGTGGTGTGCGGCCCGCTGCTATGCGGCGGCCGTCGCTGACGATTGAGATCGGAATCTAGAAGCTTGACAAGAGCGAAGCGTTCAGATGGAATGGCTCGCGGTTCCGACACATAAGACAAATGTTTGTCCACATCGAAGCCATTTGGAATCGATGCGGGCAAAGGTACTACTTGGGGAGGTCTATGAAATCAACCTGGTTTGCAATCAGGTTTTTCGCAGTCGTCTGGGTTTTGGCGTTGGGCAGTGTACTCGCTCAGAGCACGAATTCGGGCGACATCCGTGGCACCGTCACAGACTCGACAGGAGCTCTGTTGCCGGACGTGACCGTAACGGTCGTGAACAATGACACAGGAGTCTCCAAGATCCTGACAACGAACAAAGACGGTCTCTACGATACCTCTTCGATCGTGATCGGTAACTATCAGGTCACCTTCGAAAAAGCCGGTTTCAAGCGCTTCGAACGCTCTTCGATCACGCTGGAGGTCGGCGTGTCGACGGTGGACGCTTCGCTGACAATTGGCTCTGCCTCCGAAGAAGTAGTCGTCAACACCGATATTCCGCTCTTGAGCACGGAGAGTGGTGAGCAGTCCACCACCTTGGAATCGAAGACGATGGCGCAGTTGCCTCAGGTCAATGAAGACTGGGAAAACTTCATTATTCTTCTTCCCGGGGCTTCAGGCGCAGCGAGCGCGAGCCAAAACGACGGCGGTATCTCATCGGGCAATCCTGGGCAGATCGCCGCGGTAAACGGAAATCTCCCTTACAGCAACATTCTTGCTGATGGCGCTTCGACAACGCTCTCTATGAGCCAGAATGCTAACCCGGCAGTCTTTGAGACAGTCGCTGAGCTTCAGGTGACAACCTCGGCATTCTCCGCGCAGTACGGAATTGGCGGATTGATCATCAACCAGATCACCAAAGGAGGTACGGATCACTTCCATGGAGCTGGGTACGAATATTTTCAGAATGGCGCATTGAATTCTCACCCATTCGAGTTTGGCGTTCCGGGAAACCTCGTTGGACCGGTACCGGCGCTTCACTATAGCAACTTCGGCGGAAACATCGGGGGTCCGGTGGACCTTCCTTTCTGGAACTTGAAGAAGAAAGCGTTCTTCTTCTTCAACTATGACCAGATCATTAATCATGGTGCATCAAGCTCAGCGACGCAGACGGTGCCGACGACCGCTGTTATGAGTGGTGATTTCACGGGCCAGAGGACGATCTATGACCCGACCACGCAAACCATTGCGTATGATGCCCTGGGCAATCCGTATCCTGTCCGGAAATCCTTCCTGGAGGAGTATGGCAAGAACGCAATTCCTGCAAGTATGTTTGATGCGGTAGCTGCGAAGTTCCAACAGTTTTACCCGACCCCTTCAAGCCACATCGCTCAAGGAACCTTCCTTCCTGGAACGGTCAACTCCAGTGGATTGCTGCAGAACAACTGGTTCTCCCAGGTGCCGGCGTCCAATCCATTCAAACGATACTTTGGACGACTCGACTATGACTTTTCGCCGAACAACCGGCTGACCATGTCCGATACTCAGAGTGACACTCCGGTTCAGTCTTTGAGCAACGTGACCGCATGCCCAGTTGGTTGCGAATCGCAAGATGTAGACAATAACAACGCTCAGATTACGGACGTATGGAATATTAGCTCGCGCACGATCAACGAAGCGCGGTTCGGCTATACGTGGCAAGGAAACTTCTACGGAGACCTCTCCTTAGGCCAAGGCTACGCCTCCAAATTGGGGTGGCAGTTTGCCGAGGCGGATGACCTTCCCGCGATCCAATTCACTAACACCTATCCCTACGCCTGGATTGAGCCCGCCACCAACGCAATCTACAAAGAGCACGTCTTCGACCCCTCGGATGTCGTGACGATGATCCGTGGTAAGCATGTGCTTCACTTTGGTGGAGAGCTCTTGTTCTACCGGGATGATTCTACGGCTTGGGGAAATGTGAACGCTGGAACTCTCCAGTTTTCGGGTCAGTACACTCAGCATTGGAGCTTGAACGGGCAGGGTGTTGCTACGGCGGACACGACCGGCAGCGGCCTGGAATACGCCGACTTCTTGCTCGGTGCTGCGCAGAGTTGGAATGCTCAGGTTACCCCTGAGTACGGAGCGCGTCTCAAGAGCCCGCAGATGTTCATTCAAGACGACTACAAGATCAAGCCCAATCTCACTTTGAATCTTGGTCTTCGCTACCAGATCAACCATGGCTGGAACGAGGTTCATGGTAATGCGTACAGCTTCGATCCGACGATCATGAACCCTGTGACAAACACCCTTGGCGCGGAGTGGTATGAAAGCACACACGCCAATGGCCGCACTGCGTTGCAAGCAAATGTGTGGAATATCTTCCTTCCGCGCGTAGGATTTTCTTGGTCGCTTCGGCCTACTACTACACTTCGTGGAGGGTTTGGGTTGTACGACTATGCCTGGAGCCTGGACAACTATGGCAGCGGCATGGGAGGTGCATTCGGTTCGTCCGGAAGTCTATCTGACCAGAGCAATGGCATCACTCCGGTAGTTCACCTGGATTCAAGCGGCTCAAGCTTGCCTTACACCGCGGCATCTACAAACCCGGCTAGATTCAACGGTTCCGGTGCGGGTTATAACGACTATCACACTCCGGTTGCCAAGATCTATCAATGGAACCTCGCCGCGCAACATATGATTGGTTCGAATATGGTCGTTGAGGTGGCCTATGTGGCGAGCCACGGGTTTGACCTCAGCTTCAACCACGATCTCAACCAGATTCCTATCGGAAGGCTGTCATCGAATGATGTTGCCCTGGGTTACCGGCCATACCCGCAGTACACGAGTATTGTCGGGAATAGCTATAACGCAATCTCCAACTACAACTCCCTGCAGGCATCGATCACCAAGCGCATGACGCACGGGGTGAGCTTCAACTTCAACTATGTCTGGTCACACTTTCTCGATGATCAAGATTCCTCGGGATGGGGTAGTCGCGAGGGCCCGCAGCCATACACCATCGGCAGCGATCCAGGAGCGAACTACAGCAACTCGAACTTCGATGTGCGGAACGCGTTCAAGGGCTATGTCGTGTATCAGTTGCCCTTCGGTAGAGGCCAGGCGTTCCTGAACAAGAATGCGCTGGTGGACGCGGTGATCGGAGGATGGCAGGTCTCTGGTACTACTGTTCTCTCCTCCGGCAATCCGTTCGACGTGTATGGCACCCAGAACACGTATGCGCAGGCTGGCAATGGATTCCCAAACTGGTCTGGCGTCAGTCCGAAACCGATCCACCGGAGCTATAACGAGTGGTTCAATCCGGCGGCCTTCACAATTCCGGCCAACGGAACCTTTGGTGATGTAAGAAGAAATAGTCTGTACGGACCGGGAATTGAGCAGGAAAATCTCTCGGCTAGTAAGTCGTTCTCTCTCCCATGGGAAGGAGTCAAGCTTATGATCCGGGCGGATGCATCTAATGCATTCAACCATCCGAGTTGGGGCCTTCCGGGTCAAAGTGGAACAACTCTTTCTGCACCTTCGACCGCTGGGGTCGGGGACCAATACACCGGCCCGGTCACGGGTCAGATTACGACCAATGAAGTCGGCGCTCGTAATGTGCAACTCGGGGCCAGACTGTCGTTCTAACCCGTTGCACCGCAGCCTTACTTAGGAGAGACGGCGATACTCGCCGTCTCTCCGCTCTTACGAATCGCTGCGGTTCTCCTGTATATGATTTGGATGGTATGAGTACAACCCGGTTCACTATTCTGTATGCGGTCATTCTAGTTTTGAGTTGCGGACTCTCTGTTGCGCAAGCCACGGCAGACAAGCTACAACAGATCGCAGAACACAATCGAATAGCTCAGGAGTTCCTGCGCGAGAAGAAGCCCGATTTTGCGATTCCGGAGCTTCAGGCAATCGTTGCCCTCGACCCGAACGATCGAGATACTCGAGCTAACCTCGGGGTCCTGCTGTTCTTCCAGGGAGATTTTGCGCAAGCAGTCCCACAACTGCGGGTCGCATTTCAACTGAAGCCGGATTTGTGGAAAATTCAAGCGCTGCTGGGTCTGGCCGAGATGCGTCTCAAGGATACGAGCAACGCGCGTGCTGATCTTGAGTCTGCGTTGCCACATCTTCCGGCGGAAAAGATCCAGGCAGAGACGGGCAATGCCCTTATCGAGAGCTACACGTCCACGGGCGAGTTAGAGAAGGCCGCCAACACGGTTTCGGTCCTGCTTGCCTCGCAGCCGACGGATCCCAGGCTGCTGCTGATGTCCTATCGCCTCTACTCCGATCTTGCCAGCAATGCCATGGTCACCTTGGCTCTCGCGGCGCCGCAGAGTGCCGAGATGCATCAGGCGATGGGGCGCGAGCTTGCGCGTCAGGGGAATGAGGCCGCGGCGGTTGCCAACTACCGTCAGGCCATCGAGAGCGATCCGAAGCTGCCCGGTCTCTCCTTCGATCTTGGTAACTTGCTTTACAACTCCAGCGACGAAAAGCTGCAGGCCGAGGCGGAGGCGCAGTTCCAGGCCGCTCTGGCTGCCAATCCCCTCGACGAAAAGGCGCAGCTGATGTTGGGAGAGATTGCTGCCCGTCGCGGCGACATGAAAGCTGCCTACGAGGACGATGCACACGCCGTGGAGATGCAGCCCAATGATCCCGAGGCCTGTAGTGAGTTTGCCAAGATTCTGATGGCAAGCAAGGAGCCCGAGAAGGCTCGCTCCCTCCTAGTCCATGCTCTGGAGATCGACCCGATGAACTATACCGCGCACTACCGGCTCAGCACTCTGGACCGTCAGCAGGGAAAGCCGGAGGAGGCCAAGCGGGAACTCGCCCAGTATGAGAAGTACAAGGCGATGAAGGACAAGCTACGGTCGATCTTCCACGATATGCGCGCGCCGTCGGACGAGGTGCCGGAGGGTGGGAATGGGATGTCGAAATAACCCCTTGCGTGCCGCGCTTGTCCTGTGCGATACGAGACGGCGGAAGAGGGATCAGGGATTGCGACTCGGTGTTCTGCTGCTCACAGCTGCTGTGCTGGTTTCCTGCGCGCTGTGGGCGCAGCCACAGTCTGGAGCGTCCCGTCCGGCAGAGACCACTTCGACTCAGTTTCCTTCTTTGGTGGATATCACTGCTGCAACCGGAGTCCAGTTCAACCATCTCTCCACACCGGAGCAGCGGTACATCGTCGAGTCGATGAGTGGCGGCGTCGCACTGATTGACTACGATCGCGATGGCTATCCGGATATCTACTTCACCAATGCGCAGAGTGTGGAGATGGCCATGAATGGAAAGAAGGCCAAGGGCGCCCTCTATCACAACAATCACGACGGAACCTTTACCGATGTTACAGACAAGGCCGGTGTTGGTTACCCGTGCTGGGGCATGGGGGCCGTGGTCGGCGATTATAACAATGATGGATGGCCGGACCTTCTGGTGACGTGTTTCGGTGGCGTGGTTCTCTACCGGAATAATGGCGATGGCACCTTTACCGACGTAAGCAAACAAGCTGGTCTGAGCGGCGATACAGGCTGGGCGACGGGCGCGTCGTTTGGCGACTATGATGGCGATGGGTCGGCCGATCTTTTTATCTCCGATTATGTCGACTTTCACCTGGACGATCTTCCCAAGTTCGGTTCCAGCAAGACCTGTCAGTATCACGCGGTGGCGGTGCAGTGTGGTCCGGCTGGTCTCAAAGGCTACCGCGACTACCTCTTCCACAATCGGGGTGATGGAACCTTCACGGATGTTTCAAAGCAGGCCGGTGTGGACGATGCCAAGGGGTTCTTCGGTCTCACCACCGTGTGGACCGATCTCCGAGGAGATGGGCATCCAGCCCTGTTTGTGACCAACGATGGTGAGCCCAATTATCTCTATCGCAATGACGGCAACGGTCGATTTACCAATGTGGCGGAAGAGTCCGGCATCGCCGTAAATCAGGATGGCCTGGAGCAGGCCAATATGTGGGTGGCCATCGGTGACTACGACCACACGGGCCGCTTCTCCATCCTGGTGACGCACTTCAGCGAACAGTATGCGACGCTGTTTCGCAACGACGGTGATCTCAACTTCGTCGATGCCTCCTACACCGCCGAGGTCGCTCCATCTACACGCCCCTTTGTTGGTTGGGGAGATGCCTTCGTCGATCTCGATAATGATGGCTGGGTCGATTTCTTTATGGTCAATGGCCATGTCTATCCGCAGGTGAATGTGCCTGGAATCGGTACAAAATATCGTGAGCCGAAGCTGCTGTTTCAGAATCTGCACAACGGCACCTTCCGCGATATCAGCCAGGAGGCTGGTTCGGCGATTCAAATACCACAGGTGAGCCGCGGACTTGCTGTCGGCGATCTCTTCAACGATGGACACATGGAGTTGGTGGTCGAGAATCTGGAAGGAGCACCGATGATCCTGCGTCCCGAAGGTGGCCCGCAGAATCATTGGGTGAGTCTGTCTCTGCAGGGCACTCGGAGCAACCGGCTGGCATTGAATGCGCGTGTGCGGATCACCGCGGGTGATCTAGTGCAGATCGACGAGGTGCGCAGTGGAGGCAGTTAT
>Ga0207148_1092_pt2 | contig 10386 bp, 10 predicted proteins | sample Alteio_BWMinHeat_34_FD_153558 | JGI IMG/M metagenome (GOLD analysis project Ga0207148, IMG submission 153558) | Enriched cells from forest soil in Barre Woods Harvard Forest LTER site, Petersham, Massachusetts, United States -... | ecosystem: Environmental > Terrestrial > Soil > Temperate forest >... | reverse complement strand
AAGGAAAGGTAGCAGTGATTACGGGTGGCACAACCGGGATAGGGTTGGCTTCAGCAAAGCTCTTCGTGAAAGAGGGTGCCTACGTCTTCATCACGGGCCGTCGTCAAAAGGAACTCGATGAGGCTGTGAAAGCAATCGGCAGCAATGTTACTGGCGTTCAGGGAGACGTTGCCAACTTGACCGACCTTGATCGTCTCTATGAGGTCGTCAAGACGAAGGGGAGTCTCGATGTCGTTTTCGCCAATGCCGGCGTTGCGGAATTTTCTCCTCTGGGCAAAATCACTGAGGAGCATTTCGACAAACTTTTCGGCATCAACGTCAAGGGAACGCTGTTCACGGTACAAAAGGCTCTTCCTCTTATGAATGATGGTGGCTCTATTATTCTGAACGGCTCGGTCGCGAGCGTGAAAGGTACGCCCGCCTTTGGTGTCTACGGCGCGACGAAGGCGGCCCTCCGTTCCTTCGTGCGGACCTGGACCTCGGAGCTCAAGGATCGTCATATTCGGTCAAATGTCATTAGTCCCGGTCCGACCGACACTCCGGCTATCGATGGACAACCTGCGGAGGCGATTGCGCGGATTGTGTCCACCATCCCGATGGGCCGTATGGGAGAATCCGACGAAATCGCCAAGGCTGCGCTTTTTCTGGCGTCAGATGACTCCAGTTTCGTCACGGGTATTGAACTGTTCGTTGATGGCGGCAGAGGGCAAATCTGATCGAGAGCCGCTGTGCTGCCTCACTACTTGAGCGAGGTCCATGAACCGGGCCCATACCAAAAAACGGCCAACGTCGATTTGGGAGGGAGGAGAACAATGAGCGATTTAGGTGCAGAGAAGAATAAGGCGATCGTGCTGGAAGCATTCGATACCCTGTTCAATAAACGCGATTACAGGGTGGCGGAGCGGTTTTGGTCGCCCAACTACATTCAACACAGCGCTCATATCGAGCCGGGACGAGACGGACTCTTCAAGCTCATCAAGGCCGCGCCGTCGTCGCTCAAGTATGAGCCTGGAGTGATTCTTGCAGAAGACGACTACGTCATCGTGCATGGCCGGTTCTCCAACATCGGACTGCCGGTGAACTGGATCGCCGCGGACGTCGTTCGCTTGCAGGATGGGATTCTCGTCGAACACTGGGATGTCATTCAGGACGAGGCTACCGAGCAACAGTCGAAGAGCAGGAAGCCGATGTTCGGCGACTCGTTCCCCAAGTAAACACGCGCGGAATGCCACTCAAAACGACGTACTCACAAAGGAGATCCACATGACTCAACTTGCCGGCAGGACAGCTCTCGTTACCGGCGCTTCCCGCGGCATCGGGCGCGCGAGTGCGCTTGCGTTGGCGGAAGCCGGAGCGCAGGTCTTGGTGCATTACGGGAAGGCCGCGAAGGAGGCTGAGGCGGTCGTTGCGGAGATTGTGCGCAAGAAGGGTCGAGCGCAAGCGGTCGCGGGAGACCTCACCGCGCCCGATGGCCCCCACAAGCTTGCCAAACAGGTGCGCAGCATAGTCGGCGAGCGCCTCGACCTGCTCGTCGCGAACGCCGGAATCTCCCGCCACGCCACCATCGAGGACACCACTCTTGCAGACTTCGATGAACTCTTCGCCGTCAACGTCCGAGCACCCTACTTCCTGGTGCAGCAGTTACTTCCCATCCTGTCCCCGGGCAGCAGCATCGTCTTCACCTCCTCGCTCGCGGCGCACTCGGCCGTCAACGGGCTCTCGGCGTACTCAGCCACCAAGGGAGCCCTCGACACCATGGTGAAGCACTTTGCCGCCGAGCTCGGCTCGCGCGGAATCCGCGTCAATGCCGTCGCCCCTGGGATCGTCGCCACCGATATGTCCGAGTTCGCCCGAAGCGAGGACGGCCGGAACTACGCGATGAACATGCAAGCGCTCAAGCGCATCGCGCAGCCCGAGGATATAGGCGGCGTGATCGCCTTCCTGGCCTCGGAGCACGCGCGCTGGATCACAGGCGACACCATCCGCGTCGATGGCGGCTCGAAGCTCTGAGCCCCATCTCGTACCACGGAGAGAAAGCTCTGCGGAGCGGATGCGCCTCACACATGCATGCGCATCCTCACCCAGCGCACCCAATTCACGACGCGAAGCGCGGACTACGCGAAGCACGGACCAAAGCTTGAAGTCTCCAGGAACAAACCCATCTTTTACAGCACGCATGAAGGAGGATTCTATGAAAAAAGCGCTAGATGCAACACCGCCGCAGGTGGCTCCCGAGGAACTCATCGCATTGGTCACCGCCAGCTTCGGTCCGCCAGAAGAGCATATTGGGCCGAGTTACTCCACACGCAGGAACAAAGACGGGCCCTTGGAATCGAGGGCTATATCATCCCCGCACAAAGCCGTTGACGCAAGCCCTCAGGTGTCTCCCGAGGAACTCATCGCATTGGTTACCGCCAGCTTCGGTCCACCAGAACAACATATTGCTTGCGGCCTAGCAGCGCAGGCCAAGAGTTACACGAGAGAAGGGAGAACAAATATGCGTGCAATGAGAGCAGAGCAATTTATTGGATATGAAGCGTTGAAGCTCGTGGAGCTTCCAAAGCCAGTGGTCTCGGACGGAAGAGTATTGGTGCGAATCAAGGCGGCCGGCGTCACGCCGCTCGACCATACGATTCTCTCCGGCAAATTTCACACCACGAAGGTGCCCTTAGTCCTGGGCAACGAGGGAGCGGGCGTGGTGGAGGAGGGAGGCGGAACGGACTTTCCTGTCGGCTCACGCGTAATGTTCTGGGGTACCTATGGCGCTTTTGAGGACGGAACCTACAGTGAGTGGATTGCGGTACGGAAGGAAGACCTTTGCCTGATACCTGACGAGGTCGATGACGTGAGCGCAGCGGGTATTCCGGTCGCGTATCTCACCGCGCAGGTGGCTCTTTATCTGGCTGGTTTTCGTGCAGGCAAAACGGTTCTGGCCCCGGCGATCGGGGGATCGGTCGGCAACGCGGTGACGCAATTGGCGCGCGCGCTGGGTGCAAAACACGCCGTCTCGAGCACGACCAACCATGCGAAAGCCGAGCAGGCGAAGACGCTTGGATTCAATGAAGTCATCGACACCTCCTTGGAGAAGTTGGGTGACGGCGTGCGTCGGATCACGGGCGGTTACGGCGCAGACATTGTCATCGACGGGATAGGTGGTGAAGTCTTGAGCGAGGCGCTCGGAGCGCTTGCCTTGGGGGGAAGTCTCACAACACTGGGGTATTCTGCAAGCCGCCAGACAACCATTGACGTGACCGATCTCATCGTGCCACAGGCCAGCATCCGGAGTCTCAATATGTTCCTTCAGCCGCAGGCGACCGTTACTGACGCTTGGAGCGCGATTGTCTCTCTGCTTAAATCCGGTGCAATCAAACCGATCGTGGCTAAGACCTTCCCATTGGCCGAAGCGGCTCATGCTCTGCGTTATCTCGTTGAGGGTCGCCCCTTCGGGAGGGTCGTTCTCACAATCTGACCACCCTTTGCTCAGAGGGAGAGGGATACGGGAACAATACGGTGGAGAACTAAATTCCAGGCTGAAAACGGCAGTAGCTCGGCAAGCCGCTTACGTGAAGGAGATCACTTCCGCTATGCCGACTTATCATTACTAATCGCCATAAGGCGTTCCAAATCGTTAGCCCTTGGCCGTCTCCGAGATCGATTCATCCAAGGACGATGCGTTCAATTTCTTCTCTGCTCATAACCTTACGAGCGTCGAGCATGTGGCAAATGAGGTCGGAGAGCAGTTTCCGGCTCTGAATGACGTGTTGACGGATGGCATCATCATTCAACTCCCCGCCGTGCACAGCTTTGGAGCGAATTTCGTAGAGTTTCTTGGTCTGGCGGTACCGCTCGTACCGCTGCTCCCCTCTCGGCTCAAGCAACGAAGCCACTGAAAGCGCCAGCCGAAACGTCAGCTCTTGATTGATGTCCATGAGGGCTTCAATACCCGACCAGATCGAAGCCGCCATCATGCGGGGGCTGAGCAGATGCTGATGCGTTGTGAGGGCTTCCACGGCCAGTCGAAATCGAGGAACCTCCAACAATTCGCCCATTACGAGTGCCTTCTTGAACGCCCAGCGCAAGTCATCCTCGACGATCTTCACGGGCTCATCCAAGGTCCGAGTTTGAGGCACGTCCTCCAGTAGCTTTGCTTTGCAGGTGTGGTCATCAATTCCGGCGATGACAGACCATGAGCAATCCGCAGCAACTGGAACCAGAAACTCGGCCAGAGTTTTGACTCTGAGGCCGGAGATGAGCCACCATGCGAAATTCCAAACCGCTCGAAAGTCATCGCCAGCGAAATTCCTGCTCACGGCCAACTCATGCTTGATTTGAGACGAATAGCGGCCTATAGCTCCGAAAGCGGTTGGGTTTTCAAGAGCACCGGCGAGAAAAATTTCTCCTGGAGGCTCTACGACTTTGCGGAGCGCCCCCAGACCTTCTAGGTCAATGACGGTCGAGTCGCAATCCAGTCCCACGATCGCAAAGTTCCATTCGTCCCGTCCGTAGGTCTTCAGCCTTTCCTGCGCTCTCAACTTCTCGGCGGCGTATCGCTGTCCGATGGATTGAAGCAACGTTTGCGGCTTGCCGGTTATGTCGTCGCCCATAGAAACATTCTAGCCAGATGACACAGTCACCCTCAGAGGATTTCGAGCTGCACCTTCCCGACAGGATGGACTGCAGAATTTCTTTGGACATTCCGCATTCCGTATTGGTCGATGGACCAATACGGGTGAAACATGCGAAGTGTTCGTGCTGAATTAGAGAACGCCTTGACCTACCGAGACGGACGGCTTCGCCTTACCTACAAGGGCCTCAACCACAGCGGGTAGCAAAAGGAGGACGGTGCGGGAAGGAGAACAAAGCTGTCGCTGACGAGAAGGGGCTTCTCCCAGAACGCCGGTGATAGAGTGGCAGTGATGACTATATCAATAGCTTGGACTCGCAAAGAGCATGATATCGAACAACTAGTGTTTGTCTCTGATAGCCGCATTTCGGCGGGAGAGAAATTCGATGCTTGCCCCAAGATGCTGGCACTACCCAGAGGCGACTGCGGTGTGTCATACGCTGGCACTTCCGGTGACGCCCTTTCGATGATGCTGCAGTTGTCCCTCGCGATCCAGTCGTATCCGGCAGCGATGAAACGAAGCCTTGAACTTTCTGCATTGCGAACCCATGCGATCAAGATCTTCAATGCAATGCTGAAAGAGATCCAGCTTGGCCAGATTCACGGCAATCCATCCACGACCCGTACCAATGCGAGTTTCATCTTTGGAGGTTACTCGTGGCGCGCGAAAAGCTTCCAGTTCTGGTCCTTCCGGTATTCGAAGACGTCCAATGAGTTCATTACCCGTAAGCCAATGAATTTGGCTGTCGATACGGAGACGAATACGATTTCGACCGACACTAACCTTAGGAAGAAACATCGTCTTCTGGGGCGCATCGCGTTCATCGGAGACCAAGCGGAGGCCGCGAAACGCCTGGTCATACAAAAACTTAATGAGAAGCTGAGGGACGACCCCGGCTTGAGTAGGCTTCACATGGAACCGTTCGAAGCGGTTCGCGATATGCTTAGAGATCGCAATCTTCGGGATTTTCCTGACAAGGATTCCATCGGTGGTCCGCCACAGATGATGAAGGTATTTCAGTATTCGCAAACGGCATCATTCGCCTTCAGATGGTCCGATAGTGACGAAACGATACGGCCATTTCTCAACGGCCGTCCCTGTGTGGATTATGAAAAATTAGACATCCTGTGTCTGGACCCGGACACGCTCGAAGCTACCTATATGGGAGACCAGAAGCAGGCTCCGCAGGATTCGACAGACGACGAAACTGCGCTGGAAGGAACATTGTCAGGCAGACAGAGCGTTGCCATTGTGGGGGTGGCGAAAGCGCCGGATGAGGAAGATGCATCGGTGTAGTCAGACATAACATGCATGGGTGCGCGCTCCCGATTGATGATTGTGCCGACTTTCCTAGGGAGTGCCGTTCATGCATGCCCTGCGATCGGAACCGCAAAGGGCGATGATGGCGGGATAGGTACCGATAAACGCCGCAGGGTCTTGTAATCTCCGAGGAGTCGGGCTTCGTGGCGAATACGTCGCCGCGAATTTGGCTACAACTGAGAGCGCAGGCATTTCCGCGGGTAAACGGCGGGTGGAATGGTGCAACGGCCGCTCCGAACGGCTGGAGTATCGCCCCGCCCGAGATCGTCAGGGACTTCAGCATAAGCGAGTTGGGCACGACCGGATCTGCTGGACCGCTCGCCATCCCGAAGATGGTCGCCCATCCGCGAGGCTTTAACGCATCCAAGTTCTTGGTAAAGGTTGTCTTGCCCACACCGTCAATCACGTAGTCGATCCGGCTTGTGCGCCTGAGAGCACTAGGCCCTCGAAGTGTTTTCGGTCACTATAAACGGGGACGCCCACTCCCGATCGTGATATTCAAGCAACAAGGGATCGTGGTCCTTCGTCGACTACGAAAATGAAATTTCTGAAAGATCGATTGAGACCATTAGCCGATCATGAATCGGCAAAAGACGCTCATTTCTCATGTATGCGCGCCTCTTTGTTGGGTAAAGTGAATCCCTGTACGGTGACGGAGTTGAAGACATATTGGGCCGCCGCGAAGCTCCCAGAGGCCTCCACATGGTAGTCATGCCGACGAAGCAGAAAATCAGGGCCGAAGTAGAAATCCTGCTCCCTGCTGTGGCTCGCAATGTTGGGCGGGTATGTCACGCGGAGACCTCGCCATAGTTCGTCATCTTCGCGCCACGGATCTATTTCCTTAACGACAAAACCAGGCATCGCAAAGTGGAACGGCGTTGTCAGGTAAGTCCAAAGGGCATAGCCGTTGAAGTAGGCTCGATCGAGGGTATCCCACGGTGCGTCGACCGCTTTCCCTTCCGCGTGCTCTGAGGGATGAAGCCGTTCCTCTACGACGGTCCCATCCGATTTCTCGATGGCGATTCGGCTCGCTGTGAAGTCGGTATGCTGGTCATCCGCGCCATACGGAAAGACTGAAGCCCATTCGCGCTGCGTAGCGACGGTCATTCGGCGAGGCGTTGGGTCTTGAGGCGTGTTCTTCATCCCAAACAACTGGCCACCCGTCACAATCGTTGCCTCGATAGTTGCGAAGCATCTCCAGTGCTCCAAGCCGCCGTGTGCCTCAAGAGCCTTCTGTAGTAGCTCAGATGACATATCCTTTGACCTCTCTTTCGCGCGGCTCTTACGTTCCCACATTGCCTTGAATCCCAACCATAAATGCTGTTCTCCTTTGTAGAGAAGACTAGGCCGTCATGTATACACAGGCGTTAGCCTGCTTCTTCCTCTTTCTTGCCTGATCCTCTTCTCTCACTTCAGATGCAAGCGGGTTGGAATTCGCAGCGGGAGCTCTACGGGATCTGCTCCGGTGGCGAGCAACAATGCTCCGTATTCGTACGTCTTGCCATCTTCCGTGGTGATCTTCTTTTGCTTCGTGTCCAGTGACGTAGCGCGCGAATTCAGGACCAGGTCGATATTCCGCTCCGAATACCACTCGTGTGGTCGCAGTGGAATCCACTCTTCGGGCGCGGTTCCGATCAGAAAATCTTTGCGTTGTGTGGAGGCCCAAGGTAGGGGAACTCGGCGAGCAGATCGCCGTGGGGACCTACCTTATCCCCCGTCAGCTTCCCATTGGTAAGGGTAGCCAGGAATGCATCGACGGCATCGTCGGTAAGTGTCCGGCCACTGTCCGGAAAGGACGCCGGGCGCGTAGGGTCATAGGACAGGACCTCCGGCAGCATTGTCCCTGCCACCCGCTCCGCTTCCTTAAACGTATATTCGCCGGTGTGCTCCAGCGCGTGCGCAAGGCGGCGACGAAACGGACATCATCCCTCGGTTCCCCTGCGAGATAGGCATCTCTCTCCGTGCCGGAGAGACCGAGGACGAGGAAGAGTTGCAGAGGCCGAGCGCCACGCTCCACCTGGATCCAGCCCCCAGCCGGGCCCTCAGCCGGAATCAGCGTGCGGTGCCACACGCTAACCTTTTGGGGCCCTAGGGCAGAGTTGGGCATTTCGAGCACGATGCTGCACACGTCTTTGTCGGCGAAGAAATCGTCGCCGGTGAACTGCAGGTTGTTCACCGCGCCCCGCCTGTCGAAGAAGAAGGGATCGCTGCGCCAGCCTGCGAAGAAGCAGTAGTCGCCAGCGTCCGTCACCCGCGCCTCCCGTCCCGTCGAGACTGGTGCCCGCTCGACGATAGCCAGGCCGCCGTCGTCCGTCGCGGCGGCCTGGGCGCCCTCAACGCGACGCACCGTCGCGGTCTGCGCCCCGCTCTCTGAGGACGAGAAGCGCACCCGGTAGGCGATATCGGCGACAGCATTGCGGTCCGTATCAATCTTGAACTCGTATAGCGCTTCGGGCGCGAAGGGGTCGGTGGTGGTTGGCCTCAGTGGGTTTTCAGCGTCCAGGAAATCATGGACCGACGGGTGTACGTTCATGATCAGGATCGACTTGCCAGCGTCTCCCGGCTTGGGGAAGGCATACAAATCGGTGAGGTCCAGGCGAGCGTCCCCGTGGGGGAAACCCCAGTTGGGACCGGAATAATGGTGGGACATGGACATCTCCTTTGCTCTACATAACTCAAGGCCCTCTTTTTTCCAAGATCAGGTAATAGCGCAGCATCATTCGATGCTACGCGGTGACTTGCAGGATGATTTCGAGTTCTATCGGCACCGCGAGGGGAAGGCTGGCAACGCCGATGACCAACCGAACCGCCATCTTGTCGGCGCCGAAGACATCTCGAAACAGGTCCGAAGCACCGTCGGCGACCCTGGGCATATCCAGGGAATCCCCGAAGGTCACCATGAAAACGCCGAGTCGGACAACACGAGTGACTCTATCAAGTGAGCCAAGATGCTCCTTGGCTGCTGCGAGGGCGTTTAAGGCCGCCGTGTACGCGGCATCTCGTCCCGCTTCGGCATCGAGCTCTTGCCCAATCCGGCCGCGATATTTCGGTTTGTGGTCCACAACCGGAAGCATCCCGCTCAAGAAGAGGAGGTTGCCCGTCTGCAGCGTCTCCACGTATGTGCCCAACGGTTGCGGAGCGGCTGGGAGCTGAACCCCAATGTCCTGCAACCGGTGTTCTGGGCCGCCCGGCAGCGAACTCTTCGGGCTCACCACCGGCCCACGTGCGCACCGCCGTCCACGTGCAGCACCTCCCCAGTGACGTTTCGAGCTTCCGTGAGGTAGACGACAGCCTCAGCAATGTCCTTCGCTTCGGAGACCGTGCCCATCGGCGAAAGTGTTTTCAGGAAGTCCTTGGAGTTGTTTTGATGAAGAGGAGTATCGACAGCACCAGGCGCGACTGCGTTGAAGCGGATGTTACTCTTCGCGTATTCGCTCGCGAGGCTCACCGTAATTGCATCAAGGCCACCCTTGGTAATCATCGCAATGGATGCGGGGAGCCCCGCGATCGGATTGTCGGCCAATGAGGCGGTGATGCTTGTGACGCTGCCGCCGGTGCCCTGCGACAGCATCTGCTTCACTGCGAGTTGGGTGATAAAGATGAACCCTTCCAGGTTAGTGGAGACTAAACCGCGAAACTCCTCGGCAGTGTAATCCGTGAAGGGCTTGGCCACGAAGATGCCCGCATTGTTGACGACATGGTCGATCGAGCCGAACTTCGCGATTGCGGTCTGTGCAACCTTCTCAGCCGTTGCTACATGACCAATGTCTCCGTCGACGAACTCGAGGTTCGGCGACGGCGCGAGGCGGGACTTGGAAACGTTGCGCGAGGTTGCGACGACGTTATAGCCGCGATCCAGAAAGGCCTGGACGACGGCTGCTCCGATACCTTGAGAGGCTCCAGTTACGATCACTGTTTTTTTGCCTGTCATACTTTGCTCCTGTTGTTTCTCGCATAGGCTTGTCCGCCTGACCAGTGCGAGTGGCTCTAGCACGCTGAAGTACATGTTCGCCGGGCATCAGCAGGAGATCCACGTTGACAGGGATCGAAAGCGGAAGGCGGCGATGCAATAACCGCAGATTGTCGGCAACCGGCTGCGGCGTGGAAAGGCCAGAACGCTAAGCTTGCGGGCGGTTCCGCGTGACGAACGAAGTGGAGGATCTCCAGATGGGCCGAGAACCCGGAGGTAGTATAGGCCAAGGAGTAGGGAGCCGTGACCACGCGTCAACACAAGGTTCATCCTCAACTCGACCGAGCTGCAGCTCTTATCTTTGCCGCAACGATCGCATGAATCAGGTTCTCATTGGCGCAGACTTGCCGCTCCGCACCTGAAGCCGCGCGCGCTCGAACCTTAAGGGCTTCCAGCGCCTGCGCGGCGATATTGCCGGACTTCCGGGTGTGGAATTCGACATCAAACTCAGGGGAGATCACATCTGGCTGA
>Ga0207148_1159_pt2 | contig 10468 bp, 9 predicted proteins | sample Alteio_BWMinHeat_34_FD_153558 | JGI IMG/M metagenome (GOLD analysis project Ga0207148, IMG submission 153558) | Enriched cells from forest soil in Barre Woods Harvard Forest LTER site, Petersham, Massachusetts, United States -... | ecosystem: Environmental > Terrestrial > Soil > Temperate forest >... | reverse complement strand
CCGTGATTCTCTTTCCCTTTCTCTATAACGTGGCCATTTCCCTCTCGAACTTCAGCCTGCAAACCTTCCGCAGCTGGAGCATCGTGGGCGGAAACGTAGTTGATGCTTTCTTCCGGATCCCGCGAGAACCCGGTGGGGCCGCCGTTGAACTGGAGATCGCCCCCGTGAATTTGATTCCCGCGGTGATCGGTGAGGGAAAAATCGCGGAGGTTTCCGGCCATTCCCACTCTCACAACGTCGGTAAGCCAGAGGAGTTTGTCGCGCTGCTGGCCGAGATCCATGGGCGTGTCGCGGTTGGCGGGCTCCTGGTTGAAGTCGTAAAAAAGGCCGGTGAGAAAGCCCGGATCGCTTTTGCCCTTCGAATCCGTGGTGCCGCCGCGGAGGGCGTCGCGGATGCGGTCGTTGAATACGCCGATCGAAGTGCCGTATACGCGCGGCTGCGTGAAGGCGCCGGCCGGATCGGAGTCGAGGAGCGAGCCGAACGCCCAGGCTTCTCCGTAAAACAGAAGCGAAGAGTCTTTCGATCGCTCGAAATCACGCAGGCGCTCCATCGTGGCCACCGAATGCAGATTCATCAGATCGAAGCGGAAGCCATCCACGCCGTACTGCGAACGCCAGAGCTCCAGGCCGTCGCGCATCAGCTTTTCCATCATCCAGCGCTCGGAAGCGGTATCCGCGCAACAGGATGAGTTCCTCACCTGGCCCTCGGAATCGAGGCGGTGGTAATAACCGGGCACCACTTTGTCGAGAACGGCTTCATCGGCCAAGCCGGCCGCGTAGGTGTGGTTGAACACCATGTCGAGCACCACTCGCAGGCCTTTGCGGTGGAGGGCCTGCACCATTTCGCGGAACTCCAGCGTGCGCGAGCCACCCTCGGGCGACTGCGCGTAGCTGCCTTCCGGAGTGAGGTAGTGGAAGGGGTCGTAGCCCCAGTTGAAGGAGTCGAGGGAGCGAAGTTTGTTCACGGCCTCCTGCGGAAGCGGCGAATCGGGCGGCAAGCCGGAAGAAATCTGGGGATCGCGGCGCGCGGCCGGATCTTCTTCCACGCTAGCGAAATCGAACGTGGGCATGAGGTGCACGTGCGTGATCCCCGCGGCGGCCAAATCACGCAGTTCGCGATCGCCGTCGGTGCCTTCCAGGGCGAAAGCCCGGTAGGTGCCACGTAGGCCGGGCGGCACGGTGGAATCGCGCGCGGAAAAATCCCTCACGTGTAGCTCGTAGAGAACGGTGTCGTTGCGGCTGGCGAGGGGCGGCCGTGTTTGCGCGTCCCAGCCCGGCGGCTTCCAGCGCGAATCACGAAGATCGAGAAAAACGGAAGACACGGAATCGATCGCGAGGCCCACCGAGTAGGGATCGGTCACGCGGAAATTCTCCATTTTCCCCGTCGTGGGGGAAAAAACCTGCACTTCAAAAAGGTAGTTGCGCCCGAGCCAGGAGGAATCCCCCGCGATTTCGAAAGTTCCGTCCGCGCCGCTGGCCAGCTCCAGAGCACTTTGCACGCTGGGAGCTTTCCCGGCGCCTACCCAGAGAACTTTCACGGAACGCGCGGTGGGGGCCCATACGCGCAACAGGGGCGTTCCGTTCTCGAAACAAACGCCGAGACACCCGTCAAAGTGGTGGATGGCGTCGAGCAGAAGGCCGGTCTGAAAATACGTGCGATCGATTTCCTGGCCGGCCGAGTCCGAAACTAGAAGCATCGTGGGCTCGCGCACCCAGCTGGCCATGCTGGTGGGAGCCGTGAAGTGAAGATGGATCGCATCGGAGCGGGAGCCGGAAAGGGTGAAGGGCCAGCGCTGGCCGGTTTCGATCTGCAGCGCTTCGAAATGAAGATCCGCGATTCCGATCCGCGAACGCGGGGTGTAAACGAGTTCGTCTTTGGAAATCCAAACGGCGCGGGCGCCGTAAATCGAGAGCGGAAAAATAGGGGGCGAGCCGGCGCTGGCGAAACCGGCAAACGCCAGCGGCAGAAATAAGATTGCCCAGAAAAATCGCGCCATTTCGAGTCCCCCTTGTGCCCCGCCCGCCTGATCTTTTGGTTCGATTACGCCGAGGATTTTTGCCTTGCTCGAGGCGCGAGGAGGAAAGCGTGCTGAAGCACGCTGACGACGAGCAACGAAGATCAAGGCAAAAAGACCAAGTAAGCGGGCCAAAAGATCAGGCGGGCGGGGCACTAGACCGGCTCTTTTGGTAAACGGCGGCAGGGTTCAAGTCAAGAGATCGTCGGGAATCGGCTTGGATTGATGCAGCATGGCAGGCCCTACTCCGCATTACGGGGAAAGGAATTTTCTTGCGGCAAAGCACGCCCCAGTACATGAATGCAGCAACCCGGAGATTCCATGCGCCTTCTCGCGAGCTTCCTTTTTGTTGCATTCTTTTCCCCGCAAACATTCGCCGCCGATGCCGAGCTGCACGGCTACCTTCGTGCGGGCGCGGGGAACAACGGCAAGGGCGCTAAAGAAGAGTGCATCTACAACCGCGGCTCCCCGGCGAACGAATTCCGCCTGGGCAATGAGTGCACGATCTACGGCGAGGCGGCTTTCCTCGCGCGCATCATGAAGCCCGAAGCCGACAAACCCTGGTTCAACACCACGCTTCGACTCGCTTACACCCCTCCCGGAAATTCGAGCTTCGAAAATCAGCCGAATAACGGGAACCAGGAACAAGTGGTGGAAGCGTTCGTAGAGGCCGGCAATGTCGACGGCTCTCCCCTTACCTACTGGGCCGGCAAGCGATTCTACCGTGATGTGGACCTCTATATTTTCGACTGGTACTACTTCGCGCAAATGGCCGGCAACGGCGGCGGCGTGGGAAATATCCCGCTGGGCTCCGGTAAGGTAGCCGTTGCGTACCTCGTGGAAACGGGATCCACGCGCACAAATCTCGGACAAAACGCCGTGCAAGTGGCCGACGCGCGTTGGACCGACGTGAAGATCGGCGACAAAGACGCGCTCAATTTCTGGGCCGCCTACGGGAGCGCCCCGGGCGGAATCGATACCACCACCAGCGCGCAATACGTTTCGCGTACCGGCTGGGTTACTGGTTCCCGCTGGCGCCATATTCTGGGCACCGCTACAGACTACAACGACTTCGCTCTCCTCTACGGCAACGGACTGATGGAAGGCATGAATATCTACGGCACCGCCACCTTGCAGACGGCCGCCGCGCCCCAGAATAAGGCGTTTCGCACGCGTGCCGTGGAACACCTTTCTTTTCAGCCGTTCTCCAAGCTCGGCCTCCATTTCGGCGCGGCCGTAGAAAACTGGGACCCGAAAAAAGCGAATATCGATTCGCGCGGGCTCTGGTGGGCCGTGGGCGTTCGTCCCGTTTATTTCTTCACCGATCACTGGCAGCTCGCGGTGGAAGCCGGGCACTCGGAAATCCGGATCCGCGACGAGCGCGACTCGAGCGGGGCCCCCGTACCGGTGCGGCAGCTCACGCGCGTGACGGTTGCGCCGCAACTATCCCTAGGACCTTCGATCTGGGCGCGGCCCGTGATTCGCGCCTTCATTTCGCAGACGTTTTGGAACGCGGCCAACAAACCCTTCGTGGCGATTGATGCTCCGGATTTTGGGGGGGCGACTAGCTCGCAGGCGATCGGCGTACAGACAGAAGTATGGTTCTAGAGACCGCGGTTTCAATTTAATTTTTGGTTTCAGTTTCAGTGGAATGGTGGCGAAGAGGATGACACTATTGTAGAACGCATCGGGTGCCGGCCCGTGGTCAACGGGAAAAGGCAGTTCTTACGGTGGAAGCATGAAAATCCTCACAGATCAGGGGCGGATAATCGCCGGCAACGCTTTGGTGGGCGCCCTCGCGATCGTGATCGTCTATAGCGGCTTTGCCTATCCGCTCACCTACGGAAGCGGATTCTGGCCCTTCAACCGCGACTGGTTCATGTTCAGCACTGATACCGGCTACGACTTTGAGCTCCAAGCGGAAGCCGAAATGAAAGACGGGACGTTCGGCCCCTTGGACGTAACCCCGCTCTTTTCTTTTCAGGTCGGAAGTGACGGAAACCGATTCCAGGAAACACCCCGCACCAGCTGGGCGATGTTCAACATGGCTACCTATCTGTGCACGCATTTCCCCGTACGCTGGGTGAACTTGAAGGACTATTCTTGGCAAAGGCCCATGGGCCGACGCCTTCGGGCCAGCGAAGTGCCGCCCGACAAGATAACCGTCAACGCCTGGGTTAACCATTATCGATGCCGATGACAAACTACCTTCATCGCCAGGCTCCCGTATATTCCCTATGCCTCTACCGGGCGGCGCTGGGGCTCTTGATCGTCTACGACGCTCTGACCTGGCTGTTCCATACGACCGAGCTTTTCTCTAATCAGGGCTTTCACATTCCCAATGTTTGGTCTGTGCCTCACCCCACCCCCGCCCTGGCGTTCGGGCTCTGTCTCCTGCTGGTACTTTCGGGGCTGATGGTGGCGGCCGGCCTCTTCACCCGCGTCGCGATCTTTTGCACCCTCGCGATCTGGGGCTACTTTTACTGTCTTGACTCCATCAACGAGAAAGCCGCGTGGACGATCGTGATGATCGTGCTCACCGCGCTCTTCTTTTCAGATTGTGGTAACCGTTTTTCGCTGGACCACTGGCTCCGGCGCCGCGCGAAGCTTCCCGAAGCGCCGGAAACCTCCAGCATCTTCGTGCAGCGGCTGCTTCAGCTCGAATTCATGCAGATTTACTTCTTTTGCGGCATTTCCAAGATCACGAATCCCGATTGGGTAAACGGCAGTATTTTCTACCGCCTGATGAATTGCCGGTGGGCCACCGACCTCGGTATCTGGGCGAGCACCCTCGATTTGAATATCCCGGCCCGCATGGGCGGCCTGGGAACCATCCTGTTCGAATTGTTCGTGGGGGTTTTTCTGTTTTTTCCCAGCACCCGGCGTTGGGCCATCGCCGTAGGGGTTTGTTTCCACCTGGGAATCCAGGCGACGCTTTCCATCGGCACGCTAGGCTTTTACTTCATGACCGCGCTGCTGATTCTTTTTCCGGAGCCGGAAACAATCGCCGGGCAGATGAAGAAGGCGCTTGGTCGCTTCTAAAGAATCACTTTTCCGGCCCAAGGAATGGCGCGTTAGAAAAACGAGGGGGGGGTTCGCCGAACTCACCCTAAAAATAGGAACTCGTTGCTCGCCGGATGATCGCACTCCCCCATCGCCCGATATCCCCTTAACCAAAGCGAGTTTTCAAAATTTCTCAGGTAAAAACCGCAAGGGTGGTTTTCATCGCTCTCCGGCCGGGGGGATGCCACGGTAAGATAAGCCCCTTCGGGTTGGTCTAAGTATTCCAATCTCAAAAATGCGGCTAGATAAAGGGGACATGGCCTCAGCCCCAAATCCGAAGCCCGGGAGACCGCCGCCTCAAGCGAATAAGGATTATGGAGGCCCAGCTCGGATGGTTTCACTTTAACGAGGTTAACTTTTTCGGTCGAGCCATCGGGGGAAAAGGCCGGGTGTTCGAAAAGGGTCTTCGCGTAGTCGTTAAATCGAATGCCTTCTTTAACGAGGCGGTTGATCAATTGGTGCCTCGGTACTCCACCGATGGAAATTTCTTTGAAGGGTTCCATCAGGCGAATCAAGGGGCGCCGCTTAAACGGATCACGCGGCACTCATAGGGCCAGTACTTCGCCGTATCACCTTCATAGTTCCCCAGCAGCAACTCACCCGTGAGCGGCACCTCAGCCTCGGCTCCGCTCAAATTGCACACCACCGCCACGCGCTCCTCCCCAAGCCGGCGCTCGTAAGCAAAAACCTGGGCGTGATCCGCGAGCAGAAGTTCGTATTCCCCGTGCACGAAAACCGGATTTTCGCGGCGTAGGCGCGCGAGCGCGCGGTAGAAATTCAGAATGGAACGCGGATTCTTTTCCTGCGCCGCCACGTTGATGCGGGAAAAGTTGGGGTTCACTTTTAGCCAGGGCTTTCCGGAGGTGAAGCCGGCCTGCGGTGAGGAATCCCACTGCATGGGCGTGCGGGCGTTGTCACGCGAGGTAGGGCCGAGCTCGGCCAAGATGCGTTCGTCGCTCCAGTCTTCCGCGCGCTTGGCGCGAAAGAAGTTTTTGGCGGAAACATCGTTAAAATCCTGAAGCGCCGTGAACTCCGTGTTCGTCATCCCGATTTCCTGGCCCTGATAGATGAACGGCGTTCCGCGCATCAGGAAATAAAGCGCGGCGATCGACGTAGCGCTTTCTCGCCAAAAATTTCCCGTATCGCCCCACTTGGAAATCACACGGGGGATATCGTGATTCTCCACGTACAGCGCGTTCCAAACCCCGCACTTCTGCCAGCGCGTGAGCACTTCTTTGAGTTTCGCGAGCTCGATCCGCTTGGTGGGATCCGTATTCCAGAGGCCCAGGTGCTCGAACTGAAAAAGCATGTTGAGCTTTTCCGGGCTGTCCCCGATCCATTCGTTTGCATCTTCCGAGCTCACCCCGTTGGCCTCCCCAACCGTCATCACGTCGTAGTGGGCGAACGTCTCGCGGCAGATTTCCCGCAAGTAATCGAGCACGCCGGGCACGTTCATGTGAAAGGGGAAAGAGGGCACGTAAGGCTTGCCTTGCGGATTCGGCAGATCGGGAAGCCCCGGCTCTTTTTTCATGTGGGAGATGGCGTCGATCCGGAAGCCGTCTACGCCCTTATCGAGCCACCAGCGGATCATCTTGTACACTTCACCGCGCATTTCCAGATTTTCCCAGTTGAGATCGGGCTGGCGAGTGGAGAAAAGGTGCAGAAAATACTGGCCGGATTGTTCGTCGAGCTTCCAGGCCGAGCCGCCGAAAATGCTTTCCCAGTTATTGGGCTCGCGGCCCGCTTTGCCGTCTCTCCAGATATACCAGTCGTGCTTCGGATTGGCGGGATCGCGGCTTTCAATGAACCAGCGGTGCTCATCGGAGGTATGGTTGATCACGAGGTCGACGATCAGCTTCATGCCCCGCTCGTGCATGGCGCCGAGCAGCCGATCGAAATCTTCCATCGTGCCGAATTCGGCGTGGATGTCTTGGTAGTCGCTGATGTCGTAGCCGTTATCGTCCTGCGGGCTTTTGTACATGGGGCAAAGCCACACTACGTTCACGCCGAGGCTCTGCAGGTGATCGAGCCGGGAGAGAACTCCGGGGAGATCGCCCATTCCGTCGCCGTTGGAGTCTTGAAAACTCCGGGGATAGATCTGATACGCTACGGCCTCTTTCCACCAGGTATGGTTCATCCCTGCACCATACCCGTAAACGGGTTGGGTTTCATTTTGCACCTCGCCGAACCGCCGCACTCCGCGAACACACGCCACCGGATAGCCAGCCTTCCCAGCGGGTGCTATATTCTATAGATCGTGCTCCCCGACAGTTTTCCTCTTCTTCCCGCCTGTCTCCTCGTAGTGATCTGCGCGTTCTTCTCCGGCACCGAAACGGCCATGTTCAGCCTCTCCCGTTTCCAGCTCCGGCAACTTCGCCAGGCTCACGCGCAGCGTTTCGCGCGCGTGCGATTCCTCCTCGATCGCCCGGCCGCCCTGGTTGCCACCGCCCTGCTCGGAAGCGAGCTGGCGAACGTGCTTCTTTCCCACCTCACCGCCCGCTTCTACGAGGGATTACAGCTGCGGGCCTGGATGGTCACGGTGGCCAACCTCGTAACCGTGATGCCGATCGCACTTCTCTTGGGGGAGATCACGCCCAAAGTAATCGGGGCCAAAGCAAATCTTTCCGTTCTGAGCGTTTGCCTCTCCCCGTTTTGGTGGTTTTACCGGCTTTCTTTTCCCTTCCGCTTCCTGATCGAACACACCGTGAACTTTCTCACCCGCCCCCTTCGCCGGCGCCAACCGGCCAAAGAAGAAAGTGTAAACGAAGAAGACATCCGCATGCTCCTCGACGAGGGCAAGAAAAAGGGAGTAATCCACAGCGTTGAGCAAGACATGATCGAGAACTTGTTCGACATCGACGACGACAAGATTTTCGATCTCGGAACCCCGCTGCGCGACTGCCTCACCGTAAGCCAAGACGACTCCCCTAAAATGGTGATCGAACGGCTCAAACGGAACTTCTACGCCCGCATCCCGGTGCTGGGCGACCGCCACGACCAGGTGGTGGGCATCCTGTACGCGAAGGATCTGCTGAACTACATCAATCGCGACGACCAGGAAATGCGCGTGCGCGCCCTGATGAAGGATCCGCTCGTTGTGGAGCCGCAGATGAAAGCCGAAGTGCTTTTCCGTCGGTTCCGCCAGCTCAAGCGTCACATCGCCGTGATCGAAGACCGTTCCGGCCGCTGCCTGGGCGTGATCACCATGGAAGACCTTCTCGAACAGATGTTTGGTGAGCTATGGGAGGCGAAATGACGATGGCCTTCCTCGCGATCGGAACTCTGCTGTGCATGCTCGGCACGGCGTTCTTCGTGGCCGCCGAAACCGCGCTGATTTCCAGCGACAAGGTTTTCCTGGATAAGAAACGTAAAGCGGGGATCCGGCCCGCGGTAGTGGCGCTGAAGCATCTCGAAAATCTCGACTATCTCCTCTCCACTACTCAGTTCGGAGCGAACCTTTTTCTCGCCGCCGCCACTACCCTGGCCACGATTTTTCTCGGCAAAATACCGGCCGTTTCAGGATTCGGGTGGTTCGCGGTGTTCGCGCCGGTGATGCTCGTTTTTGCCGACAGCCTGCCGAAGGTGCTTGGCCGCACCTTTCCCGAACGCTTAAGCCTGGTGGCCTCCGTGCCGCTCTGGATTTTCGGGCGGCTTTTCTCCCCGATTCTCGGGCTGCTCGCGATCTACACCGCGCGCCTTTCAAAAACCGTGGGCCTCGGACGTCAGGACACGCTCAGCCGCCGCAAGCGCACCCGCGAAGAGCTTCACGCGCTCCTTTCCGAAACCGACAACGACTCCGAGATCCGTCTCGGCCACAAACGAATGATCCGGAAAATCCTGGAGTTCTCGCAGCAGAACGTGAAGAAGGTGATGCTTCCCTTCGTGAACGTAGACGCCATCGAGAAAGACGCCACCGTGCAGGAAGCCATCGACATGTTCGAAACACTCCGCCACTCCCGCCTGCCGGTATACGACGAGCGGATCGACAACATCGTAGGCGTGCTCCACTTTCCCGACGTTTTCAAATGCCGGGATCCCGATACCGAAAAGGTGAGCCGCTACATGCGCAGCGCCTTGTTTGTTCCCGAAATTCAGCAGCTCGAGACGCTCACCAACGAGATGAAGGAAAGCGAAATGGCGATCGTGGTGGACGAATACGGCGGCGCCGTAGGCGTGGTAACCCGCGAAGACGTGCTGGAAGAAATCGTGGGCGATATCTCCGACGAATGGGACGAGCACAAGCTGGGCGTGACGGAAATTTCCCAGGACTCCTACCTCGTGCACGTGAATCTCGGCGTGCACGAAGTGAATGAACGCCTCGGAATCGCCGTTCCCAAAGGAGACTACGAAACTCTCTCGGGATTTCTGCTTCAGCAGTTCAACCGAATCCCCACCCCGGGTGACGAACTTTACTTCGCCAACTTCAAAGTGAAGGTGCACCGGGCCAATGAAAAGGCCATCGAAACGGTGATCATCACCGTGCACCGCGAACCCGACGAGGGCGGCACCGATGGGGACGAAAACCTATGAGCATGATCATGCTGGTGAGCGCCGATAAGGAGCTGGGCAAGGTGATTAAGACCGCCCTAAGTTCAACGCCGGTACGGCTTTCGCTGGAATTCAACAACGCCAAAGCCGCGAGCGATGCGCTGGCCATTAGCCCCATTTCGATGGTGATTCTAGATCTCTTCGTGCCGGGATCGTCCGGCCTGGAAGTGCTCAAGGCGTTAAAACGCGTGAACGAGAACTGCCTGTTTTTGCTGCTTTCGAGAATGCGAACACGCACCGTGATTGAGCGGGCTTTCCGCTACGGCGCGCAAGACGTGCTTCCTTATCCGGTAAGCAACGAAGTTTTGAGGGATACAATTCTTCACCGGCTGGAGTCCCAGCCGCTCGCGGACGCAGAAGACCAGGAATCAAAGCCGACGCGCAAAAAATAGCGCGCCGGCCTCGCAAAACTACATCGCGTTCTTAACGTCGGTAAGAGCTTCCTCTTTCACGACATTGCTGGATACGGGAGCTTCTTTATCTTTGGCTTCTTGCTTCTTCTGATTGGCTACGAGCATATCGCACATACCAACAGTCTCGGAACTGGCCACTTTGCCGGTTTCAGCAAAAGCGGCAGAAACGGAAAGGGAGAACAACAGGGCAACAAGGGGGAACAACTTGAACAGCTTCATCTTCATTTCCTCACATCTACAACGCAGGATTCCTTTGAATCCCATAGAACTAACTTCCCTATGTATTGCAATCACCCTGCCAACTCTGTCCGAACTGAGACACATACCAAGAACCTCCTGAATCCAAGCACTTGGGCCAACTTTGAACTCGTCTCTCGTTCCGGCCTCGTCGCTTATCTGCAAACTTTATTTACAGTGATCAGCTGGCGA
>Ga0207148_1175_pt1 | contig 10546 bp, 10 predicted proteins | sample Alteio_BWMinHeat_34_FD_153558 | JGI IMG/M metagenome (GOLD analysis project Ga0207148, IMG submission 153558) | Enriched cells from forest soil in Barre Woods Harvard Forest LTER site, Petersham, Massachusetts, United States -... | ecosystem: Environmental > Terrestrial > Soil > Temperate forest >... | reverse complement strand
GCAAGCCGGGCCCTTGTCTACTTGCGGGTTCAGCGGAAAAACGCCCAGCAGACCACCTGAAACGATGCAATCTTGTACGTTGGCCTGGCCCTGCGTTTCATCGCTCACGCGGCTGCGCGTGTAGGCTGCTTCGAATTCCAACCCATGGGTCGTCCGTTTTTGCAGCTGTACTTCCAAAGCGTTGTAACGAGAATTCCCGACTGTGGCAACGTTGATGTCGCTGCCGAAGTTCGGGTTGCGGTTGGAATAGTTGGCCGCACCGTTATCCCACTGTGGCACGGAGCCATTGACGCACAGGCTGGCAGGATCGCCACAGGGACCAAGAGACGTGGGGAGGATTGGATTTCCATCGCGAACCACGGTCAGATGAACTCCGTGGTTGCCTACATAGGCCACGTCGACCGCCATGTTCCAGGGCAACTGCTGCTGAACGCTCGCGTTGTACTGAATCATATAGGGACTCTGCCAGTTGTAGTCAATGAACGTAGGCGTGAAGACACCGAGAACGTTTGGTTGATAGGCGTTCCGCACTTGATCGGGAATGGGCAATGGAAACCCGTTAGCGGTTGTGCCCAGGGTTGCTGTCTCCCAATCCGTTATCGTACAGGGCAAGTTCCTCGACTTCAGATAATTCGATGAGCAGCCAATTCCGATGTCGACCAATGCCCCAAACGGCAGAGCTCCTTCCGCGGTACCTCCGAGGGCCTCTCCGATGTTCCCCATGTCGTAGTAGATTCCGGCGCCGCCGCGGATGGCGGTCTTTCCGTTTCCAAATAGGTCATAGGCAAATCCCACGCGCGGGCTGAAATCGCGCAGCGAATTATTTTTAATGATGGGACCAATTGTAAACGGGTCGGTGGCATCGTTGATTTGCCTGGACTGCTTCCCCTGCAACTCGCGCGGCGTGTTCATGAATTCATAGCGCAAGCCCAGGTTTAAAGTCAGCCGCTGCGTGACCCGCCAGTCGTCCTGGCCGTAGAAGCCGTAGGTGTTGTAGATGAAAAAGCGGTTTTCATTGGCAAAGGTGGGCGCAAACTCGACTATGGTGGGTATGCCCTGCAAGAAATCAGACAGTTGATTGTATTGGAGCTGCCCGTTAAAGGAGTTGGTGGACTGACTTCCTTGATTAAACCGGTTGAGCAGCAAGCCAAACTTGAAGGCGTGTTTCCCGCGGGTCCAGTTTACATCGTTGCTTATGGTGTAGATGTTCTGGACGCTGAACGTCGCGGGGGCCGCATTGACGGATCCAAACTCCTGATAGATCCCGCCACCGGACCCGGCCAGGTCCACCACGCCGGTGGGAAATCCCCGCACGAGTTCCGGACCCAGCCCATTATTTTGGGTTAGGCCGTGATTGTTCACTGTCGTGCTGCTGCGCGTGCGACTGAAAGAAAACCGCGCCGTATTCAGCACCGTAGGCGAGAAAGTGTGATTCTCGGCGAGCGTAATCCACTGGTTTCGCGCGGGCGCCAAGTTGCGGAAGAAGGAGTAGTCGCCTTGCGTTTGATTGAGAAGCGCATTGTCAATGGTGTAGCGGGCAAAGAAGGTGTCATCAGTGGAGAAATTCTGGTCCACGCGCATCTGGCCATAGTTTTCCGCGGTGGTGCTGTGGTCGCTGCCTATTTGAGCGGGCGGATTGCCGCCTGCGGCCGCAACGTTGGGAAGAGGCACGATCGCCAGGAAAGGAGCAGTATAGGGGCTAAGTGTGACCGACTGGATTTGATTGCCGTTGCTGTCCAAAAGACCTTGAAGGTCGGGACACTGCGCCAGCGTGATCGATTGGCCCGCGCCATAATTGTTCGCTGCAGTAGCCAAAGCGGGGTCCCCGAACGGGTGACATCCCGCTGCCGGCACGGCGTTGTTGATGGGGACTCCAAGGTTTTGCCGAATTCCCTCGTAGACTGCGTAGAAGAACGTTTTGTCCTTCTTGATGGGGCCGCCAAATGCTGCTCCGAACTGGTTCTTTTGAAGCGGCGGGATGGGAGCGCCCGCTCCGCGATCGAAGAAGTCATTGGCATCGAGCGCGGAATTGCGGAAATATTCGAAGACGTCGCCGTGGAACTGGTTCGTTCCGCCCTTGCTCACCGCCACCATCTGGCTCCCCATGGCTAGTCCATATTCGGCCTGGAAAGTGCCGGTTACGATTCTGTACTCCTTGATGCCATCCAAACCCAGGGCATTACCAGAATCTCCGGCCACGGGGCTGCGGCCCGTGGACCCCTGCAGGATGGCCCCATCTAATGTGAAGTTATTGGATCGTACCGGCGCTCCGTTCACGCTAAAGCTGGTGCCCGACGAGTTACGTTGGTTTTTGTCCTTGTTGACGCCCGGCTTATACAGCGCCAGGTCAATATAGTTCCGGCCGTTCAGCGGCAACTCGGACATCTGCTGCTCGTTGACCGTGCCGCCCAGGGTGGAGTCCTGCGTATTCACTAAGGGTATTTCGCTGCTGACGGTGACTTGCTGTGTAGTGGAACCCACTTGCAGGGCAAAGTTAATTACACCGGTCTGCGTGACCTCCAGAGTCATGCCCGTTCGGTTCTCCGTCCTGAACCCGGCAGCTTCCGCTCTCATTTCATAGTGACCGACAGCCAACTCCGGGAAGCGATAGCTGCCATCCTGCTCCGTCATCGCCGTCTTCGTAAGGTTGGTATCCGTATTCCTCACGGTCACCGTGGCGCCGGGAATTGACGCGCCAGAGGAGTCCTTGACGTTCCCTAGAATCGTGCCTGTAGGTAATTGGGCCGCCACTGGAATCGCGGCCAAAATGAGCGCTGCAGCGATACACACTATGCTTCGTCTTACGAACTCACGATACACACCCATGTTTTCTCCTCTGGCGGAGCAGCAAGCCAACCGCCCAATCTTTGTCAATGACGGCTGCCGCGGTGACTGTTAGACGCCACCGCTTCGGTCTATTTCGAGATTCCGAAAATGCGTCCGAAATTAGCTTATGAAGACAGCGCGACCGGGAACAACACACCCACAATCGCACGAGGGCGCATGTAACCCTTATTGGCTCGGGCCATCTGCAATGCTATAGATTTCATTCACGCCCCCTTTTCACGAGAACCGGAAGAAAGGGCCTGGAACTGCACCTTGGGAAGGGCCTACGAACTTGCCGGGGGAAAGGTCCCCGACGTGTGGGTGGCATTTAGCACTGCGCAGCGACAAAAGTCAACCACAATGGATGTATTGGTCGCAGCAAAATGAGCACGACCGGAACTTCAGGGTGTGCGCCCATATACCCCCCGAAGGCCTTGATGGGGTGTCATACGAGCGCGCTAAAAGTACCCCACATGCGCGCGTGGAACACGAGAGTTAGCGGGCGCGTGCGCGCCTAAGGGAGATGGGTCGGAGCGGTGTCTGAGAAATCGATCACGCTACAGCAAGCGGGGCTTGTGAGACGTGCGAGAACAAGCCGCAGGGACTCCGCCGATGTCGCTGGAGCCAGCTCTGCTGCGAAATTCGTTGTAAAGGGGGCAGGAGAGGAATACGATGCGCCAGACATTGAGCCAAATCGGAAATCCCCGACAAATACGAACGGAGAATACACATGTTGACACGAACCTTCCTGGAACATGCACTTCTGGCGGTCGCAGTTTTTGCGATGCTCTGCGCCTTCACGTCCACCTTGCCAGCCGCGCAGAAGGCCACCACCCCTGATCTGAAGCCGTACCAGACAATGGCCCAGGACGCGCTCAAGCTGGTGACCGCCAAAGATATGAAAGGGGCCTCGAAAAAGATGGACGAACTGGAACAAAAATGGGATGCGAGCGGGTTGAACCAAACCTTGCCGAACATCGACAGTGAAATGGACGCCGCGAAAGACGCAGTGGGGTCGGGCGACGCCAAGAAGGCCACCGCCGAATTGAATACGTACCTGGACTTGCTCGCCAGGGCCTCGAAGCCTGCAAAAAAGTAAGCAGCTCGAGTCCATCGATAAGTTTGGCCCCTGAAATCTCCATCCCCGTTCAAATCTGAACGATCTTTTTCAAGTGCGTTCTCGTCAGCGGTTATTCGACTGACCAAGTTGCCTGCGATTCCGCCTCCGACGTAGGACGCACAATTTGCCGTCGCCGTACCCAACCCACTCCCTCAATGACTTTCCTCTATAACCTGATAAACTCAGCGAGAAAACAAGCCCTAATCCGTAGGAGCCTTATGCGATCCCGAATTTCTTTGCTGAGCTTGTCGAGCCTGACGCTCGCCGGCGTAATCTTCCTCGCCATCATATTCGTCCGCCCGATTCCCAAAGCATCCGCCGCAGCGCGGCAAAATAATTCCGCCGCAAAACAATCCACCCAGACCGAGACAAAGACCGACACAAAGACCGACACAAAGTCCGACGCAAAATCAGCAGGGAAGTCCTCACCCGCTCAAGCGCCCCCCGCCGCCGGCTCCATCGAAAAACGTGTCGAGGATTTTTTGCGCAAATGGTACGCCTGGGGTCCCGACTTCCAGCTCAAGATCGGCCCCGTGAAGCCTTCGCCCGCTGGCGATCTCTACGAAGTCCCGGTCGTTGTCACCGCACAGGGAGGCTCTGACGACGCCATCGTTTACGTCACCAAGGACGGCCACTTCATGCTGCGCGGCGATCTGCAGGACCTCAGCGGCGATCCGCTGCGCGAGACCATGCGCAAACTGAATCTGCAGGGCGCCGCATCCAAAGGTCCCGCCGACGCAAAAATTGTGATTGTGGAATTTGGCGATCTCGAATGCCCCAGCTGCCGCCAACTCGATTACGTGCTGCGGGCCGTGCTTCCCAAATATCCTCAGGTTCGTCTCGTCTTCAAGGATTTCCCCCTCGAGACGATCCACCCCTGGGCCATGAGCGCATCCATCACCGGCCGTTGCGTTCTGCAGCAGAGCTCAGACGCATTCTGGAAGTATCACGACACGGTTTACGACACTCAGGATGTGATCTCTCCGGAAAATTCCTATGACAAGTTGCTGGAGCTGGCCGTTCAGGCCGGCGCTACCGAAGACAAACTCAAGCCCTGCATCGCGGATCCCAAGACTCAGGATTTGGTGCGGCAAAGCATGGCGGAAGGGAAAGCCATGGACGTCACCAGCACGCCCACCAGCTTCGTCGATGGCCGCAGAATGATCGGCCCGAACCAGGAAGTCCTCGAGCAGTACATCCAGTACGACTCCGCCCACCCTGCGCAGTAACCACGTTCAGCAGGCCGAATCCTCGCCCTTTGGTGCCTCGATCAGGCGCTGCGGACGTAACATAATACAAATTATCGGCTACCGCTTAGCGACTGAAAAACAGCGGCTTTTTTCAACGACGGGGCGGCGGGGCGAGGCCGGCGGCGAGTTCGACCGGTTTGCCGTGAGGCGTGTGGCGATAGGCTTCCGCCCAAGCCTCTTTGCGTGCAGCGAGCGCAGCCGGGTCGGTCAAACCTTTTGCCGCAACGAGGCGTTCGAGAGCAGCAAGCCAATGATCGTAGTACCGCGAGCCGTCATCGGGCTCACCGTGATCGGCAGCGGTTTTGAGCTCCGCGGCGAGCGTGGCGGCCCATTCCTTCCAGGCGAAGTGGCCTTGTTCGGAGAGCCTCACCGCGAGCGCGAAGGCTTGTGCCTGCCAGGGTTCGGCAAACACGGGCCCGCCTTCGTCGCGAGGCAGTCGCGGCAATTCCGCAATTCGCTCTGCAAACACTTGGGGATCAGGCTGGTTCAAGGTGGTCGTCCCAAAGGTTGACGTAGATCGAATCGCGCGATGAGGCCTGCTCGCCCCACAGTTCGCGGGCCGCAAAACGCACGGAGTAAAGATGCTGCGGCTTTTCGCCTTGAAAATGCGCGTTGCTATCGGCGAAAAGAAAAACGCCGTGATCCCGCTCGATTGTGCCGAGCTTGCCGCGTGCGTACCGCGGCAAGCGAGTGTGCGTCGTGGGATTGATGTTGCGTCCGCGAACGCGCTGGCCCACCTGGAAGCGCGCCGCCACCGCGACGTCGCGCTTTACAGGATTGCCCCGAGCGATCAGCGCGGGCACGCCTTCCGCCTTCACCGGCGGTGTTCCTTTCGCGGAACCCACTGCGGGCTTGCCGCTTTCCAACTCCGCGCGCGTTACCAGTCCCCTGCCCGTCACCAGATCGACTAGCGCCGCCAACCATTTCTCGTAATAGCTCATGCGCAGATAATCGGCCGGCGGGATGCGTTCGATGGCGTGCCGCATCGCGTCCAGATTCCATTTGCCCCAGGCCGAGCCCAACCACATCATGCCCCAGACGCGGCCTTCCCAGCGCGCATGGAAGACGGGCTCATTCTTTTCGCGCTGCGCCGCGCCCATGTCCTGCATGCCGCCCATATCGTGCACGCCGTTCATGCGCGGCCTCCCGGCTTCGGAGCCGCCACTTTGGCGACGCCGATCATCGCGTCGCGCGTGACCAGCGCGGCGAGTTCTTCTTCTTTCAGCTTTTCCGTACCGGCAGGCCGTTCGGGAAGCACCAGATAACGTAGCTCCGCGGTGCTGTCGTGAACGCGGACCTCTACGTCCTTCGGCAGCTCGAGTCCAAATTCGCGCAGCACGCCGCGCGGATCGATGACGACGCGCGATCGATATGCCGCGGACTTATACCAGATCGGCGGCAGCCCCAAAACCGCCCACGGATAGCACGAACACAAAGTGCAGACGACAAGGTTGTGTACGCTGGGCGTATTCTCCACCACCTGAAGGTAATCGCCGCCGCGGCCTCCGAAACCGAGTTCCGCAATGGCCGCTGTGCCGTCCGCGAGCAGGCGCTGCTTGAATCCGGAATCGACCCAGGCTCGCGCAACCACTTGTGCGCCGTTGCGCGGACCAATTTTGTGTTCGTACGTATCGACCAGCGCATCGAGCGCGGCAGGATCGACCAGGCCTTTTTCTACCAGCAGCGATTCCAGCGACTTCACCCGCAGCGCCGGATCGGAAGGCACCAGGGAATGCTCGTGTTCGTGCCCCTGATCGGGTGCCTGCGCGTGAGCAAGGTCATGCATGGCTGCTGCTGCCGCTCCGGACTTGGCTATGAAATCGCGTCGAGACGTTTTCATCGCGCATACCTTTCAACAATATGCCGATGATAGTAGACCCGAACGGCAGTGGAAAGTCCGAATTTTAAGCCTCAGCGAAAGTAGCTTTTGGCTTGGGCGGGTCCAATGATAGAATCCGGCGCGGCCCTCCCCTGAAAGCATGCGCGCTCAGCTAGCGATCACTTACGTCGTCCAAAAAGGCAAGGAAGCGGGCGTTATGCTCGTGCCGCATCGCTATCGCGATGGCACATACCTCGCCAGCAAGTGCAAGCAGGGTCCCCACTTTCGCGTGGACTCAACCGAGGAGTTGATCACCCACATGGTCAACGGCCATTACATCCGCATGAGCAATCCCGAGACCCGCCATCATCGTACGCCCCGACTGATCCGCCCCGCATCGATCCGCGTCGAATGGGTCTCCTAGAGCTGAGTCTTCAGAATACCCGCGTGTAGCAATCGACGTCAGCTCACCCGTTCCGGGCACCGTCGAATGTGCCGGTGTTCGTCTTCCGCGACGGCGTTTATGAGGTTAGACCTGTTGGTTCCCACTATTATAAGGCCGACCTTGTGGCCGATCTACGGACCGATCCTGCTTATCAGGCCCTGTATCTTGCCGCGGCCCAAAAGGACTCCAGGGAGGCTCTTCTTGTTGCCCTCCGAGATTTAGCCGAGGCGAGAATGGGCACACCTAAATTAGAAGAGTTCGGATTTCGACGAGATCCTCCTTGGATTTTGAGAAGGCTGTATGGTCTAGACCACGAGGATGCAGCGCCCTTTGGAACCATTTTTCATATGTATCTTAATTGTGCTCAATCCGAAGGACGGCCAGAAAATTGTGTAAGCCAGGCAGATGTCGAGTCTGAAGAGGATCGCAAAAACCAAATGCTTAAGATTCTTGACGAGGAAATCAAGCGCCTCGAAGAGCTGAGAGAGCTATCCTTAGCTCTCTGCTTCGAGAGAATTGAATTCAACAAGCTTACACACCTCGTTCCGCCTCCTGCAGTTTCGGAACGGTTACTGCGATACGAAACTCACTTGAGTCGCGAGTTCGACAGGACACTCTCTCAACTCGAGCGCCTCCAGAGAATGCGTCTTGGACTGCCGATCGTTCCTCCAATCAATCTCCGGTTGTCGAGATAAGAGTTGACTCCGTTAACGCTGAGCCAAAAGAAGTGACTCCTTTTCAGTAGTACTACGTATGTAGCATAGAACTTAAACCTGTTAAATTACAAAACGAACTCAGCTTTCTGCCATGTCTTCAACTATTTAGCTCTTTAAAGGCACAGCAAACGAAGACGGGAAAAAAGGGAATGTTCCCGAAAGATTTTGGCCATCGCTCGCGCTATTCAAGTCACACTACAATGTTCCAGTCGCGTTACACTCATACCTGACATATTCCGATGCGAGCGATCGCTTCCGTCCGCGCCACACTGCCGTTTCGCTTCGTCGAACATCCCTTCGATAAGCGGCATGGCATCGACACGGCCGGATATCTCAGCAAGCGCGACCTCGTCACCGGCCATCCCCACGACGCCTACTTGACCGGATATTCTGCCGTGGCGCCTTCGGTTTTCCGCCAGATGTGCCGCCGCTGGATCGATACGCTCGCCGCGCGCCGTCGCGTGGAAGCTTTCAGCTTCATCGACGTGGGCGCCGGAAAAGGTCGCGCGCTGCTGCTAGCCTCCGAACTGCCGTTTCGCAAAATCATCGGCGTGGAATTGAGCAAGCATCTGGCCGACACCGCCGCGCTAAATATCGAGAAATGGAAGCACGAACATCACGCGCGTGTGCCCATTCGCGTGGTCCACCAGGACATCCTCGATTTCCGCTGGCCGCGTACTCCGCTTGTGGTTTACCTCTATAATCCTTTCGAGCGCGAAATGATCGAGCAGCTCATCGAGAGGCTTCGATTGGCCGCCAAAGCCGGGTCGCGCTGCGTCGATGTGCTCTATCTGAATCCTGTTTTTGGCTACTTGCTCACCCGCTCGCGCCTGTTTCGCGAACTCTGGAATGAACGCATCAACATGAGTCAGGAGGACCAGAACGCCGATCCCTATGCGACCAGCACTGATCTGGTCTCCGCTTATCGCTTCTCCCCGCCATCGTGACAATTGGATCGGGCTGTCATCCTGAGCGAACATCGTGAGCGAAGGATCTCTTCGGAGCTTTCGCCACATAGCACGTTGTAGCTCAGGTCGTCCCGCCGGCTTGCCCTGAGCGGGGTTTGCGAAGGGCGGTTCCTCGGCGGGAGACCTGAGGCTTTGCGGGTCGGCCACAATTCGCGTTCTCCGCGCATCGGGATCCGGCTTGAGGCTCGTTCGGATAAGCGAAGGATCTCTTCGGAGCTTTCGGCAGCTCTTGTAGCCCAGGGCGCCCGCTGTCCTTGCGGGGCCCTGGGGATTTCTCTTGTGCGGGGTTTTTAGGCGTGGGGCGCGGAGCCATAAGCATTCCGGCTTGTGCCGAATTATTTGCGCTAATTTCGTTTAGCTCTCAGCAGTAAACTCGTTTGCCCAAGGAGCTTCAATGCCCGACGATACTCAATACCAGCGCGGTCGCGCCAGGCTGAAACAAATGCTTGGCGATCTCGGCGACCAAGCCGTTGAAAATATCGCCCGCATTTCGCCGGATATGGCGAACTATGTTGTGGAATTCATCTTTGGAGACATTCAGTCGCGGCCCGGCCTCGACCTGAAAACGCGCGAACTCGTCGCCGTGATCGCCATCGCCACGCGCGGCGGCGCCGAACCGCAGCTCCGCGCGCACCTTCATGGCGCGCTAAACGTTGGCTGGTCCCAGCAGGAAATTCTCGAGTTGATGATCGAGCTAGCGGTCTACGCGGGCTTCCCCGCCGCGCTCAATGGCCTGTACGCCGCCCGCGACGTCTTCGCCGAACACGCCGCCACATCCACGCGCTGAGCGATTCGGTCAGTCATCCCGAGGAGGAAGTTGGGTGGCGGGTGCCCCATCTTTCGCCTTTTGTGCGATGGGTCCTCGTTTTCTGTCTCCCGCTCTCCTGCATGCGGGTGCCCCATCCTTCGTGCCCGCCTTACGCGCAGGCGGAGCTTGCGCGCTTGAAGACGTCGCGAAGGGTGGGTCGCTCCCTTGTACTCGGGTGCCGCACCCTTCGTTTTAAGGGTGCGGTTTTTCTGGCGGTTTTACGACGAGCATCCAAATAATCTGCTCTTACTTATCTATGCCTCACCCAAAGGATACCCAACCAAATACGTGATCGGCAGGCGCAAGAAGCCGCGCTTCATGCACCCAATCTCCCAACGATAGCCGCATTCCGCGATTCCGCCCGTGAGTTCGCGCAATTCGCGCGGCGAATAAGCCCGAAGGCAGGAAATGATTCCATCAAAAAACAACACGAGAGGCACAATCGGTACGAGCCATCTCCACACCAGCCGCGCGAACGGTCGTGGCTGCAGAAAGGGCACGACGAAGATGTCCGCAATCAGAACGAGCGGCAGCAGCAACAACGTCAACGGCCGCCGTCCTGGAATCTCAAATACGCCGATGCCCCGCCGATTC
>Ga0207148_1182_pt1 | contig 10569 bp, 5 predicted proteins | sample Alteio_BWMinHeat_34_FD_153558 | JGI IMG/M metagenome (GOLD analysis project Ga0207148, IMG submission 153558) | Enriched cells from forest soil in Barre Woods Harvard Forest LTER site, Petersham, Massachusetts, United States -... | ecosystem: Environmental > Terrestrial > Soil > Temperate forest >... | reverse complement strand
GGGGTTCGCGATCGTTGGGTCGCCGAAAGTGATGCCCGCGACTGTCCTTGTCCAGGGAACGCACGAAGTGCTGGATTTCCTCACTTCATTTCCGACAAAGCCACTCTCCGAGCATAACGTACGTGAAGATGTCGTGCAGACCCTCGAGCTTTCCGATACACTTGCGAACGTCATAATAATCACTAGTGGGCAGCCCGTTCAAGTCAAGCTGAACATTCAGGCTGTAGCAGAGCAAGTCTATATAGGCGTTCCGATCGAGGTCGATGCACTTCCTCCGGATAAAGAGTTGCTCCTGTTGCCGGCGGACCTCTCAGTAACATTGCGAGGTGGCGTCGATCAACTTGGAAATTTGAGCGCTGCGAAGATCCACGCACATGTGAAATATGATGCAATTGCGTTCGATACAAATCGAACGATTGCGCCAATCATCGATGTCCCGCCAGGCACGTCATTAGTTCAGGCCACGCCTGGACGACTTCGATTTGTGGTGCGCAAACGAACGGAGGTGCAGAGTGCTCATCCGTGAGGCTTCGTTCGTAGTCCTCGATATCGAGACCACCGGGTTGAGTGCGATGAATCATCGCATTACGGAAATAGCCTTATTGCGAGTCGAAGGCGGAGCGATCGTCGATCGACATGACATGCTCATTAACCCTGAGCAATATATCTCGCCCTTCATTGCTGAATACACGCACATTACCAATGCGATGGTCTTCGGCAGACCGAACTTCATTGAGCGCGCGCCCGAACTCGCACAGTGGATCGGTGCTTCTGGACCCCCAATTATCGTTGGGCACAATGTTCAGTTCGACAAGAGTTTTCTCGTTCAGTCGTTCATTCGCGCGAACGATCCCCACCCGATTGCATCAGGATTTGCAGCGTTGCCAACGCTGTGCACTTGCCGACTCGCAAAGCGGCTGACAAATCTTCAGCGTCGAGGTTTGGAGCACGTTGCCAATCATTTTGGTATTAAGATCAAACAGCGGCATCGCGCGATGGGAGACGCCGAGGCGACTGCACAAGTATTAATCCAGTTTCTCAAGATGGCCGAAGAGCTGGGCTGCGAAGAGGTCGGAGATCTTGTCAAGCTTCAATTCCGCAAGCCTGAACAGGTAAAGCGAACGAGTATTCAGCGGACGTTGCAAGAGAAGGTACACGAATTTCCGCAGCGTCCTGGTGTCTATATTATGCGTGACACGCGAAAAGGCGTGATCTACGTCGGTAAGGCGAAAGATCTGCGCGATCGTGTCGGAAGTTACTTTTCGAATGCTGTCATCGCTTCTGGCACGAAGCACCAGCGGATGATGAAAGCCGTCCGAACAATTGAATACGAAGAAACCGGCAGCGAACTTTCAGCGCTCTTACGCGAGAGCCGAATGATCAAGGAGTTCAAGCCGCAGTTCAATCGATTGGAGCGGAGCTATAAATCGTGGGCATTTCTCAAACTTGATGTTCAGAATCTGTTTCCGAAGCTTGAAGCAGTTCGTGAACCTGCTCTCGATGGCGCAGAGTATTACGGTCCGTTCCGTTATCGCTCAAGTGTCGAAGCGTTGATCGAAGTACTTAATCGCTCCTTCACGCTGCGCGAGTGCAACGACAGCTTTAGTGTAAAACCAGGCAACAAACCCTGTTTCTATTATGATATCGGGCGCTGCAAAGCGCCATGCGCTTCACTCGAGAGCCCGATCGAATATGGAAGTGAAGTAGAACGCTTGCGGCAATTCCTTGCTGCCGGAGAAGAAGGCATTCTTTCGCTTGTGGAACAGATGACGCAGGACGCTGCGGAGAAGCTGTTGTTTGAAGAAGCTCAATTCCTCAAAGAGCGCTATCTCGAACTCAAGAAAGTGATGGGTTCTGGCGAGCGCGAAGTTTCAAGCATTAATTCGAATAACTGCATACTCCTCACGAAGATCGATGATGGAAAGGCGGAAGTCTTCTTTGTGAGATTTGGCCGACTGCTGAAGCAGTCCGTTCTTACGCTCGAGCAGTTGCCGGAGATCGAAGTGTGGTTTCAAAAGCAGTTGCGCTATTACTATGCGACAGGAGCAACGGCGATTCCGCCTGAATGCGGCAAGCCGGAGATCGACGAAATGCGAATACTCGCGATGTGGATCGAGCGTGCGAAGCGGGACGAATCGAGTACGATCATATATGTTAACGAAGCGCATGATGTAGTGCTGCCTACCCTAGTATCTGCTGCATATTCCGTACTTGGGGCAGGTATCGCGCTTATTCCGGCGCCCGGTCCCGCTGAGGAATTTCAGCCCGTGGTTTCACATCCAATTGGAATCACTTTCACACCTGAGGGATTGGAAACAGCTCGACGTCTCACCACAAAGCCCATGTATCCAAAGCGATGAAAGAAATCGAACAACGTATTCTCGCCCTCACTGAAAAAGTCTATCCGCAGGTCGTCGAGATTCGACGTACCATTCACGCAAATCCCGAACTTGCATTTGAGGAGAAGGAGACCGCAGCGCTCGTAGCAAAGACGCTGAAGGCGGCGGGCGTTGATGTGAAGGAAGGCGTTGCTCGCACCGGTGTGCTGGGTTCAATCAAGGGAAAGCGGACCGGGAAGATCATCGCGCTTCGATCTGACATGGATGCCTTGCCGATCACCGAAGCTACGGGTTTACCTTTTGCGTCAAAGAATGCAGGGAAGATGCATGCGTGCGGGCATGACGCGCATACTGCGATCGGACTTGGTGCCGCGATGGTGCTGGCCGAACTCAGGAATGAGATCAGTGGCGAAGTACGCTTCATCTTTCAACCGAGCGAAGAGCGGAATCCAGGTGGTGCTCCGTTCATGATCGAGGCTGGTGCGCTTGAGGGAGTTAGTGAGATATACGGATTGCATGTTCTTTCGCAGGCAGATGCAGGCACGGTGGGTTTTTGTCAGGGAGAGATGATGGCAAGTGCGGACGAACTCTACATTACGATACGTGGGAAGTCCGGCCATGGCGCACGTCCACAGCATACGATCGATCCTGTTGTCACGACGGCTCAGGTAATACTCGGACTTCAAACGCTGATCTCTCGCAACCTCGACCCGTTCGCTCATGGCGTTATCACAATCGGGTCTGTGCATGGAGGTTTCGCTCCAAACATTATCCCTACTGAGGTAAAGCTCGTTGGTACACTTCGGTCCATGTCAAAAGAGTGGAGAGAGTACGCTCACAAGCGCGTGCATGAGATCATTGAAGGCATCGCACATTCCGCCGGTTGCGAAGCTGATGTTCACATCGATCTTGGTTATCCCGTCCTGAGAAATTCGGACGCTGAAACGATCTTTGCTGCGGAATGCGCGGAGCAATTATTAGGTGCCGATCGCGTTTTCCAGGCAGAGCGGCTCATGGGTGCAGAGGACTTCGCGTATTACCTTGAAAAGGTCCCCGGTACCTTCTATCGGTTAGGTATTCGTAACACTGCACAAGGCATCACGGCCGACATTCACAACGATCACTTCACGATCGATGAATCATCATTGAAGGCTGGAGTTGCGATGCAGGTTTATCTGGCAATTCGAGGTCTGGCCCGCTTGAGCGAGTGATCTTCACCCAGACGTTTTTGTACTCACGGTAACGTTGCCCGTTCTCTGAAGTTTTCCCCATCCCTGCAACTGACCGCGAAGCGCAGCGAAGATGCTCTTGAAGAGCACGTAATACATCATCTGCCGATACATAAACCGTTGCAGCAGGAGCCAACCAATCAGGCGAAGCTTTTCGCCTTCTAGAGAAAAGGCTACGATACTTCCGAGCAAATCGATTGCGAGAAAGACGAGATACGAGATGATCGTGACATCCGAGTCGCCGCTGAAAAGACTGAGGACAAAAATCAGATCGACGATCGGTGCAAGCAGCGGCAACAGGATCTGGAAGAAGAGGATGTTGGGCATTGCGATCATGCCGAGCGCTCCAGCTTTTGGATTGAAGAGCCACATGCGATGTTTCCAGAATGCTTGCATCGTGCCGAATGTCCAGCGAAAGCGCTGCTTCAAAAACGGTTTTATTTTTTCTGGCGCTTCGGTCCAGGCGCGAGCGTTCTCGGCATAACGGACCTTCCACCCACGTTGCACAATTCGCATCGTAAGATCCGTGTCTTCCGCAAGCGTATCGCTGGTATAGAGTCCAACTTCTTCAAGCGCGGTCCGACGAAAGGCGCCGATTGCTCCTGGTACGACAGTGATAGCGCCGAGTAACTCAAAGGCTCTGCGGTCGAAATTCTGGCTTGTGATATACTCGATTGCCTGCCACCTTGTTAGAATATTGCGAACGTTACCAACCTTCACATTCCCGGCGACAGCACCGACCTCTTCATCCTTGGCAAAATATTTTAGCATTTCGCAGAGCGCTTCGGGTTCGAAGACAGTATCCGCATCAATGACAATGATCACATCCGAAGTGGTGCGAGCGATGCCATAATTAAGCGCGCTGGCCTTGCCTCCATTTGGTTTGGTGAAGACTCGCACTCGATCGTTATCACGAAATGCATGCTTCACAACTTCATACGTGTCATCTTTCGAACCATCGTCGACGACGATCACATCGAACTTCGCGCCTTTGGAAGCGAGTACTGTTTCAACCGTCCTGACCACCACCACATTCTCGTTATAGGCAGGAATGACAACCGTCACACGAAGATCGATCTTCGAATCGAAGCGCTCCTTGCGTGCCCTGCGCCAACTAATGACAGCGAGAATGCCGATGAGAAGCATTCTCGCGATCGAGAGTACGATTGCAAGAAAAAAGATATCCGAAAGAAAAACTTGAAAAGCGAACGTGCCGGTGAGCACATAACGATCGAGAATCGCATTCGAGCGCTCCCCGCCGGTCAGCAGTGGCATAAACGATGCCTTGGGAACACCGATGAAATCATGGAGCGAGACGAGGGTATCGCCGCGCGCCCTAAGGCTGTCGATAAGAATAGGCAAAGCTTCAAGCGTCGCTGAGCGATCACCACCAGCGTCATGCAATAGAATAATGCTACCGAGCGAACGCTGAGCTAGGCTCGTATCGATGATGCGCTGTGCGGTAATGGGCGTGTGCCAGTCCTGCGGATCGATCGCCGAGCCAACCATCAGGTAACCCATTCGTGCAGCACGAGCGACTGGCAGTAATTCCTCGAGCGTGGTAGGCTCAGCATCTGCGACATAGGGCGGACGAAAAAGTACCGTCTTTGCGAGAGTTCCTGCGCGAATAATATTTTGCGTAGAGGAAAGTTCGAGTACTGTTTGTCCTTCAGAGATCAGAGCAATATTCGGATGCGTGAGCGTGTGGTTGCCGACCTCGTGCCCTTCTTCATAGATCCGCTTGAGCAGACCAAAATTTCGTTGAGCGTTTTCTCCGACGACAAAGAACAATGCCGGCACATGCTTAGCGCTCAACACATCAAGAATCTTCGGAGTCCACTGGGGATCGGGACCATCATCGAACGTTAGTACAACTTTATGCGGGTTTTTCCCATAACGACGAAGTGTATAACTTGACGGCAGTTCGGATAAATGTTCTCCGGTGATGAGCTGATTATTCTGGTCGTAAGTGAGATCGCGTCTACCGTCATGAGGATCGGCGACGAGTGCAAGCAATTCACCTTCTCCCTGATACTCAGGATTGTGAGAGGGGAGTATCCGTCTTAACGAATCGATCGTTTTTGGATTTCGCCGATCCGACATTCGTGCATAGATCGACCACATTGATGGATCTTCAGCACCAAGCCGCCAAATGGCGGTGCCGCCTACGTCATAATTATCAAGGATCGAGAGCTGATTGAAGATCGTGACTGCGTCGTTGACCCACACATCGTGATGCGTTGAATCATCTTCGTCGTAGCTGAAGTGCAGCGAGCCGCTTGTGGTATCAAAAACGGGAATGGTGTCGCTCTCTCGTGCAATAACAGCAGCTTGATCGAATGAGACTTCTGTCCCGGAAAGGGTGCCGCCGTTTTGCTCGGTGGGCCAGTCATAACCGTATGTCGCAAGTCCAACGATAAGCTTTTGCGCCGGGATCGAGTGAAGCGCGCGTTCAACCTGGCTGATAAACCATCCGGTTGAACTGACCGGACCAGGCACCGAACCTGCGCTGTGTTCATCGTAGGCCATCAAGACCACATAGTCCGTGGCATCGGCATATGCCTTGAGATCAAAATTATCATCATCGGCTGGAGCATCGAAGGAGAGAGCCATGCCATGCTGATGCAACGCTGCCTTGAGTTCAGTCAAAAATTTCTTCAAAGCCGGCTGGACATCTTTCGGCACATTTTCAAAATCGATGTTGATGCCATAAAAATGATTTCGAACACTCAATTGCACGATGGAGCGAACGAGTTGAGTTGCCAGCACGTCATTACGCAAACTCTCGAGCCACGTGCCTTGCCATAGCTGCGAGTGTTCGTCATAGTTTGTAACCATGCAATGGACGTGTACTTCCGGATGCTTGGCAAGGAGCTTTGCCGCATTGGAGTCGGCTTCGAAGATCAATGAGTCTGTTCGATTCGGCAGCAGCCTGCCCCATTCCAGGAAGACTGCGTTCATCGCTCCAAGATGTGCCTTGAGTGATTTATAGCTCAGCATATCCCAATTGACAAAGAAGCCGGCGCGGATCGCGTCGGTGTCAGAAGTGGAATATCCCGGCATTTTGGAGCGGTGAGCGAGGAATGTTTCGACATTCGCCCGACTTTGTCGAAAATTGTCGACAGGTGTGTACCGCTTGATGACTCCCTGCGCCTCGCCTCCGCTTGAGGTTCGCGCGAATTTTGGCGTCGTCAAACCCGGCACCGAAAAGAGAATCGTGGCTGCGACCCCTAAGGCTGCAAGGACCAGTAACCCACCCAGGACAATTCCAAAGCGCATGCGCTTCCAGCGGCGTGGATTGTCGGCCTGAAATACATGTTTACGAGCTTGCTCGCGAGGTTCTTCCAACGTTACTTCTTAGCTTTTGAATAATAATGAGTCTAACTATCGCTTAACTTTACGAAACATTCCCTTGATGGTTGCGGGTTTAGAAGGAAGGATATTTTAGGGTCCGCACGACCAAGGCTTCGTCCTTTATTGTTTTAACGCTTGCCGTATCGATTGCTCTGCAATTGCATTTGCTCTTATGCCGATGCCCTCGAAGTGCAATGGCGGTTTTTATGAACTCTACGTTTGGATCTCGACAATAAGTACGCCATCCGGCCTTCATATGCCGCTCTATTCGTTGCTCTCACAAGCTTTGTTGTCTATTTGACGACAATAGCGCCCGGTCTAGATTTTATCGACGCCGGTGAGCTCACTACGGATGTCTACACGCTAGGAATTGCCCATCCGACCGGATATCCACTCTTTACCCTTGTTGGGTTCCTGATTTCGCATCTTCCGATCGCCTCGTCGGTCGTCCTCCGAGTTAACATTATGGCGGCGTTCTTCACGGCGATCGGCGCAGGCGCAGTCGTGCTCCTTATGTATGAGATTGGCACATACTGGATGGAATGGCAAGCCGCGAGGCCGAGTAAGAGAAATGTTGTTTCGGAGAAGAACCGCTCATCTCGCAGCGTAACTAAGAAGAAGACAGCCAACAAGGAAGTCGCTCCTGCCGAGAAGAACTCGCAACAACCTTCCCACGACAAGAGATATTTTCCGCTGATCGCAGCAATAACAGCAGGGTTTGCCGCGGCCTTCAGCGCGACATGGTGGGCGCAATCGACTTCGATCGAAGTGTATCCGCTTCATCTTGCGCTTGTGCCCTTCGTCATACTTACATTCTTGCGGATGCTGCGATTCGATGATCCATCGAACCCAAGGCTGACAAAGCATTCTGTTACATTCGCAGTAATGCTTGGATTGTCGTTCACCAACCACATGACGACGAGCTTTCTTGCACCAGCAACGATCGCGCTTTATTTCATTCACTATGGATTGAGGAAGACAGCGTTGCAGAAGATTGCCTGGCTCGCAGTTCCATTTGTGGCAACTCTCTTGCTCTATGCGTATCTGCCGATCCGATCAGCCATGAATCCGATCATGGACTGGGGGCATCCGACAACATCCCAACTGCTGCTCAAACACATGTCGGGCGGCCAGTACAAGATCTGGATGTTTAGTGGTTCGGCAGCAGAGCAATGGAAATATTTTTGGGCTCGTGCACCAAAGGAGTTCACGGTCATTGGCTTTACTCTTGCCATGTTCGGGATTGTATCCATCGCAAGGATGCACGGGCGCAAACGAGTTGAGATGCTGACATTCACTTCTCTGCTCTTTTTTGGCTGCGTCCTCTTTGCGATGAATTATGGTATTCACGATATAGACTCCTACTTTCTCCTGGCCTATCTTACGATCGCAGTTTGGATTGGGTGCGGAGTGCTTTATGGGCTTTATCTGTATCGGACGAACCTTCGGGCAATGATGATTGGCCTTACTGCAATTGTGCTGATCGCTGGTATTGAATTCTATTTCAACCATGCCGAGGCTGACGAGAGCGGCAATCATTTCGTGGATGATTACACACAGAATGTGCTGAAAAATCTGCCACCGAACGCGATCATCTATTCAACACAATGGGACTTCTGGGTCAGCGGCGCATATTATTATCAACTGATCGAGAAACTTCGACCCGATGTGCTCGTCATAGATAAGGCAATGCTGCACGACCGTCCATGGTATCATCACCAACTCGCGTTGCGCGCTCCCGATGTCATGAAACGCGCTGAAGCAGAAGAAGCTGCGTTTATGAAAAAGCTTGTACAATTCGATGCCGGCGGAGCCTTTGACACGGTTGGCATTGGAATCGCCTACAATAGCATGATGAATGCGCTTGTAATCCGCAATCTTGATCGGCCGACATTTATCACAAGTGAAATACTTGACGAGCGTGAGGATCCATTCATGCCGCAATTGAAGCGGGTTGCAGACGGACTCGCATGGCGTCTGATGCTTAGTGATAGCGCGCTCGATGTTCCGCTGCCAAAACTACAATGGCGCGACGGTCACTATCGCCGTCGGAATTACTATACAGATAACGCGCGCTGGCTGCAGGCTGTCGGACTTGCGTCAACCGCCCAGCGGCTAGCCAGCGAGGGGAAGAGAAGTGAAGCGCTGGCATTTATCGATCTTGCGGTACGATTCGAGCCGGACCAATCGCCAACTGCCCTGGAGGACTTGACCCCACGCGATCTTGAATTTGCTCAAACGACGGACTCACGATTCGCTCAGATCCAACAAACAAAGACGCTCATCGCACAATCAGCCATGCAGAAGCCGCTCAATATCCCAACAGCAACTCGAAAATGAGCAGTCAACATACGGACCCACAGAACATGCGATCGCACATCACGCGCATGGGCGATCATATGGTCGCGGCTCTTGAGATTGTAATGGAAGCGAAGTCATCATTCAAACTTCCTGTGCTCGATTCAGTAAGCGAGATCGTCATTTGCGGAATGGGAGGATCTGCAATCGGTGGAGATCTTGTCGCCAATTACTTGCGAGATGTATCGCCAGTGCCGATTGATGTTATTCGATCTTACCGTCTGCCCAAACATATTTCAACCCGTTCTTTAGTGATCGTTTCAAGCTATTCAGGCAATACTGCGGAATCGCTGGATCTATTTGAGCAGGCAATGACGCGCGGTGCGCAGATCGTTTGCGTGACGACAGGTGGAGAACTCGAAGCGAAAGCAGTCGCCAATAATCTTCCATTGGTCAAGCTTCCTGGCGGAATGCAACCTCGCGCTGCGCTGGCCTATTCGTTTGTCCCGCTGCTCGTGCTCATTTCGGCTGTGTTGAAGCTTAAAGACTTCGGAGACACAATAATCGGAGTAGGACAGCATCTCAAGGAGTTGGCAGTTCTATATTCAAACGTTGGTAATGGCAATCCTGCATACGACCTTGCAGAAAAACTTACCGACAAGATTGCGGTCATTTATTCCTCAGATGATCTAAGCAGCGTGAACCTGCGTTGGCGTGGGCAGTTACAGGAAAACGGCAATCATCTTGCCTTTGGAAATGTGCTGCCGGAGCTTGCGCATAATGAAATAAATGGTTGGTCGTTTCCAATAGGCTTTGCAAAGGATATTCATCTTGTGATTCTGCGAAGTAGAGAGGATGATCATCCCTCCGTTCTGCGAAAGATGGATGAAGTTCGCGCGCTTCTTATCAAGCGAGGTCTCGGAATCACAGAACTGACTGCAATAGGGAAGAACAAGCTTGAACGACTTTTCAGCCTGATTTCGCTTGCAGATTGGTCGAGTTATCATCTGGCGCTGCTCGAAAATATTGATCCGACAGAGATACCTGCGATCGACGAACTCAAGCGCAGCTAAACCGACGAGAGTGGCAACTCTCCAGCAATTTCCGGGAATAACTCAGCAGATTGTAGCACGCGTGGGGCGATCGAACCTTGCTCCAACTCGATGATCTCTTTTCCCGCTGTTGAAACTCCGTGCTCCTTTAGTCTTCTGGCGCTTACAAGCACATTACGTTCAAGTGAGCCAACGCTATCGTTGTAGCTCTCGACAGTCTTCCTGAGATTTGTGCCCAGCCTCGAGAAATGTTCGCCGACCGTGGAGAGGCGTTTATAGAGTTCAGCTCCAAGGTCA
>Ga0207148_1161_pt3 | contig 10613 bp, 11 predicted proteins | sample Alteio_BWMinHeat_34_FD_153558 | JGI IMG/M metagenome (GOLD analysis project Ga0207148, IMG submission 153558) | Enriched cells from forest soil in Barre Woods Harvard Forest LTER site, Petersham, Massachusetts, United States -... | ecosystem: Environmental > Terrestrial > Soil > Temperate forest >... | reverse complement strand
ACTTTGGGTACACAGCCATGATCGGTAACGGCTCAAACCAAAAGAACGAAAACAATAAGTTTAAGAAATACTATGCAGAGGTATTCGGCATGTTCCTCGATAAAAAGATCATCGTTGAGTTCTTTGCCGATGCCGACTTCACTGGTAAGACTTCCTATAGCGACGACACGAGCAAGAACACCACGTTGAAAGGCTTCGTCGCGCTGCAACTTGACCCGATCACGATCGGAGTCGAATACTCTGGACAGAATCAGACGGTCGCTGGCGCACCTGCGAATGTTACACCTGGCGGACTTTCAGTATTCGCACATGGACCCATCATGGAGAAGACGCTCGGATTCTTCGCGCGCTTCGATACCTGGAATCCTGATGCGAACACGACCGATAAGGGCTTCAAGGAGAGCTTTATCACCGCCGGTCTCGATTGGCAGCCAGTCTCGAATGTTCACATTGAACCGAACGTCTGGATCGATAGCTACACAGATAAGAGTTCTGCTAATATCGATCGCAAGGCCGATGTTGTAGGGCGAGTGACATTCTTCGCGAAGATCTAATCGCGGGGAATAGAAGCTCTCGAGAGAAGGTTAATTTTACCTCCATCGGTAAGGCGTAGCCGCCCGCACGTCGGGTGCTACGCCTTGTCAGTTACTCCGTAAATTTGCGGCTGCTGAGTGTGCCGCGAGCTCTCACGGCGATGGAAAATATGTAAGGTAGTTTTTATGGACGAAGCACTCCTACACGATCGGCCGTTGCGCATGCAAACACTATCGGCATCAGTTTCAGCGCCGGTCGAGAGAATGGCAGAAGGCACCACGAAGCTTCAGACGAAAGATCTGAGTCTCTTCTACGGTACAAAGCACGCGCTCAAGAACATTAGCATCGACGTAGTCGAGCGGAGAGTCACTGCACTTATTGGTCCTTCCGGATGTGGCAAGTCCACCTACCTCCGTGCCCTCAACCGAATGAATGAGCTCATTCCTGGCGTAAAGACCACAGGTGAGGTAATCATCGATGGCGTGAATGTGTACGATCGGGAGATCGATATTGTCGAGTTGCGAAAGCGCGTTGGTATGGTATTCCAGAAATCGAATCCATTCCCAAAGTCGATTTGGGAAAACGTGGCATACGGTCTCCGGATTCAGGGGGTGAAAAACAAGCAAGTCCTGAATGAGATCGTAGAGAAAAGTTTGAAGCAGGCGGCGATCTGGGACGAGGTGAAGGACCGGCTGCACAACTCAGCGCTTGGACTCTCGGGCGGCCAGCAGCAACGCCTTTGTATCGCACGAGCTCTTGCCGTAGGTCCTGAAGTAATTTTAATGGACGAGCCTGCAAGCGCACTCGATCCGATCTCTACTGCCAAGATCGAGGAACTCATTTTTGATCTCAAGCAGGACTATACGATCATCATTGTAACCCACAATATGCAGCAGGCCGCGCGCGTAAGCGACGTCACTGCATTCTTCTATATGGGCGAGTTGATCGAGATCGGAGAGACACGCGCGATGTTTACCAATCCCGTCAAGAAGCAGACCGAAGATTATATCACCGGCAGATTCGGCTGATCTGTTTGTTTGCATCCCTAAGAACACGCAATGGCTATTCGTATGCACCGGCATTTTGAGGATGAATTGGAAAAGCTTCGAACGCTGCTCATCCGAATGGGTTCGCTCGTAGATGAACAGATTGAACTTGCGATCAAGTCAATCTTTGAATCCAATGTCGAACTGGCGAAACTTGTTCAGGACAGGGAACGCCGGGTGAATGAGTTCGACCTGATGGTCGAAGGTCAGTGCCAACGCATCTTCGCGCTCTCGCAGCCTGTCGCGGTTGATCTTCGGCTGATGATGGCGGCGATGAGGATCAATGCCGACCTCGAGCGCATTGGTGACATCGCGGTCAATCTTTCAGAACGTGTCGAGCCGCTCGAAGGCTACCAGGAATTTCTTGAACGCGTCGGTGCTAAAGTAATGATTGCTGCGGCTCGACAAATGTTGAGTGATGCCTTCGATGCATTCATCAATAACGATCCGCAGCTTGCGCGTTCGGTCTTCGGTCGTGATGATATCGTCGATGACCTCACACGCGATACCTTTTATGCATGCATAGAAGAAATGAAGAAGGACCCGCTCCTGATCGAGCCGGGGTCTCATCTCATGGCGCTGCTCCGTCATGTTGAAAGGCTCGCAGATCATGCGACGAACATTGCAGAGGACGTGATCTTTATTGTCGAAGCGGTATTGTTGAAACACAACTCTGGGGCAGAAGCCGCATTCCTTGGCACCGCGTTTCCTGTCGATGACTCGGGGGGATAAGATGTCCGTCAAGGCTAAGAGTCGGTGAAATCGCCGGCTTGAGAAGACTGGTATATATATGAAAGGCGAGCATTTAATAAATGCTCGCCTTTCTGTTCTCTCGCCCTGTTCTTTATGTGACTGTAGGAGGTCAAGATGAGATCGAAAAAGACTATTCGTGTGCAGCCGATGGCTCTTGCCTTTCTTTCAGGTGCTCACTGAACGAGCATTCTTCCAATTGTTTGCCAAAGCTTGCATGCAGGGATAGTCATACGAAATGGGCTCTTTTAGCCATGAAGCGTCCTTCAGTCCATTCCCTTTTGAACAAACCGTCTCATCTTGGAAGCGGATCAATTCAAAAGACCCATGCCATAGTATAAGAAGAGTATTACTGCGCCGAGAATAACTCGATAAATTCCAAATCCAAGAAAAGTATGACGCTGAACAAACCGGACCAGCCACGCCACAATCACAAGCGAAACGACAAAGGCAGTCACGAAGCCCAGGCCCAGTAACGAGAGCATATCCTTCGTCAGGAGATGATGATAGTGGTAGATCTCATAGCAGCTCGCCGCAACCATTATCGGGAATGACAGTAAGAACGAGAATTCAGTGGCAGCCTGTCGAGTCATTCCGCCAAGCATGCCTCCCATGATCGTGGCTGCGGAGCGTGAGGTCCCTGGAATGAGCGAAAGTACTTGCGAGAACCCTACAATAAGTGCGTCCCTGACTGTCATGGTATCAAGCATGGTGGTACGTTTCTCATTGTTTGTAAAGGACTCCACCACGATGATCACAATACCCCCGATAATAAGCATGATTGCAACCGTCAGCGGATTCAGCAGTAGCTTGATCTGTTTATGGAACAGGAATCCAAGAATGGCAGCAGGAAGAAAAGCAACAATCAGGTGGGTTCTGAGGCGTTCAGCTGCAGGAATCTTGATTGGGGTTGAACTAGACCGATCACGAAAGAGAGATCCAACGACGGGTAACGTTGCCAGTTGAAAAGGAGCAGTCAAGGCAGACATAAGGCGTTTGCGAAAGAAGTACCCCACGGCAAGAATTGCCCCCAGTTGGATCACTACATAGAAGAGCTCTGCTTTGTCAGGACTCCCAACGAGCGATTCGAACTTCAGGAGCGTCCCGACGAGAATCATATGACCGGTCGAGGAGACGGGGATAAATTCGGTTAGCCCTTCGATCACACCGAGAATGATCGCGACCAGTGAAAGCCATGTGCTCATAAACGTTGAAAAAGAGTTAGTGAAGTAAGCAAAAATTATTTGATGCGAAGGATCTCTTCGATCGCGGAATGCTGCAAACCATTGGAAGCGATGATCGAAGGCTTGTAGATATTGTAATCATCTCCATTATAATGCGTGACCTTTCCGCCAGCCTCGCGCACCATCAACTGACCAGCCGACACATCCCACGGCGATAAGAACGCTTCCCAAAATCCTTCGAACCTGCCACACGCGACGTAGGCCAGATCAAGCGCAGCGCTTCCAAGCCTGCGGACGAGCCACCCTCGTTCAAGAAAATGAGAAAATTGCTGGATCACTCCTCCAGGATTTTCCTGCACATTGTACGGAAAACCCGTGACGAAGAGCGATCGCTGAGGGTCGTCAAGAGACGATACATGAATCCGTGAGCCATTGAGGAAGGCGCCTTTGCCGCGGTGGACGGAAAACATTTCATTCAGATTTGGTTGATAGATCGCGCCACATTCCATGACACCTTCAACTTCAACGCCGATCGAGACGCACCAGATGGGAAGGCCGTGCGCGAAATTGATCGTACCATCGATCGGGTCAATGATCCACCGAACACCTCCGCTCGAGCTCGTAGCTCCCATCTCTTCTCCGAGGAATTCGTGGTTCGGGTATCTGGCAGTGACACGCTTCCGAATCTCTTCTTCGTTGCGCTTATCAATCTGCGTAACGAGGTCCATTGCGTTCGATTTCGTCTCAATGACAAGGTCCTGCCATCGGACCAGTTGAGCGTAATCGCCAGCTTCTTTGGCTACTTCGATCGCGAGTTCTAGGTATCCCTGAATGTCGTGCATGTGAAAGGAATGTTCATCAATCGTATTTTAGCAAGGCAACTAACACGGCGAATGCGATAGCTCTCACCCAATGCACCTATTCTATTTTTATTATTTTCTTGGCGGGTACCTCATTGGTTCGATCCCATTCGCCTTTCTCTTAACAAAGCGGAAACACGGGATCGACATCCGCAACGCGGGATCTGGCAACGTCGGGGCGAGAAATGTGTACGAGGTTACCCTTGACAAGCGAACCGGGGTTATCGTGCTGCTGCTCGATCTTCTCAAGGGCCTGGTCCCCGTCCTACTTATGGAGATTCTTCATTCCAATATCGACGCGCTCCCCTGGCTCGCGTTTGGGATTGTGCTGGGACATTGCTATCCAATATGGCTAGGATGGCACGGAGGTCGCGGATTGGCTACGACGGCCGGCATCATGCTCCTCATTTCACCCGTCGCAATTTTGCTTTGGCTTCTTGCCTATTTTCTTAGTAGTAAGATCCGTCCACAAGTCCATCTGAATTCGATGATAGCATTGCTCGTTGTTGCTGTTGCTCTCGTGAGCGTGCCCGATGCGTGGCTTGCGAGAAGTTCACCAAGCTCACTTGATCCGCCGATCATACGCGAAGGGGTGCTTTTTTTACTCGTTGTGTTGTTTTCGCGACACATTGTGCCAGTGTGGCAGTATGCCCGAACGATCAATCCTACGAAGTGACTGACAGGACTCTTGAAGCCGAACTGAAGTACGAATTCAACCTGGACCTCGATCGTCCGTCGAACGCCCATGCGATCCAGTTTCGCATGGTGCCGCAAGGCTCGAGAGTGCTTGATATTGGATGCCACACAGGTATTTTGGGAGAGGCACTTCGTGAACGAAAAGACTGTCGCGTGACAGGAATCGATAGCGATCCTGAGGCACTGGTCAAAGCGCGCGATAGGCTTGCAGAAGTGGCCCATGTTGATCTCGAGTCCAGCGGTTGGGAAAGGGATGCAGGCCTCCAGCATTCAGGTGGATTCGATGTCATTCTCTTTGGCGATGTCCTCGAGCACACGCGAAATCCGATTGAAATACTCAGACCTGCAAAAGTCTTGTTGAAACCTGGGGGCCGCGTTATCGTTAGTATTCCCAATGTTGTTAATCTCCGCATTCGTTTGAAGATCCTGATGGGTAAGTTCGAATATGAGGATAGTGGTATCCTCGATCGGACCCATCTGCGATTCTTCACGAAAAAGAGTTCACAAGCAATGATCAGGGATGCGGGATACCGAATTGTCGAATCCGATGTTTCCGGTTATTCGTTGCCACACCGCTTGATCCGAATGTTTCCAGAATTGCTGGCGGTCCAGTTCATTGCCGCCGCAGTTCCTCTTTGAGTTGAAAAGATTATTTATGAGCATATTTCTACCAAATCGAATCAGCATCTTCCTTCTCTCAGCATTCACGAGTCTCGGAATGTTGGCCTCGTGTGGACGCGCGAATACTGGGAGAGCGTTGGATGGCACGGGGACGGTCTACACAAGCGCTTCGACAAAATCGAACGGGGACGATGGCATTTCGACCTCACGCAAGAACGCTATCACGATTGCAGTCGCAAAAGTTAGCCCGGCGGTTGTCGGAATCAACGTGACTGCCGTTCGCGAGCAGCGGTATGATCCGTTCATGAATGATCCATTCTTTCGCCAGTTTTTTGGAAACGGCTACACCCAAAAGTATGAAGTAAAAGAATTGGGTTCCGGCTTCATCATCTCGCCTGACGGTTATGTGCTCACCAATGATCATGTCGCGGGCGATGCCACGAAGATTATTGTCACGTTAAGTGGCGGCGTGCAGTATGATGCTGAGCTCATTGCAACCGATCACAATTCCGATGTCGCATTGCTTAAGATCAATGGCTCTCACTTACCATATGTCGTGCTTGGAAATTCCGATGATCTTGTCGTTGGCGAGTGGGCAATTGCCCTTGGCAATCCGTTCGGTCTGTTCTCGACCAATAATAAACCGACAGTGACGGTGGGCGTGATCTCGAACACTGGCGTAAGCCTCGGGCTAGAGGAAGGTCGAAATTATCGTGATATGATTCAGACCGATGCTGCGATTTCGAGTGGCAATTCTGGTGGTCCACTATTGAATGCGAATGGAGAAGTTGTCGGGATGAATTCGACGATCATCTCCACTGCGCAGGGTTCTCAGGGTGCAGGTTCGATCGGACTTGGATTCGCGATCCCGATCAATAAAGTCAAGAAGCTCGTCGATGGCTTTAAGTCAGGGAAACAGGTGAACCACAACTTCGCAAATCCCGGGTTTCGTGTAAGTCCGCTCACCGAACAAGTCCGAAATTATTTCCACCTCTCGAACACTGACGGTGTTGTTGTTACGGATATGTTGCGCAACTCCCCGGCGGATCGAGCCGGTTTACAAGTTGGCGATGTGATCACCGGCGTGGATCGCGAAATTGTGCGCAAGCCTGATGATCTACAAAGTGTGCTTGACGATCATGTTGTGGGCGATGTGGTAACCCTCAAAGCATTGCGCGATAGCAAACCAGTGAACGTTACACTCACGTTGACGGCGGCTACCCGTTAGATTCGTGCACCGGCTGCACTAACGCCTTCTTTCCGATGTCGCTTCGATAATATGCACCGTTGAAACCGATCTGCGCGACGGCGTTGTACGCCTGCGTGATCGTTGCTTTGAGATCGTCGGCATAACCAACTGCAGTGACGGCGAGCACTCTGCCGCCAGCAGTAACGTAATTGTGACCATCCATTTTCGTTGCGCCGTGAAAGACGACCGTGCCTTCGTCGATCTCGCGCTTCGGCGTGAATTCTTCAAGACCATGGATTGTCTCGCCGGTTTGATAAGAATCGGGGTATCCCTGGCTTGCGATCACGACTGTTACGGCCGAAGCTGAAAACAATTTAACGGGTAGGGCTTCCGTAAGCCGCCCCTCTGCTGCCTTCAGCATAATATCAGCGACGTCACTTTCAATCAGCGGCAGCACGACTTCCGCTTCAGGATCTCCAAATCGTACGTTGTATTCAACGACTCGCGCGCGGTTGTTGCGAATCATGAGTCCCAGATAGATCACCCCTCGATAAATGCGCCCCTCTTCGCGCAAGCCTTTCAGCGTTGGTTCAAGGATCTCGCGTTCTACTTGTTCCATGACGGCCTGCGTGACAATTGGAGCCGGTGCATATGCGCCCATTCCGCCAGTATTTTTTCCTCGATCGCCATCGAGTATACGTTTGTGATCCTGTGCTGTCGAAAGCATCGCATACGCCGTACCATCCGTAATGGCGAACACGCTGGCCTCTTCCCCCTCCATATATTCTTCGATGACGATCCTGTTACCGGCCTCACCGAAAATTCTCTGATTGAAAATCTCGTCAAGCGCATGCGAAGCCTCAGCTTCTGTTTGCGAAATGATGACACCCTTGCCAGCCGCGAGCCCGTCAGCTTTTATGACCGCTGGATAATTTGCGTGGCGCAAAAATGCCCGGGCTTCTAGCTCTTCGTCGGCGTTGAATACCGCATAGCGCGCGGTCGGAATACCATGGCGATGCATAAATTCTTTTGCGAAGGCCTTTGAACTTTCAAGCAACGCGGCACTCTTGCGCGGCCCGAACACAGGGATATGTTCTTTGTCGAGTGCGTCCGCAACGCCAACAGAGAGTGGGCCTTCAGGGCCGACGACAACAAGATCGATGCGCTCTCGAAGTGCGAATACTACAACGGCTTTTGTATCGGTCGGGATGAGATCGATCAACTCGGCTACCATCCCCACACCCGCGTTACCAGGTGCACAAAACAGTTTACTGACGAGCGTCGATTGTTTCAGTTTCCAGCAGAGTGCGTGTTCGCGCGCACCGGAACCCAGTACTAAGATCCTCATTCTGTGTGACGTTCAGGAATGTTGTCAGGTGTTGATTGGTACAAATTTACTGCTATTGAGGCTCGTGTAGTGAGAGTGCGCTTCCTGAGCGTTGGCATGAAGTTTTGTAAAGAAACTGTTTGCCTGCGTGCGCATCCTCGTTTAAGCAACTTCAGCCCGTTGTAATCATGGCTGAAATAATGAGTATTTTCGGAGAGCAACTACGCTTCTTGGATAGAGGCAAGACAAAATTGAGACAATATGAGAAAAAGTATCACAGCAAGAACTTCTTTTGAATATAAGCGGGGCTCAAGGGGCACGCAATCGTTTTCTATCCGAGCACTAGTCGGCAGCGTACTGGTTGCCTTGCTAGTGTGCTTTAGTCTCAGTGCAAATGCGCAAACACGCAGGTCTGTGTTCCAGAGTGGTGAGCAACTGGTCTATAAAGTAAAGTTTGGATTTATCAAACTCGGCACACTCGTCATCAAAACGGATGGACCAGCCGGCACCAACAAGGTAAATGCCCGGATGCAGTTTTGGACGGCTGAAGTGCCGTTCCTTGATACGCATGATAACATTCAGGATGTGATCGATACCCATGCGGTGCATCTTGTCCGTTTCGAGGAGCATTCCCGCAATGGCGACAAGAAGACGAATAAAACGTTTATGTACGATGATGTCGCCAAGACCTTAACGTATTCTGACGACAACGTCTCGAATGAGGTGACCAGTGACGTTCGCCCATTTAACGATGCGCTTACGCTCTTTTTTAATCTTCGTACCTGGAGTGCTTCAGGACAATCCTACAGCTTCGCAATGCGAGGCAAGGATGGCGAGAAATCGGTTTCAGCGCACTTCACGAAGCTGGAGTCCGATCAGGATTCTCCGGGTACCGGGGATAATTCGGTTAAGACCCGAGTCGTCGAAGGCCAGGCTGATATGGGCAGTAGCTCACCTTTGGGTGCCAATGGTAAATTCACGATGTATGTGACTGAAGATGCAGCGGCCATTCCTGTGCGAATCGACATGAAGATCGCAGTGGGATCCATAAGCATCGTATTGGATCAGGTTCAGCGAGCTGGCTGGACTCCCTGATGGCTCAAACCAGGATCGAGTTCAACCCCTCTTCGGAGGGGTTTTTCATTGCTCGGCTTTGAACATCGTGAGCCGTGTGTGTGAAAACTTTTTTCATGAACTTTGCTCTTTTTAACTCATTTTAATGGGTAGATCGTCGAGAAGTTCATCATTATAGCTTTCTTTATAAAAGAAGTCAAGCGTCGATCTGAGACTTATGGACGGTCAGAAGTGCATTCCGCTTATCGGGACTCTAGAGATAATGTTCGGACCCAAGGCTGACGATATAATAAAACATAAAATAGGGCAAAAATGGTTCCGAATATTGCGACGATCTGACCCTATTTCCGCAGCCGATGGCAACGAATTTCTAAGTTATGCACCCCTAGTTTTTCATTCATTTTTTGCATGGGTGCGTGTTACTTTCGCATTGTCCCGGTGTTTATTAAAGAAGAAGCCAGCGTTTGCCGGCTGTTTCCGAATGAATTATTTGTTGTCCCTAGTCGTCTATAAGAGGGAAGATCGGCTCTGTTCACGTCAAGCGGATGTCGGATCGGATCGAGTGTTGTCTATCGCTTCGCCGAGTGCCCGTAAGTTGGCCGGTAGTCGGAGCATCCTAAGCAAAACTATAATTTCTATCGACGGTGCGCTGCGTTGATCGCTAGCGCGCGGATGGATATCGAAGATGTGAGAAATTCCGGCAAAACAAATTGGTGGAGGAAGAGTTGGTACGTTAAAGGCGGTCTCGCTCTCGCTGCTTTCGTATTGATGTCTATCTCGGGATTGACGACTTCGTCGTTTGCCCAACTGACGGTTGGCAATCAGTTTGTGACCGCAAAGGTCTATGGCAATACCGGCCTGGTTAGCATCGTGACGACACAGAGCGGTTACTACGGAGCCGAAAAGCTCCTGACCTTTCCGAACAAATCCTACCTAACCGTGATGGTCAACGGTTATCTCTACACCAATAACGAAGTAAGCAACTTCAATTTCAAATCGCTGACCAATTTTGGCGGTTATTTGTACGATGGCTCATCCTACATCCAGGGGGATACGATCCGAACAATATGGGATATTTCGTCGGGAAGCATCGAGCAGGATGTTTATCCGGTCGCATTCGAATACAGCGGCCAAATCGTGATGAAATGGAAATTCGTCAACAAGTACACAAGTCCGATCTCTGCGCAAAATCAATATCTGCTTGACACCAAGATTCATTTTAATGATCGTGCAAAGGTCTTAACGCGTTTTGGGTATCGCAGGAATTGGAGTGGTTATGTCGACAATAACGATAACTTCAAGCCCATTAAAATGAGTTAAAAAGAGCAAAGT
>Ga0207148_1181_pt1 | contig 10678 bp, 10 predicted proteins | sample Alteio_BWMinHeat_34_FD_153558 | JGI IMG/M metagenome (GOLD analysis project Ga0207148, IMG submission 153558) | Enriched cells from forest soil in Barre Woods Harvard Forest LTER site, Petersham, Massachusetts, United States -... | ecosystem: Environmental > Terrestrial > Soil > Temperate forest >... | reverse complement strand
AGCGCGCAAAATTGAAATGGAAGAAACGCCCAAGCCCGACACGTGGGTTCGCTGCGTGCCCGCGTTCAGTTCTCTCGGCTGGTTCCCCGATCCGCTCTATAGCTCGATGCTCGTGGGCAAGGACCACCACATCGTGGATCTGGTGGTGCACGAAAGCCTGCACGCCACGATCTGGGTGGCCGGTGGCGTAGACTTCAACGAAAAGCTAGCCAACTTCGTGGGCCTCGAAGGCAGCATCCGCTACATGGAGAAGGAAAAGGGAGAGGAGGGGGTAGCGCTGGTGCGGAGTGAAGTGGACGGCGAAAAAGTGTTCGCTGACTTCATGAAGGAAACGGTGGCACTCTATAAAGCCTCCGTGAAAACGCTCGACCAAAAGCAGGTTTTTTACCGCGAGCTTCCCGCTCGCTACGCCGCCTTTGTGCTCGCCCGCCAGAAAACGGGAGCAAAGTTCACCCCGATTCCGGCCAAGCTCGAGGGCTGGAACAACGCGGCTCTGCTCGCTTATTCCAACTACTATTCCGACTACTCCACGCTCGAGAAGATGCTGCATTCCTGCGGCGGCGATCTGCGCCGTTTCGTGGCTTGGATCGCCGCCGAGCAAAAAAAGGGCGACAAGGAATTTAAGAATGCGCCGGAAGACGCGCTGGCGAAAGTGGCGGCGCGCGAAGCCTGTCCTTGATAATTCAGTTTCAGTTTCAGTTTCGGTTTCAGTCCAGCGTCGGTTTTTCAGTTCAGTTGGCGGCAAGGCCAGACTGTTTCCGAAGGCCGAGACTGGACCGCAACTGAAACGGAAACTGGGACTGATACCGGACTGATACCGGACTGAGGCCGAGGGCTAGATCGCGGTGGTGCTGCTAGTCTGCACGAGGAGCGTGCCGCTCCACTGGTGGTTCGAGAAAACCGCTTTCCGGCAGCCGGGATATACGTTGTAGAGCGGGTTCGTGGGTACGTACTGGGTGCCGTCGAAGTAGTAGAAGGGGTTGGGGGCGTAGGTGCAGTAGTAGTCGCTCATGGGGTTAGAGATGGAGATTTGCACGTTCACGCCGGGCTGGATGTAGCCCGAGAGGTCGATCACGTTCGAAGTTTCGCCCACTTCGCCGTAGGTGTAGTTGTTAAAGGTGTACTGGGGGGTAACGCTGGTGCCGTTCGTACCGAGGGTTACGGCGAGTTCGGTGGCCGAGTGGAAGCTGTTGCCCTGGGTGGTGCCGGGGGTGAATTTCACTTTGAGCACGTTGTCGGTGGTGAAAGCGGGCGTGACGGCGTTCTGGTTGCCGTTCAAGGTGAATTCGAAGCTGAGAGGGGCCTGCAGGCTCACGGACGTGTTGGTCGAAGTGGTGATGCTCGTGTTCGTGAAGGTTACGGTCGAGCAGCAGGAATTAACGGGGGACGTCGAAACCGACGTGTCGGTCGAAGAGGAATCATCGGCGCGGTTCGTCTTTCCGCAAGAGGAGAGGGCGATCGCCATGGCGAGTGCTGCGAGGGTCATTAATGGCAGCTTCTTGGTTTTCATGGCTCTACTAACTCCTTTGGGGGAAGCCCGTCACGCAGGTTTCCTTGTGTTACGACATCGCAACGGCCGTGCCACGCGAGAGGCAGGGGTCTCCTTTGAAGAGAAAGCCCAACTAGTTCCGCTCGTTGGACGCTGGGTCTCCGGCATTGAAAAGAGTTTGAGCAGGGATGGGGGTGTCTAGTCGCGATACACCTGTCAGGGCGCTAACAGGGGTCATGTACAATTTGTAATTCGCGCGGGAGCGGGCTAAAAATCCTTCACGAGGACCATTCCACATGCAAAAGATCGCGGTGAAGGTAAAGAAGCTGGAGCACTTTCAGGGCGAGCTGCCCGTCTACGGGAGCGCGCACGCCAGTGGCTTTGACCTCCGGGCCCAGTTGAAGTCTCCTCTCCTGCTCAAGCCTGGCCAGCGCGTTATGGTGCCCACGGGGCTTAGCCTCGAGATCCCGCCCGGCTACGAGATCCAAGTGCGCCCGCGTTCCGGCTGGGCGGCCAAAAAAGGCGTTACGGTGGTGAACACTCCCGGAACCGTGGACGCCGACTATCGCGGCGAAGTTCTCGTGGCCCTCGTGCATCTCGGGGAGGAGCCCCTCGAGATTCAGGACCAGGACCGGATCGCCCAGGGTGTGCTGTGCCCGGTGATGCAGGTGGCCTTCGAGGAAGTGGCGTCCTTAAGTGAGACGGACCGAGGGGCTGGAGGCTTTGGAAGCACTGGTTTCGGCAAGGGAAATCCTATTTCCGCCTCCTGATTCTTAAGATAAAGCTAAGAATGGCTAATTTCCCTGTAATATTCTTAGTCATAATTTCGTCTTTCTTCATAAAAATTAAAGTCTTACCTACTGTATAAAGTCTGATACCCAGCCATGTTATACTAGACTTAACCGCTCCTGTCGGACTTTAAACGCCGGCTGCGAACGTGGGGGTAGATCAACATGGGTCTTAGAGTAGGTACGAACGTAGCTTCGCTTACGGTACAGCGTAATCTCCAGGAAACGTCGCGGGATAACCAACGGTCCCTCGCGCGCCTATCCTCGGGGCAAAGAATCGTGAACGCCAGCGACGATGCCGCCGGCCTCGCCATCAGTAATAACCTCGAAGCGGAAATTCGCGGGCTCAAACAAAGCTCACGTAACGCGAGCGACGGCGTCTCGTTCGTGCAAACGGCGGAGGGGGGCCTCAATGAGGTCTCGAATATCTTGATCCGATTGCGGGAGCTCGGCGTGCAAGCCGCTTCCGATACCATCGGCGACGACGAGCGCGGTTTCCTCAACCGCGAGTATCAGAGCCTCAAACAAGAGGTAGACCGAATCTCGGAAGTGACCAACTTCAACGGCCGCGCGCTGCTCAACGGTTCGGGCGGGGAACTCAAGTTCCAGGTGGGCACCCATAAAGGAGAGAACAACGAAATCTCCTATCGCACCGACGAAGCCAACTCGAGCGCTAGCCACTTGGGAGTTGGCGGCGCCGGCGTTAGCTCGAAGGGCGATGCGCTCGATAGCCTTGAGTCTGTCGACAATGCGATCAAAAAGGTGAACGACTATCGCAGCGGCCTCGGCGCACTCCAGAACCGCTTGCACTCGGCAACCAACAATCTGAGCGTGCAAATCGAAAATCTCTCCGACGCCAAATCGCGTATCGCCGACACCGATATCGCCGAGGAAGCCTCGAAGCTGGCACGTTCCAACCTATTACAGAACGCGGGCATCGCTGTTCTAGCGCAGGCAAACGCCGCTCCCCAAGGCGTCCTGCGTCTGCTGTAGGGTGTCCCCTCACCTGAAGGCGTAATCTTCGGGGCCACGGAGCGGCCCCTTCATTTCTTACACGGATTCCGGGAGGCTGCGCGCCTCCCGGTTTCTTTTTGTCCTAACGAGAAAGCGCCGGATTTCCGAAAGGTTCTTCAAGGAGAACACTATGCAAGGACGACGGTGTTTCGCTTTTATCGCCACTTTCATTTCCGCGGCCGCACTCACGGGCTGCTCCTCTAACGAGCTGATGAAGCCCGACTGCCATTCGTGCACGGTCGAAGATCAGGCCTGGAAAGAATTTTCCTGGAACGATCTGGTGGGGAAATGGAAAGGCTCCGTGGAGAACTTGCGCAACTCGCAAGCCACCGCCAAAAAAATTAAAACCGACAAGCCCGCCGAGCTCAACTTCGTGAAGGCCGAAACCTTCCTGCAAGCGTGGGGCGGCGAGTGCAAGGGGCTGCCCACCAACGCCGTGGTTCTCAATGGCGTGCTCTGGGAGGGCGGGGTAGGGGCCAAAGAATACGAGGCCTTCGTGCCCGTGGAAAAAGACAAAGTGGCCTACGGCCGCGTGAGTTTCAGCAAACTCAATGGCCAGGGCTTCTGCCAGTTCCGCCGCCTCGGGCGCGTGATGGGCAAAAATCGCCTCGATCTACCTTCGGTGGACTTCTCTGACCGGGCCGTGACCGGAGGGCGTACGATCGCCTCCGTCGACGATCACCAGGATATGAGCGTGGAATTCTTGCGCTTCGTGGGCACCGATCCTGCCACCAAGTCCTTCACCAGCGACGGCCGCCGGCCCAGCTCGGTAAAAGACCAGGAACGCCCGCCCCTCATCCTTCGCGTATTCCGCATCAGCACCAAAACCGGGGGCGACCGCGGTGAGTGGAGCAGCACTGAGGAATACATCTACCGGATGTGGAAGACGAACTGAGGTATTCCCTCAAGTTTTCCCGCTATTTAGGCGATTAGTAGCCAGATGCGCGCCCTTAGTATTGTCTTCCTATTTGCTCTTTCCGCCTCCGCCATGGCGGACTCCGCTCCCGTATCCATCGACGACGTGAGCGGCTGCGGAAAAGGCAAAGCGCCCGACATGGCGAAAGCCGATTGCCAGGACTTCCTCTACACCAACATCAAAGATCGCGACCCTTCCGCCAAGGCCGCTTATGGCCAGTGCCTGGCCTTCTACGAGACCGCCCTCCGGGTGCAGAACACGTTTTGCTCCTACCACATGGATGCCGTGCTGTTCACGGCCATATCCCAGGGAAGCTCCAATTCGGCCGATGTGGGCCTGGCCAACATTTCCGAAGAAACCGTAACTCGCGATAACTCGCAGGTGGCCGCGATCAGCAAGGCTTATCTCGACAAACTCATGGAGCTGGCGCCGAAGTTCAAGCAGGCCTACCAGAATTACGAAGCGGCCATCGGCAAGATGAATGGCGGCGGTGGCACCGACGAAGTTTACGAGGCTACCTGCATGCCGAACATGGTGAGCAGCCCGGTGCCCGGCTATCTACGCGAATTGCTGGCCACGCAAAGCCATTCCAACGCCTGGCTTACGTGGCATTCCATGTGGACCGCCATTCGTACCAACATCGCCAGCCTTCATTCCGTGAAAGACGAGGCAGACCAGAATGCGAAGGCCGCTCAGTTTCGCGCCGTTGACGTGGGGGCCGTGTTCCAGAAGCAGGTGGAAAATCCCGCCGCTGCTGACATGCGCTTGCCCGTCACTCCTTTGGAAAACGCCGCATCGGGGGCCATTCAGGTTCTCTTTCCTGGGGCCGTAAACCGGATCGTGCCCGCGATTCCCGTTGCCGGCGCGGCGATCTTTGGCGGCGGCGCAGTGCTGCTTTACCAGGTTGCGACCAACAAGGTGATTATGTATCCCGAAACCATCGCCACCTTCACGGCGATGCTGAACCCCGAATGGGGCATCGCCGCGACCGTATTGGTGGCGGTGGCCCGCACCGTTCAGGCCGACGTTCTTGCCTATCGCGGATTCGCCCGGAAGGAGCTTTCGGGGAACGGGTCGATTGACGCGCTGGACCTGATGGATCTTTATAACCAGCAGGCTTTCGGCCGCCGCCAGCTCGCGAGCGACCCGAACTTAACGGCAGCTCAGCAGATGGAACTCTGGCAAAAGAACAAGCCCACCGATTCGTGCGCCCAAAAAATCGCCAAAGAAAAGGGCTGCACCCAAACCCGCCAGTCGACGCAAACCTACGAGCACAACGACTGCTCGCACAATTCCTTTCTCCAGCGGGGCGGAAATAGTAATTACAATACGATCACGGGGCACTAGGGCTGGAGGCGCATTCGCACATTCAGATATCAGATATCGGATATCCCGATATCTGATATCAGGCCCGAACCGGCTGCTCTAGAAGTAGCAGTTTTCCGCTCTTCGTGATCACCGCTCTCACCCCCAGCGGTAGCGGCTCATTCTTCGCTCCGTGTCCCACCGGCAGATTTTCCAGCACGGGAATTCCCAGTGGCTCGAAGCGTTCGAGGAAAATCTCGCGCCAGTATTTTCGCTCCGCTTTTTCCTCGTACACCACATCGGTTTCGAAATCGCCGAGCAGCACTCCGCGCAGGCCCTTCAGCATTCCCGCGTTGGCGAGGAGAGTGAGCATGCGGTCTACTTTGTAGGGGCGTTCCGCGCAGTCTTCCAGAAAGAGAATTTTGCCGTTCAGATCCGGTTGCCAGGGCGTTCCCACCATGTTCACCAGAAGCGTGAGGTTTCCGCCCAGGATCACGCCTTCGGCATCGCGCCGGGGCGCGATCAGTTTTCTGACCGCCCAGTCTGCGGTGTGAGATTTTTTTCCGAGCGTAAGTTCACCCGCGAGCGTGGCGCGCAGGAGCTTGTCGACGCGGGGAGGTAGCGTTCCGAAGCGGGTCGTGCCCGGCATTACGGAGTGCAGGGAGGGAAGGCCGAGCTTGTGGTAAAAATAAAGATGAAGGCCGGTGACGTCGGAGTAGCCGATCAGGAGCTTGGGATTTTTCGCGAGCGCTTTCGCGGTTCCCATTTTTTCGAGGAGAGGGAAGAGGCGGGTAGTGCCGTAGCCTCCGCGTGCGCACCAGATCGTGCCCACGAACGGGTCCCGGGCGAAGGCATGAAGCGCGCTGGCCCGGGCTTCGTCGGGCCCGGCCATATAACGCTTCGCCATACGAACTTGGTCGGCCACCGCTACCGGTACCCCCCAGCGCGCGAAGCGATGGAGCGAGGCCGGCAGATTCTTTTGGTTCACTACGCTCGACGCTGCGGCGATGCCAATCATGCGTTCTAAGCGGTTTCCGTGGATGGTTGTGCGATGCATAAAGGGCCTTCTATTTGGGGGTCGGAAAGCGGGCAGGTTTTAGGTTACACCACTAAAAAAAATAGTGTAATCAAGTAGGACTGATCAATATGAAGCGTCCAAAGCGGTCCCTTTCGAGGGCAAAAAGGATGAAGATGGGAACGAGATCCAAAGCTCCAACTAGAGCGTTGGCTCCAGCCCCTGCCGCGACCAAAAAAGGAGCGAGTGGGATGGCCTCGAGCAACAAAAAGCTTACGAACGAGAAGCTGCGCGAAATCCACGCGATTATGGCGGAAGCGCGCGCCCTAGAAGAGCGCCTGATCCGGATGAACAAAGCCGGCGAAGGCTATTTCTGGATCGGCGGGCCAGGCGAAGAAGCCTTCTCCGTGCCGCTCGGCATGCTCATGCGCAAAGGCCAAGGCGTTCAATACGATTTTCTCCATTCTCACTATCGCGGATCCCCCACCGTGCTCGCCCTGGGCGGCAAGAGCATCGATGCCATTCGCCAGATGCGCGCGGTGGAAACCGACCCTTATTCGGGCGGCCGTAACTTCGTGAACCACTACGCGATCAAGAAGTGGAACATCGTGCCCGTGTTTTCCGTGATCGAAGCGCAGTACCTGCAATCGATCGGCACGGCTCACGTGCAGCGCGAAAAGGGCTGCAAAGGCATCACGATCGTAACCGGCGGCGACGCCGGCACTGCCGAGGGCGACTTCGCCTCCGCGCTCGTTTGGGCCAGCCGCCCGGCCGGGGAGCTGCCCCTGCTGATGATCGTAACGAATAATAAATACGGGATCTCCACGCCCTGGGAAGGCCAGCACGGCGAGAAAAATGTGGCCGATCGCGGGAAAGCTTTCGGTATCCGCACCAACGTGATCAACGGCAACGACGTGTGGGAATCCTGGGAAGCGCTCGAAGAAGCGATGGAATACGTTCGCACCGAACGCAAACCCTTCCTCCTGGAAGCCCGCGTGAGCCGCTTGTACGGCCACTCTTCCGCCTCCGGCGCTCCCCGCTGGAACGAAGAAGATTGCTTGGCTGTTTTCGAAGAGAAGCTTGCCAAAGCCAAGGTGATGACAAGAGACGAAATGAAAGCCGTGAACGAAAAGATCACGGTGAAGATCACCGAAGCCTACAAGCAGGTTCAGCAGGAAGCTTTTCCGAACCCCGAAAGCATTTACGACCACGTATTCGCCGAAGTGAACGGCGACAAAGGGCGCGACTCCTTCGCGGCCGAAATCGGAATCGATTTCGCCGCGAACCCGCCGCCCCCCGCACACCACTAGAGAGTTGGGAAAAAGGAAACAGCTATGGCATCAATGGCTCAAGCAATCCGCATGGCTCTCCGTTACGGCGAAGAGAACCTCGACGTAACCGATATTTTCGGCGAAGACGTGGGCCCACCCCTCGGCGGCGCTTTCACCGTTACCCAGGGCTTGGCGAAAGCCTGGAACACGCCGCTCGACGAGCGCGGAATCGTGGGCATGGCCACGGGGATCGGCCTGGCCGGCAAACGCTGCGTGGCCGAAGTGCAGTTCGCCGACTACATCTTCAACACGATCGATCTCCTGAAGCTCGCCGGCAATACCTGCTGGGCCTCCAAGGGCGAGTTCAATCTCCCCATCGTGGTAATGACTCCCACCGGCAGTGGGATTCACGGCTCGATTTATCACTCTCACTCGTTCGACGCCTGGGCTTCGCGGCTCGCGGGCTGGAAAGTGGTTCTGCCCTCCACGCCCCTCGACGCCTACGGCCTCATGCTCGCGGCGATCGAAGATCCGAACCCGGTGATGTATCTCATCCCGAAAGCCCTCATGCGCGCCCGCGGCAACGAGAAGATTCCCGGCGAACCGGCCGACGACAAAGAACTCCGCGCCATGATCGACCAGCCGGTAGAAGCGGCCGCCCTCAAGGCGTGGAAGCCCCGCTGGCCGAAACTCGAAGGATATAAAGTAGAAATCGGCAAGGCCAAGCACGTGATGGAGGGCTCGCGCGCCACCGTGGTCTCCTACGGCCGTCAGATGCCCATCGTGGAAGAGATCGCTCGCCGCCTGCAGGCCGAGCAAGGAATCGATTACGACGTATTCGATCTCCGCACGATCTACCCTTACGACTGGGCCGCGATCCGGGCTTCGGTGGAAAAAACCGGCCGCGTTCTGTTCGTGAACGAAGACACGGAAATATCCAACTTCGGCGAGCACCTGCTTCGCCGCACCTGCGATGAGCTTTTCTACTCGCTGAAAGTGCGCCCCCGCGTACTGGCCGGCAAGCACATCCCCGGCATCGGCATCTCTCCCGTGCTCGAAGACGTGAGCGTTCCGCAAGCCAATCACATCGAAAAAGAAATGATCGAGCTGGCCACCGAGCAGGCATGAATCGTTTTCTCGAAAGTGATCGCCCTCTTCTTCTTTCGGCCTGCAAAATGGCCGAGGAAGCGCAGAGCCCGCCGCTCAAGCTGGGCGCTCGCCCGGAAGCGGCGTGGGCCGCGATCGTGGCCGAGGACGGGAAAACTCTCGCCGCCGCCGCCTTTTCTCCCGGCGATGCATCCGATGCGGTGAAAAAACTTCTGCCATCCTTTTCCGCCGCCGAGCATCCGTCCGCCACGCTTTACCTCACGCTCGAGCCAAAAGCGGGCTTCGATCGCCTGCCGCCCGTGACCGAAAATGTGCGCCGCCTCGGCGTGAAGCGCGTGGTGATCGGCACCCTCGATCCCGCGCAGCGCTACCGCGGCGAAGGCCACCGCGTGATGGAGCAGATGGGAATTGAAGTTGTGCTCGCCGACGGCGAAGAAGCCCGCCGCTGCCAGCATCTCCTCGACGACTACGCCAAATGGCTCACCCGCGGGCTCGCCGTGCTGCGGGCGCAGGTGGAACTCTCCAGCGACGCCAGCGGCGCGTTCGACCTCAAATTCACCGGTTCCTCGCACCCGCTTCGCACCGACGCCGTGGTTTGCCGCGCCGGCGGCCCCCGGATTGAAACCGGTTCCTGGCGCGTAGTGCTCGATCCCGAAGGCTGGGAGCGTGCCTCCGAGCGGAGCATCGTGTACCAGACCTCGCCGCCCGCGCCCGGCCCGGGTATTCGCTTGCTCCCGATGCGCGACGGGGCGCCCGATCTGGGATCCGTGCTGCGCGATCTGGGCTCGCTGGGTTTTCTCTCGGCCGAGCTCTCGGGGGATCCCGAGCTCTTCCGCCTGGCGCTGCGCTCGGGCCTGATTGATTCGGTTACCGCCCACTTTGTGCAGGCCGACGATTCGGCCCGCGCCCTTTCCCAGCTCGGGAAGGTTCGCTTGTCTGACGGCGGCACTCCCCTCGACTTGCGGCTCAACGGCGCGCGCCTCGTGGGCGGGCAGTTGGAAGCCGGCGTCGAGCTGTGCTAGGATTTTCCCATGCTTGATTTGCCCAAACATCCCTTAGAGCGCGATATGAACTGCCCCATCTGCAGCGCGGCCTTCAAAACGATTCCGCTGCGCCGGGGAGCTTCTCCTGACGAGCCTCATAACGTGGTCGAGCAGCACGCCTGCCCGAATGGCCACGTGATTGTCACGGAAGTGGGCAAGAACGAGATGCTGGCGGAGTGGTAATAGTTTAGAAGATCTGTTCGTTCTTTTTCCGATGAGGAATGGATCGAATCGCTCCAGCGCCTAAGCCCGTTGATTAAAATATCCCGCGGCTCTTCTCGAGAGGACCCGGGGCGAAAACCGCACCGACTGCACCATCAACCAATTCAGCATGCCGGGGACTTTAAGCGTCCTCCCACTTAGCATGGCACTGTATCCACTCCGCGCCACGCTCACCGCGCTGGCCGCACCACTCTTGAAGAGGCGCGAATTTTCCAGTCCGGCGGTGGCGGCGAACTCCGTGCGAGTAGCGCCCGGCGCGAGAACGGTGCAAGTGACACCGCTGCCGCGAAGCTCTTCCTGCAACGCTTCCGAGAAATGGTTCACGAAAGCTTTAGACGCATAGTAGCTGGCCATGAAGGGCCCCGGCTGGAAACCCGCCATGGAGCCCAAGTTGAGAATCCGCCCGCGCCCGCGTTGGATCATCGAGGGCAGAAAGAGCCGGGTAGTTTCCACCAGCGTGCGGATGTTGAGGTCGATCAGCTCGAGCTCTTTCGCGAGCGGAATCTCC
>Ga0207148_1179_pt1 | contig 10709 bp, 7 predicted proteins | sample Alteio_BWMinHeat_34_FD_153558 | JGI IMG/M metagenome (GOLD analysis project Ga0207148, IMG submission 153558) | Enriched cells from forest soil in Barre Woods Harvard Forest LTER site, Petersham, Massachusetts, United States -... | ecosystem: Environmental > Terrestrial > Soil > Temperate forest >... | reverse complement strand
CGCTTCATGAAGTCGGCCCAGATGGGGGCTGCGGCCTTGGCGCCTTCGAGGTTGAGGTTGGTGTAGTCGTCGTTGCCGATCCAGATGATGCAGAGCAGGTTGGAGGTGTAGCCAGCGAACCAGGCGTCATGGCTGGTTCCGGTCTTGCCGGCGGCGGGGGCGGTAAAGCCCTGGGCGCGGACGGCTTGGGCGGTGCCGAAGGTCATGACGTTCTGCAGCAGCGACTGGGTGAGGAAGGCGGTGCGGGGATCGAGGATCTGCTTGGCCTCGGGGGTGTAGTCCGCGACGATGTCGCCGTTGGCATTGCGCACGCTTGCGAGTGCCCAGGGCTTGAGGTGGACGCCGTTGTTGGCGAAGACGGTGTAGGCGCCGGCCATGTCGATGGGGGTGGCGCTGTAGGTGCCGATGGCCACCGACGGAGTGGCGCGGGCGTTGACGATGCCGGCGGAGCGGGCTAGGGCGGCGACGTTCTCGTAGCCGACCTTCTGCGCGAGGGCGATGGTGGCGATGTTGAGGGAGTGGGCGATGGCCTCGACGGCGGGGACCATGCCGGGGTACTCGCCCTTCTCGAAGTTGCCGGGGGTGTAGGACTGGCCGTTGGTGCCGAAGTCGGTGGGATCGTCGTTGAGCTTGGTGAGAGCGGTGAAGACGCCTTCGCCGTCGAGATTGGTGCCGTTGAGGCTGGTGTTGTAGGCGGTGGCGTAGACGAAGGGTTTGAAGATGGATCCGGTGGGGCGCTCGGCGAGGGCGTGATCGAGCTGCGAGGCGCCGTAGTTGCGGCCGCCGACGAGGGCGAGGATCTGGCCGGTGTGGGGGTTGAGGGCGACGAGGGCGATCTGCGGGTAGTTGTAGGGGCCGGTGTAGGTCTTCTTGTAGCGGTGGCGGACCATCTCGTCGACGTTCTGGATGCCGGCTTGAACGGCCTCGGCGGCAGCCTGCTGCAGGTCGGGATCGAGCGAGGTGTAGATGCGCAGGCTCTGGCTTGCGATGTTCTGATCGCCGATGCGCTGGACGAGCTGGTCGTGGACGAGGTCGACGAAGTAGGGCGCCTCTCCGGCGTCGAGGTTGTGGGGGGCGAGCTCGAGGGGCTCGGCCTTGGCATGGTCGGCCTGGGCGCGGGTGATGGCGCCGGTCTCGACCATGGAGTCGAGGACGAGGTTGCGGCGCTCGATGGCGCGCTCGGGGTGGCGGTAGGGGTTGCGGTAGCTGGGGTTCTGGAAGAGCGCGGCCAGGGTGGCGGTCTGGGCTAGATCGAGCTGATGGACGTCCTTGCCGAAGAAGGTCTCGGCGGCCTCGCCGACGCCGTTGATCTCGAAGCTGCCCTGGTGGCCGAGGTTCATCTGGTTGGCGTACATCTCGAAGAGCTGCTGCTTGTTGAAGCGGGCCTCGAGCTGGAAGGTGATGAGCAGCTCGATGAGCTTGCGGCGATAGCTCTTTTCGGGCGAGAGGAAGATGTTCTTGGCGAGCTGCTGGGTCAGGGTGGATCCGCCGCAGCCCTTGCGACCGGAGACGACGTCGGTGACGGCGCACTTGAACAGGCGCAGGTAGTTGACGCCACCGTGCTCGAAGAAGCGGCGGTCCTCGATGGCGGTGACGGCCTGGACGACGCGCGGGGGCATCTCGTTGTAGGGGATGAAGCGGCGCTTGGAGCGGGACTTTCCGGTGGAGAGCGCGGTGATGAGCTGGGGCTCGAGCTCGTAGGCGGCGAGCGGGGCGCCGTTCTCGGCGGCGATGGAGGTGACCTGCGGGAGGCCGTCGTCGCCTTCACCGGTGGTGATGGTGGCGCCGTCGGTGGAGTGGAAGGACTGCGGTCCGGGCTTGATGAAGATGCTATCGCCGGAGAGCCGGTAGGTGCCGAGCTGGGGGTTGGCGTTGTAGCCGGCGGTACGCAGGTCCTGGGCGATGGAGGAGGCCGAGAGCTTCTGGCCGGTGCGGATCTCCTTGGGCGCGGCGTAGATCTGGGCCGCATTGGCGAAGAGTGGACCAGCGGCGAGGCGCTGGTCCACGAACTTCTGGTACTTGAAGTAGTAGAAGCTGACTACTCCGGCAAAGGCCAGCAGGCCGACGAGGCCGAAGACGAGGACGGCACCCAGCACGGTGGAGCCGAGGGTCGCGGGACGATTGGCGTTGCTGGCGAGTTTGAGTTTTACGGGCATGTTTCCTGTTTCAAGGTTGCGAACTACGCGTTGACGGTCACGGGGACGGTGAGGGCCCTGAGGGTTTGGACGGTCTCGGCGAGGAGAACGTCCTGCGTGGTTCCGGCGATGCGATCGACCAGTTCCACCTTGCCTTCACTGAGCTTCTTTCCAATATTGATGCGGAAAGGGATGCCGGTGAGGTCGGCGTCCTTGAATTTGACGCCGGCGCGCTCGTCACGGTCATCGAGCAGGACGTCGAAGCCGGCCTGTTCGAGGTCGGTGGCGACCCGCTCGCCGGCGGCGGAGAGCTCGGCGTCGGTGGTGTTGGTGACGGTGACGACGACCTCAAAGGGCGCGATGGAGGGAGGCAGGCAGTAGGTATCGGCCTTGGCGTCCGCAGCGAACTTCGCGGCTGAGGTCTCGATGGCGGCGGTGAGGATGCGCTCGATGCCGATGCCGTAGCAGCCCATGGTGGGGATGACCTCCTTGCCGTCGCGGTTGAGGACGGTGGAACCCATGGAGGTGGTGTACTTGCGGCCGAGCTTGAAGATGTGGCCGATCTCGACCGCCTTGCCGAGGCGGAGGGTGCCGGAGCAGCCCTCGGTGGGGCAGGCCTCGCCTTCGTTGATGTTGCGGACGTCGGCGATCACGGTGGGCTTGAAGTCGCGGGCCGGGGTGACGTTGCGGAGGTGGTACTCCTCCTTGTTGGCGCCGGCGATGAGGTTGGTGCGGCCCTCGAGCGCCTTGTCGAGAATGACCAGGGTGCCGGGCTTCTTCGGGTGCGGAGCGGCGGTGACGCCGATGGGGCCGAGGAAGCCGGCGGGCGCGCTGAAGGTCGCGACGATCTCGTCGGCGGTCATGGGGCGCAGGTCGGAGGTGCCGGCGAGGACGGCGAGCTTGGCCTCGTTGAGCTGGTGGTCGCCACGCAGGAAGACGACGACGGCGCGCTGCTTGCCCAGCTTGGCGTGATCGGCGGCGGGCAGGTCGGCCATGTAGGCCATGGTCTTGATCTGGTGCTGCGGGGCGACGCCGAGGAAGGCGCCGACCTCGTCGATGGTGCGCTGGGTGGGGGTGTGGAGGAGCTCAGGGGTGCCGTCGCCGGTTGCGGCGAGATCTTCGACGGGGGCGAGGCGGCTGGTGGCGCGCTCGAGGTTCGCGGCGTAGTGGCAGGCAGGGCAGGAGGCGATCAGGTCTTCACCGGCCTCGGTGTAGACCATGAACTCCTGCGAGTGGGAGCCGCCCATGGCGCCGGAGTCGGCCTCGACGGCGAGGAACTCGAGACCGCAGCGGGAGAAGATGTTGCGGTAGGCGCGGTCGTGCTTGTCGTAGGAGAGATCGAGACCGGCGTCGTCGATGTCGAAGGAGTAGGCGTCCTTCATGAGGAACTGGCGGACGCGGAGCAGGCCGGACTTGGGACGGGGCTCGTCGCGGAACTTGGTCTGGATCTGGTACCAGATCTGGGGGAGCTGCTTGTAGCTGCGGAGCTCGTGGCGGGCGATGTCGGTCATGACCTCTTCGTGGGTCATTCCCAAACACAGATCGGCGCCCTTGCGGTCCTTGAGGCGGAACATGTTGTCGCCCATGCCGTCCCAGCGGCCACTGGCCTCCCAGATCTCCCGCGGATGCAGGGTGGGGAGCAGGAACTCCTGGCCGATGCTGTCCATCTCCTGACGGACGATGGAGACGATCTTGTTAATGGAGCGGTTACCGAGGAAGAGGTAGCTATAGATGCCAGCTCCGAGCTGCCGGACGTAGCCGGCGCGGAGCAGGAGCTTGTGACTGGCGACCTCTGCGTCTGCGGGAGCCTCGCGCAGGGTGGGGATGAAGAGCTGTGACCAGCGATGCATGCGTATGGTAAGCGCTTTCCGGCACGCCACCGGGGATGCCGGGGCTGTGCAATCGAGGATAAGCATCGATTCTAAACTGCGGGTCGCCGGGCGCGGGTTTTGGGGTAGTGGCGGGGAAAATTTCCGGGCGATAGGGGTGTTTCTCTAAGCGGGACAGGATCTGTTTGAATCAAACACAAAAGGTGCAACGTTTCAAGATGACATTGCCTTCAATGTGTTGGCTATCCGACAGATTATTGATCCGTAAAGGCTTATAGTTTCCGGGAATCGCACAAACGTACCGCACTCCGCGGGCTCGTTCCTGGCGGCGGGAGGACGGATATGTCCTTGTTAAAGGATGGCAAAGCGTTGTCAGAGTTGACGGAAGAGAAGAGTGCGGCGCAGGTCAAGGAGACGCGGCCCCGGAATGGAATTCTGGGGCAGCTTCCAGCAGATGAGTACGACGCCTTGGCAAAGTCCATGGTGGAGGTGGATCTGCCCCTGAACAAAGCCTTGTCGGAGCCCAATGAAGTAATTGAGTATGTGTATTTTCTGAATCGGGGTCTCATCTCGACCGATGCCATGACTCGGAGCGGGGAGTCGGTAGAGGTGGGAGTGATCGGGCGGGAGGGCTTTTCCGGCCTGCCGGCGCTGTTGAACCAACCGCAGATGTCGCATGCGGTGGTGGTGCAGGGAAGCGGATCCGGGATGCGCGTGCGCTCCAGTGTTGTGCGTGATCTGTTTCTGCGTGGCGGCATGTTCCAGACCATCGTGCATAACTTTGCATACCTGCAAATGACGCAGACAGCCCAGTCGGTACTCTGTAATCGGATGCATACGGTGGATCAACGGTTGGCCCGGTGGCTGCTAACCTCCGCGGATCGGATGGAATCGGAGGAACTGCACCTTACGCATGAGTTTCTGTCGCACATGCTGGGGGTGCAACGATCGACGGTGACGGTGGCGGCGGGAGATATGCAGCGGCAGGAGCTGATCGGGTACAGCCGGGGCAAGATCCATCTGCTCGATCGCCCGCGGCTGATGCGGGCGGCATGCGAGTGCTACGGCATCGTGGCCTCAGCGTATGGGCGGCTGCTGCAGCATGACGCGAGCAAGAATACGCTGCGTTATGTGATCTAGGCGACTGAACGCGAAGGCCGCACAGGTATAGAACCTGTGTACACGCAGAGCAGACGCAGAGCAGTCAATCGTACGGCCATGTGAGGGCGACGATGCTGACGATTCTCTTGGTAGGGGAAGATCTTCGATTGTTGGCGACGCGCGCCGCTGTGCTGCGCCGGGTGGACGCGGAGGTCGATCTTTGTAGCCCGCAGGAGTTTAGCGGCCGGATGCTGGTGCGAAGCTACGATCTGCTGGTGCTGTGCCATACGCTGCGCGAGCGGGATGCCGAAGGGATCACGGTGCAGGCGCAGCAACGATGGCCGAACGTACAGATTCTGCAGATCGTGCGGGAGCAGTGGATGGAGAAGGCGCAGCGGCGGGGTGTCGCCCTGGTCTCCACACCGGAGCCGCGACGGCTGGTGGAGCGCACCCGTGCACTCTTTCATCTGGCGGTCGCCGGACAGGACAGTCTCACCGCACGGCAGGGGATGCGGCCGGGAGTGCATTGAGGCGGTTTTGAGCGCCGTTCGTCATCCCACCCTGCACGATGAGGGGTGCAATTTACCGACCGCGACGATGGAGTGCGAACAACTTTAGCGCGAACCGGAGACAAATACAGGGGTCTCTCCACTAGGCGGCGGACGATGATGCCGTCCGCCGCTTCGGTCGAGATGACGTTTGTTGAGACGCCGAGATAGGCTACGGCAGGTCCGGTTTGAAGAGGTCGTAGACGTCGTGGATGTGCAGGACGCCCTCGGCGTGTCTCGCGGCGTCGGCGACGATCAGGGTGGTGATCTTGCGCTCCTCCATGAGGGCGAGGGCGGATGAGGCGAAGGCGCCGGCGTCGATGGTGACCGGGCGCGGGTTCATGATCTCGGCGGCGGTGTGGGCGAGGGCGTTGGGGCCGTCGCGTTCGAGCAGGCGACGCAGGTCGCCGTCGGAGATCATGCCGAGCAGGGTGCGGTCTGCGGATTCGGAGGCAGACTCAGACTTTTCGGACTGGGATTCAGACTTGAGCGCTGCGTCGTTTGATGTCGATGCGGCAGGCGGGGCGAGGACCGTGGTCATGCCCAACTTCTTGCGCGACATCTCATAGATGACCTCGGACATGGGGGTCTCGGGGGCGACGGCGGGCAGGGTGTCGCCGGAGTGCATCAGGTCGCGGACGCGGGTGAGGCGACGACCGAGGCGGCCGCCGGGGTGGAGGTCGGCGAAGTCCTGGGCCTGGAAGTTGCGGCGGCGGCTGACCTCGATGGCGAGGGCGTCGCCGAGCGCGAGCATGACGGTGGTGGAGGCTGTGGGGGCGAGGTTGAGGGTGCACGCCTCCTGGGGAACGCTGGCGTCGAGGAAGACGGTGCTGGCCTGGGCGAGCGTGGAGGTCTCGACCCCGCAGAGGCTGAGGAGCGGGTTGCCGAGGCGCCGGAGCGTGGGAAGCAGGCGGAGGAGCTCCTCGGTTTCGCCGCTGGAGGAGAGCACGATCAGAACGTCGCCGGGGGCGATGAGGCCGAGGTCGCCGTGGAGGGCCTCGGTGGGGTGCAGGAACTGCGCCGGGGTGCCGGTGGAGCTGAGGGTGGCGGCGATCTTGCGGGCAATCAGGCCGCTTTTGCCGACGCCGAGCAGGATGACGCGGCTGCGCGCGTCGGCGGCGGCGATGAGCAGATCGACGGCCCGGGCGAAGGCTCGGCCCATGGCGAGGCCGGGGTCGTCGAGACGCATGGCGAGCGAGAGCAGCGCGCGCGCCTGGACGCGAACGAGATCGGAAGGGCTGTTGGGGCGAGAGTCCTGTCGTGAGTCCATGAGAGCGTGAGGAGCGGCGAGCCGATCCCTCTCGATGCTAGAGCATTTTTGGCTGCGGCGCAGCGATCAGGAGATTTCGGATTGCTGGCGTGCTGGGAAGATGAGAGACCGATTCCGGAATGGTACACGGGATGATACAAAAGAGCGCATATGACAAGTGCGGGTGTGCGGCGGGTTCTGTCGATCGATGTCTTGCGAGGGATCACGATTGCGTTCATGATCCTGGTCAACGATCCGGGTGACTGGGGGCATGTGTATGCGCAGCTCGACCACTGCCCGTGGAACGGGCTGACGCTGACGGACCTGGTCTTTCCGACGTTTCTCTTTGTGATGGGGGCGTCGCTGGTGCTCTCGCTGGAGGCGCGGCGGGCACGGGGCAACTGTCGCGGGACGCTGGTCGGGCATCTGTTCCGGCGGGCGGCGATTCTGTTCGCGCTGGACATCCTGCTCGGGGGCTTTCCCCACTACCACTGGGAGCATATGCGGATCTACGGCGTGTTGACGCGGATCGCACTGTGTTATTTGTTCGCCGGGCTGATCTTATTGGTGACGCGGCGGGCGGCGGTGCTGGCGGGGATCTGCGCGACGCTGCTGGTGGGCTACTGGGCGCTGCTGCGATTTGTGCCGCTGCCGGGTTTTGGAGTGCCGACGCACGCGATTCCGTTTCTTGATCCCGACCGCAATCTGGTCTCGTGGATCGATCGCGGCTTCAGTGCGTGGACGTTGCACTGGCTGCATACCGGTGTGCTGTACCGGCAGACGCGCGATCCCGAGGGGCTGCTGAGTACGCTGCCGGCGATTGCGACGACGCTGCTGGGATCGTTGGCGGCGCTGTGGATGCGGTCGGAGCGGACGGCGACGGCGAAGCGGAATGGGCTGGCGGTGGCTGGTGTTTTGGGCGTCGCCGCTGGGGCGCTGTGGCACCTCAGCTTCCCGATCAATAAGAACCTTTGGACGAGCTCGTTTGTGCTGGTTGCGGGCGGCTGCTCGGCGCTGGGGCTGGCGCTGTGCTACTGGCTGATCGATATGGAGAAGCTGCAGGAGCGCGGCTGGCTGGGACGGGCGTTGGTGTGGCCGTGGCTGGTCTTCGGATCGAATGCGATTGTGGTGTATGCGATGTCGGACGTGGTGGTGGACCTGGCCAATGTTGTGAAAGTGGCAGATCATGGCCGGGTGGTGACGGGGTGGTTCTGGGTGTATGCGCATGGCTTTGCGCGGGGGCATTCGACGGAGCTGACCTCAGTGGCGTTTGCGGTGTTTGTGGTGCTGATCTGCTTTCTGCCGAATTGGCTGCTGTGGCGTCGTCGCATCTTCGTCAAGGTGTAAAAGCGGTAGACTGGAGTCGGACGCGGCTGCGGCTTGGACGCGTCCGGGGAAGGTACCGTCGTGAAGCGAAGTGCTCTGGTTGTGATGGTGATTGTGGCGGGCATCTGCCTGATGCTGTGGGCGGGATGGCATAACCTGCGGGATCGCAAGCTGGCGCTCGAGCAGGCGCAGCAGCATCGCATGGCGCAGAGCATGGCCGGGCAGGCGGCAAAGGGCGCCGCAGCGCAGGGGGCGGCGAGCAGCCAGTCGGATGCGAAGGAGACCTCGCTCGAGGGCAAGCCGGCGCCGCAGTTCACGCTGGTCGACCTGCAGGGTAAGAAGGTGTCGCTGAAGGACTACAAGGGCCGGCCGGTGCTGGTGAACTTCTGGGCGACGTGGTGCGCTCCGTGCAAGCTGGAGATGCCGTGGTTCGAGGAGTTCCGCAAGAAGTACGGGCCGCAGGGCTTTGAGATCCTGGGCATCGCCGAGGACGACGCGGGCAAGGACGAGATCGCCAAGGCGGTCAAGCGCATCAATGTGAGCTATCCAATTCTGTTGACGGATCCGAAGGTGTCGCCGGCGTACGGTGGCGTGGAGTATCTGCCGGAGTCGTTCTACGTGGATCGCAACGGCATCGTGCAGACGGAGACCTCGGGCCTGGGCTCGAAGGACGAGATCGAGGCCAACATCAAGCGGCTGGTGGGGACGGGTGCTACGGCGCCGGCTGCGACGACCACGACGGCGGCGAACGGACAGTAATGCGGGCAATGAGGAAGATGGGATCGATGAAGGCGGCGGTTGTGGCGCTGATGCTGACGGGGGCGAACATCGCCGGCGTGGCGCAGCAGTTTGGTGATCTGGACGGTAGCAGCAACAAGCCGAAGAGCCAGGAGTTCATTGTCTACGCGGCGGAGCAGCAGGCGGCCGTCGCGGGCAAGTCGAGCGTGCTGGAGCTGAACTTCCGTGTGGTCGATGGGCTGCACGTGAACTCGCATACGCCGAAGTCCGACCTGCTGATCGCGACGACGCTGACGATGGATGCGGCGCCGGGCGTGAAGGTGGGGGACGCGGTGTATCCGGCGGGAAGCCTGTACAGCTTCAGCTTCGACCCCAGCGAGAAGCTGGATGTGTACACGGGAGGGTTCACGGTGAAGCTGCCGGTGGTGGCGCAGGCGGGAGCGCATACGCTCTCGGGCAAGCTGCGTTACCAGGCTTGTGATCGGGCGGCGTGCTATCCGCCGAAGATCCTGCCGGTGCAGGTGGCGGTCGCCGTGCGGTAGGCTGCGATTGCCCATTGACGAGTGATGTTCCGCGCACCGGACCGGCTGGATGCACACGGGGATTCGTGATGCAATACAGGACAATCCCTTGAGAAGGGGCGGTTGCGGGAGCGGACAAAGAACATGGAAGAGTTTCGACGTCTGACGCGCCTTCCGGCGTACGTCTTCAATATCACCAGCGAGCTGAAGGCCGCGGCGCGCAAGCGCGGCGAGGACATTATCGACTTCGGGATGGGTAACCCCGATGGGGCGACGCCGAAGTTCATCGTCGACAAGCTGATCGAGGCGGCGCAGCGCACGACGACGCACCGCTACTCGCTGTCGCGCGGCATCCCCCGGCTGCGGCGCGCGATCTGTAACTGGTACAAGCACAGATATGAGGTCGATCTCGATCCGGAGACGGAGGCGATCGTCACCATTGGGTCGAAGGAGGGTATTGCCCACCTGTGCCTGGCGCTGCTGGATGGCGATGATACTGTCGCGGTACCAAATCCCAGCTACCCGATTCATATCTTCGGGCCGGTGATCGCGGGTTCGCGGGTGCAGAGCATTGCGCTCGAGGGAACGAACCAGGAGGCGCTACTCGAAACGCTCGCGTATGAGCTGCCGCGCATGGAGCTGCGGCCGAAGGTGCTGATCCTGAACTTCCCGGCGAACCCGACGACGCAGTGCGTGGACCTGAGCTTCTTCGAGCGGCTGGTGCCGCTGTGCAAGGAGTTGGGCATCTACCTAGTGCATGACCTCGCATATGCGGACATCGTCTTTGACGGGTACAAGGCGCCGAGTATTATGCAGGTTCCGGGGGCGAAGGAGATCGCGGTCGAGTTTTTTACGCTCTCGAAGAGTTACAATATGCCGGGCTGGCGGGTGGGCTTCATGGTGGGCTCGCCGAAGCTGGTGGCGGCGCTGGGCCGCATCAAGAGCTACTTCGACTATGGGACGTTCACGCCGATTCAGGTGGCGTCGATTGCCGCGTTGGAAGGGCCGCAGCAGTGTGTGACGGAGATTCGCGATATCTACAAGAACCGCCGCGATGTGCTGGTGCCGGGGCTGAATAAGCTGGGCTGGCCGGTGGAGCTGCCGAAGGCGACGATGTTTGCCTGGGCGAAGATCCCGGAGCAGTTCCGCAGCATGGGGTCGATTGAGTTCTCGAAGAAGCTGCTGCTCGAGGCCAAGGTGGCGGTGAGTCCGGGCGTGGGCTTCGGCGATCACGGCGACGGCTATGTGCGCTTCTCGCTGAT
>Ga0207148_1153_pt2 | contig 10759 bp, 9 predicted proteins | sample Alteio_BWMinHeat_34_FD_153558 | JGI IMG/M metagenome (GOLD analysis project Ga0207148, IMG submission 153558) | Enriched cells from forest soil in Barre Woods Harvard Forest LTER site, Petersham, Massachusetts, United States -... | ecosystem: Environmental > Terrestrial > Soil > Temperate forest >... | reverse complement strand
GCAGATCCGCTGCTCAATCCGAAGGAGTTTCCGCGTGAACTCGCATGAGAACAAGCACCATTATCTTCACAGCATCAGCCATAAGCGCATCGATCCGCCTCACGTCACGGCCAGGACCGCCCTGCCCGAGCTAATCGAGGAATCTTTCCTTTCTTACAACGCCGGCCGCTTGCGCGAAGCGTGTTTGTTGTTCACTTCCAAGATGCTCTCGGATGATACGACCGTGGGTTTGTCACTGAGCGGTGCTCTGACGCCGGCCGGGCTGGGCATCTCGTGCCTCGTGCCGCTCTTGCAAGCGGGTTTCGTTGATTGGATTGTCAGCACGGGGGCAAACCTCTACCACGATACGCATTTCGCCCTCGACATGGATATGCACCAGTCTCGCCCAGGACTGGATGATTTGAAGCTGCGCGAACATCAGGTCATCCGCATCTATGACATTGTGTTCGATTACGAAAACCTGCTGCGGACGGACCAGTTTTATCGGACGCTTTGCCGCGGTGAGGCTTTTCAACGCACTCTGGGAACGGCAGAGTTTCACAACCTCGCCGGCAAGTACCTGGCAGCCCGGGAAGAGGAAACCGGCCGCAAGGGCCGCAGCCTCCTGGCGGCTGCCTATCGCTACGGCGTGCCCATTTTCACGTCCTCGCCGGGCGATAGTTCCATCGGCATGAACCTGGCCGCCCTGCAACTCGAGGGCTCGGCGTTGTGCATCGATCCGCTGCGCGATGTCAATCAAAGCGCGGCCATCGTCTACGCTGCCAAAAAGCAGGGCCGCAGCGGAGTCTTCATCCTGGGAGGGGGTTCGCCCAAAAACTTTATCTTGCAGACCGAGCCGCAGATTCAAGAGGTGCTCGGCTTACCGGAAAGCGGGCATGATTACTTTCTTCAGGTGACCGACGCTCGTCCCGATACCGGAGGTCTCAGCGGCGCCACGCCGCAAGAGGCCATGACGTGGGGGAAAGTCGACCCTGCGCAATTGCCGGATACGGTGACCTGCTATCTTGATTCGACGGTGGCCCTGCCCTTGCTCACCGCCTATGCTCTCGCCCGCCACACACCGCGACCGCACCGGCGGTTGATGGATAAGCTTGACGGCTTCATGAGCGATCTGGAAAGAGAGTACGCGGCACGCAAACGACTGTGATATAAAGCCGAATTGACAGGTCCGTTTCGTAATCTCCGAGGTCATTTTTTCGGCTCGCTCCCATCTTTGGAAATCAGCCGAAAAGTGATATCAGGCGTTTCAAAGGCTTTTCCCTTCCAAGAGACTTTGTAGATCCCTGCCTTCTGGAAGTGGCTGCTAAGATCGTAGGCAAAAGACAGATAGTCGCCAGGAGGAAGAGCCGTGAATCGCTCGTCCCTAATTCCCTGTGACGCGCTAAAAGGCCAGTCTTTGAGTTCTTTACCGTTGATAAATAGCTGGCTGGACCCGATAGCGGGATCAACCACGCGACTCCCATCGTTCACGACGGCGAAATGGATCACAACTTTGTCCGTCCCTTTGACGCTTATGAGCTTGTTAACACTGATGGCCACCCAAAGCTTCTGCTCGTGCTTTAAGCCCTGTTTGTCCGATTGCCCCTGGTGAGGCCATACGTTTCCTCCCGAAAAGCCGATTACGGCCAGAATCAGGACGCGAATGCACATGGACCAATCCTCCAGCTAAAGAGGAACGAAACAAGCTTCCGCGGAAAGTCTACCGCGAGAAGATTAGGATACGACAAATAAGGCTCATTTTAGGCCTTTGGCCATTTCCGTTTGAATCTGCTCGAACTCTTCGCAGCCCACCGAGAGTCGGATGAGCCCGTCGGTAATGCCCTGGCGGCGCTTCTCGTTCGGGCTCACATAGCGATGGGAAGTTGTGCCGGGATGACTGCAAGTGGTGTACGTGTCTCCGAGCGATGGGCTGAACGGAATGCCTTGGGCCTTGCGCATGAAACGGTTGACGGCTTCCCGGCCGCCCTCCAGCTCGAAAGTGACCATGTTGCCAAAACCGCCTTTTAACAGCCGGCGTGCGACCTCGTGATCCGGATGATCGGTCCTGCCCGGATAGATGACGCGGCTGACGCCGGGCTGTGCGGACAACCAATCGGCCAGCACGGCGGCGTTGGCACTGGCAGCACGCATGCGCAGAGAGAGCGTGCACAAGCCCCGCGCCGCCAACCAGCAGTCGAAAGGATTGGAAGCCAGTCCCCAGATACTGGTGATCTTGGCAATTTCGGCCAAATGGCTGCTGGACCCAGACACAGCGCCAAGCGTGACATCGCTATGGCCGCCAATCATCTTGGTCAGGCTCTCGACCACGAAGTCCGCGCCGTACTCCAGGGGGCGGGCAAGCACGGGAGTTGCGAAGGTATTGTCCACCATCAGCAGGGAGCCCCGTTCGTGAGCTACCTTGGCCAGTGCTTGAATGTCGGGCAGCGCGAGCAGCGGGTTGGAGAGTGTTTCGGTGAAGAGAAGCTTCGCCGGCTTGTCGAGAGCGGCCCGGACCTCGCTCAGATTGCGATCATCGACAAATGTCGCCTGTACACCGAAACGCGGCAACTGTTGGCTCAGCAGCTGAGTGCTCCGGCCGTAAAGGTTGTTGCTGGCCACCAGGCGATCGCCTTGCTGGAGTAGCGCCAGGAGTGAAGCAGTCGTCGCAGCCATGCCCGAACCGCAAATGACCGACCAGGAAGCACCTTCGAGTTTCGCCAGTCGATCCGCCAGGTAACGTGCATTGGGATGGCCGTCCCGGGCGTAAATGAAGCCCGGCGACTCGGCGTTCATGATGCTGTCGAGCGCGTCCAGGTCCGGGAGCGTGTAAACAGAGGACTGGTAAAGGGGTGGCGCGAGAGGCACACTTTCACCCAACGACGGCATCGCAGGCACGGGCGATTTCGCATCGGCCATGGCTAGACTCTCCAATAACTCTTGAAAAGAATGGGGACTGACTCGGGAGGACGCCGTGCCTGTACCCATTCTTTTAGACGCACTAAAGCAGGACAACCCCCTCAAAAGAAAGTTCATCCTGCCAGCGTCTATTGGATGCGAACGAGGGGAGATTGTCTATAGCCCCTGGATGACGGGATTCTTCTGGAGATACTCCTGGATGGCCAGCCACATGAGACGATGATCGCCATTCTGATCGAGCTTCAGGCCCAAGCGATTCGCGCGGGTCCGGGCCTCGGCATCGGTGGCCCGGTCAATCGTCCGCGCGTAGAGGTACCAGAGCCCGCCGGCCAGGGAGCCGTCGCGGTCGTACACAAAAAGCGGGTAGTTCGTGGTATCGCCCACCAGGCGATTGAACTCGTCGACCACTGCGCGGGAGAGTGTTGCCGGAGATACCTCCAGGCTCAAGAATTTCATGCCGCGCAACTGCACCAGCCCGCGATCCGCGGCATCGTCTTCACCAGGCTGTCGGAGATGTAAGATCGTGCGGTAGCTGCTTTCTTTGAGCCAGTCGACGCCGTCCAGGTGCGGTTTAAGCCCGGATGCGACGTCGTCTTTGACCTTGTTGAATTGAGCAATACCGCTGGGAAGAACCGCAGTGGCAGGCTGCTCCGCCGGGGCCCCGGGTTTGGCCAACTCGGGCGGCACAGATTCGGGAGGCTGCAAGCGGACAGAATCGCGCGTCTGCTCGGGCGAGCTCGGCGGCCCGATCAGTCGCGCCCCGCCGTCAATCGCCGGCCGCCAATTGGAAGGCCCAGGCACCAGCGCCGGCGGGCTGTAACGCTGCCGCTCAATGGGATACGGAGTTGGCTGCAATGGCGATTGGGTAATGAGCTGCGGGGACTCTCCTCCTGCAAACCGGGCCGGTTCGCCCGGGAACGACGTGTAGCCCGCGACGAGGGGAGCCGACGGCCGGGGCGGACAACAGTAGTTGCTCGTCCGGCAACCGGACAGGCCAAGAGCACCACAGGCCATCACGAACGCCCACTTTGTCAAGCGTGTCTGCATCGCTCACCTCACTTCACCACGGCGAATCCACGGTGTGACCAGCATCCGATTGTATCTTGGTCGATTGCCGCCCACCCAGAGCTGCGCGGTTGAAAGCAGGCCGATTTTTATCCGGAAGGTGCCGAGAAGACCGGTTAGAGAAGCTGTAGCAGCTGCGAAGAAGGGGCCGCCAATAACCAAATGACGATTGATTGACGAAATCGGGAATGTCGGATGCCGGCCGACCTGCTAAGTGGTGCGAGCATAGTGCTCCGCGACAACCGCCAGCTCCGTGAGCTTGGCGGCCGTGACGCCGATACGCTCGAAACATTCGGCCACGATGCTGTTTTGCGTGGTAAGCAAGCTGATGAGAAGATCCATGGGCGTGATGCGCGAGCGTTGGTACTCGGTCGCCCGTTGATGAGCTTCCCGCAACAGGCGGATCGCTTTGTCCGAAAGAAACTCACGGCTGAGGACAAGGGCCGGCACATTGTCGACACCTTCCTGACGGAACAGTTCCTGAAACTGGCCGAGGATGTTGGTGAGGTCTGTGCCCAATCGATCCACCCAGTTGAGAACTCCTTCATCCGGCGCGGCCAGCAGTCCCATGAACACATGGGGACTCCGCACGCTGTCCCAGCGTGTTTCACGGGCTTGCGCAAGCGTAGCGCGAAGGGCATCCAGCGCCGGTTCCGTAAGCACTTCCAGGCGTATCCGTCCGTCGGGCTGGAAAATATCCTGCACCAAGTCGTCGGGAATGGCCATGGGAAAAGCTACTTTACAAGGACTTGATGACAGGTTCGGCAACGCTTCTGATGCAACCGGATCTGCTTTTGACATTTCGGGCAGCGCCGAAAGCGGTTTTTTCTCACCGCTTTGAGCCGTGGTCTTATTCCCATCATCTATCTCCCGTAGGCTATTGCTTGTCCCAAACCACTCATAACTCGCTACGCATCTGAAGCATCATAGATGATGCAGCGCCAAGCGGCAACGCTGTATATGTTGGCGCTTTTTCCATGGGAAGCGGTTCTGTCGATGGCATCGAGAAAACCAGCAAGATTTTTTTTGAAATTTGGGGGTTTTTGGTTTGCATGGAGTTCTGCGCAAGGTATAACAGCACCCTGTTGCCGCGAAGATAAGGCTTCTGCTGATGAATGCAATGGCGCCGTCGGCATGGCTTTCTCTTCTCCAGAAGAAGACTTAATGGGTCAATGGCTTGCAGACAAAGACATGTCTTGCAAGAGGACATTTGTAACGCATCTCCCGAAGCACGGAACGATATTCGGAGAGGCTCAGCCCAGAAAAACTGCAAACGCAGGGGAGCTGTCCATTGAAGAAGTTCTTGTTCGCTATTCCTGTCTTTTTGGCATGCCTTGGCCTTGCGCTGGGCGAGATTCCCGAGCGGCTCCCGGCTGGGAATTCGAGCGATACATCGCCCTCAATAACGAATTCTGGAGAAGACGGCGGTAGCCCCGGCGGCGCCGGTTCCAAACCCCGATCCAGCGGTGGAGGCTCGCGGCCCAGCGGCGGCTCCCGGCCGAGTGGTGGTTCCCGACCAAGCGGCGGCACCAGAGGTGGTTCCAGTCGCGGCAGCAGCGGCGGTACCAGGGGTAGTTCCAGCCGCGGCAGCAGCGGCGGCACCAGGGGCGGTTCCAGTCGCGGCAGCAGCAAGGGCAGCTCCAAGGGAAGTTCAGGGAAGGGCAGCTCCAAGGGAAGTTCAGGGAAGGGCAGCTCCAAAGGTAGTTCTGGCAAGGGCAGCTCCAAGGGGGGCGCTGGCAAGGGTGGAGCCGCCAAGGGCAGTTCCAAGGGTGCCGCAAAGACCTCTCCCAAAACGACGGCAAAGACTTCTCCCAAAACAACTGCAAAGACCGCTCCCAAGACAACGCCAAAAACTGCGCCCAAGACAACGCCTAAGACTGCGCCCAAGACAACGCCAAAAACCGCGCCCAAGACAACGCCAAAAACTGCGCCCAAGACAACGCCAAAGACTGCGCCCAAGACAACGCCAAAAACCGCGCCCAAGACAACGCCAAAGACTGCGCCCAAGACAACGCCAAAGACCGCTCCCAAGACAACGCCAAGCAATGCGCCCAAGACAACGCCGAAGACTGCGCCCAAGACGACGCCAAAAACCGCGCCCAAGACAACGCCAAAAACTGCGCCCAAGACAACACCAAAGACTGCGCCCAAGACAACGCCAAAGACTGCGCCCAAGACAACGCCAAAGACCGCGCCCAAGACAACGCCAAGAACATCGCCAAGGACCCAGCCACGGACCAATCCTCGGGCTAATGCGCGTGGAGGATTTCCCCGGGCGCCAATTTTCATAAATATCGGAGGTTGGGGCGGTGGCTGGCGTTGGTGGAGAGGACCAATCGGCCCGGTTTGGTGGGGCGAGTCCTATCCCGGCATTCTTGAGGGCATCAGCGACTCTTGTGGATGCGAGGGAGTTCTCGACGCTGACGGCAACACGCTCTGGATTCCGACCGATGATACGATGCCGGACGGCCCGGCGTGGGGCGTTGCGGTGACGCCCGGTTATGAAGCAGAAGCTGCGGGGGACGCCCCGGCCGAAACATACGCGGCCGAGGATGCTCCGGTGCAGAAGATGCGCTATCTGCGCGTTGCCAATATCACAAAGGAAAAAGTAAAGGTCTACGTGCAGTATCGGGCCCAGGACAACGGCAAGTGGACTTGGTTCCCAGCCGATCCAGCAAATTCGCAAGAGACCTATACTTATGAGATCGCCCCCGGTCAGGCGCTCGATGTTGACGATCCGACTCAGCAGCTACCGGTCGCGGCCAACCGAGTTCGGATCTGGGCCGAGTCCACGAACCAGAACTGGGAAGAGTTCAAGGATAAAGATCTCTGGCTGGTGGAGAAAGATACCGACGGCAGACGCCAGTATCAGAGTCCCGAGCCGCAGGTCTTCGTCATGACCCTGCGCTAAAGGCCGAACGCGTTCTGCGAAGTCCTCTCACCCTGGTTCCGCCTCCAAACAGGAAAGCGGAACCTGGGTGAGAGGCTTTGGTACTTGCACCGAAACCTCATACGTGTTCGAAGATGCCTTGTTTCAACTACCCTGTGCGGAACAGGCTGGAGGAACAGGAATGTCTACGGATCCACGTGGAACGGACCCCATTCCGGGTCCCGTTCCCCTTTCATGGCTTCTGCTCAGCTGCGCTTTTCTCATTACCGGCGCAGCGTGGCTGTCCGTGCAAATTCCTTATCCGTTGGCGACGCACCTCCGCGTTCTTCTTCTTGTCCTCGGATTATTGCTCGCTGCCGGGGCCGTGATTTTGCGGCCCACTCCCCTCCTCCTTACGGCCTCCGCATTCATTCCTTTTCTAGCTCACGGAAGCATGGATGAAGAATGGGACACGGCGCGCTTGCTCCTCCGGATTATGCTTGTGGCCGCGCTCGCGGCCGGCCTGTTGGCGACCGTTTCACGGCGCTTGCGCAAATTCATCGTCAGCATGCTGGCGGTCGCCCACTTCCTGGGAATTCTGGTTACGGCGTCCTTGTCACCACCTCCGGGCGCCGAAGCGCCGTGGCTGTCGCTCCAGCTCTGGGCCTATGTTTATCGGCCCTACCTCAACTTCATATGTTTAGACATGCGCTATAACTTCTATGCTCCGGACCCGGTCTCCGATACGATCTTCCGCTATCGCGTGGAATTTGCCAACGGGGATGCGGCCTGGTACCGGCTGCCCGATCGCGCGGAATGCCGGACAGCGCTCGAATTCAGCCGGGCGTTGGCAATTCCGGAGTTTGTCTCGGGCCAGGCCGCGGCCCCCGACGATTTTGCCCGTTTAACAAGGCTTCGAGAGGATGCCGGAGAGAACCATATACCACCCCTGCCGATGCCGAACATCGACCCCAGCGCGCAATACGAGGAGCCTTCGCCTGATGCCAAGCTTTACATTGAGTCGTATGCGCATCATATCGCAGTGGCCAAGAAGCATCCGACTGATCCCGGCCAAGCCGTGACCGGCGTGAAAATTTATCGCGTCGGGCACAATGTTCCCTCGGCCAAGCAAGTCAGCGAAGGGATGGATCCGAACGACCCGACTTTGTACTCGGCTATCTACCTTGGGGAATACGGTGCGGATGGAAAGCTCAAGCCGTCCTGTTACCATGTCGAGGTGGATAAGCTCGGGCAGATCATTCGAGAAACCCGCGATCCTTTCCTTTACTGGCTGATACCCATCATCCGGGAAAAAGACGGCACTGTGACTGACTTTGTCAAACTTCACGGCGATGCCCATGCGGAGGCCAAGCCATGAATCCAAATCCAGAAAGCGCGGCCCACGACCGAGCCTGGACGGATCGCGTGGCCGCTTCCTGGGATCATTTCTGGTTTCACCCGGCGGATCCGATCGTGCTGGGCTTGCTGCGCATTTGTTGCGGCCTGGTCGCGCTGTACGTGCACCTGAACTATACGCGCCATCTTCAAGAGTACTTTGGCGAAAATGCCTGGATTGGACTGCAAACGATCAACGTCGTTCGTACCGAGACTCCCGTGCTGGCCAATCCGTGGGGATGGGATGAACCTTCGCTCGCGGCCCTGCCGGACGATCGGCAGGCACAGAAGCAGATCCTTGATTATTACAACAAGTACGGCGTCGACCCGCGGCAAACGGTCGCCATGGGCCACAGTGCCTGGTCGATCTGGTTCCATCTCACGGATCCCTGGTGGATGGAAGTCGTGCACCTGGCGGTTCTCGTCATTTTGGGCCTTTTCACGCTCGGTATTTGCACGCGCATCACAGCCGCGCTGGCCTGGCTGGCGGCGGTTAGTTACATCCAGCGGTCTCCGGCGGTCACTTATGGCATGGATACCCTGATGATTGCAACTCTCTTTTACTTGATGATCGGGCCCAGTGGCGCGGCCCTATCGCTGGACCGTCTCCTGGCACGCTATCGCGCCCGACGCCGCGCCCGGGCGCTGGGCCGCCCGCTGCTTGCTCAAGCCGCTCCCCCTCTAGCCTCGGCCAACTTTACTCTGCGCCTGGTGCAGATACATCTCTGCATCATTTATCTTTTTTCCGGTCTTAGCAAGATGCAAGGCGGCATGTGGTGGAACGGCACGGCAGCCTGGGTGGCGATGGCCAATGCGGAGATCGCTCCCTTGCAATATCGGTTCGTGGTCGATGCCTTGCGCTACCTGACGCAACATCGTTTGCTCTGGGAAATCGTCATGACGGGCGGAACGTTGACGACCCTGGTGATAGAGATCGGCTTTCCCTTCTTGATCTGGAACCGGTCCATGCGCTGGCCCATGCTTGCGGGCGCCCTCTTTCTACATATGAGCATCGGCTTGTGCATGGGCCTGCTGACGTTCGCTGCGGCTATTCTCACAATGGCAATCGCCTTCATTCCCCCCGAAGCAGTCCACGGCACGCTGCGTAAATTGCGCCAGTCTCTCCCGTTTGCTCGGCGCGCCGCCGATCCAGCGGCCGGCGCAGAAAAAGCGGCAACCAATCTCGAGCCGCAGACTCATGAGGCGAAAGTAGCAATTGCGCTAGCGGAGGAAAAACATACGGACTCCATGACCAACGGGCAAATCCCTCCCCACGTCCCAGCCGCCCCTGGTGGCGGCCGCATCCTGCCGGAAGAGACACGACCGCGAGCGATCATCAAGAACGGCAATGAGCGCATCTGACCTATTGTGCGAAGGCGGCAAGCACGGGCGTCAATTGCTCGACATCCTTCTCCAACCGGGCAAATACTTCCTTTGCTCCTGCCATCGTGCCATTGCGGCCGATCAACTCCAGCTCCAAAGCTGCATCGAATACCGCGTGGGCTTCAAACGGTCCCACCGATCCTTTGAACGTGTGCGCGGAGCGTTCTAGCTGCGCCGGGTCCCCATCCGCAATCGCCAGGCGAACCGCGTCGAGTGCCTGCGCACACTCCTCCAGAAAGACTTGTGCGAGTTGGCCAAGCAGCTCGCGATCTCCCTCGATTTTCTCCAGAGCCATATCCCAGTCCACAACGCCCTGGGAAGGCGGCACGCCGGTGCCGCGCTCTTCAGCTTTTGGGAAAATCGACTGAAAGCTTTCGAGCGCACTTAAGAGTTCGCGCGCCTGGATCGGCTTGGAGATATAGTTATCCATTCCTGCCTCCAGACAGCGCTCCCGGTCCCCTTTCATGGCATGGGCCGTCATGGCAATGATGGGAATATGGCGACCCGTCTGTTTTTCCTTCCGGCGAATCTCGGCGGTCGCTTCCATGCCTCCCATTTCCGGCATCTGCACGTCCATCAGGATCAAGTCAAAGGGGCGCTGATCCAGAGCGGCCAGTGCTTCCTTGCCGTTGGGCGCCACCACCACGTGGTGTCCGCGCTTCTCCAGCAAGCGAACGACGAGCTTCTGATTTACGGCATTGTCCTCGGCCAGCAAGATGGCCAGCGGCGGGAGAGTCGATGGTGCGGGTGCTGGCGTGGGCTGGTGCTTCTCCAGTCGATAAGACCCGCCCAGGGCCCGAAGAATGGCGTCCATGAGCTCGGATTGTTTGAGGGGTTTCATCAAGCAGGCAGCTATGCCCAATTCCTCCGAGCGTGAGGCAGTCGTCTGGCGATCGGCCGAGGAAACCATCATGATCGTCACCCCGGCCAGGTCGGGCTGTTTCTGAATTTCTTCGGCAAGCGTGAAACCGTCCATCTCCGGCATCATCGCGTCGAGAAGAACGAGGGAGAAGGGCTGCCCGCGCAGGACCGCGCTTTTCATTGCCGCCAAGGCCTCGCGGCCGCCCTCGACGACCGTTGGCTTCATGCGCCAGCTCAGGAAGATTTCTTGCAGAATGCGGCGATTCGTGGCGTTGTCGTCCACGACCAGGA
>Ga0207148_1176_pt1 | contig 10814 bp, 4 predicted proteins | sample Alteio_BWMinHeat_34_FD_153558 | JGI IMG/M metagenome (GOLD analysis project Ga0207148, IMG submission 153558) | Enriched cells from forest soil in Barre Woods Harvard Forest LTER site, Petersham, Massachusetts, United States -... | ecosystem: Environmental > Terrestrial > Soil > Temperate forest >... | reverse complement strand
AGCATATCGAAGACATCGAGTTGGACTGTGCCTCGCTCAGCAAGAACAAAATTGATCTCGGTCGAAGGATTGAATGGATTCGGATAATTCTGCTCCAATTTAAAAGTGACTGGCGACGCATTGTTTGAGACGCTCATTTGCGAAAGTGGACGTATCCAAACGCCGCCGCCGTAGGTCCCTGTGAGGAGATTCGTACCGCTTACTGCAAGGGCATTGACATATGTAGGCGCCAGGCCGGTGTTGATCGCAGTCCAGCTTGTGCCATTGTTGGTCGAGAGAAACACGCTGTCCTGAGTGGTTGCAAAGAGCTTCGCACCACTCGCTGCTAGGGCTGAGACAGGTTTGTCTGCCAGTCCTGAGCTGACCTTCGTCCAGCTTGTGCCGTTGTCGGTCGAAAGAAACACACCGATGCTAGTACCAACAAACACATTCGTGCCACTTAGTGCGAAAGCCCAGATACGAGCGCTCGTCAGTCCGGAATTAACCGCTGTCCAGCTAGCGCCGTTGTTCGACGAGAGAAACACACCATCACTGTACGTCCCAGCAAAGAGATTCGGACCGCTTGCTGCGAGCGCGCGTACGTCCATGCACTTCAGGCCGGTATTCACCGCAGTCCAATTCGTGCCATCGTTCGTGGAAAGAAAAACACCGCCCCCGTACGTCCCAGCAAAGAGCATCGGCACTTCATTTGAGCCGCCGACCGCGAAGGAAAGAATATTCGTGTTTGTCAAGCCGGTATTAGCTGCTGCCCAGGTTGTTCCGTTGTCCATCGAGAGAAAGACACCGCCGCTAGTGCCAGCAAAGAGATTTGTGCCGCTGACTGCAAGTGGCGAGACATTGGTGTTTGTCAACCCATTATTGATTGTCGTCCAGTCAATGCCGTTGTTGGTCGAGCGAAACACGCCATCGCCCAACGTCGCTGCAAAGAGCATCGGCGACTGTGCGTCCCTGCCGCTTTGAGCAAAAGCAGAGACGGCGGTGTTCGTAAGTCCGTTATTGACTGGAGTCCAGTTAGCGCCGTTGTCGCTCGAGAGGAATACACCTCCGCAGGTCCCCGCAAAGAGCATCGGCGATGATGGGTTAGAGGTATTCACCGCAAGTGCAGCGACATCGCTGTTCAGCAATCCGGTACTTGACGCCGTCCAGTCTGAGCCGTTGTTCGTCGATGCAAAAACGCCACCTCCGCACGTGCCTGCAAAGAGCATCGGCGATGATGTGTGCTCGCCGCTCACCAAGAGTCTTCGAATAATTGTGTGCGTCAACCCGGTACTGATCGCTGTCCAGCTTGTGCCGTTGTTGCTCGAAAGGAACACACCGTCATTCGTCCCGACAAAAAGCGTTGGCGACGATGTGTTTGCGCCACTTACTGCAAAGGCGTTGATATTGGTGTTTCTCAGGCCGGTATTGATCGCAGTCCAGTTCTTGCCGTTGTTTGTTGAGCGAAACACGCCACCGGATTCTGTTCCTGCAAAGAGATCAGCACCGCAGACTGCAAAGGCACGAACAGTCGTGCTCGTCAGGCCTGTATTGCATGCCGACCAGCTTGAGCCGTTGTTGGTCGAGAGAAACACGCCGCCGTAAGTCCCTGCGAAGATATTTGTGCCACTGACTGCAAATGAAATAACATAAGCATTTGTCAGACCTGAACTGACCTCTTTCCAACTTGTACCGTTATTGGTCGAGACAAATGCGCCACTGCCAAACGTCCCTGCAAAGAGCAAAGGCGACGCTGTGTTCTTGCCGCTCACAGTAAGGGCAACTACATGAGGGTTTATTAGACCTGTATTGACAGCAGTCCAGGTTTGACCGTTGTTGGTTGACAGAAAGACTCCGTTGAAGGACCCGGCAAACAGATTTGGGCCGCTCACCGCAAAGCGTGTAATGGATCCGCCATAAGGTCCGTTGGCTTGCACCCACTGAGCGTTCGCGAACGTTGGCGTGGAAAACAGTACGGCAATCGAGAGAGCAAATAGGGCAATATGCTTCATGATGCAGATTATATTAATGTCTGCTTTGACGCGATGTCGCAGCAAGTTGGCGCGACGTGAACGCCTAGTTGTCTCCGAATGTCACAAGAACTAGTCCGAAACTCTGTGGTGAACCAGGTTTATCTGAGTTCGCAGAGTAAGGCACGACGTGGAAGTGTCTCAAATGAAGTCATAAAAATAGATTCCGACCGTAATTGAGTCGGACAATTGCAATTAAGCATGCTATGACTGTTCAATCTGGATGTCGTGGGAGATCACCTTTTGGCTTACTGTGCTCCCTTAGCAACTCTGCAACCGTCTCGGCCCTCAAAAGCAGAGCGGGTGGGATCGAATGCCCCAAACCTTTCAGAGAATTGTTTTCGCCATAGTTGGCTTCCATTGTGGTTCGTGCGGCAAGTTTGTCTCCGGAATACGGAGCATCATCGGTTCTTTTGAAGTATACTTCGTATTGCATGGCGCTCATCAGTGGGGAAGAATCTCGTTATCGACTACTTACAATTCTCGTTTCAACAGTCCTGCTTTTGGCGACGGTTGTGTATCCTTTTGCCCTGGATCACAACATCTACCAATCGATGGCTTGGCAGTTGGTACGATTTCACCAACTTCCTGAACTCGGTTCCTGGGATACGAACTGGCCTGGCGTCGTCCTTATCCATTCGCTTTCAATCCTGCTTTTCGGAAATTCTGTAACAGCGTTTCGAGTCTTCGATGGCTTGATGCACGTCGGGATGGCTCTCCTCATCTACAGCTTACTTCTTCGCTGGATATCGCCACGAAGAGCGTTCTATTGCATACTGGTTGTGTTCGCTTTTTTTCTCTTCAAGAATCAATGGAATTCCGGCGAGCGGGACGGCTATGTCGCATTCCTTATCCTCTGTGAAACTCTCCTACTTTATAAGATCAAGGATAGAACGGAACTTGCGAACACTAAAACGTGGAGGTCCGACCTGGATGCGCTCCTCATCGGAATACTCGCTGGTTTGTCGATTGTGATCAGGCCGACGAATGGATTGCTTTCAATTGTACTTGCCATTACCTTTTTCATGTTGCCTCGCGGGCATAGACTCAGGCTTGTCTCGTTCTTTTGTCTCGGATCAGCACTTGTTCTCGCAGCCGTCATATTTCCGTACGCTCTTGTACCAAACGGTCTCCGCGAGCTCTACCTGTCATGTGTTCGCTTCAATCTGGAGATATATGCACTGCCAGTTTACGGTGTACCCTTTAGCTCAGTATCCCGGGGGCAACTGGAGCTGCTAACGAATATCATCACCATTGCCTGTATCTTCGGCATAGTCCTCGAACTCAGGAAACGTCGCTCCCCGAACCTATCTGATGCTCATCAATCCATCTTCAAGCGTCCGATTACATCCTTCGATCTCTACCTCTTCACGGCCTACTATCTTGCCGCAAGATTATCCATCATTGTGATGGCAAAGTATTGGCGGTATCAGTACGAAGGTCTCCTTATCCTGCTGGCGGTGCTCTTTGCTCTTCTTATTGAGGAAGTCATGATTCGATCGCGGAGCAAGTTGTTGCGCAGATGGGGATTGGCAACCGTTGCAATAATCCTTGTTCTGCTTGCATACCCGTGGCCCACTGCCTCGTTTCTCGTTCGGGGTTTGGGCACATCTCACTATCCAATAGGCTATGCTCGCGACGCGTTTGCCAAATATTATAGCTATAATAACCGTAAAGAAGATGATCTGCGAGCCTATGTGCAATCACAGACGAAGCAAGGGGACAGGATTGAGCAGATCTGCACTGACCCAAATCTTTACTGGAGTTCTGAACTCCAGCCAGCAAGCCGCTTCACGACAATACTCGGACTAGGGATGAAACGTCCGGTTTCAGGATACACAGAATATCAACTTCGGTGGCGAAGAGAACTGATCGACTCGCTCGCTTCGGCGAAGCCTTTACTCATCATTGTTTCTGATTCGCCAAGCCATCATTCCAATTTCCTAACGAACTCTCCACACGTCACCGCCGATAGCATCCCAGGCTTCGACAGTCTTCTTTCGCGAGACTATGTGCCTGACACAGTCATCCATTACTGGGAAATCTTCCGAAGAAAGTACCATTGAGTCAGTTGAAGCCCTTGAAACTACTCGGCCCTTACGCTCAATTTTAAGCGTAAGTTTTGCCAGACGGCCATCATCCTACACCTCAACAGAGTCAGGATTCTTTCCACTTGGTAAGATTTCTTTATCGGATGATCCAATGATTTGATCTGGCCAACCTTCTCCCAAGCGCTGAGACACCCTCTTTCTCTCAATTCCCTCGTTTCCAGCAGGATTTCAACACATGGCACGGTCTTCGTCCTTTTTCAAGTCGAAGAATGGGGATTGTCCCATCGCCAGAAGTGTGGAAAGCTAAGCCGGAGGTTCATCCTATGCGTTTTTACATCTCTACCGAACTCTGCAATGATTGTGGGAAATGCGTTCGTGCGTGTCCCACGGGAGCTATTGTCCCCGCACACATGCCTGCTTCGAGTTTGAATTGGTGGGTCGTTAATAGCGATTACCCGTATATCATCCAGGAGCTCTGCAATGGCTGCGAGCAGCGACTCGGTCCGTACTGCCTGGAAGAATGCGATCGAGCTGCGATCAATGTGAACATGCTCGTCTGACAGACTTCAAAAGTTTAACATTCATTTCAACAGAACCACTGATGCAGAGTCCCAGCGTTCCGAAGTATCCGGGTATTCCGACGACAGCCGATGGCTCTTCGGCAGTTGTGTGGGTGGATACGCAAATCACGCAAGGCGCTTGCGCTTACCCGATTACCCCCTCTACAAATATGGGAAATGGTTATGAACTCTCGGCGGCATCGGGAGCAACGAACCTGTGGGGCGAGCCGATTTTTTTTCTCGAACCCGAATCGGAGCATAGCTCCGCCTCAGCGTGTGAGGGTTATGCGCTTTGCGGTGGGCGAGTTTCCAACTTTACCTCAGGTCAGGGACTCGTGCTTATGAAGGAAGTGCTCTACACCATTAGCGGCAAACGGCTTCCGGTCGTCTTTCACATCGGGGCACGCGCGCTCACGTCGCACTCGCTTAACGTGCATGCTGGTCATGACGATGTGATGGCCGTTACCGATTGCGGCTGGGGAATGCTCTTTGCAAAGAATGCGCAGGAAGCCGCCGATTTGGGGCTCATCGCCAGAAGGACGGCCGAGGCAAGCCGCACACCGTTCATGTCTATTCAGGATGGATTCCTCACGACGCACACGATCGAGAACATCCTGCTCCCGGAGCCGGAGATGATGAAAGAATTTGTCGGCGATCCGCATGAGAAACTGAAAAATCATTTCGACCCCGCAGAGCCGTACGCAATCGGCGTTGTGCAAAATCAGGATAGCTACATGAAGGGAAAGATCGCGCAGCGGTATTTTACCGATCGCGTAAAGTCTTCCCTTCTCGACGCATTTGCTACGTTCAAAGAAATGACGGGCCGCGGCTACGCGCCAGTCGAGGCATTCATGACCAACGACGCCGACTATGTCGTCATCGCAATGGGCTCAGTGGTAGAAACGGCCAAAGCAGCCGCAATCTGGGCGCGCGAGAACCGAGGCTGGAAAGTCGGGGTGTTGAATGTTACGATGTTTCGGCCATTCCCTGCCGAAGAACTTGTTGCCGCGATTTCGAATGCAAAAGCAATCGCAGTCCTCGAACGCATGGATAATCCTCTCGCAAAAGATAATCCGCTTACACTTGAAGTGAAGGCGGCGTTTGCGGACCATTCAATGATTTCTGGAAGTCGAGTGCCACTTATCTTCTCAGGAACCTATGGCTTGGGAAGCCGTGATACACGCCCTGGAGATATTCTAGCAGTGTTCCAACACATGCGTGCGCAAGAGGAAGTCAAGGATGTTACACTCAACAATGCGAAGGTCCAGGCAATGGCGCCACAATGGTATTTCTCGCTCGGGATCAAGCATGCAACAGCTCTGGATAGGACGATCGATCCGGATGTCCGGCCCACCGGAGCGTTTTCGATGCGAGGACATTCTGTCGGAGGTTATGGCTCGGTGACGACGAACAAAGTGATCGCGAGTCTCGCCGCAGATATCTTCGGCTTGCATGTCCAGGCATATCCGAAGTATGGATCGGAGAAGAAGGGTCTGCCAACTACCTATTACCTGACGTGCGCGGAAGAACACATCCTTCCGCACTGCGAGCTTGAACAGGTTGAGTTCATTCCACTCAATGACGTCAACGCATTTAACATTGGTGATCCGCTGATGGGCATCGCGGATGGCGGAATGGTCTTTATTCAGACGCCACTTACCAATGCCCAGGAAGTGTGGAACGCGATTCCTGCGAAGGCACGCGACGCAATCCGGAGTAAGAAGATCAGACTGTTGTATCTCGACACAGTCCGCATTTCACGTGAAAGCACCGACGTGCCCGATCTGCAGCAGCGCATGCAGGGAATCGTCCTGCTCGGTATCTTCCTCAAAGTTGCGCCATTCGCTGCCGCGCACGGACTTAGCCATGACGATCTAATGGCAGGTGTTGAGCGATCACTGCGAAAGTACTTTTCGAAACGAGGCGAACGAGTGATCCAGGACAATCTAACGGCAGTTCGCAGAGGATTTGACGATCTGATGGAGATCCCTGTAGAAATGGTGCAGAATTCATCGCACGCCCCAGCGATGCACAACACATAATCACTCCAATCATACAATGGACACATTGACAACCAGCACCGAGGCGTCACCGCTTGATCTCATCGATTCTCTTGATGTGTATGCTTCCGATTTTCGCGATCGGATCGTAAGCGGGTATAATTGCGGAACGGCCGAGAAGGATCTCGATGCTGATGTCAGCGTCGCACTGAGTTGGATACCGGGCGGTACTGCTCGTCTTCGTGATTTCTCTTACATTGCTCCTGAACTGCCCGAGCTCATTGCCGACAAATGCGTTGGCTGCATGGAGTGCATCACTGAATGCCCCGATACGGCAATTCTGGCAAAGGTGATTCCTGAATCAGAGTTGGAGCGGACTGCAAACGTCATTCTCGGAGGCAATCTGTACTCCCTCGATCGAAAGCAGCTTGCCAAAACGACAAAGTATTACGATGTTCCGAAAAAGAAGGGCATCGAAGGCGGCTATTTCTTTCTCACCATTGATCCGGCGCGCTGTAAAGGATGCGCAGAGTGCGTCGTCGCATGCGGTGAGCACGGGGCGCTCAAGATGGTGGCGAAGACCGACGCGTCACTCATGAATGCACGCACGGAATTTTCGATTTTTGATTCGCTCCCGGCAACGCGGCGTGAATACATTCAGGACAAGGTACTCGCGGACATGATGCTCTCGCACGATGCGATGCTTTACACCGGTGGTGCGGGTTCATGCATGGGTTGCGGCGAAGCAACCGCAATCAGGATGATGCTGGCAGCGACCGGCTTTGTGTATGGTCAGCAAAGCGTAGGGATCGTCGCCTCGACTGGTTGCAATACGGTCTATGCATCGACGTACCCATACAATCCGTACGAAGTGCCGTGGACGAATTCGCTTTTCGAGAACTCCCCTGCCGTTGCAATGGGTGTGCGCGGGCGCTGGGATCAGCTCGGTTGGTCCGACAAAAAGATCTGGGTGATCGGTGGCGATGGCGCAATGCTCGATATCGGATTCCAATCGCTCTCACGCATGATGATGAGCGGAATGAACATCAAGGTGTTGATCCTCGACACGCAGGTCTATTCAAACACCGGCGGACAGGCATCGACGGCAAGCTTTGTAAGCCAGGAAGCCAAAATGTCGAGCGTGGGAAAAATCCATCGGGGCAAGTCGGAGCGCCGCAAAGAGATTGCACAGATCATGATGATGCATCCGGATGTGTTTGTTGCACAGACAACAGCCGCTCACATCAATCATTTTTATCGCGCGATCATCGCCGCGAACGAGTACCCCGGTCCTGCGATCATCAACGTCTACACGCCTTGTCAGCCAGAGCACGGCATTGCAGACGATCAATCGATGATCCAGGCCAAGCATGCGGTCGATTCGCGCGCATTTCCGCTGCTCGTTCACGATCCTCGTAAAGGCGACACTATTGCATCAAGGGTCAGCCTTGCTGGAAATCCAGCCTCGCACGAAGACTGGTTCGTCAATGCAGACGGTACGCAAATTGACTTCATCCATTTTGCCCGCACCGAAGGACGCTTCGCAAAGCAGTTCGACAAAGAAGGCACGCCGACGCCGGAGATGCTCAAGGCGCAAGAAGACAGACTCAAGAACTGGCATATTCTTCAGGAGCTTGCGGGGTATCGGTGAACGGGAGAACCCTTCGAATCATCGATCGGAACGATGAAGGTTGCTTGTAGATTGAGCCTCTAGCTGAGCCTTGTGTTCCGACTGACTCTATGAGTAGACCCAAGCGTCCTTTCTCGTGGCTGAATGCTTTCATAAGTTTTACAGTATCTCTCTTCGTGATCGCGCAGTTCTCTGTCGCCCTTGCTCAGCACGTACGCACAAAGCCTTACATCGGCGGAAGTTTCTCGATTGCAAAGAGTTTTGGGATTGGGATTGAATTCGGTTTTAGAAACCCGTCTTTTTATGTCGGCCTGGAATACGGCATTTATAATATAAATGTGAATGTGCCCAACACTGGCCAGAGTGGAGTCAATGGTGGCCTGGTCGCGGATAGACCTGTTAAGGAAGATTACTTTGGTTTCCATGTAGGAGCTTACATCGGAGATGTCCTCGGCGTCGGAGCTGTCCTTCTTTGGAATACCACAATTCCTTTTGCATTCAACATCGGACCAGATCTACACTTGCATACATCGGATCACGTCTCGTTTAACCTCGCGTATACTGTGCGAAGGGGCGTGAAGGTTGGAGCATGCTACCAGTTCTAGAAAAGCCCTTCCAATTGGAAGGGCTTTTCGATTCAGTCTAAAAGCGACATCGCACATTTTAGGCGAAGACAATAATATTCCGCTCGCCTGCCAAGCTCATCAGTAACCTGTTGAGGAGCTGGAAAAGAGGCTTATAGCCGCTTGCGAGTGAGATCTGCTTTATCCCACAACCAATAGAAAAGCCCTTCCGAATGGAAGGGCTTCTGAATTCAACTCTTCGAATCGCGGACTACATCGTCGCAAGGATCTTCTCAATCTCTTCAACGATCTCGTGTGGTGTGAAGGGCAGGCCCTGCACTTTGTTGATGCCGATGGCATCGACGAGATACTCAGCCCGGATGATGCGGCGAAGCTGACCAAGATTGAGTTCGGGGATCACGATCTTTTCGTAATTTTTCAGGATCTCGCCCAGGTCTGGCGGAAGCGGATTCAGCCAGCGAAGATGCGCTGACGCGATTCCCTGAGATTGCATGCGCTCAGTTGCTGCGGTGATCGCACCATAGGTGCCACCCCATCCGAGTATGAGAATCTTACCTTTATCGGGCCCGAGGACCTTTGTCTTCTCGACATCCTTCTGAATACCCATGATCTTCTCCTGACGAAGCTTGACCATGAACTCATGGTTCTTCGGATCGTAGTTGACGTTACCGGTGATGTGTTGTTTCTCGATTCCTCCAACGCGGTGCTCAAGTCCTGCAACGCCCGGAATAGCCCACGGCCGCGCATTATCTTCATCGCGCAGATAAGGCAAATAGCCTTCGGGATCTGTACGCTGCTTGGTTTTGAGCTCCGGCAATGCATCAACTTCAGGAATCAACCAAGGCTCTGCGCCATTCGCGATATATCCATCAGAGAGCATGATGACCGGTACCATATACTTCAGCGCGATCTTGCAAGCCTCAAACGCAGTCCAGAAGCAATCACCAGGAGAATCCGCTGCGACGACAGCGACGGGACATTCGCCATTACGCCCGAACATCGCCTGCATCAGGTCAGCCTGTTCAGTTTTCGTCGGAAGTCCGGTTGATGGTCCGCCACGCTGTACGTCGATAACGACCAGCGGAAGCTCCGTCATGACCGCAAGGCCAAGCGCTTCTGCTTTCAGCGCAAGGCCTGGGCCTGATGTGGTGGTCACTCCTAAATGCCCAGCGAACGAAGCCCCGATCGCTGCGGAAACACCGGCGATCTCATCTTCAGCCTGGAATGTCTTGACGCCGAAATTCTTGTATTTCGAAAGCTCATGAAGAATATCGGATGCAGGTGTGATCGGGTAGGATCCAAGAAAAATTGTTAGGCCAGATTTCACCGAAGCTGCGATGAGACCCATGGCGGTTGCTTCGTTACCCATGATATTGCGATAACGTCCCGGGTGGAATTTGGCAGGCTTTACTTCGTATCGCGCATTGAAGAGTTCAGCGGTTTCGCCAAGATAGTAGCCGGCTTTGAGTGCGCGAAGGTTTGCTTCGAGCAGCGACGGCGTCTTTCCAAACTTTGATTTGAGCCATTCGATCGTTGGCTCCATTGGACGATTGTATAACCAATAGACGAGTCCAAGCGCGACCATATTCTTCGAACGTCCGCCCTCCTTCGTACCGAGTTTGAGATCTTTGACTGCTTCCAGCGTGATCTTCGTCAGTGGCAACGGATACACAGTATAACCGCTCAGACTTCCATCGGTTAACGGGTTCGTTTCGATCTTTGCGAGCTTGAAGTTGCGCTCTTCGAATGCATCTTCGTTGACGATGATGACGCCGCCTGGCTTGAGATCATGAAGATTCACCTTCAGCGCCGCTGGATTCATTGCGACGAGCACATCCGGATTATCACCGGGCGTGTGGATCTCTCGCGACGAGAAATGGATCTGGAATCCTGATACGCCATAGAGCGTACCTTGTGGAGCTCGAATCTCGGCGGGATAGTCGGGCAGTGTCGAGAGATCGTTGCCGACAAGCGCTGTCGTGT
>Ga0207148_1092_pt1 | contig 10909 bp, 11 predicted proteins | sample Alteio_BWMinHeat_34_FD_153558 | JGI IMG/M metagenome (GOLD analysis project Ga0207148, IMG submission 153558) | Enriched cells from forest soil in Barre Woods Harvard Forest LTER site, Petersham, Massachusetts, United States -... | ecosystem: Environmental > Terrestrial > Soil > Temperate forest >... | reverse complement strand
TCTGGCTGAGAATCCCCCGGCTGGTGGCAGAGCCTCCCCCAGCCATTCAGCCCGTATACAAAGCTCTTCTTCGATTTAGCCCAGACCCAAACGGTCCGCCTCCATCGATCGACGATGCCGCGCTGGCCAGGGAGATCAATTATCAGATTCAGGCCGCCAAGACACGGGGCACCTCCGTCGATGTCGGCCAGATCGATGCTCAGCGGAAAGCTTTTGCCGCTGAGGGATTGAGCGCCTATACAGCATTGTGGACCCGATGGGCTACGGGTGAGAGGCCGCGACGGCGCACAATCGCGCTTTACGGCGACCTCTTCGCGCTCCTGCACCAGATGGAGGCCGAACAGACGAGCAAACCTCAGGAACTCATCTGGGGCATCGGGATCTCGTCATGGCATCTGAAAACGGAAAAGGGAGCCGTTTCCTTTGAATATCCTCTTCTCACGCAGGCGATGGAGCTGATAATCGACGACCGATCCATGGCGATCGAGATTCGGCCTCGCGCGACAGAGACGCTATTACAGAACGGCCGACAAGCAGGCGATCGCGGAATGGTTTCACGCGGCCGCGGCGAGCGACGATCCGATGCCGCCCGGCTACAACATTGCTCCCAGCACGATCCAGTCCGTCATTCGCCAGGGGCGGGACACGGGCGCTCGCGAACTGGTTGGGATGCGCTGGGGCCTGGTCGGCTTCGGCTCGGCAGGTCCGGATCCGAAGCGCGCCACCTTCAATGCCCGCTCTGACAATCTCGAGAGGAGCAGCCTGTGGCGGACTCCTCTCCACAAACGCCGCTGCCTTGTGCCGGTCTCGGGCTTTTTCGAGTGGCGCAAAGCTGACAAGGCCCCTTTCCGCCTCACCCTGACCGACGAGCCGATCTATGCGTTCGCCGGCCTCTGGGACGCATGGAAGAGTCCGGACGGGGACTGGGCTGCAGAGTTTTTCGGTCATCACCGTCGAAGCCAACACCGCCATGCGCTCTTACCACGACCGCATGCCCGCTATCCTCCACCCGCGCGACTACGGCGAGTGGCTGAACCGCAGCGAAGTGGAGCGCCCGCCCACTCACCTGCTCCGGCCTTTTCCTGAAACCACGCTGCTGATCCACGCCGCGAATCCAAAGGTCGGCAATGTGCGCAACCAGGACATCGATCTCCTCGATTCGCAGTAAACACCCACTGGAGTTGCGGCCTTTGGCATCCGTTTATCCGCACGATAACGGCACAATAAAGACACTTTAACGGAAGTTTCTCGCCGCGCCGGAATCCGCCTCATCATCCGGCACGAGATCCGTAACGAGAAGGTTGGCAGCAATCATTTTGTCCGGCAAGCCATTCATTGATCCAGATGACAGTGGCCGGTCATTGCATCCCTACCCCCTAGTTCGGAGGTGGCGACAACAGCCCTGACATCAGTAGCTAAGCGAAGTTGCCGAAATGCCCGACTTTACAGCAGCTGCACATCATATGAGCGTAGGGCTAGGTGCAGTGATTCCAATCGGTATCGGTATAGAACAATGCTGTATACCAATTGTTCGCTAAACGATGGACTTTGAATACAGGACAGGGAATACCGTTGAATGTACCGGAAGAACGCCTCTTGGCTGCTACTGCAAGCTGATCTGTGGGATCGAAAACGAGGTACACGACCGTATCACCTGCTCCAGGGAAGCCCCAATCATCCCATTCGACGTGCTTGAATTCTCCAGCTCTCGGGACAGGTTGATTGAGAACCTGAGATTTGTAGCTTTTTGAATGGACGAGCCAGCGGACGGAAGTTCGCAGGTCATCGGAAGACCTAAGCAGAAGCCAGGAAAGAACGCAGAAGGACAAGACCATGGAGAGGGCTGCTACGCCATGGCGTCGTGCGTGCCGAATAACGATCACCAACAAGATCAAAGCAATGAGTGCCGCGAGAAAAATCGTCGCTAGGAACGCACCCATATCGTTGCCACAGAACGAAGGCAGAGCCAGGATGACCGCTCCCAAAATACCGTACATCGGAAGCCGCCAGTCGAAGCCGTCCGCTTTTGTCTTGATCATTGCGAGATTCTATGACGAGCCGATATTCTCGCGAAACGGGGTTTTGACCAAGTTCGCCCCTGTCCCGACGAACTTGCGTGTCGCGCTGCGGGGCCGGGCGTCATTCGGGAGCGCCTTGATATTTAGTTTGAGCGGCATCTGGCTGGCCATCCCGCTGAATATATTGAAAGACTGCAAGCCCGCTCCGGTCGGGACCAATAACCAGCCTTTGAAACAACTCCAGCGAAGGTTCCAGCCTTCGCCTGCGGACTTGTACAACACAAAGGCCGTATGGCCGCTTGTATGTACGAAAAGAGCAGTAAGCCACCTAGCCGCAAAATCGTTCTTCAACTCCCCGGATCTGGATCTCGCAAAGTCCTCCGTCCTCAACAGTCTGAGCTCGTGGGATCACGAAGAAGTCTGCAATAGAGCTAGGTTCATGCTTAGATCGTCGAACCGAGTAACTTCAAGTTGTACTTCGAGGTTAGGTCGGCGACCCAGTCCGATGAGTAGGTCACCCCATACTTGGTTGCCAACTCCTGCCTCCGGCCAGGATCTCCCGCCTCCGCGAGTTCCCTGAAGTAATTCTCGAAACCCGCCGGGGAAATCACCTCCAAGATCCGGGCCGGGCCGGGGCCCGCATTCCAGAACGAGTGCATCAGCCCGCGCGGCTTTATCACATAGCTTCCCGGTCCCGCGACGGTCTCTTGATCACCGACCCGCGCCCCGATCGTCCCCTCGAGAACATAGGAATACTCGTCCTCATGTTGGTGGACGTGAGGGAGCACGAGCCTCCCCGCGTCGATCGGGTGCTCCACGATCGCGAAGGCCCCTCCGGTGTTCGCCCCAGAGACCTTGAACACCACTCCCATGCCGCCGAGCGAGACGGAACTGCCCTCGCCTGGCTTCACTAGAATTGCCGACGGGTCGATGCGATCCATAGCCACTGAACCTCCCTTGGCCTCAGAAGAGACGTGCGCACTACTCTCCGTGCCATTGTCTTCCCGGCCTGAGCGGGTTTGCAACCCGGGTCGTACACGACTACGCTATTGCCAATGTGTCGCCTTGGGTATGCTGCTGAGCGCGGCTCGCCTGCCGGGGATGCATCCCGCCACACCTAGGATCTGATAACCGGGGTTGATCTCATTGAATGCTGCAGGCCTCTATCGAGGTAGATCATGAATCTTGGACTCTTGATACTTCGTGTCGTCTTCGGGCTAACTCTGACAGCGCACAGCGTTCAGAAGTTATTCGGATGGTTTGGGGGCCCCGGCATTGCCGGCACCGCGAAGATGATGGAACAACTTGGGTTTCGACCACCGCGGCTACAAGCTGTGGTCGCGTGCCTCATAGAGGGAGGTGCTGGTTTGGCGCTTGCCACTGGCCTCTTGACCCCGCTGGCCGCTGCCGCGGTTATCTCGGTCATGTTTGTGGCAGCAGTGAGCGTTCATCTGCCCAAAGGTTTCTTCATTCAAAAGGGGGGCTTTGAGTACTCACTCGCTCTGGCGGCTGGTGCGTTGGCTGTGGCCTTCACGGGTCCGGGTGCTATATCCGCCGACGCGGCGCTTGGGATCGATCGGTCAGGTCCTTCCTGGGGCTTCGCTGCGCTCGCGATCGGGCTCGTGGGTGGCGGCCTGCAGCTAATGGCCAGAAGGCGAAGCCCGGTGCCGAACGCCTCGGACCATCAGGGAGGCTAGAAGCTTACGGCAAGAAGATCGGCCCGGCGTTCCTCGGAGTTCGTAGATTAGCGGAAGGCAAACGATAACCATTGCAGCTTTGCTGATCTAAATCGAGCGTCGATCCTGCGATCCTCAATTTCGATATGCCCGGAATGAACGGCAAATATCTGCTGCTCCGCGTGAAAGCGCTCCATGTGCGGTTTCCAATTCTGTTGCTCAGCGGTGCCGTGCACACGATGCCCCCACAGAGCCGTGTACTCTTTGCCAAAATATTTTAGCCGCAGGAAAAAAATATTTTAGCCGCAGGGAATAAGTCATGCCTTTCGCTCCACTCCATTACCGAGCGCCAAAGCGCGAGGATTCCGGCTGCTCTCTATCGTGCTTTGGAAGGAAATATCAATGAAACATCCGTTATTGCGTCTCGGTATTGCTATTTACTGCGCTGCGCCGGTCTATCAGCACGAGCCGGATCCGCAGACCGGAAACTTCGACTATTTGGCGGACATCGGTACTTGGTGAAGTTGTTTATGAGCGCAAACGAAATCGCGAGCAAAAGAGGTTTGATCTACCGAGAGCTTCCCCCACCCTTGTGGTCGAGTAGTGAACTTGGATGGAAGGGCTTGGTCGTCGAACACTATAGTGCGCCGCCATGCGAATTTCCAGACCTTCCAACCGGTGATCATATCCTTGAGTTCGCATCGCAACAGCACGTCTCGCTTGGTGAGCGCCCCGATTGGAGGGGTTACCTAAGCCCATACTCGAAGTACCCGAGAACGGGCAATTTTTTCCCGGCTGGGTTACGGCCAAAACTACGTTCATTTACACAGACAGAGTTGATCGTGTGTGGAGTTGATCCAGAATTTGCTGAAGAAGTTTCGGGAGAACTTGATTCGAATCCTGCGCCGCAATTGCGAGGGTTGCTAGATATCCGCGATGAAGCTTTAGGTTCCTTTATGACGCTCTTTGCAAATGTGGCGAAATCAGGAGCATCGTCTAACGGTCTCTATGTCAATCACTTGATCTACGCGTTCACTTTGCATCTGATCTCTCTCGGTCAGGATAGACGCAATAGACATATACCCAAAGGGGCATTGCCATCTCACCGGCTACGGCGCGTAATCGAGCGGATGAGAGCCGATTTATGTACTGATCTTGATCTCAAGACGATAGCTGCGGAGAGCGGATACAGCAGAGATCACTTTCTTCGGATGTTCCGGACGGCTACAGGGTGTACGCCTCATCAATATCTTCTGCAACTGCGCATCGAGAAAGCTCAGTCGTTGATGAAAAATCCGTCACTGAGAATAATCGATATTGCAGAATCGTGCGGCTTTTCGAGCCAATCACAATTTTCACGTGTGTTTAGAAAGATTGTTGCGGTAACACCACGGCAATATCGCCGTGACACTTTGTAGTCGCTTTCTGTCAAATTGGTGTTCGTTTAAGCAAAATATCCTTCGCAATGCCCACTAACCTCGGTGCATGGCGAGCACGAAGGTTGACCCAAATCTCGAAAATAGATACCAAACGGACTCCATAACCGAACACCGGAATCGATTAATGAATCGTCGTACCTTCGTCTCCAGCACCGGCGCCCTGGTCGCGCTCTACGTTCCGACCGCCCTGGCGCTCGATCCCGTCCCCTCCGCTGACCCGCTCCCCGAAGCCGTCTCCGCTACCGGCGATCCGCTCAATCCGCCCGGCATCCTCACCGCCGGCATCCGCATGATCCCCGTGGTCGGCGGCAAGTACAAGGTCTGGACCAAGAGGGTCGGCAGCGGCCCGGTCAAGGTGCTTCTGCTCCACGGCGGCCCCGGCTTCACCCACGACTACCTCGAGGCAATGGAGTCCTTCCTCCCCCAGGCCGGCATCGAGATGTACTACTACGATCAGCTCGGCGTCGGCAACTCCGACATCCCCGACGATCCCTCGCTTTGGACCCTCGAGCGCTACACCGAAGAGGTCGAAGAGGTCCGCCGCGGCCTCGGTCTCGACCACTTTGTCCTGTACGGCCACTCCTGGGGCGGCATCCTCGCCATGGAGTACGCCCTCAAGTACCAGCAGCACCTCCGCGCCCTGGTCATCTCGGACATGGCCGCCGGCACCAAGGCCTATCTGAAGCGCACCGCCAGCATCAAGCAGCAGCTCCCGCCTGAGACCCTGGCGCGACTCAATGCCCTCGAAGCCAAGCAGGACTACGACAATCCCGAGTACGACAAGATCATGATGGAGGATCTCTATCCCAAGATGATCTGCCGCATCCAGCCTTGGCCGGAGCCCCTCACCCGCGCCTTCCGCCTCGCCAACCAGAAGATCTACAACCAGATGCAGGGCAAGAGCGAGTTCGTCGTCACCGGCAACCTGAAGGACTGGGAGCGCTGGGACCGTCTGCACGAGATCAAGGTCCGCACCCTCACCATCGGCGCCCAATACGACGAGATGGACCCCGAGGACATGAAGAAGATGGCGACCCTCATGCCCAACGCCATTTCCGCCATCTGCCCCAACGGCAGCCACATGTGCTTCTGGGACGACCAGGAGGTCTACTTCCGCCACCTGCTCGGCTTCCTCCGCACCGTCTAACCCGCCTCCCCGGCGATGCGCTTATCTACAGTTTCAGAATGGGACTCTATTGATGATTAGGAAGTTTGTATATGCAGCAGCACTGGCGTCAGCTTACTTCACTTTGCCTGCGCGTGCCTTGGAACATGTAATCGGAACCGTCCGCACCGATCAGGTAGTTCTCGGCTATGAGACCTACGGAAAACAAACGTCGGCACTCCCGTTGATCGTTGTAAATGGCGGTCCAGGTCTTGACCATCGATACATGACTCGGAACAAGGTATGGCAGCCGATTGCGAAAGATCGCCTTGTGGTTTTCTATGACCAGCGGGGAACGGGTACATCCAGACACATGAGCCCGGATGCGGCGCAAACTATGGACGCGGAGGTTGCTGATCTTGATGCGATCCGAGCAAAACTTGGACTTCAGAAGATTGCGCTATTGGGGCATTCCTGGGGCGGGATGATTGTCATGGCGTACGCTACTGCGCATCCTGATCGCGTTGAGCGATTGATTCTCTGCGACTCCGTGCCGGCCACATGGAAGGCCATGAAGGGAAAGTCTTTTGTATATTACAACTTTTATCCCGATGTCCGCGCAGATGATGACGTAAATGTGAAAAGTGCCGGAACAAACAAGGATGCGGTTGCTACCACGGAATTGATCGATCAACTTCATACGATCTTCTACTCGTCCCAAAAGCGGGAGAAGTTCTTGGCTAACCTTGGCAAATTGGGCTATACCCCTTCAGTGAGTAGTGCACTGGACCATTCCACCGCAAACATTGATCTCCGTGACGCGATCTCGACATTCCAATTTCCAGTGCTCGTCATCACAGGTCGGTATGACACAACAATCGAGCCGGTTGTTTCCTGGGATCTAGCTCACCAGATTCCCGGGGCCAGGCTTGTCTTCATGGAAAAAAGCGGCCACTTCTCTTTTTATGAGGAACCGGACAAGTTCGATCATGAGGTGCGGCTGTTTCTCAAATAGTGAGACCCTGCACTTCCAGCCCGGCCGACCGATGCTGAACGGACACGTCGAAAGCCTCCACGGAAGACTCCGCGAAGAGTACTCGTCGATAGCAAGTTGGAGTTGCACGCCTGCATAAATCGCATGGGCATTACATCGTGAAATTCTCGATCGCAGGTGGACAAGAACCGGTCTCGAACTCCACTCAATGACTGAAAGTACTGTCTGGCCTGAGGTCAAGCGATGCAAACGACAAGTTCGCCAAGGCAGAGTTCCATATGACAGCTGAATCCTACGAAAGTGAACCACAGTCGGAACTGGCATATTGGAAGTGCCGCGCAGCAAATCTGGAAAGTATCGTCTGCGAACTGCTTGTGAAGAACGAACGACTCAGAAGAGAACTTCAGATGGTAGTCTCTCCGCGCTCTGGCTAGGCTGATTCACAAAGGGGCTAATGGAGATCCATCCAAGTTCTCGGCAACCTTCGCTGCGACCTTGGATCCTGACTTGCACCTCATCAACGAATGAATAACAAATAAATAGGCAAAGAGACCTCGGTAGATATGGTTGGACTTCCATACCTCTACGCCACGATCAAACCTAGGGAAGATATTAATCTTATGCAAACTATTTATCAGCCATCTAAGATCGATGACGATCCTGCGGACTTCCTGGCAGCAGAGGTTACCGGCCTCGCGCTAACGCCTAAGTTTCGCGCACTGCTAATATTGCACACTGCATGGCAAACACAATCAGAACATGTGTGGAATGCCCATCAGGCAATTGCGAGGTCGGCAGGAATATCAGATGCGCAGATGGCGGCCATCCAACAGAACCAGATTCAGGCGTTCGTGTTCACCGCCATGGAGCAGAAGCTCTTAGAGGTGCTATCTCATATAACAACATCTCATAAGCTGTCCCCAGAGAAGTGCAGAGAGGCTCGACAATATTTCAGCGATCGGGAACTTGTTGAGATCGTTGGCCTGCAGGGTTATTACTGCACCATTAGCCAATAGACACCGGTTCTGGGTCTATCGCAGCGATCCCTTCCTTTCCGACATACGGCACGACAGAAGCTAAACAGCGCGAAGAAACAAGGAGTATCTGGAAATGACGACGACTACGCCTGAACCATGCTCAGTTGATTTTGCCAGACCGCTTGGCGGGCTGGAGCACCTCTTCTACCTTATTGACCGACACCGCACGGTGCACTTCGCCATGGCCGCGCAGATCGAGGGACGCACGTCGATTCCAGCGTGGCGCGCTGCTCTCGACAAACTGCAGGAGCGACACCCGCTGCTGTCCGTAGCCATCGAGATCAACGAGGGCAGAGCTCCCCACTTCCGAGCTGTTAGGAATGCCCCGATTCCGCTCAGGGTTACTGCGGGGCCCACTGTTTCCAGTTGGCAGACGGAGATTGCACGCGAGTTGGCAACACCCTTCGACTCACAACGAGCTCCGCTGGCTCGCGCCGTGCTGATGCACGGACAGTACGAATCTGTGTTCATCCTTACGACTCATCATTCGATCGCGGACGGACTCTCGTCGGCCTATGCAATACGAGACTTGATGCGGCTTCTGGCCGGGGAGAACTTAGAGTCTTTGCCGCCTATTCCAGCGCTGGAGCCACTTATGTGTAGGTCGGCGGCTAACGGTACAGATGACTCGGAACAGCCCGCAGCGCCCCAGGAAGGGCGGGCCGTCACCTTCCGCGCCGTAGACGGCTCACTGCCCGGCATTGAAGCGCTTCAACTTGATCCGGTCAGGACACGCACACTGGTTGAGCGGGCACGAAGGGAACGGACCACTGTCCATGGCGCGCTTTGCGCAGCCCTTGTGCTCGCGGGCCAGGAGTCCACTACCAACTGGAAGGATTCTCCGGTCCGCGTGGTGTCGCCCTTCAATCTCAGGAACAAACTTGGCATCGGCGAGGATTGCGGCCTATTTTTCTCGGTCGGAAGCGTTTCGATAAATCCCCGCCCTTCCGCAGACTTCTGGGAAGTTGCGCGTTTTGCGAAGTCTTCACTGAGCGAAAAGCAATCGCTCGGGCGGGTCGCGATGGAGTTGGAGGGACTGGAGCAGGCCATGAACTCCGGCATCGACGCGCCCGGCGCGGCGCAGTTTTTGGCGCAAGTCAACCCGTTCGAGCTTTCACTATCGAACCTCGGAAAGCTGTCGGTCCAATTCGATACTGACAGCCTCAGGCTCAAGGCACTGTGGGGTCCTGCGATCCTGATGGGCTTTGAGAATGAGCAGACGGTTGGCGTGACAACCACAAACGATTCGCTCTGCCTCTTACACACAACATTCACGCCGATTCCGTCGCTTCTTCCACGCGCTGCAGACATCCTGCAACTGGCTTGCGAGTAACACGCGGAGCTCCATACCGTGAGAACTACTTAATGTAGCATCCGCGATTGCGTCCCGGCTTCAAGTGTCCGATCCCCAAAGCAGCCGGCTTTGCTCATTTGGAGCACTTCGCCAGCCTGCCTGAGCAAAATAACCAAACTCACCACCGAACGAAAGGAAGAAATCTTGAAGGTTCTTATAACGTCCGTACCGCTCATGGGCCATCTCAATGCCGTACTTTCCGTTGGACGAATTCTTGTTGAGGAAGGCCATGAGGTGATTGGTTTGTCGGTCAATGCCCTCCGGGACCGAATTGAGCACATCGGCGCAACATTCGTACCTTTCTCCGGAGCGGCCGATCTTGACCTGCGAGATTTCGCCGCGGCGTATCCGGAGTTTCGGACGATGCCACCAGGCATCGCGATGACGCGGTTTTACCTGGAACGTGTCTTCGCGGATCCGTTGATTGATCAGAACAAAGGTGTGCAAAAGGCAATCGAAGCGTTTGCCCCGGATGTCATTATCGTGGACAATCTGTTTTTAGGTATTCTCCCGCTCTTGCTGGGCCCTCGCGCCAACCGGCCGCCAATCATCTCTGTTGGATCGACCTATTTACTTTGGCATCGCCCCGACAATGCTCCAAACAATCTGGGTTTGCCGCCTGCTGGGGAAAACGCGTATGCCGAGATTTTCCACGAGGTGGACGTCGCCTTACTGAAGCCATTTGGCGAATACATCAACTCTCTTCTAACAGTCGGTAGCTTCCCGGCGTTGCCGCTGCATATTTTTGACGCGGTTATCCAGCTACCTGATGCCTTTCTGCAACTTACTGTACCAAACTTTGAATTCCCAAGGCCCGATCTCCCTCCAACGGTCCATTTCATTGGAGCAATGCCTATCGTTGCGAAACAGGCTCCGATCCCGGTCTGGGCAGATGAGTTGGATGGTTCGAGGAAGGTAATTTTTGTAACCCAAGGGACTCTCTCAAACCACGACTTCACCCAACTCGTAGGGCCGACGTTGTCTGCGCTTGAGAATAATCCGGATCTTCTGGTCGTTGTCGGAGCTGGCGGTCGTTCCATCGAAGAACTTCCAAAGCCATTGCCGGCAAATGCCCGCGTTGCGTCCTATCTTCCATTGGAGTGGCTCCTGCCGAAGGTTGATGTCTTCGTGACGAATGGAGGCTACAACACGGTAAATCAAGCGTTACAACACGGAATCCCACTCGTGACAGCCGGCCTTACGGAGGATAAGGCGGATGTGAATGCGCGGGTCGAGTGGTCGGGAGCCGGCATTGATCTCAAGACGAATGCCCCGACTGCCGAGGC
>Ga0207148_1174_pt1 | contig 11041 bp, 7 predicted proteins | sample Alteio_BWMinHeat_34_FD_153558 | JGI IMG/M metagenome (GOLD analysis project Ga0207148, IMG submission 153558) | Enriched cells from forest soil in Barre Woods Harvard Forest LTER site, Petersham, Massachusetts, United States -... | ecosystem: Environmental > Terrestrial > Soil > Temperate forest >... | reverse complement strand
GGATGAATCTACGCATCGGGCGCTTCATCTCGATCCCTGGCATCGAGGCGCAGTTGACGCCGTACAACTACATGTTCAGCCACTCGCTGCTGTACTCGGTCGATCCTTTTACGGATACGGGAGCGTTGGCGACGATGAAGCTGACCGATCAGTGGCTGGTGCAGGTTGGCATTACCGCGGGGCATGACGTTGCGCCGTGGTCGAAGGACGCCAAGGCATCAGGTGATCTCTGCCTGAACTACACCACGGCATCGGTGAACGATAACCTTTACGTTTGCGCCAACGGCATCAACAGCGGGAAGTATGCGTACAACAACGAGCAGCAGTACGATGCCACGTGGTACCACCGTTTCACGAAGACCATCCACATCGCGACGGAGGGCTACTTCATGTATCAGCGCGATGTGCCGGCGGTGGGCGGGCCGGTGCAGCCGGAGCCGAATACCAATGCCGCGGTGTGCCCGGTGGGCGAGGTGCGATGCACGGCTCCGGCGTACGCCATGGTGAACTATGTGCAGAAGGAGCTTTCGACGCACGACTTCCTCTCCTTCCGTAGCGATTTTTTGAACGACAAGCGGGGGCAGCGCACCGGCTACCAGACCAAGTACACGGAGAACACACTGATGTGGAGCCACTGGTGGGGGACAACGGTGCAACTGCGGCCGGAGCTGCGCTTCGATCATGCCTGGGATCGGCCAGCCTATGATGTGGGGCGGCGGCAGAGCCAGTTCACCGCAGCCAGCGATCTGATCTTCCACTTCTAGGCCATGGCTGCTGGCGGTTGTTTCTGTAACTGAGGTCGTTTCTTATTCGGCGCGGAAGCGACCTGGCGTGACCCCGGTGAAGCGGCGAAAGGTGGTTGTGAACTGGCTCTGGCTGGCGAAGCCGCAACGATAGGCGATCTCGGCCAGGGAGAGGTTCGCGTGTTTGAGGAGCTGCTGCGCGAGCTCGACCCGGTGGTGGGAGACGAACTGGTGCGGCGTAAAACCGGTGGACTGGCGAAAGAGTTCGGCGAAGTAGGTGGGGCTGAGTCCGACGACCGCGGCGAGCGCATCGATGGATAGATCCTGATCGAGCGAGCGCTGGATGTACTCGCGTACACGGCGCTCGCGCGCGGGACCGAGCCCGATGCGTGGCGCAGAGGCGAGCGTTGTGCTGGCGTTGTAGGTGCGCAGGAGATGGGTGGTCGGCAGGGAGGCGAGGGAGTTGGCAAAGAGGGTGCTCAGGCTGGAGGTCTCGCACTCGCGATAGAGGGCGCGGCCCAACTCTTCGATGAGCGGATCGCGGATGAGGTGGGCGGCGCGCAGCTCGAAGCTGGTCTCGTGCAGTACCTGGCGGGCGGTGGAGGTGAGCAGATCGGTGCTGAGATAGATGTGGATCAGGCTGGCGCGGCGCTGCCACAGGGTGCGATGCGGAACCCCGGGCGGAATGATGGAGACTGCGGTGCCGCTGAGCTCGCGGTGGTGTGGCGGTCGTGATCCGGTGCGCCACTGCGACTCCATGTGCGCGGGCTCGAGGCCGATGGTGACCTGCGCGCAGTCGTGCGTGTGCTCACGCCAGGTGCTGCGCGGCTGCTCTGCGGTGTAGATCCAGTAGCCTTCGCCCTCGAACCAGAAGTGCTGCGAGGGCAAGGGGTCTTCGGCTCCGACGAGGATCAGGCGGGAGTCGGCTGGGGTTGTATTCGTCGATGTTGAAGCCGCCGTCGGGTGACGTTTCGGAGAGGCCATGGTCTTCCTCATTCTAAAGAATTCAGAATCTTCAAGAAGAAGACGGAAGACTGGGGCGGTGAATTGGCGCATAGTTAGATCCATGCTGAAGCCAGAAAGCCAGGCTTCCATGTCAGGAGAATCGATGAGCATCGAGACCGCAGCATCGCTGATTTCGCCCGCACAGCTTGCCCAGGACACCCAGATCTTCGAATACAGCAAGGCCGCTAACCCGATTGAATCGGGGGCGACACCGCGGATTCCGATTGCGACGTTCTCGGCGGATCTCTACGCTGAGGGCGAAAGCCGCATCGTTGCGCTGGATCTGAGCAAGGACCTGCGCACGCCGTATCCGGCGACCGGCCCCAGCCTGTTGGCCAGCTTCGTCCGCATCAACGCTGGCGAGCGCATCACCACCGCGCCCAATGCCAGCAGCGAGTTCTACTTCGTGATCCGCGGCAAGGGTCGCACGGAGACCGCGGAGGGGACGATTGAGTGGAAGTTCGGCGACTTCATCGTGCTGCCCGGCATCGAGGCGATCCACTTCGCCAGCGAGGACACCGCGTTCTATAAGGTCGATGACTCGCCGCTGTTTGGCTATCTCGGCGCTCGGCGTGGCGAGGCGCGTTTCCAGCCGACGGTCTACACGCGCGAGGCGGTGCAGGCGGAGCTCGAGGCAGCCAAGAACGATCCCGAGGCTTCCACGCGGAGCCGCATCAGCGTGCTGCTCGCGAACAAGAACTTCGAGCAGACGATGACCATCACGCACACGCTGTGGACGATGTTCGGTACGATTGCGCCGGGCACGCGTCAGCTGCCGCATCGTCACCAGTCGGTCGCGCTGGACTATGTTGTGAATGCACAGCCCGGCGTGTACACGCTGCTCGGGGAGGAGCTGAACGAGGACGGCACGATCAAGGACGCGGTTCGCGTGGATTGGGTGAAGGGATCGGCATTTGTAACGCCCCCTGGCTACTGGCACGAGCACGTCAATGAGTCCAACTCGGATGCCTTTGTGATGCCGATTCAGGATGCCGGCTTGCATACCTATCTGCGCACGCTGGACATTCAGTTCTATCAAGAAGATTAATTCTGTAATAAAACATTGTGGGTGGACGTAACCGACTCGTCTATGGTCGATGAGCAGACCTCATCGGCCACGGACGAGTCGATTCTTTCTCAAGGACATCTATCTAGTTATGCCGAACAAGACTTTGGATCAAGCTACGACACGCGTTGGTTTCATCGGCCTCGGACTTATGGGGAGCCGCATTGCGCGGCGCCTGCATGGGCTGGGTTGGAATGTAACCGTATGGAATCGCAACCCAGCGCCTGCGCAGGCGCTGGCGAAGGAAGGCCTGCGGGTCGCCGCGTCCATCGCGGAGTTGGTGACCAGTTGTGACGTCGTGCTCTCGTGCCTGGCGCATGACGCGGCCGTCGAAGCGGTCTACCTGGGAGAGAACGGTGTTTTTTCCGCGGTCAAGCCGGAGACTATCGTGGTCGAGATGAGCACCATCTCGGCGGAGCTCTCGGTGCGTCTGCATGAGGAGGCCAAGAAGCGCGGCATTCCGTTCCTCGACTCGGCGATCTCGGGATCGACCCCGGCCGTGGATGCCGGCACCATCACACTGCTCGCCGGTGGCGAAAAGAGCGACTTTGATCGCATGGTGCCGATCTATGAAGCGCTCGGCAAGCAGTGGTTCCTGATGGGGCCTGGCTCTTCGGGAATCCGCATGAAGCTGGTGGTGAACCTGCTGCTGGGCGTCAATATGCAGGCGATCGCGGAGGCCGTCTCGCTGGGGCAGCATTTGAAGCTCGAGCGTGAAGTGCTGCTCGACGTGCTTTCGAAGACGGCGGTCATCGCACCGGCGCTGGTGGGTAAGTTCGCCAAGATCAAGGCCAACGACTATGCGCCGCAGTTCCCGCTGCGCCTGATGAGCAAGGACATGAACTTGGTGGGTGATGCAGCGACGGCGACCTCGGCCACACTGCCGGCGGCGAGCGCGGTCCAAGCGACCTTCTCCGGCGCTCTCGGCGCAAGTGGGGATCTGGATCTGTCGGCGATCACGCCGTTCGTCGTCAATCTGAAGAAGAACTAAACGCGCACCCTGTGAGGGGTAACAGATCGTGGCTGGTTGGGGAAGATCTGATCAGCCACGATTACTTTTTAGAAGAGTCTTTCCCGGGTGCGTCTTCGGTGCGGCATCGGCGGCGTAGTTGGAGTCGTAGATGTGTCTGCGCAGCAGCTCGCCGGCGCGGCTGCCATCGCCGGCCTCGAGCGCATCGATGATCTCCCAATGCGCTTCCTGCACCCTCATGAGATCGATCTTGCCGCGCGACAGGAACAGGTGTAGGCGCACCTCGAACGCCAGTGAGTTCCAGGTGCGGAGCAGCACGCGATTGGCGGCGCCTTCGATGATGAGGCGATGAAAGGCGATGTCGTGGCGTGCGTATCCGGCCACATCCTTCTTGCGTGCCGCGTTCCGAATCGCCGTCGCGGCCTTGCGCAGAGCATCGACATCTCCCTGGAAACGCGGTGCCGCAAGCTGACCGGCGAGATTTTCCAGGGTTGCACGCACCAGGTGCGCCTCGCGGATATCCTGCGGGGTGACCTCGCGGACGTGGCTTCCTTTGTAGGGCTCGGTCACGACCAGTTCCAGGCCCTCGAGTTGGCAGAGGGCCTCGCGGACCGGCCCCTGGCTGGTGTTCAGTTCGCGGGCGATGTGCAGTTCGACCAGGCGCGTACCAGGCGCGAGCTCGCCGCTGGTGATGCGGCGGAGGAGATCCTGCTTGACGCGTTCTGCCATGGAATCACGCTGCAGGGCATGGTCTTTGGTTGCCATCGAGTCCGATTCTAAAGAAATATGCGACCGAAATCGATTATAAATAATCTATAGGTCTAAACGAGGCCCGTGGTGCCTCTCCACGGTGTCATCACGATCTTTTTGAGGACATATCCTCAGCCGCCTTTCGCCACATGCATGCTCTGGAGCCCCGTCGTTTTCTCGTGCTCAGCGCATTCCTGAGGCGTCCGCACGTTTTTCTAAAAATATCCCGCGCGTGCTGCGGGAGTGGTTATTGACAGAGATTGTTGCTTCAGCACTCCCTCTCAGAACGGAAAGATATCCTTCATGTGGATTGTTAAGCTTGCGTTGAATCGACCGTACACGTTTATCGTGCTCGCGATTCTGATTCTTATTATGGGATTCGGATCGGTGGCGACCATGCCGACCGATATTCTTCCCAACATCGATATCCCCGTGATCACGGTGGTCTACGACTACCGCGGTCTGCAGGCGCAGGAGTTGGAGCAGCGAATTACGACCTTCAACGAGTTCATCATGTCGACGGTGAACGATGTGAAGTCGGTCGATTCGCAGACCATTCGCGGCTATGCGGTGCTGATGATCTACTTCCAGCCGCAGGTACATATTGACGCCGCCATTGCGCAGGTGGGCGCGGCGGTGCAATCCATCCGCTTCCGATTCCCGCCGGGCGTGAACCCGCCGTGGGTGCTGCGTTTCAGTGCGTCTACGGTTCCGATCTATCAATTAGCGCTCTCGAGCGACACGCTCTCCCAATCCGAGCTCTATGATTACGGCATCTTCCGCATCCGGCAGAAGATTTCTGTGGTCCCGGGCACACTGCTCTCGGCGCCGCACGGCGGTGTGGTGCGTCAGATCATGGTCGATCTGAATCAGCAGCAGCTGCAGGCGAAGGGCCTGACGCCGATGGACATTGAGAGCGCCCTGACCAATCAGGACGTGACCATGCCGACCGGCACGATCAAGATTGGCGGCCGCGAGTACGGTTCGAGCCTGAACAATAGCCCCGCCGATGCATTGGAGTTGAACAATGTACCGGTGAAGGTGGTCGGCAACTCGGTCATCTACATGCGCGATGTGGCGCACGTGCGCGATGGCTGGATGGTGCAGAACAACGTCGTGCGCGCCAATGGCAAGCCGTCGGTGCTGACTGCGATCTATCGAAGCGGCTCGGTTTCGACGCTCTCAATCATCAACGAGATCAAGGACAAGGTGCTGCCCGGCGTGCAGGCTGCTGCTCCCAAGGGCATGAAGATCCAGGGTCTTTTTGACCAGTCGGTCTTCGTGCGCGCGGCCATTGAAGGCGTCGTGCGCGAGGCCGTGATCGCGTCGATCCTGACTGCGCTGATGATTCTTGTCTTCCTTGGAAGCTGGCGCAGCACGATCATCATCGCCATCTCGATTCCGCTGTCGATTCTCAGCTCGATCATCATTTTGAACGCGCTGGGTGAGACGCTGAACACGATGACACTCGGTGGTCTGGCGCTGGCCATCGGCATCCTCGTCGACGACGCCACGGTTACGATCGAGAACATCCACCGGCACATGGGGCAGAAGCAGCTGGATGAGGCGGTGCTCGTCGGCGCGGCGGAGATTGCAACGCCGACGTTCGTCTCGACACTGACAATCTGCATCGTCTTCGTCTCGGTGGTCTTCCTCACCGGGCCGGCGAAGTATCTGTTCACGCCGATGGCGCTGGCCGTGGTCTTCTCCATGCTGGCGTCCTATATTCTTTCGCGTACCCTGGTGCCTACGCTGGTGAAGTATCTGCTGGCTGGCGAGGTGCATGCAGAGGAGGCAGCGCCGGATCATATTGCCGAGTCGCATCGCCCCTCGTGGTTTGCGCGCTTCAACGATGGTTTCAATGCCAAATATCTGCGCGTGCAGACCGCGTACACCGGCCTGCTCCACAGCTTCATCGAGCACCGTCGGACGGCGCTGATCGCCTGCGCCAGCGTGATGGCTACTGCTTTCGTCCTTGTGCCTTTCATCGGTCAGGACTTCTTCCCGGCGGTCGATACTGGGCAGCTGCGGTTACATGTGCGCCTGATGCCGGGGACCCGAATCGAGGAGTCCGCGGTGCAGTTCAGCCGTGTGGAAGAGCAGATTCGCAAGGTAATTCCGGCGGATCAGCTCGACCTGTTGATTGATGACATCGGCGTTCCGCAAGACCCGATCGACTTTACGTTCGGCTTCCAGCCGAACGTGGGGCCCTTCGATGGCGAGATTTTGGTTTCGTTGAAGGAGAAGCATTCGCCCACAGAGAGCTACGTCGAGGCTCTGCGTGCGGCGCTACCGAAGGCGTTTCCGGCGATGACGTTCTACTTCGAGCCTGCCGACATGGTGACGCAGATCCTCGACTTCGGAGTCACTGCGCCGATCGATGTGCAGGTGCAGGGAACCGATGCCAACAACTACGAGATCGCGCGCGATCTGCGCTCGAAGATTGCTCAGATCCCCGGTGCCGTCGATGTGCATGTGCAGCAGGTGCTCGACAGCCCGACGGTGAAGATCAACATCGATCGCACGCGTGCTGCACAGTTCGGACTGACGCAGCAGGACGTGGCGAGCAGCCTCTTCGTCTCGATGGCCTCGGGCTACGCGGTCGCGCCGAACTTCTGGGTCGATCCCGCGATGAACCTTACGTACACGGTCACCGCGCAGACGCCGCAGTATCGTCTCGACTCGCTGAACATGCTGAAGAACACGCCGATTCCCATCAAGACGATGCCAAATGCGACGGAGCTGTTGGGCAACATGGCGACCTTCACCCCGTCGTATGAGCCGATGGTGATCAACCACCACAATGTGCAGCGTGTCTACGATGTGCTGTTGAACACGCAGGCGACGGACCTCGGCTCCATCGCCAAGAAGGTGCAGAAGGTGGTCGATGAGGAGCAGAAGAAGCTTCCTCCCGGCAACCAGATCGAGGTGCGCGGACAGGTGGAGAGCATGAACGAAGCCTTCGGCCGTCTCGGCATCGGTCTGATCTTCGCTGCGGTGCTGGTCTACCTGCTGATGGTGGTGAACTACCAGAGCTGGCTCGATCCGTTCATCATCATTTGTGCCCTTCCTGGTGCTTTTTGCGGTATTGTGTGGGCGCTGTTCCTCACGCAGAGCACCTTCAACGTACCCAGTTTGATGGGTGCGATCATGTCCATCGGTGTGGCCACGGCAAATTCGATCTTGCTGGTCACCTTCGCCAAGCAGGAGAGCGCACGCGGACTGTCGGCCTTCGAGGCCGCGATGTCGGCGGGTTCTACTCGTCTGCGTCCGATCATCATGACTGCGTTTGCCATGATCGTCGGTATGTTGCCGATGGCGCTCGGTATGGGCGAGGGCGGCGAGCAGAACGCTCCGCTGGCCCGCGCCGTGATTGGTGGCCTCTCCATGGCCACCTTTGCCACCCTATTCTTCGTACCTCTGATGTATAGCCTCGTCCACGGAAGACGCGAAGGCAGCGAACAGGAGAACGCGTAATGACGCCCGCACCTACACAGAATCACTCGGCCCCCAAGACGACCACCCGCATCGCCGCCGGCGTCGGCGTGCTGGCAATCCTGCTGGCGATCGGCATTATCCCGCGCGTGCTGCGCGACCGCGAGGCGCATAGCGTCGTGCAGGCGAGCACGGTGCTGCTGCCGGAGGTCACCATCGTGCATCCGCAGATGGCGCCCCCGTCCAGCTCGTTGCAACTGCCGGGGAACCTGCAGCCGATGTACAGCGCGTCGGTTTATGCACGCACCAATGGGTATCTGGAGAAGCGCTTCGTCGATATCGGATCGCATGTGAAGGCGGGGCAGTTGCTCGCCATCATCTCGACGCCGGAGATCGATCAGCAACTGAACCAGGCGCGCGCGGATGTGGTGCAGGCGCAGGCCATGGTGCTGCAAACGAAGGCGGCTCTGCAGCAGGCGCAGGCCAATCTCGATATCGCGCGCATCACACGCGATCGTTATGCTCCGCTGATCGACAAGCGTGCGGTGACGCAGCAGTCGCTCGATGAGGCGAACGAGGCCCTGAACGCGCGCACGGCGGATGTCTCCGCAGCGAATGCAAACATCGCGGTCGCCGAGGCCAGCCTTAAGTCGCGGGAGGCAAATGTTTCGCGATTGGTTCAGTTGCAGGGCTTCGAGCGCGTCGTCGCTCCCTTTGAGGGCGTGATCACCGCGCGTAACGTGGAGCAGGGCGACCTGGTCAACGACGGCAGCAACAACGGCAGCCACAGCCTCTTCGACATTGCGCAGAGCGACGTGCTGCGTGTGCAGATCGAGGTTCCGCAGTCGTCTGCGCTGTCGATCAAGCAGGGCCAGAAGGCGATCATTACTGTCTCCGAGCGCCCCGGTCGCGAGTACGTCGCCACGGTGACGCGCAGCGCGCAGTCGGTGGATCTGGCCGCCCGCACGATGCTGACCGAGGTGCAGGTGGATAACCACGATGGCTCACTGGTGCCCGGTATGTATGGTCAGATTAAGTTCACGGTTGCGGCCACCGAACCTGCGGTGACCATTCCATCCACGGCCCTCGTGATCGATAAGAGTGGCATGCATGTGGTCGAGGTGCGCGCTGACCACACGGTGCACTTCATCCCGGTCGACATCGGTCAGGACATGGGCGCAGAGGCCACCATCTCGCAGGGCCTGCGTGGCGGAGAGACGCTGGTCAGCAATCCGAGCGATCTGCTCAGCGAAGGACAGAAGGTGTCCATTGCCCAGTAAACGCAACCATATTAAGCACAAACTCCTGCCGCTGGCGGCTGGCGCCGCAACCCTGTTGCTGGCTGGCTGTATGGTCGGGCCGCAGTACAAGCGTCCCGACGCCATCATCGCGCCAACCTTCAAGGAGGCGCCCACCGAGCAGGCGGCTAATGATGGATGGAAGCCTGGCATGCCCAGTGATCAGAAGCTGAAGGGCAACTGGTGGAGCGTGTACCAGGACCCACAGCTCGACGCGCTCGAGGCGCAGGTGGATACGGCGAATCAGTCCCTGAAGGTGGCCGAGGCTAACTTACGTGCTGCGCGGGCCGCTATCGGCATCGCCCGTTCGAGCGAGGCGCCGACCATCGGCACAGGGGCCACCACGCAGACCTTTCGCGAGTCCGCGAACCAGCCGTACTTCTACAGCGCGCTCGCGAACAACGGCGGCGGCAACCTCACCTTACCGGTCGATCTTAACTACGAGATCGATCTGTGGGGACGCATTCGCCGTGGTGTGACGGCGGCGCGTGAGCAGGCGCAGGCCAGCGCGGCCGATCTCGAGACCGCGCGCCTGAGCCTGCATGCAGAGCTTGCGCTCGACTACTTCAATCTGCGTAGCGCCGATGGTCAAGAGAAGCTGCTCGACGACACCATCAAGGCCTACAAGGATGCGGTGGATCTCACCGAGGAGCGCTTCAACGGCGGGCTCGCTCTGCGTTCGGATGTCACGCAGGCGCAGACGCAGCTGGATGAGGCGCGCGTGCAGCGCAGCGATATGGAGGTGCTGCGGACGCAGTACGAGCACGCGATCGCGGTGCTCGTGGGCCGGCCGCCGGCGGAGTTGTCGCTGCCAGCGAACCCGATCAATTTGCAACCGCCGCAGGTTCCTGGGATTCCTGGCGTGCTGCCCTCGGATCTGCTCGAGCGCCGGCCTGACGTTGCCGCAGAGGAGCGCCGCATGGCTTCTGCGAATGAGCAGATCGGCATCGCTCAGGCCGCCTTCTACCCCACGCTGTCGCTGAGTGCGATTGCGGGTTTGCAGGGCACCTCGGCGTTGAACTGGTTCACGTGGCCGAGCCGCTTCTGGGCGGTTGGTCCTACGATGTCGGAGACGGTCTTTGACGGTGGACGACGTCATTCCGTCTCGGCTGAGATGCGCGCCAATTACGACTCCACGGTTGCGGCCTATCGGCAGACCGCGCTGCAGGCCTTCCAGGAGGTAGAGGACAACCTGGCTGCGCTGCGCATTCTGAAGACCGAGACGGACCAGCAGCATCACGCGACCGCCGAGGCGCTGGAATCGCTGGATACCTTCCAGGCGCGGTACACAGGTGGATTGGAGTTGTATCTACAGGTGATCACGTCGCAGACGACGGCGTTGCAGAACCAGCGCAACGACATCGACCTGATGCGGCGGCAGCTCGATGCCAGCGTGCTGTTGATCAAGGCGCTGGGTGGCGGCTGGGACGTCTCCCAGATGCCGAACATGCAAGCGAAAAAATAACAAACAAGAAAGCGCTGAGAGCAATCTCAGCGTTTTCTTTTTGGGGGCTGCGATGCAGCGCGCTTTGATGAACAGCCGGGCTGCTTCATGTCTGCTGTATCGCGGTCTGCGCTATGACTCGTCCGGTGCAGGCGCCGAAGCCGATTCGTGGCAGGCCGGGCCTGTGTGCGTGTGCGCGGAGGGTGATCTCGTCGCCGTCTTCGAGGAAGGTTCGTCGCTCGCTGCTTGGCAGTTGAAGCGGTTCGGAGCTGAGTTTCTTCTCGAGCAGGCAACCCTCCGAACCTTCTTGCGGACCGGAGATCGTTCCGG
>Ga0207148_1004_pt2 | contig 11127 bp, 11 predicted proteins | sample Alteio_BWMinHeat_34_FD_153558 | JGI IMG/M metagenome (GOLD analysis project Ga0207148, IMG submission 153558) | Enriched cells from forest soil in Barre Woods Harvard Forest LTER site, Petersham, Massachusetts, United States -... | ecosystem: Environmental > Terrestrial > Soil > Temperate forest >... | reverse complement strand
CATTCCATTCTTGCGCTCACCTGGGCCAACATTCCCAACGCCGCTAGGTTCGTTGGGCACCGATAAAGCCTACAGCTATTTCGATGCAAATCTTCCTACGTGGGCCTGGGGTGGCAACGGCAGGTACTCAAATTACCTGTTTCTGGAGATCGGTGAAAGGATCACGCTCGATGGCGACGGTGGATTTGTCGACTCAGTAAGCGTATTTCTCGACAGTGTCAGCAGAGATAGCGTCCACGTTTCGCTTTACCCTGATACACTTTATGATGTGGGCGGCGGGAGGTTCTATCACTTGCTTAATTTTTTCAGCGCCACAGTAGCACCGTACGCAGCAACTGCAATTCAAAGCATTGCAGTACATAAGCCTTCCTGGGTCACGGTGCCCTTCCCGCATGTGAAAGTCCCCAAAACATTTTTCGTCATGCTGACTCCGACAGATGATGGGGCCAAGATTACGAACTTCTTCTTGTGGAGGACTGACAAAGAGGCACCTAGATCCGTACTTCCGGATAACGCCCGATCTGCTGCTATTATGGGAGATTTCAACACTGGCATGACCTATTCGAGGCTCCTCGACGGATTGATTACGTTACAAGGAGACAGCGTTCCGCTATTTACGAATTTTTATACTACCGTTTATGCAGATCCGAATCAGAGTTCGGTTGCAGCTTTGCTCACTCCTGATGCCACGCTCGATATCTATCCCAATCCGGCAAATTCGAGCAGTTTTGTCAAGGTAAGCGGAGTAGGCGCGAACGCCAAACTCACCATACGGGATATGCTCGGGAGGACCCAATGGAGCGCTTCTGGAAGCACTCTTTCCAATGGACCGGTAAGGATCCCAGTTTCGGAACTACCAGCCGGGGCCTACCAGATTGAGCTCACAGATCGCAATATCAGGCTAGTTAGGCCATTCATCGTAGTTCGTTGACCGAAACCTTGCGGCTCGAGAAACCCGACCGAGGTCTTGGGCGTTTGCGGTTGGCTAAGTTATAGACCAAGAGACCATGCCAAAAATGAAGACGAAGTCCGGAGCCAAAAAGCGATTTAAGATCACTGGCTCTGGAAAGATCAAGCGAGAGAAGGCGTTTCAGGCGCATATTATGACTTCCAAGTCACAAAAGCGCAAGCGCAATCTCCGCAAAGCCACTCTCGTTTCGAAGAGTGACTTGAAGAGAGTTCGCCGTTTACTAGCGATCTAAGTACCAATTGTAATTCATCGCCGCTCGAGAGCGCTTCATTTCAGGTGAAGCGATCCTTCGATCTCCGAAAGGGGAAAAGAAGAACTCAGATGCTCTGACGGCAACCATCCACGAAAATCTGAAAACCGACTAACCAATGCCAAGAGCTAAAAATCTACCTGCCGCCAAGCGCAGAAAAAAGAAAATGTTCCAGGCTGCCAAAGGCTTCTGGGGCATGCGCAGCAATGTTTTAACCGTAGCGAAGCATCACGTCGATAAGGCGCGCCAGTATGCGTATCGCGATCGTCGTAATAAGAAGCGTGAGATCCGCGCGCTCTGGATCGTCCGTATCAATGCGGCCGCCCGTGAGAACGGAACGACCTATTCACGATTGATGGGTGCCTTCCACGAGACCGGCATCACGATCAACCGTAAAGTACTCGCTGACCTCGCAGTAACAACTCCGACAGCCTTCACCGCACTGGTTGCAGCCTCCGGTGTAAAGAAGAAGACGGCAAAGGCATAAGCCTTCAATATTCTGAGATAGAAACGACCCGCAGTAATTTGCGGGTCGTTTTCGTTTAGAGCCAATGGGTCCTACCAGAACAAAGAAGCCACTCAATTGGGTGGCTTCTACTAATTAATACCAATTTTCGAACTCAGGACTCTAACTTACTCAGTAGTGTCCCTCGCTGTCGGGTAGCTTGGTTTGCAGACCGTTATCAGGTCAGAGATCCACCAAACACCAATGCCGCCAGCAGCAGCGCAAATCCGAAGAAAGACAGAATGACGGCCATTTTCCAGGATTTGCTCGACTCACTAACTTCGAGTGGCGCATCGCCTGTATACCCGATCGTGATAATTTGGTCTTTCCGGAAATCAAATTCATGGTCGGTGAGCACGCCGGCAGTCTTCAGCTTGTAAAGCCTCGATAGTTCAGCTATCTTATCCATAGTTGTATTAGGGCATATGATTTAGCACGTGAGGGCTTGCGCATCCAAGCTCTCTGGGGGGATGCAATATACCAATTTTTCTGGGAGGAAACAAGTGGGCCCAAGAATTTGCTAGCTCTTTTTGCCATGGGCAAGTGCCCAGGGTCAAAAACGTACGAATTTCGCCAATCGGCCACTCTTCATAACAATATGGCAAACCCCGGGTAACCTACTTTTCGAGTTCCTCGCACTTATCGCAGAGTCTTCTGCGAGGTTGAGTGTAAGTACTATAGGACTCTTGATCCTTTTTGTCAATCCTTTGTCCTTCTGGACACGCTGATTGAGTATGATAGACAAGCGGCGAGTCGGTCTGCTTCGTCGAATAGAATGCAGGTACAGTGCTCATAAGGTAAATCGGTTAAAATATGCCGTTCCTGCGAAGAGCGATTTCTTCGAATTGCTCAACGGTGTAATCCAGCCTTACTTTCCTCCGTTCAACTTCTTCAGGAGCGCGTTCGCACGATCAAGATGAGACTGGACTAATGGAACCGCGGCTACAAGGGCTTTTTTGAGATCTGGATTTTGGGCTGTCTGCTCCCAGCTCTTCAAATCGGCAAGCTCTTTGACATGATTCTCCACAGCCTTGTTCGCATAAACTTTATCCAGATCAGATCCAGCGCTTTCAAGTTCCGGCATCAGCGTCGTGAGATCGGCTTTGTCCTGATCGCGCTTTGGGGTCGCGGGTATGATCTTGTACTTTTTCGAAAGTGCAAGATCCGCTTTCCTAATCTTGGTATGATCGGTTAACATCAGGTTCGCAAACGCTCGAACATCAGGGTTCTTCGTCTTAAAGAGCACATATTTAGCCTGGACGATTTCGCTCGAATCACTCGCGTCAAGTTCTGCGAGGATATTGCCATCGCTTACCACAGCGACCGGTGGAGGATGAGATGTATCCCCCGGTGCATTACCCCGCGATGTATCGACAGCGCTTGCACTATCAAGATTCGTTGTAGTTGTTTTTTTTGTGCATGAGCAAAGTAGGAGTCCGCTGCCCAAACAGAGCATAGCGAGTATTCGTGTGATCATGGAAGCGTTAAAGCGAATTAGAGTAGTAAGCGAAAAATCCTCGAAAGTCCAGCCGACAACTTTCATGCCGGACCAGCCCAGAGTTGGGCCATGGCCTGAGCGCCGCTCCTTCCTGAAGTATCTTTGCAATCACTATGCAAATGACCCTCGTTGAGCTCCAGATCTTTAAGGAGCAACTACTGGCTGACCTTGACACGATCTCTTCTACTGATCAGCTCGAGGCATTCAAGCTTGCCCACTTGACGCGCAAAGGCTCGATCGCCGCACTTTTCGAGCGGCTTCGTGAAGTCTCAAAAGAAGAAAAACCGCAGTTCGGCAAAGAACTGAATTTGTTGCGGCAGACCATCGAAGCAAGATTTGCCGATAAGGAAGCACTGATTGGATCGAGTTCGAAGCGGAGTAAAGACGCGATCGATCTAACAATGCCGGCACGACCGATCATTGTCGAAGAGCCCGGTCACGAGCATCCGCTCATGAGAACATTCAACGAAATGATTGCGATTTTCGAGAAGATGGGGTTTGCCATAGCGTATGGTCCGGAGGTCGAAGACGACGAGCATAACTTCGGCAAGCTAAACTTTCCGCCCGATCATCCTGCACGTGACATGCAGGATACTTTCTTCGTTGCCCCCAATCCAACTTGGAAAATAGGTGGTGACGATGAGCACGTGGTATTACGCACTCATACTTCACCAGTGCAGGTTCGCTTGATGGAGACGCAAACGCCGCCGATTCGCGCGATCGTACCTGGTCGCGTTTATCGCAACGAAGCCGTCAGCGCAAGATCGCAGGCAGCGTTCTTCATGATCGAAGGACTCGTGGTTGACAAAGGTGTTACCATGGCGGATCTGAAAGGAGTGCTGCTTTCATTTGCAAAGCAATTGTTTGGCTCGGATGTAAAGATCAGGCTTCGCCCATCGTTCTTTCCGTTCACCGAACCAAGCGCCGAGGTTGATGTCAGTTGTTATATCTGTGGGGGAAAAGGGTGTCGCGTTTGTAAGCATTCGGGATGGCTGGAGATCCTAGGGTCTGGTATGGTTCATCCGAATGTGCTCCGTGCATCCGGCATCGACCCGGAGATTTATTCTGGCTACGCGTTTGGCTTCGGTGTCGATCGAACGGCGATGATGCGATATGATGTCTCCGACATCAGAGATTTCTTTGAAAACGATTTGAGATTCCTCTCACAATTCTAATTCAGTGTTTGCAGCTTAAGGTGCGTTCGTATTAATGAAAATTTCTCTCAACTGGCTCAAGGAATTTACACCCGTCCCGTTCACTCCAAGAGAATTGGACGATCGCTTGACGATGCTCGGCATTGAAGTCGAGAAAATCGAAGATGCGGCTTCACAATATGCGAAGATTGTCGTGGGTGAAGTGCTTGAAGTCGAGAAGCACCCAAATGCCGACAAGCTGCGACTCACCAAAGTCACAATCGGCAACGGCGAACCACTCCGTATCGTGTGCGGCGCTCCCAATGTGCGTCAAGGGTTGAAAGTTGCTGTGGCTATGATCGGCGCGGATCTCGGTGAAGGTTTCGTGATCAAGAAATCGAAGATCCGTGGTGAAGTAAGCGAAGGGATGATCTGCTCGGAGCGCGAACTTGGGCTTTCGGAGAACCACGAAGGCATTTGGGAATTGCCTCAGGAGTACGCTGTCGGCATTCCACTGGCCGAAGCGCTGGGCAAGAGTGATGTGATCCTGGAGATCGGCATCACCCCAAATCGCCCGGATTGTTTGAGCCACCTAGGCATTGCGCGAGAGGTTTCGGCAATTACCGGCGAGGCAGTTTCACTTCCTAAAGTCAGCTTGTCACCTTCAAGCTCTCGTAGTAAGATAACCGTAACATTGCTCGATCCTGATCTTTGCCCGAGATACGCTGGCAGGGCGATTCATGGCGTGAAGGTTGGTCCATCGCCAGATTGGTTGAAAGCAAGACTGGAGGCGCTTGGACTTCGTCCGATCAATAACATTGTTGATGTTACGAATCTCGTACTAATGGAATGCGGTCATCCGTTGCATGCATTTGATAGTGCGAAGATCAAGGATGGCAAAGTAATAGTGCGGAGAGCAGAGGGCTTCGCAACAGAATTTATTACGCTCGATGGAAAGAAGCGGAAGCTCGATACCGAAACGCTCCTTATCTGCGACAGCGAAAAACCGCTAGCCATCGCTGGTATCATGGGTGGAGAGAATTCGGAGATCGCGCCAACCACGAAAGATATCTTTATCGAGTCAGCATATTTTCTTCCATCTTCGATCAGGCGCTCATCAAAACGGTTGGGTCTTTCAACGGATGCATCTTATCGATTCGAGCGTGGTGCTGATTTTGAGATACTGAACTATGCTCTCGATCGCGCAACCTCGCTTATTGTCGAACTCGCAGGTGGAGAAGTCGCAGGCGATCGCGTTGATGTCTACCCCGTTCCAGCAAAGCCGAAGACATTTGCGTTCAGACCACCGAGGGCCGACGCGCTGCTTGGTATGAGAATCTCCGAGACTCAGATGCTCGATGTCTTTGCTCGTCTTCATATCGGCGTGGATCAGGCAAAGAAAGATACGTGGCTGTTAACCTCGCCCAGCTATCGCATCGATCTCGAACGAGAAGAAGATGCGATCGAAGAACTCGCACGGGTTATTGGATACGATAACATTCCTCTGGCAACGTTCGAGCGCATTCCGCTTCCCACTACCAAGGAGCCGCTGACGCAGCGTGAACTCGATCTAATCTTGCGATCAGAGCTTCTGGCGCTAGGTGCGACCGAATGTGTATCATCGCCGCTCATCGCAACTGACGAGGCCAAGCTCTTTCATGATGTACCGGTCGTCGTTGTGAATCCGCTCAATATCGAGACGAATCGGATGCGGACTTCGGTCGCAGCAAATCTTCTTGACATCGCTCGCCGAAATGAGCGGTTCGGTGCAGAAGGTCAACGCATCTTCGAATCGGGCACCGTCTTCGCGTATGCCGATGATAAGCAAATGATCGGCAAAATCGAAGAGCGGAGGGAGGTCGGGGTTCTATTGACAGGAATTCAGGAATCGAAATCGCCCTATAACGCGGCAACGCAAAAGGCTGATATCTTTCTTGCTCAAGGATTTGCGGAACAGCTTATTAAGCGTGCAGGAATCGCGGCGCTTCAGGCGATCCCTTTGGCTGATGCAGGTGCGTTGAAGTCCTGGCCAAAAGCGGCGTCCTTCCTGGCTGCTGATCGCTCGATTGCCGTAAAGGCTGGCGAGGCGACACTGGCAATTGCAGGCAAGGTGTCTCAATCTGTGCAGGACGCATATGATATCCGGCATGATGTTTACATCGTGCTCGTCGATTACGACCTTCTGTTCGATGTATTGAAGCGTTCGCGCATCGAGGGTAAGAAGGTTAAGCCGCTTCCAAAGTATCCGGCGGTTGAACGTGATCTCGCGCTTGTGCTTAAAGCAGACGTTAGCGGAGCAAACTTGCAGAAGGAGATCGAACAATCGATACCCAAAGAGCTTCTGAGCGGTGTCAGAATCTTCGACGAATTCCGTTCGCCTGAGATGAAGTCGAGTGGAGAGCGAAGTCTTGCCGTGAGGATCATTCTGCGCTCAAGTGAGCGAACACTTGAGGAGCAGGAGGTCGAGCAAGTCATTACGCATGTGGTCGATAAACTTTCAAAAAATCTTGGTGCGCGGCTCAGAGTCTAAGTTACTTTATTGCGAATAGCTTAGATGCCCGCACTTCAAGGGAATCTTCAAGCGTAAGATAGGTTAAGGAAGAGAGCCAGTGTTGTTCTTTTTGCGCCCAAAAACCTCGTGAGCCCTGAAAATTCGCGTTCGTCATCTACTTCTGTGAGTCGCGACAAGCTTGCCAGATCCATGGCACGCCTCGATACCCTCGTCCGAAGGGCAGTCGAAACTATCGCTCTTCTCAAACGAGATAAGCACGAGCTTTCCTTACGCCTGGTACAGCTCGAAGAGCTTCTCGAGCAGGAACGCTCGAATACTCGTCAGCGAGATAAATTATTTCAGAGTAATAAGTCGGAAGTCGATCATTTTGAAGGCGAGCTCAACGATCTCAAGGCCGAGCGTCAAGTACAAGAGGGTCTTATCGCCGAACAAACCGGCACGATCGCTAAGCTAGAAGAGGAACTGACCGCACTCGCTACCAGACTTGCCGAAACAGAGCAGCTCGCATCTACTCGCGACACGATCTCTGCACAGAAGAGTGAATTGGAAGCCAAACTTCTTGCTGCCTCGAATGAACGCGATGAGATGCGCGCCCGACTCTACCAGGTAGAGCGCGAAGCTGCCGGTTGGGTTGTGACGCTCAACAAGGATGATGCGAAGAAAGCTGAAAAGGCAATCGAGTTGATCATCAAGCGCATTGATCAAGTTGAAAAGCGCGTCGGACTCTCACAGAAGAATGGCGCGGTTGATGCAACCGTGGCGCCTGAAATCATTACCGCTGACTAACCGAAGACCACTATGGCACAAACTGTCCGCGTCACCATTCTCGGCACCGAGTACCCGCTCCGCTCGAACGATGAACTGCTCACCAAAGAACTCGCAGCCGACGTCGATGCCGAACTGCGCGAACTACAGCAAAAACTTCCCTCGCAATCTACCAACACGCTCGCAGTTTTAACAGCCCTCAACTTCGCCGAACACGAAGCTCACGGCAAAGAAAACGAACGCCGAGAACTCGATAGACTCTCGAGTGAGATCGACTACATTACCGCTTCGCTGGAAGAAGCGCTGAAATAGGATTACTCAACGAGTGACGACCCCCGGAGTCTGATGCCCACCAAAAAGAAGTGCGAGGATTGCGGTACCTGACGTTCTGTATCGTCGTCCATCCCTTGATAACCAACAAATATGTCGAACACAGCAGCTTTCCCCTCTGAAGTTGCCCCGAACTCGAGATTGCCATCTATGCTAGTACTCGTAATCTTGCTGAACGTCTTGAAATAAGTCCCGTCGGTGCCAAACGCAGTGAGCCCAATTCCTCCGCGAGCATAGATTATTCCGGGGCCAAACTTCGCGATCGTCCATTTTGCACCGGTACTTATTGTAAAGAGTATGTTCTTGTAATTAGGGGGTACACCGATCGCGCTGTCAGGTTGTCTATAATCCTCTCTGAACGCATAGAGGTCAGCGGCAACCCAGGGCTTTATCTGTTGAAGATGCTCCCGCTCTTCGTTTGAAGGGCCATGCATGGAAACATAGTCTTCAAGGTAGATTGGATTAAAATAGAATCGTGATACGAATGAACTGTAGATCAGCGTTCGCTCGGGCGGGATTCCAGTAAAATCGGTCAGCTCCCCATTATCAATGTCGTGTCGGCAGCGATGTAGGTACCCAAGCTGCCAATCATAGTTGTCAGTTTGATGCGTGAAGAGAAGGCCTTCTTCCCAAATGCCGCCTTTTGGATGGAAATAGATGCTGTTGTGGGTATTGGCGCTTAGCTCCATACTACTCAGAATCATCAATGATGACTTCTCGCTCCAGCGCTTCAACTCAATGGCAAGCCCAATGTCGATTGCCCAACCATATGCGTCGTTCGCACTGTTGAACCCGTGAAATACGCTGCCCCAACCTCCAAACTCTCCAAGAGCAGGGGAGCCAATCGGGGTATCCTGCTCGCTCTTCCAAATTGGTCGGATCATGAGCCCGCGAGAAGGGGAGACGGGCTGCGCAAACGACTCGCTGGTGGGGATAAGAAGCAAGGCAAGGATTGCGACTACGATGGAGGCTGCTGAATTATAAGAGGTAGAAGGCGATTGTTGTCTTTGCATGGATCGTCCAATTTGGAAAGTTGCCTCAAACTTACAACTTAAGTTGTCGCGTGAAACTTTCGGTCTCACCCCGGTCACATACTGTTGACTCATGAAAAGATACTAACTATCTCGAATTTGATGAAGACCAAATCGCTCCTCTCGTCATGCCTTCTACTCCTCCCGCTTGTTCTGTTTGGAGCGGGGTGTAAGAATTCAAGTAATCCAACGACAACGTCAGGGACCGGATCAAGCACACTCGCTGGAAATGTCGTCTCCTATTCTGCAGATGGACTTAGGATTCTGGACTCCTCAGGCGTGTCTGTTATCGTTGAAGGGACATCCTTTTCTGCCACCACCGATCATAATGGCAACTTCTCGATCGATGGAATTCCTGCTGGTGTCTATAACATTATCTTTACGAGGCCTGGGTTTGATTCGATGATCTATCCGGTGCATCATCTCATTGGTGAGGGGACAGATATTTTCAATGACCCATACATCATTCAAAATTCCAATGACAGTATCGTGTTTGACAGGGTATCAGTGTTAATCCACGACACACTCTCGTATACGAAGGACACAAACCAAATTATTCAGCTTGATTTTTACGCGCACGTTGTTGGTCTCGACTCTGTAAGATACACAAGTTTCAGGATGCGAAACTCCCTGGACACTGGCGCAACTCAAATCAATTTTGATCAAGCTTTGTACTCAGGTCCAGTTCACATCAACTATTCATTCGGGCTGGATAAGAAGCTCCTCAAGAGTGGCGACACTCTTTTCTTCTTCGGTACTATGCAATTCAGCCCACAATTGACAAGAGGCAATTATGGCAGCCAATATTATCACTACGTCACGGGAGCTACCAGCAAGACGACGATATTCAAGTATATTGTGAAATGAGAAGATGTCTCAGTGACTGAAGAGTACCAAGAAGCTTTTCTCGCATTGCTCGAGCCGGTTTATCCACGGCTCGCTCGGTATAGCCTTGCCATCACGAAGGATCGGATGGAGGCGGAAGACCTCACAAGTGAGACTGTTCTTAGGGCGCTTGAATCATACGACACGCTCAACGATCCGACTAAATTCGCAAGCTTTCTCTTCACGATCGCGACACGGCTGAATAAACGCAAGCGTTTTCGTGAACGAATGCGAATGAAATATGATGAGCGTCTCGCAATTCGTATTGCAGATAATTCAGCAGGACCGGACAACGCGGCAGAAATTCGAATCGTGATGGATGCTCTGGAACGGTTGCCACAAAAGGTACGAGTGACTGTCATGCTCTTCGAAATTGCGGATCTTTCTCTCGAAGAGATTCGCGAAGTTCAATCGGGCACGTTGAGCGGCGTGAAATCTCGATTGAGACGCGGAAGAAAATTATTGCAAGAGATGCTTGAAGTGGGCGAGGGATATGAAGGCGCGAAGGGAAGTGAAAGTTCTTTCACTACTCCAATGCGCGTTCAAATGATTAGAGAATATGTCGGTTAAAAGTTATCGTCAGATGATCGGGATCTTGCTCGAGCAGCCAGTGACACCGGCGTTCGATGATATCGCTATGCTCGTGCATTCGGCCGGCGCTCACTCACAAACTCGGCGCTCCGGAATTATCACATGGTTAGGAATCGGAGTTTTCCTCACACTCTCGCTGCTTCCTTCAGAACTTCGCCTTGCCGGATATCGAGGACATTCTTCACATTCAATAGCCAATACCTCAACAATGGTAGTTGCGACCGCGCCGAAAGCTCTTGATCTTATGCCGTGCAGATTCACTCAGTCGGCCCCGAAAAGTTTGGTCGAAGTATCCAAAGCGCAAACAGTTGAGTTAGCCGATGCGAGTTTCGGCAGGATTTCGACAACCTCACCAATCAGATTGCATGTTGTATGTGACAATAGGACGAAGATCGTCACCTTCGCTTCCATCACTGCTCCAGCGGTAAGAACCAAGTCCGTCCTTCCTCTCAGCATATTCGCTTTGATCGGACTTTCGTCAAGCTCAGCGCTTGCTCAACTTCCAACATTCTCAGCAGGTGTAGCTTATCAACTCACAGACGCATTTGAAATTTCGCTCGAGCTTCAGCAAACTTACACGATTAAGAGCTTTCGGCGCGGTCGCAACTACCATTGTTGAGGTATTGGCTATTGAATGTGAAGAATGTCCTCGATATC
>Ga0207148_1171_pt1 | contig 11225 bp, 10 predicted proteins | sample Alteio_BWMinHeat_34_FD_153558 | JGI IMG/M metagenome (GOLD analysis project Ga0207148, IMG submission 153558) | Enriched cells from forest soil in Barre Woods Harvard Forest LTER site, Petersham, Massachusetts, United States -... | ecosystem: Environmental > Terrestrial > Soil > Temperate forest >... | reverse complement strand
CTTTGCTCGCGATCGTGGAACGCCCGAAGGATCTATGGCGATAGGGGACCTGCTCGGTCTGTGTAACCAGAGCCTTCTTTGAAGAAGGCGACATAGGAGGGGGAGAGGACCAGAATGCCGAGACCAAACAATATCAAGAGCGCTACAGCAGCGAAACGAAAGCGATTGGCAACCGAGCCTGCCGGGTTCCTAGGCGCATCTGATGAGGCGAAGCAGCACCGTCCTAGCGCCCACAACCCTACGAAGCTGCCGCTCAGGATCGTCAGCTCTGGGTAGCCGCCTAGCGCAGACAGCCCCCAGAGTGCCCCTGCCTCAGCGGCGGGTCGCAGGCGTCCGAATCGCAGCGCTGCATCGAAACGCCATGTGATTAGAGGCAAGAATGAAAACGAATAAATAAATGTGGTGTGTTCTGCATGGCCTGTATAAAAACTGCAGAAAGCGTACCCCAGGGCGATGGCAAAGGCCGTCCACGGTGGCGAGCCGAGATGGCGGGCGAATATAAGAAGCCCAAGTGGTCCCAAAAGCCAAATGAGTAGCCAATAAGTGATGAATCCCCTTTCCTCACCTCCGGTGATGGCAGCAGTGATAACCAGAATCGGTGACGCGGCGCCTACTTGAGGGTCGGCATAGTCCGGAGCACCTGCAGCGACCCACGGGTCCCACAAGAGCAACCGCCCAATGCGGGCGTGATCGGCAACAAGCGTGAACTCGGGAGCATAGAAGGCCCTAGCGTCCCAAATGGGGACTTGCGCTCCAGTAACGATTTTTGAGTTGTTAGTTAAGAAAACCCCCGTAAGACACAAGGCTGCCAGAAGCCACGGCAACCCACCACGTCGGGCCGGCAGATTTGCCTGTTGTGTGATCGTCGGCTCGCTGGCTTTTTCATTCATGTTCAATCGAGGCCTCGTGCCTTATCGTTGAGGTTCGCGTAAAACCGTATCCATTTCGAAGAATCCGATTAAATGGGCGCGATACTGAGAATGCCGACGGCAGACAATGAGAAGCTCCTTAACGGCCCGTGGCATTTCGTTAATGATGTTGCACGCAGCCTAACAGACTGTAACATTCAACTCACTACACTTCGTGATTTCGAGTTTCGTTAGGGCCGACAGACCGACGTGTATCTGTCGGTAATCTTCTCCTTTTCTGGCGAGTGTGCTCACGTCTGGACAGAGCTATGGCCGATAACGCGGAAATAAAATCTTGCGCGGCAATGGACTCGGCTTGCGCGAAGTTGAAAGCCGGTTGCTATGATGAAAAGTACACGGGCACTATTGAAGCAGGCCTAGCGTCAGAGCTGGATGAACTCCGGCGCCAGTTGAGAGCTGCCAACTCGGCTCTGGGTAATTTTCTCCTCGACATTTGAGCATTTGTTCCCCGATTTCGCCTCCGCACTGGGCAATATTTCAAATCAACTGAACCCGCAAGCTTGGTGGCGATCGATTTTGTGCAGGCGGAGCCACGTATGGAGCATCGACAGCAAGGTTTCGAGCCAAAAGGCGATGCTTTTGTGCACATTTATTCGAAGGACGAGATTCAATCGCTTTTCAGAGGCTGCGGTCTTGTTGGATTACAAGTTGGATCAATTGTGTTGGGGAAAGTCTCCTATGGAGAGATCCGCAGGATCTTCGTATTTGCCTGTCACGTGTCCACAGTCGTGACGAAATTAGACCTCTGGTGGAGGCAGGCGGAGTAACGTACGACGTATCCGACGAATTACATTCAAGAACGGAGAATTCAAATAACGATCTAATCGAATTGCGATCGCGTCAGCGTTGGCTTTCGTTTGGGTCAAGATCTCAGTCAGCCTGCTCTCCAGGTGAGTCTCTAGTTGAGATAAGCTCGAACGTCCGATCTGTTGAGTCGAATGGACACTGTCTTTCCAAAGCAGTTTCTCGATCCGTTTCCTCGCTGCTTCCCAGTTTTGCCGATTCATCAAAACTGAATTATCGTTTTTCTGCCCCCGCCAACAGAACTCGCAGGTGGCTTCATAGCTGAAAACAAAATTCGTTTTCCGGCAGAGAAACAACAGCAGAAATAGATCCTCCAATAAGGGCAACTGGGGGTCATTTCCTAAATCATTGAGAAGAGAACCGCGGGCAACGAATGCGTTCGAGGTTATGAAATTATCCAAGGTCACAAGCCGACCTAAATCGAACGGTTCGAAATACATTAATTCTGAAGGTTCGGCGGGTAATTCGGCAGAAGCTCCGGTAGCCGGACCGGATTCCCAAATGCGGATGGCTCCCGAGTAAGCGACCCCGCAATCCCCAAATTGGTCAAGCAACTGCACCAGTAAACTGAGATGGTTTGGGTGAATGGCATCGTCATCATCTAGAACGCAGAAATATTCGGAAGAAACTGCCTTGAGGCCATCCCATAGTTGGGTGCTCCGAGAGCCCGTGTACGAGCTATGGACCAGTTGAATTGGGAGTCGATTGTTATATTTATCGAGGAGCCGGGAAAGGTTCGGCACTTCTTTATACTGAACTATTATCGCGCCGACTTGTGGGTAACTTTGGCAGGCAATGCTATCCAGAGCGCGCTCAACGTATCCGACTCCTCGATCTCCAACTCTCACGATAAACTGAGCGCTCTTGTCGCCCAAGGCTTTGGGAGAACGATTCGGCGTAAACTTCTTTCGCTCGACCAATTGTTGATGCCGTGGGGCCAAATCCGCCAAGAGTTTTTCCAAAGTGTAGTTCTGAGCGAAAATATCGTAGGCCCGTCGGGATAATCTCAGAGCGCCCTCTGGATTGCCTGCTATCCATTGCATGTACCCCGAAATCTGACCTGTAAGTCTTTGGGCATCGTCTGTGCATTCAAGATACAGAACGGAATCCTGAAACACATTTTTAATGAAAGGATGCTCTTGGCAGATCGCGACGGCACCGGAAGCGGCGATCTCGAAAATTCGGGAAGAGGGCGTCGCCGCGTCACAGTGTTCTTTTCTATGCAAGCACAATCCCACTCCAGCGGTATTGAGCGCGTTCAGGATAGTCACACCGTCGAACGGTAAGACTCCCCGATAAGAGTGTTTGATATGCGTCCAGGCGCTCTTAGGGCCGTAGATCTCAAGGAACTGTTCCGTGTCAAGCCGTGCGAACAATTCGCCAAATCGCGGCCCGTCCCAGTTGGTTCCTGCATAAAAAAGACGGGGTACTTCAATTTGCGGCGCTCGATATGGAACAAGTTGACACGTCGTATACCAAGGCACGAAGAAATAATTCTTTTGCGTTAGGTATAGAATGTCTTTTAACCAGGACTTTATGTGCTCTGACGAGCAGAGGTATGTGTCATAGCTCAAGATATTCTTAATGAATTGGTCGTCATCGGCGAAAAAAGACGGCGGTGTAACCATGGACCCATAAGTTGGGTATTGCGTTAACTTCGGGGTGCGGAAATGAAGTGCAACAACGAAATCAGGTTTGAATCGCTTTATTTCGGTGGACGAACCGACCTCAGCGGCATCCCATCCAAGACGGCGGGCCGCTTCCTGAATCCTTCTCGAAAATTCTGTCTCTGCAACCTCTTGGCCGGCATAGTGATTATGAATTGCCACTCTCAAAACGGGAAGCTACCTTCTGGCCATTTGGCGCATCAACGCCTCCTCAAGATGTGAGGAACAAACTGCTCACGATCTAACAGACGAGGTCTGCGCTCGAGCGAGAAGCCAAAGTAACATTTCGTTTCTTCGCTACTGCTTTTATAATATCTCATCTTAACAAGATGCCGCTATCCGACAGTGATGAATGCGAGAATCTTAAATGATCGATTGCAGCTTTGCAAAACCGAGCCTCTCGGTTGTCATACCGGTTTACAACAGCCGAGTGATCCTATCCGAATTGATTGAACAATTGGGCACAGAGCTCGGGCAATTATCATATCGGTATGAAGTGATTTTGGTGAACGATGGCAGCCGTGATGGAAGTTGGGACGAAATTAACCGGCTCGCTTCCATCCATACGTGGATTCGCGGAATCAACTTGATGCGGAACTATGGCCAACACAATGCATTGCTCTGCGGTATCCGGGCTGCAAAGGAAGAAGTCATCGTGATTATGGACGACGATCTACAACACCCCCCAGGTGAGATCCATAAGTTATTGTCCAAGCTCGCGGAAGGATACGACGTAGTTTATGGAGTACCGAATGACGGTCAACATGGATTTCTGCGCAACGCGGCGGCGAGCATAACGAAGATGGCTTTGAAGAGTGCGCTCGGTGCAGAAACCGCGAGCAAAGTTAGTCCTTATCGGGCGTTCCGGACAAAATTGCGCGATGCTTTCGCCGATTATCAGAGTTCCTTTGTTTCTGTTGACGTTCTACTAACTTGGGGTGGAAGCCGATTCTCTGCTGTCTCCGTGCGTTATGATCCCCGACGCGCCGGGAAATCGCAATACACGCTTCGGAAGTTAATTACTCACGCACTAAACATGATGACCGGTTTTAGTGTTATTCCCTTACAACTAGCATCATTAGTAGGCTTTGGTGTTACGCTTTTCGGAATCGTGATCTTAGGTTTTGTGCTGGGTCGATACTTCATACATGGCATTAATGTACCAGGGTTTACGTTTCTAGCTTCGATCATCATCATTTTTTCAGGCGCTCAATTGTTCGCGTTGGGTATTTTTGGAGAATACCTGGCGAGGATTCATTTTAGAATGATGGAGCGTCCGTCCTATGTCATCCTATCAACGACTTCGGAACATGCCGCCGAGCATCGTCTGGTCTAACGATGCCTTCCCAATTATGCTGAAGGCCTTGCCATTGCTTCTAACCAAAGGGACCGCGGTTTATGAACCCTAGTCGCTGCCTCGTTCTCGGTGGCTCGGGTTTCATTGGCTCCCATCTGGTTGAACTTCTGTTAGAAAGTGCTTTCCAGGTAAGGGTGTTCAGCCGTTCCCCAAGTCTTTCAGCGACATTAGCGGGCGTGAAGAGCAGCGTCGAATTCTCGGTGGGAGATTTCCGCGACGCTCAAACTTTAGCGAATGCAGTAAAAGGCTGCGATCATGTCTATCATCTCATTGCGACGACCGTACCCACAACGTCTAACCAGGACATGGTCTTCGACGCAGATAGCAATTTAATTTCGACTTTGAGGCTCCTCGAAATTTGCGTGCATGAAAATGTGAAACAAGTAATCTTTGCTTCTTCAGGAGGAACGGTATACGGAAAATCAGACAAACAAGCGATTTCGGAGTGCCACAGTACAGAACCGCGATGTTCTTACGGCGTCGTGAAGTTAGCCATTGAGAAATATTTAGAGCTGTTTCGGATTCAACATGCCTTGGACTATACGGTCCTTAGAATCAGCAACTGCTACGGCCCACGATTGCCGATCAATGGAGAACAGGGTGTCGTAGGAGCGTTTCTGAATCGATTGCAGCGAGGAGAACCCATAGAGCTTTGGGGAGATGGGTCGATTACGCGTGATTACGTCTACGTTACCGATGTGGCTTTGGCACTTCGAGCGGCACTTGGACAGCAGTCACCTTTTAGGGTGTTCAACATCGGGACGGGTATCGGCACGTCGCTATTAAATCTGATTGAAATGATGGAACGTGCAACCGATTGTCACTTCCATATTCTCAAACGAGAGGCTCGTGAGGTCGACGTTCCCGTGAATATCCTGGATGCGACCAGAGCACGGAAATGCCTATCCTGGCAGGCGACAACGCCACTGGAGCAGGGGCTAGCAAAAACCTGGAAGTGGATGCAAGCAGCAGTACGCGCTACGTCGGCTAGCATTCCGTAACCTGGCCAACCGTGAAAATGTCGTCAATTGCCAGGATTCGAACGCAGAGGCGAATTCGTCCTTTTTTTTGTACTTCCTGTATAGTCTTTAGGGTCAATTTTCCCCACGGTTAAGTGATGTCTGCCGAATTCGACAAGTACGCCGCAGCCGGGTACGGCAAACTTCTAGAGGATCCCCTTCGACAGCGATTTGCCGAGCCACGGTTTTTCTTTGAAAGAAAACTCGCACTCTTATTGGCTTTTTGTGAACGCCATGGGAAGGGAACGCAATCGGCTAGCTGGTTGGATGTAGGGTGCGGAGAAGGTACGTTATTGCAAATGGGTAAGAAGCACTTCGGCGAGGTCGTAGGTTGTGACATTTCTGCTGGAATGATCCGGAGTTCCGATGGCTTGAATATCCGGCACCAGGCTTCACCACGGCAGATTCCATTTACAGATAGGAGCTTTGACTTCGTCACGGCGGTTTGCGTCTATCACCACGTCGACATTGCTGACCGGCCACTTCTCACTTTGGACATCTCTCGCGTGCTCAAACCAAATGGACTGTTTTGCATCATCGAACACAACCCATTCAATCCGATCACCAGGCTTATCGTTCGCCGGAGCCCAATAGACTCTCATGCACAGCTCTTAACTGCGGGGAAGACTAAAAGACTAACACGTGCTGCGCAAATGAAGGTTCTCGCCACGAGTTATTTTCTGTATTTTCCTGAACGGCTTTACTCCAAAATGGCCGCAACTGAAGAGATACTCTCCCAATTTCCTTTAGGTGGACAATATGCCGTCTTATGCCAAAAAGATTAATCCTCGTTCGATCGGACCGGCCCGTTACGCGCAGATAGCGCCGATAAAGTTCGCCAATCATCACGCTAATCTGCTGCGCTGGCCAGAAACATCCTGATCTGCTGAGTTGATTGGGGATATGGTAGAGTGCTCCGTCGGCGCCCGCAATCGCCATCAGCATTAAGAATGATCTCTTGGGGCTTGCTGTGATCTCCATCATAACCTATGGAAGAAATGACAACTATAGCTATAACTTGGTTAAGAGAACGGCCCTAGCATTCAATTGCCTCGCAGAGGTGCTGACGAACGAAGATGAAATTCTTTTCACCGATTACAACACGCCAGATCATCTTCCGACGCTGCCAGAATTCATATGGGATACTCTGACCGACAAGGCACTGAACCTTGTTAAGGTGATTCGTATTTCGGCAGGCATCCATGAGTTAATTAAAGAAGATTCACCGCTTCCCATCCTTGAGAATGTTTCCCGCAATGCTGCCATAGTTCGTTCAAATCCCCAGAACCACTGGATCTTGTCTACCAATCCCGATGTTTTGCTCGTGCTCTCCTCGCACTGCCAGAATCTGGCTGAGTTACTCCGAAACGTGGGTGACAGTTTTTATGAGATGCCCCGTATGGACATTCCGGAGAGCGTTTGGTCTTCCCTCCGCCGAACTGATCCCGCGGCTAATATTCGGATCCTACGAGACTGGTTGATTTCCAACCGGGCTGCCGTTGCCGAGACTTCACCTGACTGGCAATACCAGAAATATATATTATTTGACGCGCCCGGAGACTTTCAGCTTGCACCTCGCGAATACTTCATTCGCTTGCGCGGGTTCGACGAAGCCATGAACAAGTATTTTCATTCTGACTCGAATCTTGCGAAACGTATGTGGCTGCTCAACGGAGGCCGAACCGAACACCTATTGGGGAAGTTGTGGGTCTTGCACCAAGACCATTATCTCAGCGGCGAATGGGCTAAAACTGTAACCGGTATCGTTCACAACGATCTCTCTACCAATGTGACTCGGCAGAATGTAATCGAGGCGAATCAACCAAATTGGGGACTTCAGGACGTCCAATTGCCTATATTTTTGCTTGCCGACAAGATCACAAAAGAGAGGGTATGTTCCCCTGATTTATCGGCTTCCATAAATGGGGACTTACCGATGAGCCAGGAAGTGGATTGGCGGACAGAATCCCTCCATCGTCTGTGTCACTACCAACCGGAAGTTCTGGGTCTTTACCTGCGCGAAAGCCTCCGAGTAGCGTCACCGGATTCCCTGCTCGTCTATGTGGGGCAAAATGCGGTGACATTTGAACTCATTCGACGCATGTGGGAGGACATTTCTCCCTCCGGTTCTCCCTTATGCGATCTATCCGCAACTGCCGAGAAAGGAGAGGTTCTCTCTCCCGACATCCTATTGATCGACTGCTATTACGAGCGTTCTGAATACGTGCAGAGACGCGTTCGGCTCGTGAAAGAACAAATGGACCGGCGATTGAGCAAGGGGCAAATGGCTGAACAAAAGGTATTTGAGGAGGTCAGCGATTTTGCGAATGCCATGGATTACGAGGCATGGCACAGCAAATTATTTCCTCTTTGGGACAAATTGCTTCCTCACGTTATTGTGCGTCCCGGAACGTTGGTAATCGTAATGGGATGTAACATGCACTTCGGCGCGTTTCCAAAGCTGAAGGAGGAACTGTTTAGGCGGGGCGCGGGTCTGAAAGTCAACCCCGCGAGGCGAGGGACGCGACCGGTGGATCCTGCAAGCATGTACCCGAATAAGAAGGTTGGAAAAAAATTGGTGCGAACAGCCCTCCAAAGAATCCCATGGCTCAAACGGACGCTGTTCCGCGACACTACTCCGCAGAGAATCCAGGGGGTAACGCTGTCGTATCACGCTTCTCGCCACGGAGATTCCGGCCTGCAGCTTCTGCCTCTCTATATCCATCATCGACTGATGGTGTTGCGAGTAGAGTAGTGAGCGAGACACCGTCGTGCATTAATTTCGTGAGGAGTGATGAACGGTCATTCAACAAACATACCACGATGGGCCTCCGTCGGACATCGCGAGCTTTTTGTTCTCGAGAATCGAACTTGCACATCGTCTCGATCCCGATGCTTCCTCGTGACCTTTCTCGCTCCACACTGACTGGATTGCTCAACGAGTGGGAATTATGGTGGTTTCTCCCTGCCCTATTTGATTCAAAGCGTTGCACTACGCGGTTCGCAAGGAAAGCCCTGTGCTCGGTCCCTTGCAGTTCCTTGCAGCTTTATGCCCTCATCAGCTGATGATCTTGCGATAAAGTAGTACACCAATGGAGCCTGTGAAGTCATATCGATCGCCTGAAACAGAGGAGAATGAAATGCTCGGCTCGAAACCCTCTTTGACAGCTCTATCTCCGCTCACGCCCGGCCAGGCGCTGTGGAATCAACGTGAGGCGATCGCTGACTTAAAAGACAGGTTCAAAGTATTAAGCGCAGCAGTCGGACGTACGACCGACTTAAATCTCTATCAATGGGCGGAATTCGCCGCCTTCGCTTTAGAGTTCCGTCCAGACCTCATAGTTGAACTAGGACGCGGACTTGGCAATTCAACTTGCTGCTTTATTGAGGTAGCTCATCGGCTCGGCGGAGCAAAGGCCTGCCGCGTTCTCAGTCTTTGCCTAAGCGACGATTGGTTTAAACATACTGTTCAACGCTTGGAGGGTGTTGTCCCATCGGGATGGTTCACGCCTGGACAGGTCGAAGTGTGCAATATATTGCGATATGACTTGAGACCTGAGTTGTCGTCCGCGGGACGCTGCTTGATCTTGTGGGATGCTCACGGCTTCGAGATCGCAGAATGGGTACTGTGTGAGCTGCTGCCCCAACTCGTTAACAAATCGCATGTGGTCCTGATGCACGATATGTCGGATAACCGCTATGAAATTTCCAGCTCGGACTATGGTGAGCAGGGCATCTGGCACGGTACGGACGAAACTATCTGGATGGGTGCTAACGCCAGTAACCCAAGTTTCTGGCTCGGACACATCTCCTCTAGGGTTCCGCAAGCTATCTCAATTATCGACTTCACTTCGCGCAATCGATTACCTCTTCATTCGGCTGCGGAGAGCCTATTTGCTGAAATTATCAGTAATCCAGCTAGAATGGCTGAGTTGAGAACGCTCCTGGGCGACGATTTTTTTTCGCCTCAGGCACACTGGTATTGGTTCTCGCTTAACGAGGCGTCCCGCACTATATCTTTCCCACGCGCCACCTCCCAGGGCGGTGAAACGATGCCTAGAAAGTTGGAACCACAACTTCAATTGGACGAATCGGACGCGCAATTGGTTCAATTGATGCAAGCAGTTAAAAATCACCTTTCGGATCAAGACCTTATTCGCCTGATCGATACCGTCAATACATATGGGCGCGAATTAGCCGACATGCCGGCCGAAAAACAGCGCCTTGAGGTATTCTGGCGGGATGTCCAGGATTCTGCGGGATGGCGCCTGCTTAACCGGTGGCGAACTTTGCGCAGCGACATCCTGCCGGTAGGCACACGGCGGCGAAAGCTCTACGATTCGGTACTCGGACCTTTCCGAGGTCGTTTATCGCCTCGAGGGAAGTAGGATGAACTCAACCTCCTTCTCGACAAGCGCTGTTGTTGGAGAAGTGTGCGGAGTTTAGTTGATTCGGAATCGACGCCGGACCTCGTCGTAAGCGCTGAGCGAGCTCCGCGGATGAGGTTAATTTGATGCACTGCAAAGCAGTGTGCTATCGTTCCCGCGCGGGGTCATCGTTTGGATCCGTCGCTTATTTGAGAGTTCGCGTACTGAAATCAAGAGGAGACTTGTCTGCTACAAACCTTTCAAACGTGTGACCGGCTTATCGTCCGTCGAAGCCCGACGGCTCGGTGTACCCGGTGATTGCGGGGAAAGTAAGGTGCCTCACGCGTGCCGCGCGAAATGGAAGTACTCGCAACGCGTTAATTTCTTTTTTTTCTGTGTGCTTATACTCGAAAATCTCCGGGACTGAAGCGGAGCTCTTCGAGGTTCTGTTAGGAGGACAATACGGAGTCTGCTGTCAGAAGGCTTGAACCGTCTGCCCTCACACACACGATCATGTTGGAGCGTTTCAATGCCATCCTCTACGCGCTTCTCCTTTCGTTTTGCCTCGCCGTCGTCTACATTGCGTTGATCGTTAAGATTGATAACACGAACCTGCAAACTACGAACGGATTGTGGAAGACCCCTTCGGTCTACAGTTGGGAGCACGGTACGGGCAGGCCTCTGGACAGTGGAGGCTTCCTCTACTTTCCGAGTTACGGGTATCTTAGTCGCCTGATTCCGGACAGGCTCGTCTCCTATGGTGTTCACGGTGACGTAGTCACCTACCGGAAGCTCGCTATCTTGAACGCCATTTTCGGGGCATTCGCGTCCGGTGTGGTTTTCCTGCTCGCCCTTCGTCTTACAGAATCGATCCCAGCCGCTCTCCTTGTGTTCTTCGCGCACGCGTCAAGCGCGTTTGTGCTCCTAAACAGCCTGAATTCTGAAGACGTTATTCCTGCCTATACATTTTTCGTGATCAGCACGGGATTGCTCCTTGAGTATTTGGTCACCCGGAGAGTCTTTTTCCTCTTACTGGCCGCGCCTTTCTTCGCGCTTGTAACGCTATTTCACTGGACCTTGAT
>Ga0207148_1170_pt1 | contig 11240 bp, 10 predicted proteins | sample Alteio_BWMinHeat_34_FD_153558 | JGI IMG/M metagenome (GOLD analysis project Ga0207148, IMG submission 153558) | Enriched cells from forest soil in Barre Woods Harvard Forest LTER site, Petersham, Massachusetts, United States -... | ecosystem: Environmental > Terrestrial > Soil > Temperate forest >... | reverse complement strand
CGTTTGAATGACCAATAAAATAACAGTAGCGGATGCTCTGTTGAAGGAACTGGAGCGGATTGGCGTCGACACGGTTTTCGGCATCATCAGCATTCACAACATCCCATTTTACGACGCGCTCGAGCGGCATGGCGGATTCCATGTGGTGACGGCGAGGCACGAGGGTGCGGCCGTCAACATGGCGGATGCATACTCCCGGGTATCGGGCAAACTCGGCGTTGCGCTCACGAGCACCGGCACTGGCGCAGGCACTGCTGCAGGGGCGATCATCGAGTCCTGGAATGGCGGAGCACCGCTGCTGCATATTACTGGAAACGTCGTGTCTGCATTTGTCGATACGGGCCGCGGTTACATCCACGATTGCAAAGATCAGTTCGGTATGCTCAAGAGCATCAGCAAGAAGGCGCATCGTGTCCATCGGGCCGAGCAAGCGCCCGCCATTTTTCGGCTCGCGATCGCGGAGGCTATGGCGGCCCCGCCTGGTCCCGTCAGCATCGAAGTGCCGATCGATTTTCAGGCGAGTTTGATCGATGTGCCTTCGATCGTCGCGCCATCCGCTGTGTCGCAGGGTCGAAGCGATGCAGAACTGGCCCCGGCTGTCGAGCGGATTCTTGCTGCAGCCCGGCCGGTGATCTGGGCTGGAAGTGGCGCCATGTTTTCGGATTCAAGCGCAGAAGTAACGGCGTTGATGGAACTGCTCGACGCGGCGGTGATCACGAGCCAGTCCGGGCGTGGCATCGTTCCGGAAACCGATTCGCGCTGTATCGGGCACTTCGCGACATTTCCCGCCTTGAAGAACTTTGTCGAAAAGGCCGATCTGCTCATCAGTATTGGCGTTCGTTTCCGCGGAAACGAAACGTCGAACTGGAGTCTCAAGCCGCCCGCCGAGCACATCGGAATCGATGCGGACCCTGCCGCAATCAATCGTAACTTTCCGCATTCGATCGGGATCGTGGGTGATGCGAAAGCCGTCCTGTCATCCTTGACTCGGTTAATTCAGGCAAAGGCGTCCAGGCCGAAACTCGACTATCGCGAAGAAGTGTCGATGCTTCATCGAGCGCTGCGCAAGGAAGTGCGCGACACGATGGGCCCGTGGGAAGGCGTTCTCGATGCCATTCAGGAATTCATGCCGGACGACGCCATTCTCGTCCGGGATGTGACCGTTCCCGCAACGACGTGGGGCAGCCGCCTGATCGTTCGACGGCATCCGCGAACGACTCTGCACGCATCGGGCGGCGGTATCGGTCAGGGGTTGCCGATGGCGATTGGAGCTCAAATCGGAGCGCCGTCGAAAACCGTTGTGGCCCTTTGCGGGGACGGCGGCCTGCTCGTGAATGTTGGAGAGCTGGCGGCGGCACTCCAGGAGAACACGCCCATCGTCATTGTACTGTTCGATGATGGCGGCTACGGCGTGTTGAGAAATATCCAGAACGCGCATTTCGAAGGGAGAACCATTGGAGTAGACCTCTATCGCCCCGATTTCGTTGCGCTGGCGCGGGCATTTGGGTTCAATTCCGAACGCGTAGCCTCTGCACAGGATTTCCGAAGGACGTTCTCGGCCGCAGTGAAAGCGCGGGCGCCCTGGATGATCGTTGTCGATTCCAATTCCATCGGGCCGATGAAGAAGATCTTTGCCGGACCCGACGGCGGAGCAGCACTATACAAGCCTCACTAAAACAAACGCCTTACAAGGTCGTCCGGCTCGCGTCGTGGGATGAATATCTTTCGATCATCAGCGATTCGCCTTATCAGAACTGGGCCTTCCGCGGACAGCGCGACGCGTCGGCGCCGCTCTTCAGTGTACTGGCGCGTTACTTCATGTCATTCGGTGTGGATCCGCGGGCATGGCCGGAACAGGAGGCGAGAATCCTTCGAATCTTCAAAAGGAAAGCGATTCACTTCCTGGATATCGTGCCCGACAGGGATGACGATTTCGAGTGGCTCGCCCTCATGCAGGATCACGGGGCGCCCACGCGGCTCCTGGATTTCACCTGGTCGCCGTATGTGGCGGCGTTTTTCGCGCTGCACAACACGACAAACGAAGGCGTCATCTGGGCATGCAATCCTGCCGAGATCGACAAGATGAAGCAGGTCCATCTGGATAAGCCGGGCAGTTTTCGAAAGTACATTCTCTCGGGCGCAGGTTCGTTTGTGTGGCTGGGTGAGCCGCATGCGATGAATCGCCGCCTGATCGCCCAATCGGGCACATTCCTGGTTCCCGCGATCCTGAATAAATCGATTGAGGAGATCCTTAAAGAGTATCCAAATCCGAAGGACACGCTGATCAAGTTCATCGTGCCGGCTGACAAAATTCGAGAGAAGGGCATGCGCGAGTTGTACCGGATGAATATCACTCAGGCTTCGTTGTTTCCGGATCTGGACGGCCTCGCACGCTCGCTCGCATACGAGCTGGAATTTCATTGGGCCTACGACCCCCGCACAATGCGGAAGACCAGGAAGTGAGGGGGAGGTAGGATCTTCCGTGGCTACCTCCTCCCAATTGTGGGAACCAAGATGAATCTGGTGCTGGCATCACAATCACCCAGGCGGAAAGAGTTGTTAGAGATACTGGGATATCCGTTTACGGTGATCCCTTCGTCCATCGACGAAACTCCCTTGGCTGGCGAAGACCCGGAAACGTTTGTTGTGCGCGTCGCGAGAGAGAAGGGGATGGAAGTGGCTTCCCGCGTTTCACAGTCGGTCGTGCTCTCAGCGGATACAGTGGTTGTCATCGACAATGAGATTTTGGGCAAGCCGCTGGATCAAGAGGACGCGGTACGGATGCTCCGAAAATTATCAGGCCGGGATCATTGGGTCTACACCGCGGTGACGATCATCAACCAGGCGGCGCACGAAACTCTGGAAGGCCTTGAGCGTACCCGCGTGTGGCTCGTTCCGCTCACCGACGCTCAGATCCTCGACTACATCCGCCGCGAGAACGTCATGGACAAGGCCGGCGCCTACGCTATCCAGGGCTACGCCGCCGTATACATACCGAAAATCAAAGGGAACTACTTCAATGTGATGGGGCTGCCGCTGCCCCTCGTCCACAATCTTCTATGCCGCACGTTATCGTAGGCACTGCCGGCCACATCGATCACGGGAAAACCGCGCTGGTCAAAGCGCTCACGGGCATCGACGCGGATCGCCTCAAGGAAGAAAAGGAACGTGGCATCACGATCGACCTTGGATTCGCCCACCTCGCCCTCGATACCAACACCACCATCGGTTTCATCGATGTGCCTGGCCATGAACGATTCATCAAAAACATGCTGGCCGGAGTCGGCGGCATCGACCTGGTGATGCTTGTCATCGCCGCCGACGAATCGGTGATGCCGCAGACCCGGGAGCACCTCGACATCTGTTCACTCCTTCACATCAAACAAGGCTTTACCGTCCTGACGAAAATCGACAAGGTGGAGTCCGGGATCGCGGACCTCGTCGAGGCCGAGGTGAAGGAGTTTATTGAGGGCTCATTCCTGGAGAGATCGCCTATTCTTCGCGTCAGCTCCATTACCGATCAGGGCATTCCCCAGCTCATCGACACGCTGAAGGACTTCGTCGCCAGGGCTGGGCCCAAAGACGTGAATGACATTTTTCGTTTGCCGGTGGATCGCTGTTTCACAATGAAAGGATTCGGCACCGTCGTGACTGGCACGCTTATCGCAGGCAGCGTGAAGAAAGAAGACGAGGTCGAAATCCTTCCCGCTCAGCAGACTGCCCGCGTCCGCGGCGTTCAAGTCCACGGGCATGCAGCTGCTGAGGCTTGGGCCGGCCAGCGAACGGCACTGAACCTTCAGGGTATTGAGCTTGCCGACGTCCAGCGTGGAATGGTGCTCACCGTTCCAGGTCTCTTCAAATCGGAATCGATGTTCGATTGCCACCTCGAACTGCTTCGGTCTGCGCCAAATTCCATCGAGACACGAAAGCGAATCCGATTTCACATTGGAACCGCCGAGTTGATGGGTTACGTCGTGCTGCTTGGCCAGGATCGGCTCCAGCCCGGCGAATCCGCATTCGTGCAGATTCGTCTGGAGGCACCGACGTTCGCGCTGCCCGGCGATCGTTTCATCGTTCGACAGTACTCGCCGATGGTGACCATTGGTGGCGGTGAGATTCTGGATGCGAGGCCCGTTAAGCATCGCCGCACGGATAAAACGGTTGTCGAAAAACTTCGTGAATTCAAAGAAGGATCCTCGCACGATCGTATCATGGCCATCGTCGATGAAGCGGGCCTGCGATCGCTGGAATTGTCTGAACTCGCCGCTCGGCGCGGTCTCGCGCCTGTTCTGGCGCGAGAGCAGATGATCGCTCTGGAAAAAGCAGGCCGCCTTCGAATATTGATGGACAACCCATTCACTGTTATTTCCGCGAAGGCTTTCAAGGACGCCTCGGACGCCACTGCGGCCGCCGTCAAGCGATTTCACGAAGGGAATCCGCTCGTGCAAGGGATTGGCCGCGAAGAGCTGAAGGCGCGTCTCTTCGGTGATGCGCCGAATTTAGTGTTTCAGGCCGTCGTTGAAAAACTCGTGGCCGATAAAAAGATCGCGGTGTCGCAAGAGGTGCTTCACGAACCTGGACGCAAAGTCACGTTGAAGGTGGACGAAGAGCGCATGCGCGTCCAGCTTGCGGAGCAATTTCGATCCCTGGGATTGCAGGCGCCGTCAGCCGATGAAGTGATCGGTGCTCTTAAGCTCGATCGAGTCACGGCGCGCAAGATCATTCAATTGATGTTGAAGGATAATGTCCTGGTCAAAATCAGCGAGGAATTGATGATGGATCGTGAGGCTCTCGACAAGCTGATCGCTGACGTGAAAGCTCTCAAGGCAAGAAACCCGAAACTCGGTGTCGGTGAATTTAAGACTCTAACCGGCGTGACCAGAAAGTTTGCGATCCCGTTGCTCGAATATCTGGATCGGCAGCGGGTTACAAGGAGAGCGGGAGACGAACGGACGATCCTGTGAAGGAGGAGACGCTATGGCATCCGTATTAGTTACCGGCGCCAGCAGGGGGATTGGTTTCGCAACCACTCTGGCGCTCGGCCGGGCTGGCCACACCGTTTACGCGACCATGCGCGATCCCCGCCGTTCGCAGGACCTTGAAGAGATTGTCGAAACGGAGCATCTCGCCATCCGGATCTCAGCAATGGACATCGACTCCGATGCCTCGGTCAAGAAAAGTATCGGATCGATTCTGAAGACCCACGGGCCGCTCGATGTACTGGTCAACAATGCCGGAATCGAGCGAACAGGCTCGGTGGAAGAACTCGATATCGCCGAGGTCCGCGCGGTGATGGAGACCAACTACTTCGGCGCGCTGCGCTGCATCCAGGCCGTGATGCCGGGAATGCGGGCGCGCCGGAGCGGCTGCATAATTAATGTAACCTCCGTCAGCGGGCGTGTTTCCTCGCCGCCTCTTGGCGCGTATTCGGCATCCAAGTTCGCTCTTGAGGCGCTGAGCGAGTCGCTCGCGCAGGAAGCAAAGATGTTCAACATCCGTGTCGCCATCGTGCAGCCAGGTATCATCGACACCGCCATGGCCCGCCGAATTGGCAGTGAGCCTGCGCCTTCAGTCTATCCGCACTCGCGGCGCATGGCGGCGCTGTTCGCCTTGTCGCTCGAACAGCCGACTCAGCCTTCCGTTGTTGCGGAAAAGATTCTTGAGATTATCGAAAACGGGGAGTGGAGACTGAGATATCCCGTCGGACCTGAGGCCGAGGGCTATCTCCAACGGCGTGCCTCGATGACCGATGAGCAGTGGATCGAGCGTGGCGCTGCCGATGACGAGACCTGGTCCCGCAGTATCCTACGCGCGTTCGGCAGGAAGTTGACTTAAAGCGCATCGTCGACGGCGCGCGGAAAGATTTCGGCGACGTCTCCATCCAGACGTAAAGACACGCATTCGCTGCCGTCGTGATCCGTTGCGCCACGGTTGATGATGATGTAGGGAATGCCGCGCTGTGCGGCCGTAAGAGGCAATGAAGAGGCCGGATACACAGAGAGCGTCGAACCAAGCGCGACCACGAGATCAGCTCTTGCGGCAGCTTTGGATCCGCGCTCGAGCGAATCCGCATCGAGAGATTGACCGAAGCTTATCGTTGCGAATTTTAGAAATCCACCGCAGGCACAGATGGGCGGTCGATGGTTGGCGCGGAAGGATTCAAGATATGGCCGAGGATCGTCGCGCCGATGACAGGTCTGGCATTCGACCAGGGAATTGGTGCCATGAAGCTCGACGAGTCGGTCACGGCTGGTTCCTGCCAACGAATGCAACCCATCGATGTTCTGTGTAACGACCATCAAGATCTTTTCCGCTCTTTCCAGCCGAACAATGGCGCGGTGCACGGAGTTTGGCCGGGCCTCCGAGATTGAAGGCCATCCTTCCAGTTTGTAATCCCAGTGTTCAACGCGAGCGGCTTCCGATGTCATGAACTCCTGGTAGTAAACTGGCTTCCGCCGCGACCAAACGCCTTGCGGTCCCCGAAAGTCGGGAATGCCGCTGGCTGTGGAAATACCGGCTCCTGTGAACATCAATATCCGGCGCGCGCGTTGGAGATAGCCTGCCAACTTGTCCATAAATCAGTCGGTGCCGAGTGCGGTCACAGTTTGAAAGCTATCCCCAGTTATCGTTGTGCGAGTTCGATCGGCTTTCCGTGTGGAGTGTGGCGGTAAGCGTTCGCCCAAGCCTCCTTGCGATCGTACAGCTCTTCCCGATTCGACAGGCCTTTGGCCGTAACCAGTCGCTCGAGAGCCGCCAGCCAATGATGATAATAGCGCCTGCCATCGTCGGGTCCCCCGCGATCAGAGGCGGCTTTCAATTCTTCAGCGAGTGCAGCCGCCCATTCCTTCCACGTGAAATGACCTTGCTCGGAAAGGCGCACGGCGATTGCGAACGCCTGCGCTTCCCAGGGTTCGGAAAAGACTGGACCTCCAGTGTCGCGAGGAAGCGCAGGTAACAGATCAAGTTCAGGCTGGTTCAAGATAGTCATCCCACAGATCGATGTAAACAGCATCGCGCGGCGAGGCCTGATCGCCCCAAAGTTCGCGCGCCGCGAAGCGAACCGAGTAAACATGCTGCGGGTTCTCGCCAAGAAATTCGGCGTTGGTATCCGGAAAAACATACACGCCGTGATTGCGGTCGACCGTGCCGGTCTTGCCGCGCGCGTATCGCGGTAACCGCGTGTGTCCGGCCGGATTGATGTTGCGCGCCCGCACGCGCTGGCCAACTTTGAAGTGCGCAATCGCCGGAACGTTCCGGATTGCGCCGGCGCCCCCGCGCAGCATCGATGGAACGTTATCGGCAGTAAGCGGTGGCGTTGCTTTTGTGGAACCCGCGGCCGGCTGGCCGCTCTCGATCTCTGCCCTTGTGACCAGGCCGCGCTTGACGGACAGTTCGATGATCCGCGCCAACCATTTTTCGTAATAGCTCATGCGCAGATAGTCGGCAGGAGGGACTTGCTCGATCTGAAAGCGGCCGGCGTCGATGTTCCATTTCCGCCACGCGCCCAGCGCGAGATTCAACGCGAACACTCTCGCCTCCCAGGGTGCGTGGAATACGGTTTCATTTGTTTCGTATCGAACAGGGCCCATGCCGTGCATGCCACCCATGTCATGTACGCTGTTCACAGCGTGACCTTTCCCACACCGACCATCGCATCGCGCGTGACGAGAGCCGCGAGCCCTTCCTCGCTCAGCTTTTCGGTGCCCGCCGGCCGCTCAGGCAACACCAGATATCGCAACTCGGCCGTGCTGTCCCAAACGCGCACCTCCGCATCCTCAGCCACGTCGATCCCGAACTCGCGCAGCACGCCGCGCGGATCGATGACGGCGCGCGATCGATAGGGCGCCGATTTGTACCAGACCGGCGGCAAGCCGAGTACAGACCACGGATAACACGAGCACAAAGTGCACACAACCAGGTTGTGTACCTGAGGCGTATTCTCGACTACGACCATGTGTTCGCCCTGCCGTCCGCCATAGCCCAGTTCCGCGATCGCCGCTGTCGCGTCGTTCATCAGCCGGCGTTTATAGGCTGAATCGACCCACGCGCGTGCCACTACCTTGGCGCCGTTGCGCGGGCCGGTCTTGTGCTCGTACGTATCGATGATCGCATCCAATGCCTCCGGATCGACCAACCCCTTTTCGACAAGCAACGATTCGAGTGCTTTGACGCGGAGAGCCGGGTCGGACGGAACGTCCTGATGATCGTGGCCGTGGCCATGCAGGCGAGACATCATGCCGATGCTATCCGACGAAGTTAAGCAAATGCAATCGTCGCGTGTAACAAAACCGCGTATATTTGCGGGGAAGACAGAATTACGATGGCCAAGACAGAATTCAAGTCCGTGAACGAGTACATCGCTTCGAAGCCCAAGGACGTGCAGGTCATACTCAAGCGCGTGCGTAGTACGATCCGCAAAGCCGTACCTGCAGCCGAAGAAGAGATCTCGTACCAGATTCCCGTATACAAACTGAATGGTGTTCGGGTGCTGTATTTCGCCGGGTGGAAGCACCACTACTCGCTTTATCCCGCCGGCGACGCCCTCGTCGCGGCGTTCAAGGACGAGCTTGCACGCTACGAGCTCAGCAAAGGCACAATCCGGTTCCCGTTCGCTGCGCCCGTCCCGGTGAATCTGATCGAGCGCATTGCGAAGTTCCGGGCGGTGCAGCTGACAATACGTGAGAAAGGGAAGGGCAAACGCAAGACGGGGCGCGCAGCGCAACTCGATCGGGTTCGCCGCATTTGCGCCACGATGCCGAGCGTTTCGGAAAAGCTATCGCATGGCGCCCCGACGTTTTTTGTCAGGAAGGACAAAGACGTTTTCACAATTTTCATGGACAATCACCACGAGGACGGTCATCTCGCGGTGTGGCTGCCGGCGCCATCGGGCCTTCAGTCCGCGCTTATCGGAGACTCCCCGGCAACGTACTTCAAACCGCCTTACGTCGGCTCAAGCGGGTGGATTGGTATCGAGCTCGATCAAATCCGTGATGAAGCGCTCGAGATACACGTGCGCGAAGCCTGGGAACTTGCCGCACGCAAAAAGAAAAAGCCACGGCAACGGTCCAATGTTTCGCGTTAACCTCAGTTTGGAACAGCGTAAACCAGCAGTTTCGGATTGTTGGCACCCGGCGCGGTAGGCGCTGGCGCCGGTGGTACATTGTTTCCGCGTTGAGCCGCAGCCGCTGTCGGCTCTTGAGGCGCTGCTCCGGCCGCCGGAGGTGCTCCACGCCCCGCGCCTCCAGCGCCGCCGGCTCCTGCGCCACGTCCGCCACCGCCTCCTCCACGTTGACCAGCGCCGGTTCCTGCCATGACGGCGATGTATTGCTTGCCGTCGAGCATATAGGTCATCGGTGGGCCGGTGCCGGAACTCAGCGGCAACGCCAGATCGAGAAGCGGTTCACCCTTGTCTGCGGTAAACGCTTTCATGTGGCCATTGCTCAACGTTTGAATGACGAGGTTCGAAGCCAGGGATAGCGTGCCGCCGCCGGTCTGTCCGCCACCGAGTGCGAACCATCGTTCCTTTTGAGTGGCGGGATCCCACGCGGTGAGAATGCCGCCACGCACTTTGCTGCCATCCGGATTCTTGCGGTCGGGTCCGTGAGGAGGAGGCGATGCCATCGGTGTGCCGCCGCGGGCTCCCGCCAGATTGAGTCCGAAGTTCTGGCTCCCTGGAGTGGGCGTGTAGGTCTCCGACGCCACGAAGCTGAATGTGTTTTCGACGGCGATGGGGACATAGATCAGCCCCGTGTTCGGATTGAACGACATTTGCGAGGTATTGTGCATCTGCACCGGATATACAGTCGTACCCTTTTTCGAAGAATAAAGCGCGTCGGGATGAATGCTGGGACGGCCGGTTTTCGGATCGATTCCCGTAGCCCAGCTTACCTGTGACATCTCGGATGCCGAGATGAATTCGCCGTTCGTACGATCAATCACATAGAAATAACCGTTCTTGTTCGCCTGCATGATGACCTTGCGATTGCGATTGTTGATTCGAATATCCGCAAGCAGAAGGTGCTGAATAGCGTCATAGTCCCATTCGTCGCCAGGCGTGCACTGGTAGTGCCACTTCAACTGACCGGTGTCTGCGTTGATGGCAATAATGGAGGCGATGTAGAGATTGTCCAGAGGCGTCGTTTGCTTGCCGCCGTTACGAACGTCCGCGGACCAGACCGTCCCATTGCCGGTTCCGACATACAAAAGGTTTTCATCGGGATCGTAGGCCATGCCATCCCACATGGATCCGCCGCCTCCGACCTTCCACCATTCACCCGCCCATGTTTTCGCTGCGGCTTCCATGGCTTTGGTCTCGAATCCTTTCGACGGATCGCCGGGGGTTGTGTAGAACTTCCAGAGCTCCTTACCGGTGTTCACATCGAATGCGGTAACGAATCCACGAAAAGGTGGAAATTCGGCGCCGGCATTGCCGATGAACACTTTGCCCTTCGCGACGCGGGGCGCCATCGTGAGAGAGTATGAGGAGACTTCCCCCTCCTTCGGTTGCGGGATTGCCCACGAAGACCATAGGAGCTTTCCGGTCGCGGCGTCCAGAGCCTGCATGCGTCCATCGACGACGGGGACCAGCACCTTGCCTTCGGACAGGGCAAGACCGCGGCTGTTTACACCACAACAAAGGCGGGATTTTCCGGGCTGCGTCATCGTGCGATCCGCCTGCGGGTCATAGCGCCAGATCTCTTTTCCGGTTTTCGCGTCGACGGCGGCGACGATGCTCCAGTTCGTGACGGTATAGAGGACGCCATTCGAATAGAGAGGCGTCGCCTGCTGGTTGCCGCCCCCGGGACCAAGTTCATACGACCACGCGAGGGCAAGTTTGCCGACATTCTCGGGATTGATCTGAGCCATGGTGCTGTAGCGTTGCTCGGCCCAATTCATCCCGTTGCTCAACCATTCCGTCCCTTTTCCTGCCGACTTCATCGCCTTGTCGTCGATCTTTTTGACCTGTTGTTGAACCGCCAATGTCGTCCAGGTAAAAAAAACGATCCCGCCAACTCCCACGAGAAGCCGTTTCATTCGTTGTGCCGTCATAGTGCTCCTTAACGCGAAACAAGAGTCTCAGTCGGATATCAGACCTTTCGGAGGAGTGTCAAGCTCATTGATCCATCGCCTTGGTTCACTGAGGCTACGAACCGGCGCAGCACCTATGGCAAATCACTCAGGAATTCAAAGATGCTGCCGGCGGTGCGATATAATCGGCTGCCATTTCGGAGGACATTCAC
>Ga0207148_1169_pt1 | contig 11324 bp, 15 predicted proteins | sample Alteio_BWMinHeat_34_FD_153558 | JGI IMG/M metagenome (GOLD analysis project Ga0207148, IMG submission 153558) | Enriched cells from forest soil in Barre Woods Harvard Forest LTER site, Petersham, Massachusetts, United States -... | ecosystem: Environmental > Terrestrial > Soil > Temperate forest >... | reverse complement strand
TTCCGCTCTACTGAGGCCATCAGTCTCGTGAAGGAAAAAGCTGCGGGTTATCTACCGCAGGGCGGTCTTATCAGCGTGAGCCACTTCCAGCGTGCTTTTTCGGAATTGAAGGCGAGCAACGCGATTCGGCAAGTGCGTCAGACCGACCCACTTCTGGCTGCATATCAGCCTGACGAGGATGAGTGGACGCGCGAACGTTATTTTTCTACACCAACGGCCGAGATCATCAAGCGCTGGCGAGAAGACGCGAACGGCGCCACAGGCTTCCGAGAACAAATTCAAAAACTGATCGACAAAGGAATGATCTAATGCCCGCGCCATATCGGATCTGCTGCATCTTCCCGCCCGACGTGAAGCATTATTTTTGGCGCGACGAGCAAATTATTGACGCTTATAACCGGCCCAAAACACGGCCATTGTTTTCGTCCTCGGTTCGCGACGCCCATCGCTTTTTCCAGGAAGCGTCGGCGATCGGATTCAGAGACCACTTCCGATCTCTTTATCCCCGAAATCGAATCTTTATCGAATCGTTAAGTGGTGAAGGGCCACTGTTCGAAAACAAGGGTGTCCAACCGCAGACCGATTCAATAGATCGACGCCAACCCGTTTTTGTCGAGATCACTGACGGAAAGGGTTTTGTTGTCAGACCCGCCATCACCGGAGCGCATGGCCGCTGTTGGTGTATCCGCGTAATTGACGTGCCATCGATGACGGAGCACAGCGGGCTCGAAAGCATCTACGGTCTCGACCCGGAGGATGTAATTCGCCGGATGCTCGAAATGTGGGCAACATACCGACCAGAACCGTTCACGCCTTCGTTTATTGAAGAACAGCAGAAGGCTGAGATTCGAGCAGCAATAGGTGAGATTAAGAATCAACTTCATCCCGGGCGACCAAGGCCCGGCGATTTATAAAAGGAGAAAACAAATGCCTGTTTATAACGGCTTTGACACGGAATCTCGCGAAAGAATTTATGACGAGACCGAGAACAATTTCGAAAGCAACCGCGAGTTCGGCAAAGAAGTTTTTCGAACGGCGGTTGGGCAAGAGTTTCTGAATACGTTCGGATCCGACGATGCTACGCCGGGGATCCTCCTTGGCGCCGCACATAAGCTGAATCCTAACGCACGCTACATCACAACCGGCATGGTCCTTTCCGCGCTAAAGATTCTGATGACCAAAGCAAATTGTCCGTTCAAGAGAAAAGCTCCAGAGGCCGAGCCGGTGGTTGAAGAAGCCCCACAGCCCATTCATCGTGGGCAGCAAATGTGGCGCGAGCACGCGGAGTTCATGGAACACGGCGGCAAAGACGGCGGCATCCCGAGCGGCGACGAAGTGCGATCCCATATGCGTGAATCTAAATCGTTCCGATCATTTATCACCCAAGGCTACCAAGCTCGAATGGCGAACGACATTGGCGGTGCTGGCGCGGTGCTCAACGCGCCGGTTGCATCTAGCGACAAAAAGCCCACACCAGAGTTGCTGGAGTGGGTCGAATGGTATCGACGAACCGCCGTCGAAGATGTGCGCAAGAAGCTTCGGGCTGATTGCAATCCAAGTGGTTTTGAGCACGAAAATCGGATGTTCCGCGCTGCATGTGAATGCGGACTCATATAGACCCCGATTTATTTCCTACATTTCAAAGGAGAACTAACGTGGACACGAATCAGAATCAGAATCAAAGGGCTGTACTCGCCGGCCGTTGCGCAGAAAGCGCTTACCGTCGCCTGCTTGAAGAGGGACGCGAGCTATGGGCAAGCTTCTCGATGGCCGATGTTTATCAAACGCTGACTTCTACGATCCAATTGGATTATCAGAATTGGGTCGCGCAGACGGCGCCAAGCATTGACGCTTATCTTTTGCTGTACAAGCAAGTGTTCCTTGAAGGTTTGGACAGTGGCGCAGTGAGTCGCGTCGCACCGATCACGTCGCTCGGGCAGGCTGTGCTCACTTCTTGGAGGCGGGAAACAAACGTCGGCGCCGAAACACTGCCTCCACCCGAGCGTGCCTTGAGCCCCGCGGAAGCATTGGAGCAACAAGTAATCCAAGACTGGAATTCGCTTCCATCCGCGGAGATTCGCAAGAAGCGCGACACTTCCAAAGCTTATGCCGCGACCCTCGCGCGTTTGTTGGAAACCGATCGGCTGTCACCACACGCCACAGTTAAGGTTGCATACTAAAATGAGCCTCAAAAATAGACAGCACCAGAAGGCGCGGCGCGAACAATTTCGGGCCGCTGCCGGGACAACTCCCGCAGCCGCGGCCGTCCCGGAAGCGACCGCGCCGGTGGTCGCGCCTTCCACGTCCGCATCGCCAACCGCTGCCGATGTCTCGGAGGTCGAGCGCCGCGAGCGCATTTTCGCTACGCACGCACACATTGCCAGGCGGAATTACGCGCTTGGCGCTGGCATTCGCGCGGGCATGACCGAAGCCGCCGCGTCAAAGTAAATTCCGCAGTTCACTTCACTTAGCTTCCACTTTCCCCAAATCGAATTTCGGAGTCCATCTGATGAGGCCAGGCGGATGCCCTCATGAGCGTGGCTCCGAAACAACCCCGCGTGGTGTCGGGAATTCGCGCCGCGATTACACCAGGGCAGTAGACATCTGCCTATCCTCAGTCGCGGCGCTGCCATTTTCCTATTCAAGGAGTCGGCTCATGGCTCGCGGCACAGTTTCCAGTTTCGATCGCTCAAAGCTTATGGGGTTTATTGACACGGATCGCGGTGAGAGTATTTTCTTCCACCGCGAGGATGTCGTTCCCGATGCTGTCGGGCGAACATATTTGCTTGCCGGGTGCGAGGTCGAATTCGAATGGGGTATCGATGAACGAGGTAGACCGAAAGCCATCAATGTTCGCGATATTTCTCCGCAAACGAAAATGATCGATCAGAAGACATATGAAGAAGTTGGTCTCTTGACAGTCTGGAACCGGGACGGCGAAAGGGCTCACGGATATGCCCTGCGGCCGAACGGCGAGGCTTTATTCGTCCCCGCTGAAAACTGCCGAGAAGCGCTTTGTCCTGGCACTCGGATTCGATATCGGATCGGTTTTCGAATCCGATCATCAGATCGGAAGCTTCTGTGGTTTGCTCGACAGGTGGAAATTGTTGAACCGGAATCGCTGGATGTACCAGAGCCGATTTTTGCGCAAGGAAGCATCGAAGATTTTTTCCTTCGTTCGTCCGGTGAGTTGCCCGTCGAGACGGCCGCGGCGCCCGATACGCCTGAAGTCGAGCGCGTCTACAGCGAAGCCGAACGAAAATTAACACTCAAACAGCTTATCGCCCGAAAGTTGGTCGCGTAGCCAAGTAAATCTCGAAGTCGTTCACACCGGCCGTGCGACCTGCTTGCTCATTGAGCCATCGGTTCGCACGCTTTTCCAAAGGGCATCGAGTCATGAATACGATTGCTGATTCATCAGATCCAGGCGCAAACGTCGTGGCCGTCGCCAACCGCTACGCCACAGCAAGCGCTGCACACAAGAAGGCAGTTATCCGAGTAGTCGCTGCGAAAGCCGCACTGGAAGCAGTGACAAAGGCCGAAGTTCGCGCGGCTGAAGAAAATGAGTGCGTACGGCAGGAGTTCGTGGACCTCCTTTGATTTTATTCTCCGCAGGGCGGGATATAAGTCATTGCGTTGCGGGCTGCCGCATCTGCCGCTTCCTTGGCGTCCTCTGCGGCAAGTTGATCCAGGGTCTGCTGCCACAGGTCCGCTGCTTTCGTGTTTGCCACATCCTGCCCGTTGGGCGACGCGACCTTGCGGTGGGCCGAAGCGTATTTGTCGGCCTGGTTTTGAAAGGGCTTCCAAGCTGAACATACTCTCCCGTTAGCAGCGTCAAAAAGATAGACAGCGTTCGAAGCGGTTTCGCTGCGGGGGAACAGATGCTCGTAGTGGTGCGCCGGAAATGTTCGGCCTGTCCAGAAGCCGGACGCGAAGTCAACAACCGCAAGCAGGACGATTACAGCCATCAGTTCCTTTTTCATTCCGGTTCCTCTATCACGTGGGTTAACTCGCCTGGGCGATATTTCCCGGCAGCAGCAACGGCGCCTTAGGTTGGTCGAGATGCTTCGGTTTTGCGCCGTGCAGTACGCGGCGGACGTTCTCCTGTATAGCTGATCCGTCCCACTTGATTCGCCGGTAGGCGGTTACACGCCGTTTCCAATCATTCATGTGCCAGACGAATTCCTTCTTAATATCCTCTTCAAGTCCATCTGCGATGCTGACCACCTCTTCGATGGGGTTTTTGAAATCCGTGCTCTTGATAAACCGAAGTAATTGGTTCGCTATCTTCGCTCGCTTCTCCTTTTGGATCCCTGCGCGAAGCATTTCAATCAGATGAGTGCGCAGCAAATCAGCAAGCGAGATGACCGCTTGCTGAGCGACGACAAGCACGCCTGAGGTTTCGGCCAGACCGCCAAAGCCGCGCTTCGTCCCCGTGGTAACAAGAACTGCAAAATCAGCGTGACGTGATTGTTTAGCTCGAAATGCCTGACGAACGTGGCGATTCTTGATTGTTGGCTCTCTTTTACACTCATAGATGATTACGCCAGCCACTTGCCCACCGTCCTTGACCATGTGCAGAACGTCGCCGCCATGACCTTTTCGGAGCACCTCATCCTTAGGCCATTCCTTACGAAGCCGATTTACAAGCTTCGTCTCATCGCATAATCCTTCGAGTTGCGGGGTTGTGCCACTTTCAAGTTGCCTCATCCTTTCCTGCATTCTTGCCATTTTCTCTTTGTAACCCTTCACCATCCGCCCGGTCTTCTGCTGCTCGGTCTTACGGCCCTCGCTGCGCCCATCTTGCTTTGCGGATTTGAGCCTGGCAGACATCGCACGTTTTTGCTCTCGAAAGCGAGCCTTCAACGCTCGAAGCTGTTTCTGTGGCCCCTCGTGAATATGCAGCGCTTTGTCATATTCCTTTTTCGTCAGAGGTTTCTTGCAGACGGGACATCTGTACTTCGGCTGAGCCATTCGGAACTCCTCGCGGGCGGCTTCGGAGAATTGGGGCGGATTATATGGTCCCACTAACTGAGACTGCAATCGACGCCTCATATCCAATCGGGCAATATCTATGTGGTACCGTCAATCAAGTGCTGGATTGTTGCCCCACGACGCTTCCTTCAAACTGATTGCGAAGAGGGCTACGAAATGACACATGAACTTCGCTATTGTTCCCTTGGTTGCTGTCACTTCGTTGACAATCAGCCAGTCAGCCAAGCCGATTACGAAAAGGCTTTTTGCAACCAAATCGAGATATGGATTCCATGCCGCAACGTACCAAAGGGTCATTTCCAGAAAAAGCTTGAGGATACAGTGGGATTTTATCTAGGCACTCCCATACATCGGGATTTTTGCAAGGTGCCATCGGGCCGTCCGCCGTTCGCCTTCAGCAGCGCAACAGGGGAACGCTTGAGAGAGGCGACGACAGACGACATTAAGAGATGGAATGAAGTTCGGAGTACGCTGATCGCTGAAGCGCACAAGAAAGCCTGATATGGGGATAAGCCGACGCTGAGTCTCTGAAGCTCGAACGCATCAGAAGCTAGAATGCGTGTTTTATTTGCCCGCGATAGAATCGCGTGTACTCATATGATTCAGTCTTCGGATGAAGTCGATGAGTGAAGACAAGGCACGGATCACCTCGGAAAGTTCGCAGCACGATTCCCACACGTGGGAACTCTATATTCACCATTTGACGCGAGCGTGGGACTCCATCGAGAAACAGACTGAAAGCTTTGATCGAAATTTGTTAACTCTGTCGAGCAGCGGCTTAGGCGTTTCGTTGATCTTCATAAAAGATCTCATTGATTTGAAGAAGGCCATCGGCCGGCCCTGGCTCTATTTTTCGTGGGGTTCCTTTGCCGCCTGCATACTGATTACTGTCTTTTCGTTTTTGCTGAGTGTAGCTGCTCATAACGAGCATATCTCGCACCTTCAGGATTATTACTTCAAGAACCAGAAAGAGGCCCCGAATGCTTATCGGAGAGCATTGACCGTTTGTACCTTCGTCGCTGGTTTGATGTTTCTCGGTGGTGTCGCTTGCACTATCATTTTCTGTATTCGAAATGTGGAGAACATTCGATGACTGACGAAAAGAAGCGCATCAAGGTGGCGGATGGCCTTATCCCGAATGCCATGACGCCGGTTCCCAAGGCAAAATCTTCTACAGGCGACGATAAATTAGAGCGAGGACTACAACCGCCAAAGGTGACTCCGGTTCCGCCCGCCACTCAGCCTGGAAATCAGGGCGGTCAAGGCAGCGGCGGATCTCCTACGCCGACCCCAAAACAACCGTTAAAGAAGTAGATTTATTTGGATCGCCGTGGCTCGCGCTCCCGGCGAGCGCATCCCGGAATATAGCATCTTCGCCCCGCATTCGCCCCACGCCTAAACTGTGGTAGAATCTCGCCCATTCCAATGTGAAAGGCGGTCCCAAATGGCTTTAACGGAAGTCGAAATTGCTCCCGAATTGCAGCGCATTTTGTGGGCGTGCTTATCGTATTGGGATACGGAGACACAGGCGCCAGAGGAACGCTCAGTTTGCTATTCGTGGGTTGTGCGGCCACACCTCGAACGCTTTCGCGAAACATTCCATCAATCGAAACTTGAGGAACTGGCTCGTTTAGGTTTCCTGGAGAAGACCGACACCTCTCGGGGTGGGAACCGCCGCTATTACCGGATACCAGAAGCGGACCGAGTTCGCGGGCTCCTTCAGGAATGGAATTTGAATTAAGTTTCGGTTCGACATTGATAGCCCTGGACGCATCGGACATCGTGAGCCGATACGATGGATTTGAGCGCCGCTACTGAACTTTATCTTCTGGAGCGAGCCCGGGTGCCATTATTCCTCGTTCCTGATTCGGCGGGAACGCCAACAGTAATTCATCCACAGCCTCTTTTGTTTCGGGCTACTTACCTATCGGCTCATGACCTGGAGACAGAAACAGGAATTCAACGCGCAGGGTCAGAATTGGAAAAGAGCAACTGCCCTTTGTTTGCGCCGATGCCGTGTCCGGATGGTCCGCCATATCGAACAGGATTGTTGTTCGTTCATACGAAGAGGATGAACGGTGTTCCTTGGCAGGATGGCTCGATGATTCGTCACGGCGACGCGATGCTCTTGTACCAGCCCACCACGATGCAAGCCCAATGGGATTGGATCGGCGATGCCCGAATGGGGCGCTATGGTTATTTTCTGACAGGTACGGTAGGCGATTCTTCTTTGTGGCGCTTGTTTAGGTTGGAATCAGATGCTTTCTTTCGGTCAATATTTACGCTCGCTCCGGTATTACTCGCAGCCGGGTGCCCGCAAGCGGATTTTACGAGCCTCACAGATCCGACGCTCAAAGTTGAACTCACGGCGCAATACACAGATTTTTGCCGATCTGTTACGACGCACAGCTACAGACAGGCGGTGACAACGGCCCGGAATATCGTGGAGGGAATACTTTGGGCGCGTCTTGGCGAGAGTGGAGGACGGGATCTATTTGCGCATTTGAAAGCGATTAAGAAAGTTCTCGAAAACGGAAAGGATACTTCAGGTTGGACAGAACTCGAATATCATCTCGCCCACAAGATACGACTCGCACATGCCCGCACTCACGCGACGCAGGCCGTGAAAGTTGGTCGCGGTCTCACTCCCGCATTCGCGCTTTCAGCGGCAGAGGATTTGATCGAACTTCTGCGAATTTGGGGATATTGTAAAGCGTGAAAATGACCCCTGAAGGTCCTTTTTAGGCGACTCGTCCCTTTGCAAGCTTTCGGGCCAGGTGAAGCAGCAAGTTCCGATCGGTCTCTTTCGTCTTGCTTAATGTTCGGCAGAATTGTGCGAGCAAACGCGCGTCCTTGCCACTGGAGCCCCAGAGATCCGATCTAGTCTTAGCGGGTTTCGGCGATGAAGGCGATTCTTCGCAGAAATAGAAAAGCTGGTACAGCGGCACGTCCAGGGCACGAGCCCATTTTTCTAACGTCTCGATAGCTGGAACGGTGTGGCCGTTCTCCACTCGCGAAACATAGCAACGGAGAAGACCGGTTCGTTTTTCGATGTGTCCCTGAGAGAGATTTCTTTCCTCCCGTAGTGCGCGTAGGCGGTCACCGATGTCCATTAGGACCCTCCTAGAAAAGATGAAAGTGCAATCCAATAACAACAGACGCCAAAATCAGAATTATGGCAATCACAACAAGCACTTCAACAAGCGGAAAGCGCCTTCTCTGAGGCACGAGAATTCCTTTCCGCCAAAGAACCTTTGCCGGGTATGTGCGCGGAATATATTCGTTCATTGACGGGTCGTCAATGACCTTATATGTCTGCGCCCGGGGATTATTATGTTGACAGTAACGGTTGCGATAGCATAAAAAGCGAGCCAGCTCTAGTTGGGAGTTCGCGCCCGTTCAGGTTGGTTTCTTCGGACCTTACATTCCTCTGAAGTCGTTTTCTTTGGAGGGAACATGGCTCTGCTGATAGCCGCTAACTTTTTTTGCGAGCACTGCCACAAGGAAAGGATGTTCCTGCCAATTCATTTCGCAGCCCTGCTCGCGGATGTTACTCGGCAGACCATCTACCGATGGATGAATCGCGATTGGCTTCACTGCCGACCGATCCCAAGCGGCCGGCGTTTGATCTGTTTACAATCGCTCCTTCAAGTTCACACAGTAGACAGACTCCTACTTGAGTCGCTAGTCAGGAATTTGGCACCCGATCAGGCTGGAGTACTGCCAAAATTAGTTTAAGCCTGTGGAAAACAGGTGGAAAACCGCCGAGAAAGTGTAACATTCTGTCGCATTGTGTAACATTCCATCAAAAGTGTAACATCTAGGTTCTTGACAAGCTAGTAACAAAGGTCTACGTTCCGCGCGATTTCTCCTGAGAAACCCTGAGGCAATCTGGCAGTCGCCAAGCAGCCGGTGTGGTGTGCGCAGCGACTCATCGAGTGCTTAGGTCAGTCACCGTTCGCAGTTATTTGTCTGCGTTGTAGGAGGTTGCGTCTATGCGCGTAAGGACCTGCAAGGCGGCATGTATTCCCGCATTTGTCCTCTTGCTCTCTGTGGTGGCTCAAATCCCTGCGAGAGCCCAAGCCTGGCCAAATGGCTATTCCTACAGGGGCGCAGTCACAATTGACCACACTAAAGTTCCCAACACCGATCAATCAAACTTCCCTTTCTTGTTCTCTGGCACGTACTCTTTTCTGGCGACGACGAGTAATGGAGGTGGAGTAGCGAATTCGAATGGGTATGACATCACCTTTGCCTCTGATGTCTACGGACTAAACGTTCTGCCCTTCGAGCAAGAGAGCTACAACGCAACCACAGGAGCAGTGATTTATTGGGTCCAGGTCCCGACGGTCTCCCACACGGCCGATACCGTGATCTACCTGTTTTACGGCAATTCCTCAGTGACTACCGACCAGTCAAACAAAACCGGTGTCTGGGATAGCAACTATAAGGGCATTTGGCACCTTTCAAACGGCAGCACTCTTTCCGGGGCAGATTCCAGTTCTGGCGGATCGACGTTGACAAACAACAACAGTACCTCCGCCACAACCGGCCAAATCGACGGGGCCGCCAGTTTCAATGGTTCAAACAATTACCTCTCTAGCTCTTCGTTCGGCAGCATCGCGGCTGGTTCTTCGATCACCATCTCATTTTGGAATTACGTGACCAGCGCCGAGTTGCAAAGCTCGGCTGGTTTCACTGTGGGAGGTTCTGACAATCCAAATAGGATTTCGGCACACGCCCCATGGTCGGACAAGATTCTCTATTGGGATTATGGCAGCTACAATGGCGGTGGAAGGGTCAGCACCGACTACACCAGCTATCTGGGTTCGTGGACTTATGTGGTACTCGAATATAACTCTGCAAACACAACTCACTCTATCTACTTTAACGGGAGTCTCGCAACTTCAAACGTCAATTCGAATGTCCCAACCTCTGCCGCGACGGGCATTGACATCGGGGCATGGCCACAGCAATCGCTTTATGATCACGCGAGTATAGACGAATTCCGTGTCTCAACGACAGTACGCTCGGCGGATTGGATTGCCACCGAGTACACGAACCAAAGTTCCCCATCCACTTTCTATAGCACGGGCACGGCGACATCTTATACTGGGCCCAGTATTTCGAGTCTGTCGCCGACCTCAGGGAACCTAGGAAGTTCGGTCACCATCACGGGAACGAATTTCGGCTCGTCCCAAGGGTCAAGCACGGTGACGTTTGCGGGTACCTCCGCGACGACTACGAGTTGGAGTTCCACACAAATCATCGCTACGGTACCGACGGGGATACTTTCAGGAAATGTAATTGTCACGGTTGCGAGTCAGCCGAGTAACAGTGTGCGTTTCACAGTAACTGGTGGTTCCTGGTCCAACGGATATGGTTACCAAAGATCGGTCACGATTGATCACACCAAAATTCCCAATACTGATCAGGCTAATTTTCCGTTGTTGTTTTCTGGCAGGTATCCCTATTTGGCAACCACAAGCAATGGCGGCGGTGTTACGAACTCAAACGGATACGACATCATTTTTGCCCTGGATGCGGCTGGCACAAGAATACTTCCCTTTGAAAAGGAAAGTTACGATCCTTCCACAGGAACCGTAAATTACTGGGTTCAGATTCCCTCGCTGTCGCACACCTACGATACTGTAATTTTTCTGTTCTACGGCAATTCCTCCATCACGACCGATCAGTCGAACAAGAACAGCACTTGGGACAGCAACTACAAAGGTGTTTGGCACTTTAACCAAACCCCCAATGGCTCAGGTTCGGAGCTGGATTCCACTAGTAATGCGTACAACGGAACCCCGGCTTCTTCTGGTATTTCCTTGTCGTCCGACGGCATTGCCGGTGCCTCCCTAAAGTTTGATGGTGTTTCCAATTCCAACGGCGTGACGATGAGTTCGTCCGTTCCCGGAGGTGTGCCTCTCGCTGCATCGATCTGGATCAAAACCACCGGACTCAATTCAAGCGCCCAGTCCATCATCATCGATAAGGAACAGTGGGCAACGGCTGGCTGGGGGATTGACGACAACGGTCAGTATGATCCGCACGTCTTCTTTCGTACGCTTCCGAATCCTAACACTCTCGTAAATATTCCCCGCTCTAGCGTGAACGACGGCGCTTGGCACTATTTGGTCGGGACGGTAGACAGTAGCAACCATCTCGATTTCTATTTAGATGGTTCCCTTTATGGGACGGTAACGCCCAGCTCCGTTACGGCGAATTCGGCCGGCACCCTCACCGTTGGTGGTTTCGGAGGAAACTCCGGCGGTGGGTTGTTGACCGAAGTCCACGTCTCAAACACAGTACGCTCTGCCGATTGG
>Ga0207148_1168_pt1 | contig 11554 bp, 17 predicted proteins | sample Alteio_BWMinHeat_34_FD_153558 | JGI IMG/M metagenome (GOLD analysis project Ga0207148, IMG submission 153558) | Enriched cells from forest soil in Barre Woods Harvard Forest LTER site, Petersham, Massachusetts, United States -... | ecosystem: Environmental > Terrestrial > Soil > Temperate forest >... | reverse complement strand
CATTGCCTTTGCTCGAAGAATGCGTCGAGAAACAGCCCGGCTCCCCCGAGTACCACTATCACCTCGGAATGGTTCTTCTCGCTATGGGGCAAAAGGAGAAAGCCAGGGAACAGTTGGAGTCTGCCCTGCGTTTGCCTTTGGTGGGCGAGGATGCAGAACAAGCCAAGCAGGCGCTTGCTCGCAATTGATATAGCTCACAGGTCCACACCATCGTGCGCAGTGGTCCGGTGACAGAGTTTATAGAGAATCTATATGAACCTATAGATTTCTTAGGCTCATGCCAAGATGGCCAGTGAGATGTTCTCTTATGTCTTTTCATTTCAAGCGAGTTCGGCATCACGTATTTCCCGTTGATTGGTATCTTGTTTGCACTTACACAGAGTTCAGGGCGCAGTTTAAGGGAAGAAGGCTCTTCGAGGAGGAAACAACATGAGCTTCCGGAAGGTTACAGTGCTCGTTAGTTTGTTTGTGGTTTGTTTCATGTTGGCTGCTCAATCTGCTAAGGCAGACGACATCACATTCACAGACCTTACGGACACACCCGCGTTGGGCACGTCAGGCGCGCCATCCCGGTTGATCCTGCCTTCGTGTTCATCTGTAACGGAAACGTGCACAGCATTCCTACAGGCCCCCTTTTTGAACTTACACGCTGGTGCAATCATCAATTACGCATTGGGCGAGGGCAGCACGACGGGCAACGTCAGCGACTCCTTTCACGTAATAATCCATCATTCAGCTTGGCCGCTTCGTCATAACGTCCGGTGATCAGAAGCAGCTCCACCATGCGCTTCTGGATCTCCGTATTCTTCGGAGCCGTTTCCAACCCGCGTCGGTATTCGGTCAAGGCTGGTTCGGTTTGCCCCCTCTGGAAATAGAAGTCACCGATAGCGGTTGCGACCTCCGCCGCATTCCGCTGCCCGCCTCGCAGTTTGTCGAGAACCCCCGTAGCCGCCTCGGTCTTTTGTTGTGCGTAAAGTAGATCCGCCCAGTTGATGTAAAGCGGGGCTGCGCCGGGAATGCGATCTACTCCGTCTTTCAGGACTTGCTCGGCTTCGGGGAGTTGTTGGCGCAAGCGATAGAAATTTGCCAAATTGATGTAGCCTGGGACCGCAAGAGGGGCCGATTCGATTGCTTTCCGCAAATGCTGCTCTGCTTCTGGAAAGCGCTTTAGGTTGGACTCCACAAGTGCCAAGTCGGTATAAGGCATCGGGTCCTGAGGCCGCAATTGGGTGAGTTTGATGTACGCCTGCAATGCCTTCTCTGGCTCCTGACGAGCCAGCATCGCCGCGCCGTGTAACTCATAGGCCGATGCGTTGTCCGGTTCTCGTTCCAGGATGAAGGAGGCTTCCTCATCGGCCTTTTGGTAATCCTTGGATGCAAGGTAGAGGCGCCCCATATCGACGTGGGCATCCACTCGTTGTGGATCTAGGTCGATCGTCTGACGGAGCGCGGCAACGGCATTATTCCACTCCTTGAGCGACAGATCGGCTTGGGCCAACTGGTAATAAGCTTCTGCAAAACGCGGATCGAGCTTGAGGGCGTTCCGAAATTGAATGCTGGCTTCCTGATACTTGCCCGCCTTCAGATAACTCTTCCCGCTCTCGAGATACTTTATCTTCCCCTTCTGCGGGTCAAGTGAACAGCCACCCAGGATGACGGCCAGTGAGAAAACCAGTGCTGCAGCAGCCGCTTTCAATCGCTTACTTCCGACGAACATGTTTCCCTCCCTGCCCCGATGGTCCGCCTCAATCCGGGATGAAGCTACTCAAACGCGGATACAGCCCTTGCACAAAGTGAACCGCGCGTGCTCTGGCCTGGTCCTCGCCAACTCTCGTCGGGGTAATTACTCGGACCAGAGCCTCATCCGTCCTGTTCCGAGTAATTGCATCAAACACGAGCCACGCCTTTCCGCTGTACTCGCTCGCGATCACCCGTCCGTGAGCTTGATACCAGTAAAGAACCAGGTACTGCGTAAGTCCCTTCTCCACCAGATACTCATTCACAGCAATCGCTGGCATGCCGGCCATCGGAATCGTTAGGTGACCCGAGCGCACGGCCTCCCAGCCGGCGCCGGGCAGACAGTTCTTGGGCGAGTGAATGGTTTCGCCAGAGCGCTGGCTTTGGTAATAACCGACGTATAGACCGACTGGCTCTCCCCCAAGGTTCAAATAGGAGCGGTTCACGTAGTCGCTGACGCCAAGCGCGCTTATGATCTGCGCCTCCATTGGGTCATCACGGCCGAGCCAATCATCCATAAGTAGCGGGAGCTGCCCCAAAGGTTGACGCAACGGCACAGGTTCTCCATGGCTGACGCTGTGAAGAAGCAAAATGCCCGCCACTAGAGTGCCTACGGTGATTAGGAATCGAACGCTCCACATATGACTATGCGATCGCCTTTCTCAAGGGGGTTAAGTGGGAGAGCAACCAGTGCACGAGCAGCATGCACGCCACGGCGGAGACAAAAATCAGCCAGCCCTGAAACAAATGGAAATAACCTTCCGCTGCGCGTGGCCCAAACCAGTACGTGAGCACACCAGCACCCATCACGCGCATCGCGTTGCTCGCGACTGCGATGGGCACCATCAGGACGACCAAAGTGATTCGTACCCAATTACGCTTCTCGACAAAGTAACCATACGCGACAGCCAACGCGATCAGCGACATCAACGAACGGATGCCGCTGCACGCTTCCACGACTTCAAGGGAGTAGTTTGGAAGGACGAGAACGTTTCCTTCCCGCAAGACAGGAACTCCAACTAGCTCCAACCCGCTCGAAGAAACTCGAGATGCCAAGAGCTGCAGGGGGAATGTTATTTGGTTGTAGATGATCGCCGGCAGCGGAATCATCAACGCGAGAAAAGCCAGCGGAAACGCCACAGCTCGCAGCATCTTCCAACCAGCGAAAAAGAGAAGCATTCCACCGAGCAAAAAGAGCAACGAGAAACGAGCAACGAACAATTCCGCGCCCAGTGACCCCGCGAGGAGGAGTCCAATTGCCCCAAACATCACAGGCAAGCCCAGGTTGCTTGGCTCAAGCGGAACCCGACTCAGCTGGTGCCTCCGCTGATAGAGCACGTAACCAACGAACAGAGGTACGACGAACCCGTGGCTGTAGTCCGGATCTTGCCACCATTGCACCACCATGCGGATCAGCACTGGTCCGTACAGCCCAGCGACCAAACCAGCTATCACTAAACCCTTGGGAAGAGTTAGCTCCAGTCGATCCGCTCTGGCCGTCGTTTGAGCCATCGTGCTCATGAACAAGTACTCCTGTGCACCCGCCAACTTTTAGGCAGACCACACACTGCGTGCACTTCCAGCAAGCACGGGGCCGAAGGGCAACTTGAAACTTGCTCGCCGCCCGTTTCAAGTGACTGAAATAAGGTACTTTAGAGAGAGCCTCGGGATGAGACTCGTGGCTGACACTGCGCGTGATTCAGAATCGCTAGGCTTCTATAGAATTACTCGCTGCCCGTATAGATCAGACTTGGCGCTGGCCCTCGAGTTTTCAAACGACTGCACACGAGCCACTCCGTTGGGGTGGTTGTGCGACCCTGAACCTGAGAACGCTTATTTTTTGCGGCGAACCTTGAAGGCGATGCCGGCGATTCCGATACCTATCAGAGATAGCGTATTGGGATCAGGCGCGGGAGCGCCGGGGGTAGTAATGGCATAGTTGCCCGTGAACGCACCCTTGTTATCTCCGTAAAAGCTCGGAGTTCCCGAGAATCCAAAGCCGTCTGGAATGCCAAGCGACAAGTCCGTCGCGCCCGCTGGGATGACGAACGTTTGGGTGGAACCGCTCCCCGATCCGGTGAGACCGTCACCGATGAAAAACGTCTGATTCAGCAGCGGCGAGAGCGATGAAAAGGATTCGGTAAGGGTGTTGAAATTCAGCGTGGCCGGCGCTGAACCGCTCGGCGTGCCCGAAGTGAAAACGCCGGTGAGGAACATGTCCGTTGGAGCAGAAATGCCTGAGATCGAATTAAACGGGCTTAGCGTGGTAATCCCAGGGTCTCCATCGGGTGGTGTGGTTGGTGAGCCGTTGCAGCAGTTCACGTGGCCGCTAACGCTATCAAACGTCACAAAAGCACCTGCACCGTAAGTTCCCAGGGCAATGTCGACGGGCGCCAATGCTACAGTGCCGTTCTGATCGAAAGCCGCAGTGATCGCGGCGGCATTTCCGGCGTTACCCGCCGCGGCAAATACAACCGATCTTGCGTCGACGGAGCCGAACGGGACAAACCCTAGGGTGTCCGCCTTCGCAGGTGCGCTGGCCAGGGCCAAGCACGCTACCACTGTCGCGCTTAGGATTGCTGTCGTCTTTTTCATGTTCAAATAGCCAACCTTTCGGATAGGTGTTCGGCCCATCTATTGAGAGTGCAAGACACGTGGCCCCTAGGGGAGAGAAAGCTAACCTTCCCATCCGGGCAATCGGGTTGCCGAATGGCGTTGTGAGTCTCTGCCCGTGATCTTTGTCAACCCCACAGAAAAATAGGCGTTAGCGTAAGAGAGGCGGCAGCCCGTTGAGGGTAAGAACTGCTGTGTCATTCAGATGTCTAAACCTCTAGAGAATTGCTATAGATCGATATAGATCGTCTTCTTGCTCGCGCCCGACGCCCAAAACGACTCCGCGGTCAAGCCAATAAAAAAGCCACTCGACCGAGGAGCTTCGTCCAAGATTCCAGGAATGGGGGTCATCCAGTGCCGCTTTGAAATCAGCGTCGCTGAAGTACTTCCTAAGGATTTCAAATGTCCTCATCCGAAGCGTACGTGATTGTGTAAGTGAGAAAGCGCAGGGGAATTCAAGCGCTTGTTCAGGAGTTCCAAACCAGAAGATGCGCTTGCAACAGCCAGAAGGGTGTAAATCATCGCTCGTTACCGATAGAAACGATGAGCGCAGCGATAAGGTGCCACCTAGCCGGAGGTCAGAAGCAAACTCGAGGTGCAGAGGACTTTGCAGCTGCGTATTATGATATCCCGGCAATTGAACAACCGCTGCCGGTCGCGTGCGGAGTGAGTCAGGCCTAACTTGTATCGCATTCTCCTAATCGTAATTGCGCTAATCTTGTACGGATCCCTGTATCCCTGGGATTTCCACTCCACGCAACTAGCCGCGAGCCCACTCTGGGTTCTGATTCATTCTTGGCCGGACCACATTGACCGGTTCCTGTTCCGCGATGTCGCGGTCAACGTATTAATCTACATGCCGGTTGGCGTGTTTGGCTTGCTCGCTCTCCGCCAGAAGTTTCATATGCCGTTTGCCGTGGTCGTGACGGTGTTACTCGCACTCGCATTGTCGAGCAGCATCGAGATGACCCAATTATTCGACGATGCACGCGATTGCAGCGCTTTCGACGTAGTATGCAATGTGAGTGGCACGGTACTGGGCGTAGCACTTGGCTACGTCTATCAGCAATGGTTGAAGCGCTTCTTGGCCCGAGCAGAAACCGCCAAGCTTTTGCATCCGTCCGGCGCAGTACTGCTCTTCTATACCTGGCTTGCGTACCAGGGATTTCCTCTGTTCCCGGTACTCAGCCGCACCAGACTGCACGACAAATTTCGTTACCTCTTCGCGGCGGTGTCGATCTCTCCGCTCGAGACATTCAGCTATTTCGTCGAGTGGTTGGTCGTAGCCCAGCTGCTAGAAAATGTGCTCGGCGTAGAGCGCACCCGCCGATTGTTCCCGCTGCTGCTGTTGGTGTTGCCGGCCAAGCTCCTCGTAGCCGGTAGGATCGTCACCTGGTCCGAGCTCGCCGGTGCAGTGCTCGCATGCATCTGCTGGTACTTCCTAAGCGGATATCCAAAGCGCACGGCGGTTGTGGGCGGCCTGATCGTGGCGATGCTGATCGTGCGCGAGCTCGCTCCGTATCATTGGAGCCGTATCGCAAATCCATTTTCCTGGGTGCCGTTCCGTGCGTTTCTTCGGGCTCCTTGGGATTTCGGCCTGCTGACCCTTCTTCAGAAATCCTTTTGGTATGGATCGGCGGTCTGGCTGTTGCGCGCGGCCGGCTGGCGGCTAGCCCGCGCGGCCATTGCCGCGGCGGTGTTGCTGGGAGCGATGGAGGTGGTCCAAATCCACCTTCCGGGGAGGGTGGCCGAGATCACGGATCCTTTGCTCGCCCTCATACTGGCCATGACTCTTGGGCTGCTGGACCGATCGGAGAGACTGCGCACCGACTCTTCACGGATGAATGTTTGCACTTGCGAAGTGAAGTGCCGTGATTGATGGCGGAACCCAGTCGAAATCGGTTGGCCGAACCACGCCACCTCGATAGTTCTTTTGGTGGAGCTGTCTCCGAGCCTGGTGAGGTCGCCGCCACCACTCGTGTTACCCAACGGTTGATCAGAGACGTCCATGGATTTTCGGTCACCTGGAAGTACCCCAAATTGGACTAGACGTTAGTCGGCTGTAGATAGTTTGCAGTTTTTTAGTGAATTTCGGGAGACCCCGCGGGTAAATCTACCTTTTTCAGCCTAGCCCACTTGGTAGCGTAATTGCTTACTTTTTCGTGTAGGTATTGCTGGCGAGGCGAATGATGACGACTGGAAATGCGTTGCGAGCTGCCTCCAATAGGTTTTTGCGTTTTCTGGTTGCTAGAAAGAGGACGAAAATGAAGCGCGCTTTGGCGCTTTGTACGCTCCTCGGTCTGGCGGGTGCCGTGTCAGCGTACGCGGATACTCTAGCCTATACCGATCCTGCGAATCAGGGTACTCAGGCCTGGCCAGGTAACCTCGGACTGAACTTCAACGTGCAATCCCCAATAACGGTGACCAGCTTGGGCGTGTTCAATGCCTCTGGAAGCGGAACGATTACAGGCAGCATTCAGGTAGCAATCTTCAACACGGTCACCAATACGGAGGTGACACCCGCCGTAACTTTCCATGGAGGTTACACACTCGCAGGGCTTGGTTTCGACGTTTTCCAGGCAATCACACCAGTTGTCCTGGGGGTTGGCTCATACGAGGTTGATGCAGTCGGGTTCAGTGGTAACGATCTTAACGGAAACCTAAATACCGGTTCCAGCAGTGGCCCGTTGTTGGACGGAGGCGGTGCGCTCACGTTCACAGGGGCAAGCTGGGATTCTAATACTGTGTTAGACGATCCGTCGACATGCTCAACTTGCAAACCCCTACCCCAACAATCTAGTCAGTTTGATGCTGGGACCTTTACATTTAACGCCGTACCCGAGCCAGGCAGCTTCCTGCTGTTCGGTACCGGTTTACTGGGCTTGGGAACGGTCTTGCGCAAGAAGTTACTCGCCTAGTGGAGTTCGATCCTAAAGTTTCAAACAACGCTAAACAAAACTTTGGCGAGCACGCCTGCCGGTCCAACGTTCGGCGGGGCTTCCCTCGAGTTGAGTGGGATTTCGGCCTGCTTTTTGGTATGGATCAACGATCTGGCTGTTGCGCGCGGCCGGCTGGCGGCTGGCTAGCCCGCGCGGCTATTGCTGTGGCGGTGTTGCTAGGCGCAATCGAAGTGATTCAAATCCACCTTCCGGGGAGGGTGGCCGAGATCACCGATCCTTTGCTAGCCCTCCTGCTGGCCATAACTCTTGGCTTGCTGGATCGGTCGGAGAGCGTGCGGAGCAACTTGTCGTCGACGAAGGTTCGAACTTACGACCTAGAGTTGCCGTGATTGATAGCGGAACCCGATCGTGTCCAGATCATTCGGCCACGCCGCCTCTGTGACCGAGTTCCAGCTTGAGACGTTTATTGTCGCCGGGGAACCGTGGAAACTGTCCGAGGTCAAGGCAATCGTGACGATCCTTCTCGCCTAACCTATTCTCTCCCGGTGAGGATCCACTCCATTGACCGTCCGAATTCTCTAGAAATATTCAAAAGAATTTCTGCTCCCACTTGGACTTTGCCGTGCTCCATCGTTGACAAATAGTTTTGACTAATTCCTATTCGGGAAGCAAATTCCTCCTGAGTCAAATCCAAGCCTCGCAGCTCTCTGATCCGTCGGCCTACCGCGCTCCAGTCGACCGATTCAGGTTTGTTCATTCCTCTTGACATTTATCCACGTATAGATATAATATCTCTGTACAGATTAACGGCCTTGTCGCCCCAAACAGGAGCGAAACATGACAAAACACTCCAAGTCGACAAACCAGATACTTCGCCGGAATGTTTCTGCGGCAGAGGCAAGATGGGGTCACCTTCCGCGCGCGACGAAACAGACACTGAAAACTCTAACACAGCACCATGCCCTGATGATCGAGACGGGTGACCTAATCTTCTTAGAAGGGACATGGTACATAACCAACGCTGGTTTGCTACGAATCGCTCGCGAGAACAGTTGCTGCGGTATCCAGACGATATTGCAACACAAAGCTTCCGAACCGTCAGCAAACCGCTGGGTTTTTAGAGCTGCAGTATTCAAATCGCCCCGGTCCCGTGGATTCACTGGTTACGGAGACGCCGATCCCTCAAACGTCTCTCCGCTAGTGCGTGGCGCCGAAATGCGCGTGGCCGAGACCCGCGCCGTCAATCGCGCACTTCGCAAAGCCTATGGCATCGGCCTCTGTTCGGTCGAAGAACTTGGTTGGGAGCCGAGGACGAACCGCGAACCCGATCCGCAGAACGTGCCGTCCGCTGGACATACTAATGGTCGTCCGAACGGTCACCCTCGCCTCCGTGATCGCTTGTGCCTTCTGATCCGCCAGCATCAGCTCGATGCCAATCTGGTAAAAGCCTATGCCGCCGATTTCTGCGGCACCCCGAATCTGCGAGACAGCACCCGAGAGCAGATCGAAAGCTTCATCGCCAACCTGAGAGATTTGGCCACCAAAGATCGCCCAGCCCTTCTGTGCAAGCTCAACAGCTATGCCACACCGCAGGAGGTCAGCTCATGACACGCCACATTCCCGGCCTGCATCGCGAAAGCAAAAATGGCTCCGATGTGCTGGAAGGCGTCTTCCTCTTTCGTGTGGATCGCGCATTCTATCGCTGGCACCCAACCAGACCTTTTTACCTCCTACGCCTCGCGGTTCTCGAGCCTAAAGAGCACCGTGGCCATTCACTGGCTGGCCGGATCTATTGCACACCCAAAGCACTTTGGCGGCTGAGTTGGTTCTTGCGCGACTTCGGCTACAACGCCGATCTGCTGGGCCGAGATGAACTCGACGAGAAAGCTTTGCTCGGTCTGCAAGGCATTGTTCGCGTCTCGCACACCGTGCTGAACGGTCATTCCTTCCTGAATTTCGACGGATTCGCTCCAGCAGGTGACTGGGAAGAATTCGCGCCGGCAGCGAACAGGGAAGTGACCAATGACCTTTAGCTATACACAAATCGCTCAATACTTGCGCTGCCCGAGAAGCTATCGCTATCGGTACCTCGACGGTTGGAAAGAAAAGGACAGCCGGGCAACACTGTTGTTTGGCCGCTGCTTCGAACAAGCACTCGGGGCTTACTTCCGGCGGGAGGACAGTGGGGCAGCTCTATTCAGCGAATGGGCTCTATATAAGGATACGCCGCTTGAATATTCCCATGGAGACACTTGGGAACGTATGTTGCGACAGGGTATTCAGCTGCTCGAGCGGCTGGCGCAGGACGATCGCATCGAAATATGCCAACCTAAACATAACATGCAGGTTAGGCTTACACGGTGCCTATCAGACCGAAATGACTTCATTGCTTACATCGACGCGATTGGCACAATCGATGGCAACCGCTCCTTACTCGAGTGGAAGACGACCACGTCGCGCTATCCAGAAGAACCCGCTGGCCTGCTCGCTCTTGATCCCCAGCTGATCTGCTATTCCTGGATCAGTGGAATCTCCGAGGTGGCTCTGATCGCCTTCGTCCGAAAGCGCTTCTCTGAGATTCAGTACCTCAAGACCACCATCACGGACCAGCAGAGAGAGGAGTTCGGCCGTATGGTCGAGGCGACGGCCAGCCATATCGAAGCCGGCGAGTTCCTGCCGCACAGCGGAATCCGCTTCCCGCAGAACGGCTGTATCAGCTGTCCACAGCTGGGGCTGTGTCTCGGAAACCAGCAGCTTGTTGAATCGAAACTTGTTCGTCGCCCTGGAGCGAGCGATCTTGATTGGCTTAACGAGCTTTTGGATTAACGGAAGGCCTCTCGTGCCGACGCTCAACTCCAGACGAGCCTCACTCGTGCTGTCGAAGATTGATGAGATCTTGGCCTGGGAGAAAAGCTCAGATCGCGACCGAGATACCCAATTCGTGGAATTGGGCCGCTATCTTTGTGAAGTTCGCGCCGGCCAGTATTGGAGGCTGGATAACCTGAGGTCATTCGATGAATACTTGGAGAGGAAGTTTCCAGAATCAAGACGCAAGGCTTACTACCTGATGGCCATTCATGAGCATCTGCCAAAGGTTCCAAAACCTGACCTCAAGCTCGTCGGCTGGAGCAAAGCCATCGAACTTGTGAAGGTAGCGCGCAGAGATCGGGAGCAGTTTGACTGTGCAACCTGGTTGCACAAAGCGACCGAGCTGCCGAAGGAAGAGTTCAAGCGACAGGTGGAAAGGCACCTGACAGGGCAGGGAACTGAGCCGTGGGAAATCATCTATTTCAAGCTGTACAAGAGTCAGTTGCCGGTGATCGAGCGGGCGCTCGAGACTGCAGCGCTAATGCTCGGTACGGATAAGTGCCGCGGCTACTGCCTGGAGATGATCTGCGCCGACTTTCTAGCCGGCGCAAACCTCGAGAACGGAAATCCAGATGCCCTGTTTCTTTCTCTGATGCGGCTCGTCAAATACCTTCCGAACGCACAGAGAGAGCAATTCCTCACTCAGGTCGGAAACGCATCATGAAGCGACAGCTACGGCGACCTCGGCTGAGGCTCGACCCGGAATCCTACCGAAGGCTGCACCAAAGGGTCCTGGACCGGGATGGGTGGCACTGCCAGTCCTGCGGTCGCTCACGTGATCTGCAGGTCCACCACATTGACCCACGCAGCCGACTGGGCAACGACTCAGAAGAAAACCTGATCACTCTGTGCGCTGCTTGCCACCGGTCTTGCCATGCAGCCGACCCCAAGTTGGGCGCGCCCGAGGCGCCCGGAACGGGGTCGCTCCGGTGAAGAGATAAAGGGTATTCAAAACCTTAGTGGAACTCTCTCCAATCTCGAACGCCTTCAGAGAACACGTCTGGGACAGCCAGTAATTCCTCTAATCAAGGTCCAATTGTCCCGATAACAAATAATTTCCAGGCGCGCGCCGTTTTTGTGTAGCGAATACGCTTCGAATTGAATTGTGCCCACGTTCCATGCCTCGGAGTCCTTTGTCATTAGGGTCAGGCGAGGACCTGTACTCATTGTTGCCGAAACCCTGTTCTCAATATGAACCACCCACCAGTAGGGTCCTCTTGTCCGCCCTCATAGGCTAATCGCCGTTCGGACACCATCTCCGAAACTTACCTGTTCCCGCACGCCCTCACCGAGCGTAGGCCAAAACTAATTCGGCCCAGATGACTGCCCAGCGACCTAGGAGCAATAGCGGAAGCCAAACTCGTACCCAATGGCACGCGCAAAGCATCTCGCGCGTCCTTAATCCTTTCATGTATGCCCTGGTGTTATTAATGATT